>Ga0247611_10004871_pt1 | contig 18264 bp, 10 predicted proteins | sample 177DNAGHGhighgp2_FD_192422 | JGI IMG/M metagenome (GOLD analysis project Ga0247611, IMG submission 192422) | Sheep rumen microbial communities from Palmerston North, Manawatu-Wanganui, New Zealand - 1770 DNA GHGhigh gp2 | ecosystem: Host-associated > Mammals > Digestive system > Stomach > Rumen... | reverse complement strand
CGAATACTTTTATAGCCATCTTCAAGAGAAATTACCTTATAAAAATCATCTTCTTCTTCAGAATAGAATAACATTCCAACCCACGGATAAGAAATATATTCATCTAATTTAGCTAATGATTTTGTATATTGTCTTGAATCAATAGGTAAGTTCTTCCACATTTTAAGAGATCGATTAATGGAAATATCCTTATCATCTAGCATTAAAATCATTCCTTTCTTTAATAATATTAATAAGAATCTGTTTCAAGTATTATATAATTGAGCAAAATATTTCCCCTAAGAGAAATAATCTCTTAGGGGAAATTTAGTATTAGTCCTCAACACCGTTTACGCTATCTACGAAACGAGGAAATGCCTTGAAGCGAACTCTCTTCTTAGTAGGAACGAGAACTTTCTTCATGGTCTTAGGATTGATAGACTCATGCTCTCCAACAACGAAAACAGTAAATCTACCGATCTCAGGAACGATAAAGGTAGCCTTCTCAGACTCAGAGTTAGAAGCAAAGTTGAGGAATGCATCCTTAAATGCCTCCATTACTGCCTTAACCTCATCCTTAGTGATGTTCTTCTCTGCCTTTTCATTATAAGTATCACGAATAAGAGAATAGAGATCCTCAACATTAGTGATATTCTCAAGAGAAGTACGATCTACCTTAGTCTTTGCCTTAGCAGCAGCCTTCTTTGCAGGTGTCTTCTTAGCGGGAGCATCCTTCTTTGCAGGTGCAGCCTTTGCAGTTGTCTTCTTAGTAATCTTCTTAGTAGCCATTTTAATTTACTCCTTTTATAAAATTTTTATTTGGTATATACTTGATGCAAAAATTTTCGCATCTATACCTTTATGTTTATTGAAAAAATCTCCTTAAAAAAAAGAAAACCTTTTTGAAAAAGAAAATTTTTCAGTATAGATTATTGTTATGAGAAAATTTTCTAAATTTAAATTGGCAAAAATTTATTTATTTTTAAATGAAAATATAAAATATATATTATAACAATGGAAAATTAAGAACAATTATTTTTTCCAAATTTGTATTCATTAGGAGGATATAATAAATGGACAAAGAAATGAATAAAGTCTCTGAATTCTTTCATTTTATGCAAGATAGAAATCCAGAGAAATATGATGAGTCTGTAATGACTCTTAAAGAAAGAGATGATGCACTATCAACTCTTACAGATGCTTGTAAAAGTTTGGAAGTTATTAATGGTATCGAGTTCTTAGGAGCAGGTATTGTTGATAAGAAGACACTTTACAAGTTTACAGACAAGACTACAGAAATTGATTTTGAGGATTCAAGAACCGTAAACTATGAGATCAAATTCAAGTTATCCTGCAATGGAGAAGAAAAGATAGTTAAAAAAGTAATTGCTTTTCCAAAGCTTGTTGATGGCACATACTATATTATTAATGGAATTCGTTACTATCCCATTCTTCAGCTTGTCGATGCTGAAACATATAGAACGAATAAATCTGTTACAATGAGAACTTCTCTTCAGCCTATTATGATTTATAGACAGAGAATTTCAGTTGAAGATTTATTTGGAGCAGAATTAAGTAATATCTACTGTTTCAGTAAGATCTTTTCAATTAAAACACCAATTTTCATTTATTATTTCAGTAATTTTGGTGTATTTAATACTATTAAATATTTTAATCTTCCATTTGAAATCTTTGAAGAGAGTGGTAAACTTGATCAGGATGATTTTGAAGATTATTTAGTATTTAAGCTTGGAAAGAAGTTTGGAAATTCTCAGCTTTATCTTAAAGTACCATATTCATGGTTAGATGAAGATGAAGAACCAGAACATATCAATCATGAAATTCTCTTACTAACTTTCTTAAATGCATTTGCAAATAAAGATAAAATTCCTTATGAGAAACTTGGCGATAAGGGATATTGGGTAAAGAAGTTAGGAAGTTTCTTTACTAAGAATACTTCAAACTGGTTTAATAAGGGTGAATCTGTTAAGAGATCATTTGAAAGACTCTTCGACAATACAACAAAGAAAATGATTCGTATTGATGAAGCAGATAAGAAGGATATTTATACTCTTATTCGTTGGTTCTTAATCAATTACAATCACCTTCTTAAAATGAATAATAATGATCTCGCTAACAAAAGACTTCGTCTTAATGAGACCTTCATTTATCCTCTTCAGGAACATTGGACTACAGGTGTTCTTCGTATTCTTAATGCAAAGAAAGTTACTCTTGCAAATCTTGAAAAGTTATTCAGTACCATTAAAATTGATTTTCTTATTAAGAAAAACATCAATAATGCTGATGCTAATAAGAACTTAAGATATTCCAATCTTGTAAATACACTCGATGCTGGAATAAAGCTTAAGGTTACTTCATCAGGACCTCAGTCTATTTCTAATTCAAATGGTGAAATCAAGGGTAAGGATCTTGACATTTCAATGTTAGGAAATCTTGATATTATTTATACTTCAGCAGGTAATCCTGGTGAAACAAGAATGCTGACTCCAACGGCACATATTACTGATAGTTGGCATTTTTCAGATGAGCCAAATATTATTGCAAATACGTTTGGTGATGAAGAATTTGATTTTGACGAGGATGAAGATGAAGACATCGAATATAATGATGAATTTGAATCTAAATTCGATGATATTGAGTTAATTTAAGGAGGATGCTTAAATGAACAGTTCAGCACAGGTGAATAACATTGACAATTCAAGATTTGAAGGAAATCATGACATGCTAGGAGTTTACAGTAGAAATATTCCTGGTCTTAATCAGTGTGATATGAACAGAGCACACATGTCAAACTGTGAACAGGAACAGGCTGTACAGCTCTTTAATGCGGAATTTCCGCTCTATAATAGTGGATTTGAAAATGAGTTCAGTAAATGGTCTTCAGGTTATACTAAACTTGAAGGAACATGGAAAATCGTAAAAAGAATTGATAAGAATGCATATAATTATGCACTTATTATCAAGAAACTTGAGTATTCTAAAAAGGAGAAGAAAAAGCTCAAGAAAGGTCTTTCAGTAAGACATGTTAAGGGAGAGTATCATGTTATCTTTAGACAGGAGTGCTATAATCTTACAGAATCTTATGGTTGTGTAATGAATAATGAAGTAATGGATAGCCTTGAATCTGGAGATATTGTTGAAGATGAAGTTATCAATCATGATTTAAATCGTGATGATAACATGAATCTGACTTATGGTCTCAATATTAACTCAGTCTATACTGCAAGAGGAGGATGGGTTACTGAAGATGCCATCCGAATTTCTAAGAGACTTTCAAAGAGAGGAGCTTATCCTACAGTTCCAAAGCCAAGAATTACTCTTAACGATAACGACATTCTTGTGAATCTTTATGGTAATAAGAATTATTATAAGGCATTTCCTGATATCGGTGAAGAAGTTAAGAATGGAATTCTATGTTCCTCTCGAAGAGTTTCTTATGAAAAGACTCCTTTTACTTTAAGAAAAATGAATCACAGACTACCAGATGATACAAATTTCTTTGTGGATGGAGTAGTTGTAGACATCGATGTTATCTCCAATGTTGATGATCCTGAGGAAACATTTAAGATGGTTCCAAATATTCAGATAGGTAAATATTGGAGACAGCAGCAGAACTATTTTACTAACTTTGTAAAATATGTTGAAAAGATTGTAACAGGAAAGGATAATATTTGCTCTGATGATTTGATTCATTTCTATAATCTATTCAAGATTAGAATTGATCCAAATATTAAATTCAGAGTTGATAAATCCGTATTCAGTCATTTAATTATCGATTTTACAGTTTTAAGTAAACATGATCTTGTCGAAGGTAACAAAATGGCAGGAAGATATGGTGATAAAGGTGTAATTTCAGAATTAATGGATGATGATGAATTACTAGTTCTTGAGGACTTTGGAGGACTCGGTCCAGTAGATCCAGATACAATAGTAGATCTTAATGTTGATATGGAGATCAACCCATTAGGTGTTCCAAATAGAATGAATCCAGCTCAGAATCATGAACATGAAATCAATGGCTGTAGTCTATTCGTAAGATATAAAATGGAACAGATGCTCAAACATGGAGAATCTATGGAAGACGTTCTCGATTATCTCTATGGATATTTCGAAGTAATTAAGATGGATCAGCTTGAAGGACTTAAGGAATTTGTCGGAAAGCTTGATGAAGAAGAGACTAATGATTTCGTTTATGGTCTCATTAAGCATGGTATTCCTATTCAGTCTTCTCCATTCTTTAATAACATCAATGTAGTAACATTAAAGGATGTTTATGAATATACAGGAATGAAGCCTAGCAAGTTTAAAGGAATTGAAACTCCTCTTATTCTCGGAACTAAGTTCTATATCGTTCTTAAACATTTCCCAAATACTAAGTTCTCAGCAAGATCTATTGATCAACTTTCAATTAAGAATATTCCTACTAAGAATCCAGCTTATAAGGAATTCAAGAGTAACTATTCAAGTACTCCTATTAAGTTTGGTGAAATGGAAGTAATCGGTCTTAATATAGCAAATGCTGCTAATAAGGACGGTATGAAGAAAGTTAAGAATTACCTCGATTGTTATGCAAATAATGAAACTGATAGAGTTCAGTTTATTATGAAGCAGATTAAGGATAACCCATACGAATTCCATTTCGAAAACTCTGGAACTAGATCTGAAAATTCTAAGATTGTAAGATCCTTCCTTAGAGCTATCGGAATTGATATCGTAGACGATTAAATGTAAATCCCCATAGGAATTCCTATGGGGATTTTTTTATTTATCGTGGAAAAACAAAATTCTTATAATAAGACAATGGAGGTTTTAATATATGAGAAAAAATATTACTAGCAGGAAAATTGAAAGTAATAATGAGTTTATGGTAGATTTTCCTGAAAATCATCAATTTATAAACTGTATGTATGACTATTCGAAAAGAGATCCAGAAACTAATAATAAAATTCCAGACAGTATTATTTTAGTTACAAAAGATTCAACTGGAGAAAAGCATATAACTGAAATTACTAAACCTGAATATTATTTTTGGGTTACTAAGTCTGGAGGAAATGTTGATCCAAATGAATATGTTGACTGCATTAATTTTGAAGACTGTAAGAAGATTACTTGCAGATATGATAATAGATGGTCTTCAATGGCAAATGCTTCTCCAAACCAGAAAACTAAAGACTATTACAATAGATGTAAGTCTAGTAAAGATTGGAAAGGTTTCAGAGAGTTAAATTTATATCCAGAATTTCATGCTTCAGATATTAATATTGAAGACTTTTATATTGCAAGATTTCTTGATGTAAATGATTATAAGAAAAATAACTATGGAATTTCAGTATTGGCATTCGATATTGAGGTTGATGGTTCAGAATATCCAGGATTTCCTAGAGAAGATATTGCTCCATGTGAAGTAAATTTAATTACTGCGTTAGATATGGATAGTTTAACACTTCATGTCTTTGCAAAGAAATATGAAGGAAATTCATCATTTGATGAACTAAGAAAAATTGAAAATCTTAAAAAGATTGTAAATTCCATCAATAAAGAATATGCTAAAGAATTTGGTGGTAAAATTACATTAAAGCCATCTTTTTATAATAATGAATTAAATTTAATAGCTGCATTCTTTAATTTGGTAAATAAGATTAAACCAGATTATGCGACAGCATGGAATGCTCGTTTCGATATTTTGACATTATATAATAGACTTAAGAAGATTTTGGCTCTTACAGATGGAGTATTTCCTGAGGATATTATGTGTCCAGAAGAATTTCCAAGAAAGAATGTTTATATTAAGCTTGATAAATCTAAAGAAGCTGCAGACTATTCTGATAGAGTTGATCTATTTCAGATTAATGGTTATACTGTATGGATTGACTATCTATGTCTATATGCGAATATTAACAAGCCTAATGGTAAGAAAGAATCATATGAGTTAGATTATATCGGTGAGGAAGAAACTGGTAAGCATAAAAAGGATTTGTCCGCTTATGGATATTCAATTAAAGATGTTCATGAAAAGAATTATAGTCTATTCTATGAATATGGTTGTTTTGATACAATGCTTTTAGGTTTAATTATCAAGAAAACATCTTTCATTCCTCTTCTACAGTCAATTGTAACAATGACACGAACTCGTCCTTCTAAAGCTCTTAAGAAAACTGTTTGTGAAAGAAATTTCGGTGAGTTTTTCTACAATCAGAGTGGAAAGGCTATGTCAAATAATCATTGTTATATAATTGGTGATAACGGTACTAAAATTAAGGGAGCTTTCGTTGCACCACTTGAAAATATTGTTAAATGTGGTAATATCAATGGAAATCCTTCAAATAAAATATTTGAATATACTATTGACTTTGACTTATCTTCTCTTTATCCGAGTATAGATCAAGCTGATAATATTTCAAAAGATACTCTTAAATATAAGATTACTATAATGAGTGATATTGATCCATATAGAGAAACTACTTCTCAATTCTTTGAAGATTATCTATCGAATGACAATATTAATTATTGTGTAAAATATCATGGTTATCCTGATATTACTGAAATGCTCGAAATTATTAAAGAAAAATTAAATAGATAAAAAATAATTATATTCCCCTAAGGGATTACCTTAGGGGAATATAACGAAAAGGAGCAAATAATAACAGAACAAATCACAAATGGCATTTAAGATTAGTAAACTCAAATGATAGAAGCCACAATAGATTGTTCTAAAATTTTAATAGGAGGGTAACAATGTTTGTAGAAGAAAAAGATTTTAAAAAAGTTATGAAGGTCTTCTATGAAGTCAATCAGATAATGAAAGGTATTTATAAAGATGAGACTTCTTTTAGTCCTATTTATAATATGAGTTATAAGAAAGGTTTATTGAATTTTTATTATTATGATGAAAATTCTCTACCAGTCCTTACTAGATTTAGGATGTCCGATGAAGTGAATAAGATTTTCTCTTTCTTAGGAAATGAAACTGTTCAAGTAACAATCGATGGTAAGGAATTTTATGGTTTCTTAAAGGATTCCAGAACAAGTATAACTGGCATTCAAATTGGTAAAAACACTATAAGATTTGTTGGTAAGAAACTTATTAAAGAAACTGAAGAGTTAATTGAAAATTCTTATCAATTAAAATTAGATGAAAATCTTTTCAAAAAGAATTTTTCATATTTCTCTAAAGAGAAAGACAATTTAAATCCAGAATTAATGATTGATATGAATATCATGAGTGAGAAAGTTGTAAAGAAACTTAATGAAACTAAGAAAATGGTTCCAGTAATATTTGATGTTGAATCTGGAGATATATTTCTAGATGAAGACTTCAATAATGAAAATCCATATTTAAAGTTATATTTAAATAAGAAGTTTATTAATGGACTATTTTATAAGGTTACTACAAAGAAAAGTAAAAAGGATATAGAACCTAAAATTGAAGTTAAATATTCGGAAATAAATACTAAAATTTATGAAACGAGTAGAGACTCAGTCTATCTAATCAACCTTTTAGTTAATAACGATTTGGGTATTCTAGAACATAAGTTTATAGTATCGGATTTCGAATTAAGCTCCGACATTAGCAATAGTTAATGTTGTGATTATTTGTTTGAAGATACTGAGAAGAACAGAATTTCTGTTCTTCTCATTTTTTTTTTACTATACAATGATTGAGAGGTGAGTACAGTGCCATTATTTTCTCCAAATAAGAAAAAAGAAGAAGCTAATAACGAAAGAGCTAAACAGAATCAAGCCGAATTTAATGCTGAATTAGGATTAAAAGCTAAAAATTCTAGAAAAGGTGATACTATAAAAAGAACTCTAAATCAAGAAGATGAAACTATCAATAGTACATTATTTGGTGGTTATTCAAATTCAGCAAATCAGGATGAGTTTACTGAAGATGATTCAATTCATGCTCTTGAACAAAAATTAGAAAAGCTTGGTACAAAGTATAGAGAGACTACTGGAAGTAATCCTATGGAGTTCTTTAATAGACTTGAAATGGATGCTAATTACAATAGTCAGAGTGGTACTGAAGATAGAGTTAAAAAGAACGGTTATGATGGTAAAGGAAGAATTAAAAAGCTTCAGAATCTTATTAAGAATTCAAATGGTGAATTTTTCTTAGAGGAAAAGGATAGATTTTTCAGATATGAAGACTATAGGCTGATAGATGCTTATATTCCTGAAGTATCAAAATGCTTAGACTTGTATAGAGATTGTATTCTTTCTCCTGATGATCTTACTAAAAGATCACTTACTTTCTATTATGAAGACTTTAATCTTTCAACCGATGATGATGAAGAAACTAATGACGAATTAACTAATCTTATTGGTAATCTAAATAATCTTAAAAAGAAATATAAACTTGAAAGAAAATTCAAGAATGATATCCGTGAAGGTTGTCAATTAGGAGACATTTTTTATTTATTAATGCCATTTAATATAGGCTATTCCAAAATACTAAAGGAAAATGATGATATGTTTGTAAATGAAGATATTGAAAGTGATCTTCATGGAGAATATATTACTGAAAGTATGATGGGATTAGATGATGATGATGACTTTATTGCACTCTTTGAAGACAATAGAAGTCTTTCTAAAAAGTCTAAAAAGGCAGAAGAAAATGAAATGACTAAAGAACAGGCTAAGAAAGATATTGTTAATTCTCTTAATAACAATGTTATTTTCTTTAAAGATCCTACAGATCTTCTCTCTGAAAGGAAAAAAGAGAATAATATATCAAGAGATATTAAAAATATCGATATGGCAGGTTCTATCTTTAAAAAGATTCCTCCTGAAAATATTGTAGCACTTGAACTTGACGAGCAAATCTTAGGTTATATTTATATCGAAAAGAATAATATCAACCTTAGACAAACAAGAGTAAATCAGAGAAACCAAAATCCAAACTCTTTACGTTCTGGTAATACTGGTTCAAGTATTAACACTTCCGATAGTTTAGGTTATGGTGGTAATGATGTATTCAATTCAAGATACGATTATTTAAGTAGAGATCAGTCTCAGATTAAATCTAAATATCAACTTATTACTTCTATTTTTGTGAAGGGTATTTCAAAGAAGATTAATAAAGATTTTCTTAAGAGAAATGTTGAATTTAGAGATTTAATTTATTCTTTAGTTCATGAAGAGTATATTCTTAAAAAAGAAGTTAAAATGACATTCATTGAACCTCAGTATATTCATCATTTATCATTAAATAGTAATAACATATACGGAACAAGTAAAATGGCTAAATGTTTATTCTTCAGTAAGATTTACTTAGCCGTATTACTTACTAATTTAATGCAAAAGATAATTCGAGGTCGTGATAAAAGAGCATTCTACATTGAAACAGGTCTTGATGATGATGTTGAGGGAGCAGTTCAGGGATTTATTAGAGATATTAAATCTAAAGAACTTTCATCTGGTCATCTTAAGAATATTACAACTATTCTTAACTCAGTTGGTGCATTTGAAGACTATTACATTCCATTAGTTGATGGTCAAGAATCAGTAAGAATTGATACTGTTCAAGGTATGGATGTTGATATTGATAATGAATTCTTACAGCAGCTTAAGAAATCAATTATCACTGGTATGAATGTACCATCTACTTATATCGATGCTTCATCTGAAATTGATTTTGCAAGAACTCTTACTATGTCAAATAACCCATTCGTAAGAGCAATCATTAATGATCAAGACGAATTCGGTGAATTTTTTTCTAATGTAATTCGTGAATTATATAGAAATGAATATGGAAATGAGAAAAAGAAAAGAAGAAGACGTAGTAGCAAAGTTCCAACAAAAATTGCTAAGAATAAGATTTCTGAAATTTCTGATGTTAATATCGATTCAATTTCAATTAGATTCCCAACTCCTATTTATTTAGTACTTGGAAATACTAATGAACAAATTCAAAATTCTCAAAATATTATCGAATTTATTACATCATATTATTTCCCAGATGATCCAACAGGTCAAAATAATAGCTATGACCGTGAGTTACAAAAGGCTAAATTTAAGAAACGTTTAGCTAAACAGCATTTCTTACAGACTATGGATTGGAAACAATATGATAAAATCTTTGAAGATATTATTATTGAGTCCAATAAAGAAGCTATTGAATCTACTATCAACTTTACTCCTGAAGCTAAAAAGCAAGATGAGTTAGATGATTTAGAAGATGATGATTTCACTTAATTTAATAAAAATTCCCCTAAGGTTAAAAACCTTAGGGGAAATAATTTCACAAAAAAGATTATACAGAATCACCAAGAGTACCCTGTGGAGCAGGAGCATTACCCTCTTGAATAGAGGTTCTTGTGTTGTAATCTTTATCAACATAACCGTACTCTGCATCGCTGTAGATGTACTTGTTGTCACCTCTATTGGATTCCTTAGGACTAAAGCAAGCAGAAGTAATGAAGTGATAAGGAGTAACGATCTTAGAACCGCCTTCTCTAGTAGAAGTAACATTACCGCTTAATACATCATATGCAAAGTCATCAACTTCAGGTCCAATATGAAGATCACCTACCATATTGATTTCGATTTCAGGTGAGTTGTGATCACCTTGTGTATAACCTAAGTGAGCAATCGGTACTCTTAATGGGAATACCGCAGTGTAATATGCTGCGAACTCAATATTCTGCATGGTTACGTTATTAGCATCAGGACGAGTCATGATGTATAAAAGTTCACCAGTATGATTCTTTGCACCATATTCACAATGGAATGCTCTAGGATAAAGAGCAATATCGGTCTCAGGATCACGAATACCTGTTACCCAGAACTGATACATGTTCTTAATTGGATTACCAGAGAATTCCTGATGTCTAAGAGAGAATTGAGTATTACCCTTAGTAATAGTTGTTGCATATTCATAGTTATTACCATTGAAGGTATGTGCGTATTGACCTGTCTGAAGCTCAATATCGGATAAACCTTCAAATGCTTTAAAATTCTTTTGAGTCATATGTGCGAAATCGCCATATGTTCCTTCAACCCAGAAAGGAAGCTTAGTCCAAATGATAAATGAATAACCAGTAATAAGTGGATCGAAATTAAGGTTCTGTGTATTCATCTTACCAGTAAACCAGTTACCCTGACTTGCTGTTCCTTCCTTCTTAAAGGCATTAATTGATTTACCAGGAATTAGCATAAGAATTTTCTCCTTTCAAAAAATTTATAATAGGGTGTTATAAGCCAAGGTATGTCATAACACCCTATTTGAATTAATCTTACTGAGCAGGACAGTCAATATTGATTACAACTCGTTCAATTACACCAGTAAAGAGAAGAGTTACATCAACACGAACAATCTTCTGGATCATATCATAATTAGAGCTGTAAACATTAGCAGTTGCAAGAGTACAAGCACCGTTGTTTACCCAGTCCTTAAGATAGTTATTAATTTCAGCATTCATTCCACTACGAGTTTCCTCATTGTTGAACTCAAACTGATATGTCTTAGCAATCTTTTCAACCTTACGCTTAATCTTAAGCATTACAAGCATATTGTTGATAGAACCAAGAGGTCCGCTAGGATAGTTTGTATTCTGAGAACCGTAACGAATTACGGAAATATCTCTTTCAAGATAGTTAATCTTATTTTTATAGAGAGTTTCCTTCTGATCCTCATTAGGATACCAGCTGTTAGAAAGGAATCCTCCAACTGTACCACGACGAGAACCTGCCATTGGATAATGACAACCATAATTATTAATATGACGTGGGAATGTATCTGCAATCATATATGTTGTAGTAAGCTCGATATTCTTAGAAGTATACTCATCGTACCAAACCTGAGCCTGACCATAAATAGCCATAAAGTAAGTAGAATTTGTAAATCCAGTCTTCCAATCAATTGTGTCAGAAATGGTATTCTGCTTCTTAGTATCAGCCCAATAGAAGAAGTCTTGACGTTCATCTCTTGCAAGAGTAATGATTGCATTCTTTACTGCATCGTCATAGTTAGCATCGAGAATATGGTCGAATTCATAAATATCCTTATTAAGAACATCAGGATTCCATGTACCCTTATAAGCCTTAATTCTGATGTCATTAATCTTATGCTCTCTTTCCTTAAGCTTAGCAGAAGAAGAGTTATCATAAGTAAAGTCACCATCAGAACCCTCTGCAAGACCGATAGAAGAAGACATATCTTGAACGAGGTTGTCATAGCAAAGAGTATTTAATGTAGCAAGAACGTGATCCTGCTTTGTAATATTAGACTTAACAATATCAAGATTTTCAGAAGCAATAGCAACGCTATCCTTAATATCCATCATTGAGAAGTAAGGATACATATAAATAGGATGATCTGGATTCTCCTCAATAGGATAAGATCTTGATGTTACATTAGGATTAACAGAATTAGCAATGAGGTTCATAACCTTCTCCTGAGTAAGATCGGGATCGAGACCTTCATTGTAGTATTCCATTAAACTATTTACATTAAATGCCTTACCATTGTACATAATAGAGAGAGCATTAAGGTTGAGAGAACCGATTAAGAGGTCAATAATCTCACTAATGTACTTATGGTTTACGAAAGCATTGATGATAGCATGAATTGAAGTAAGACCTTCAAGTGCGGTATTAAGTCTCTCATAGAAGTCCTCATAAGCAGCCTGATCTAAGCCGTTAAGAGTATATCCACCCTTGATATTATTATAAATATCGAGGAGAGAAATCTTACCATTTGAAGGATATCTTTCATCACCGAAGTGGTTCTCACCAATAAGCTCAATGAGATAGCTTTCGAGTAATGGAAGAATACCAGAATAGTTCTCTGTACTTAAGCTGCTTTCCTTTGTCTTACCAAGATTATAGTAGCTTGTATTGATACCGAGAGGATCGACATTGGCAGTATCGTTTGTATTTTCGGCTTCAGTGTCAATTTCCTTGAAATAAGTACCAAAGATAACTTCTGGCTTATCATAACGATAGAAGCTTTCAAGATCCTGAATATCATAAGTTTTATTAAGAACTGTAGAAATGAGATTAATGAGATAATTAATTTCCTTAACAGTATAATCAAGCTCAGAATAAAGGAATTCGAGAGTCTCATCACCAAGAATTACAGAAATATTATTCTTAGCAAGATCTGTTGAAAGATCGAGAACCTTATTCTTATGAACATTAAGCATTGTAAGGTAAGTACTTCTAAGGTCAAGTTTATTATTAATAGACTTAATTAAATACTTAAGAGAAGCATAGTTAGAATAATCGGTAATTGAACCTTGATTATTAACGATTGCTTCAAAACCACCAACTAAGAAGTTGAAGATTGTAGTAAGAGAATAATCTGAATATTCAAGCTTTCTGAGGTCTTGAATATCATTAATCTCTGCCTTACCCTTACCATCAAGTTCCTTAGAAATAAGTCCTGCATAAGAAGAAACCTTATTAATAGCCTGAGTAATCTTATTATACTTAGTAAACTCCTTAAATGTAGGATTGAACTGATACCTCTTAGAAATAGCAACATACTTACTCTGAGAAAGAGTATAAAGAGGAGCTTTCTTCTTAGCAGTTGTATCAATATCTACATAAGTTGTTTTATCATATTCAAAAGGTGTTCCTGTTACATAATAACCATATTTATAAAGAGTAATAGGAATGAGGTTAATAAGAGAAGTATCCCAATCATTCTCAGGATCATCAGTTAAATTCTGAACCCTAGTCTTGAGTAAATCAAGAGTATAACTGAAGAAGGAGATTAAAGTTTCAATTTTATAAATAGTTGTCTTCTTGTCAGTATCCTTTACATAAGAATTGTAATACTTAGCATAATCAAACTTATTCCATGCTTCAGTTTTATTAATAGCATCTTCTAATGGAACAGCTGCATCAAATGCATTGCTTTCATAATCTTGCTCTGGAGCAAAGTTTAATACCATATAATTTGCAAAATTATCATCACCAAATACCTTAGTTACATTAATAATTCTACGAATCATATCCATTGTAACATATGCTTCGGCATTTACAGGATCTGGAACTGGATCATTACCTGTTTTGGAAATAGCATTAACGTGTAAGTTAACACCACTGTTATTAAGAGAAATTTGAACTGCCTTTTTGGTGATAACGTTAAGAAGAACTGTTTTAAATCTAAGTTTCTGGAAGTGTCCTTCTCCATTTACTAAAGCGATTAAATCTGGAGAAGCAGGTCTATCCTTATCACTATCAACAGTACCATTTGAAATGCTAGTTAAATGCTGGTTTACATAGAAAGATTTAGGAGCAATAATTACACTATTGATATTTAAGAGAATCTCGTCTCCGTTATAATCTCTAGTCTTAATATAGTCTCCATTAATATTTTCTTTACCATTAGCATCATAAAGCTTATCAAAGCTATAAACAGGTCTATGGTATCCAGCATTTTCATCATAATAATATGCATTAAGATAACCATAATTACCAATATTAGTCTTAGCCCAAGGATCTCCGAATACAGGTTCAACTTCTGGATTTGTTGCAACTTCTACATTAGAACCAACTGCAGGATTGTAAATAGAAATATAAAGTTCTGCATCATTGCTAGAATAAATATATCCACCAGGATATACAGGTGATGTTAATAGCTCAAATCCAGCTCTTGTTTCAAGGGCAATATACTGAGTGTCTGAACCATTTCCTGAAAATTCGTGAAGAATTACAGGAGAATCTGTACCAGTAACACCAGTGATAGCACCGTCTTGTCTTGTTACACTAGTAGCAAGATATGCTAACATATTTTCATATTTAGTTTCATCATATTTACTCTTAAGAACAGAATAATCATCTGCCTGAATGAATCCTCTAGAATGAATTACATCGTAGTTTGCAATATACTGGAAGTATTTAAGGAAGTTATGATAATAAGAAAGAAGATGTTCCTTAGTATCGGTTACATAACCATCTGAAGTTACTACATTCATAACTTGACCTGTAGTAAGTTTCTCTTCAGCAGTATCTCCACTCTCAAGATCATTAATAGAAATTCCAGGAAGTGCAACTTCTAATGCCTTAGTATACCATGCACCACGAGGATCCTTCTTTTCAATACCCTTATATGCAAAAGAATAATCATCTGTATTTCTAAGATGATTGTAAATAAGCTCTTCAGCCTTATCCTTAAGAAGACCAGAAATATCTTCGATAGAAGATTCGATATCACCCTGAAGGATCTTATCGAGATTCTGAGTAATCTTATCATTAAGTAACCAGTTGAAGAATGTTCTCATATACTGAGTTGCATAATATTGGTTATTATAGATAACTCTACGTGCATTATCTGCAATATCAACAATATCAGAAGAAGCTTCATCATTGTTAGAAATATTGAGAATAATATTTCCATTAGAAGAAAGAACTGTACCTTGTGAAGAATAAGAATGTAATGAAATATGTACATCCTCTTCCTTACCAGTCTTTCTAGAATAGAAAGTCTCAGGCTGACCGTTATCCATGATTCTAGACTGTCCTGTAATAATATCAATAATATAAGGATCAACTTCATCATTGATAATAGTAGCAAGTCTTACAAAGTTATCGTTATTAACCTTAACTTTTACATATTCAGAATAAGAGTTTACAACATTCTCAATAAACATAGACTTCTGGCTGTTAGGATCAATTGCTTCAGGATCGAAACTTACATAGTAAGGACCGTCTACAATATCAAATGTACCAGAATCAGTATATCTGAGAATCTCAAATGTATAAACTCTAGAAGTGAGCATTGTATCATAAGTAGGATTTAAACGAATTCTAAATCCAAGATCGTTGTAATATTCACCTCTTCCTTCAGGATATACAGCAAAAATGAAATTGTCGATATATCCATCAGTAGTAGGATAATCTCTACGATCTTCAGCAAGCTCGCTTTCAATAAGTTTTTCAGATGTTTTATTAACACCGATATAAGTTACAAGAGGTCTTAAATAAACATCATCAATCTTTGTCTCTTCACCTTCATTATTAAGAACTGTCTTACCGTTGGTAGCATTCTTATACTGAACATTGAAGACAGCATGAGCAAAAGCAGCGTTTTCAGGAAGTAAACGCATAATCTGAGCTGTACCACCAGTGGTAAGCCATCTTTCAATATTATAACCAGCTTGACCGAACTTAGCAAAGTTTGGCTCACCATACTTGAATAAATACTCAGGTACAGTAGTTACCTGCTGAATTACATTATCTTTACCATGCTCAAATACGTCAGCACAGAATAAAACTTCACCAGCAACAGAAGTATCATAGTTATAATTTTCTGTGGTGATATAAGTTTTAATCGAAGGGTGAAGATACTTTAAGGTAATTTCACTAGCCATAGATATTCACTTAGATTGTCAAAAAGAAATATATTATAAATTATATAGTGTTATAGTCATTTAACACTTTAAGCTATCAAACTAGACAATCTTTTTCCTTTCTTATCAATTTTTGACTAAATTCGTTTGATAGCAATACTAATTATAATTTAACTATAAATAAATGTTTGAGATAATATTATATAAACCGTATTAAACTATAATTTCAATAGTATATTATAATTGTGAATGAAGAGAAATGGATGGTATTAAATAACCCATTTCATCTTTATATCTTATTAGGTTATTATAATCTAACTGAAGAAACTTCCTGAAAAGATATATGGAAGAAAGAGTAAGTTGTGAAATAATAACCTAGAAATGAGGTATACTTATGAACGAAAATGTAATCTCCTTTGAGAATGAAGAGCATGCCCTTCGTAATTTTAAAACAAATTATCTTAATCTTAAAACATGTAAAGGCTTCAAGACAGATAAGCAGAATGGTATGTATTTCATCGTCTTTGTAGATGATGAAACTCATGAACATGTAGAGAAGCAGTTTTGCTTTTCTGGTGGAGAATTCGGTTGTGGATGGTCTAAGACCATTCGTACTCCTCTTAAGACCTTGGCTGAAAAGGCAGAGGAATTGTATCAGAAACTTGTCGAGGGAGCCATTGACAATTTCTGATCTAGTTTAAGTTTTACCAAATTAGAGGGAACTATCGAGTAAGATAGTATCCCTCCCCCTTTGGGGAATATTTTTTTTAATATTTAATAGTCTTCTCAACAGGAGAAATAATTTCTTTGTCTCCTCTTTCAGTTTTGGCTATAGAATTGATAATAGCCTTGTTAATATCTTCAAATGCAATTGAAGAATAAGTACTATTAAAGAAAGCAATATTCTTCATATTAATATTTTGATAATCTAATTGATTTACATCACTTTGATTAATAGCTTTTCTAAAAGCAATCTTAGGATCTTCTTTCCATCTCATTAGTTCTCCAATCATTAATTCATACATGAATGATTGACATCCTAGACTTAAAGCATTAAGATTTAGATTTTTAACATAAAGATCGATAATTTCATCATATGGAATAATTGCTGGGAATCTTCCACCGTGAAGCATATAAATAAAATCCTTTGCATTTGCAGCTGATTGTACAACATTTATATTCTTAATAAATATACTACCTTTTTCAAGTGTAAATACTGTATAAAGAATATCTCCTGTTTCTTTAATATTTTTAGTAATAGAATCTTCTGAATTGAATTCAAAATCAATCTTAGCAGGAAGTTTTAATGTATAGAATCTACCATCCTTATCTTTTTCATCCATTTCATTAGACTTTACTTCAAAGAAAAAGAAGCCGATTGTATTTACACTATCTCCGTTATATTCAGCAATTTTACTTTCAAAGTAATTTTTTGGTAGATAAATTTTTAGAACGTCTCCAGAAAAGATTATTCTATCTCCATCATGTTCAAAAAATTTTTGCATTTATATTTCACTCCTTTATAGTTAAAATAGTATTAATAATAATAAAAATGTTTTCCCCTAAATAGTTTTTCTATTTAGGGGAAATAAATTATTCTTCAGTCTCCTCTTCAGTAGAAGAGTAATAAGTGATAATTTTATTCTGTACTTTATAAATCTTATCAGAGCAATTTACAATCCAATCAACCATTGAAGAAACAAAATTATCCCCATAGTTAACATCTACCATAAAATTATCAATAAATACATTATTAATCCAATAATTATCTACTAATTCTGGATCATCTGCAATCATTAATTCAAAAATATCTTCTGCTGTAAATTTATGACATAGAGCGGATTCCATATTCTCAACAGCATTATAGACTTGATTTAAAACTTCACTTGGAATAATTTCTTTAAGTTGAGTATAGGTTTGATCTTTTTTGTTAATATCTGTTTTTGTGAAATTATCTACATTT
>Ga0247611_10004870_pt1 | contig 18268 bp, 20 predicted proteins | sample 177DNAGHGhighgp2_FD_192422 | JGI IMG/M metagenome (GOLD analysis project Ga0247611, IMG submission 192422) | Sheep rumen microbial communities from Palmerston North, Manawatu-Wanganui, New Zealand - 1770 DNA GHGhigh gp2 | ecosystem: Host-associated > Mammals > Digestive system > Stomach > Rumen... | reverse complement strand
TGAAATCATAAGAAAAATAAACAGCAAGAAATCACTCAATGAAGATGAAAATCGTTATATCGAGAATATAGCTAAACTAATTGGTGAACCTGTAATTAAAAATTATATTTTGCGAGAACTAAAAAAATGATTCCTATATACAATAATGCAAATTACATAAATACGTATATAATTAAAGTATATGAACTGTTTGAAAAAAAACATAATTCATTACTTCAAGAGTTAGAGACAAATATTAAAATTGTTGATTCTTCTCTTAATTTTAAGAAGCTTCTTGGCTTAAATGTTTCATCTTTTCATAATTTACAAAGTAGATATGATAATTATAAAAATAGTTTAAAACCAATTAGTTATAAGTTATCGCCAGCAAAAAAAAAGAATGGAAAAGTAGGTAACAACAAACAAATACATAGACATAGAATAAAAATATATGATAGAACTCAGACATTTGAAATATTAAAAGATTTCTATGATACAGTTGCCGATTTAGTTGGCGCTGAATTAGTTGAAACATCAGGTATAAAAGTTTGTCCTTACTGCAATGCAGAAGAAATAAGTAATCTTAATAAGACGACTCGAAGGTGCGAATTTGATCATCATATAGCAAAAGATGATTATCCTATATTAGCACTTTCATTTTATAATTTAGTTCCGGTTTGTCATACATGTAATCATAAAAAGAGTTCTCATAAGCATTCAATAATTAATCCATATTCACACAAGGCTAATGAAGCTAATTTTATTTTTGACTATGACTTTCTAACTAAGCATATTAATTTCAAAGAATCAAAACAACAATTCAATTCAGCTGCAGTTTCAATGAATACATTGTTACATATAGAATCTAAACATAACACCAATTTACCTAGTATTTTGTTATCAATAAATAATAGATATGATATCCATTACTTAAGAATGCAAAGAAAATATTTTAATAAGCACTTAAAAAATAATGATGAAAAAAACTTTATCAGAGACATATTAATAAACTACGGTTCAGATGAAGATTTATTAATTTATCCATTTTCCAAAGCAACTAAAGATATAGCAAAGCAATTTAATCTATTTCAACGAATAGAAGATTCAAGAAAATCAAGTTTTAGACTTTTTTTAGATACTATAATCAGGAGAAATAATTTTTAATATGATTAATATTGAAGACTTACACAAAACCTGGTCCTTAATTGCCAAGAATAGGGACTTGAAAACTGATAATCAGGTCATTAATTTCTACCGGGCAGTTCAGCACGGGAAAGTTATCGTAAAAGATGTAACTCGTGAAATGCTTACATCTATGGCAGAGGAAGATGCCGAGATGGTAAAAAGAATTAATTTACTGTTTGATATAATAGCAGAAGCGCAAGAAAAAGCTTTTGGCCCTATTGTAAAGCAGGCCCTAAAAAAAGACTAAAATCTTCTATTAATAAGGTGTTTATCGGGAACCTTTCCCGACTACCACTGTTTGGTAGTAAAAATGGGTAGAAAAAAGTATTTTTCGATACAGTTGGGTATAGCGTTTTGCTTGACCAAACAGCAAAAAGACCATAAAATTCAATTAAATTATCGTTAAATATTCATGGGTGTTGCGAGGTACAGTTCTCTCTGGTCTTCTCATAACCCGGAGGCCGCAGGTTCGAGTCCTGCCCCCGCTATACTGCTAAATCTTTATGTTATAAAGATTTAGCACACTACTAAACCCAATCAAGTAGGGCTTAGCGTGAGAAAAATCACTAGTTTTACGTAACGATTTTACGTAAAAAGACTTCAGGTCTGATAAGGTGGTGCTCATGGCTAAGCCCTATTTAATTTATAAGACATCTAATGGTGTCTATTATGCAGAATTACTTCTGCCAGATGGAACTCATGCAAACAAGAAAAGCACAGGCAGTCGCAACCGTGCCGAAGCTGAAAAGATTGTAATGGGTTGGGTTGTTAACGGAAACATTCCTGTACGTATCAACGGGAAAGCAAACAATAAAACAAACGTTGACAAAATCACTTTCTTCAACAATCTCCGAAACTATGATTTCACATCAGAAGATGTTCTGAAGATTGTTCATACTCTTCAAGACAGAAACTTATTACAGTCCTATGTTCTTCCTAATACTCCGCAAAGTCAGTCTATCGAAAAGTATCTTGAAGACTTCTGGAATTACGATAAGTCTCCATATGTACGTGAGAAAAAACTAAGAGGACAGTCAATTCATAGAGACTATTGTGTTGCATTACTGACTCGTCTCCGAACTTATTGGTTCCCTCTTCTCGAAGGAAAATCTGTTGGTGAAATTACACGAGATGATATCTATCAAATCTTCACAGATGAGTCTGTTTCTAAACTTGCTCCAAAAACAATTAACTCCATCGTAAGTGCAATTACAATCCCAATGAAATGGGCATACTTTCACGGACTTACAAACAACAATTGTTACGATGGAATTCTCAAATGTTCTGCTAAATCTAAAAAGCGCGAAGTTCTTACATTGGAGCAGGCGATGTCTGTGTTCTGTACAGAATGGGAAAATGATACAGCCCGTCTTGCAAACATGCTTGCCTTCTACACCGGAATGCGTCAGGGAGAAATAGCTGCCCTCCGAATGGAAGATATCGGAACAGATAGAATCTATATCCGTCACTCCTGGTCAAAGTATGAGGGTTTGAAAGAAACAAAAACTAACGAATGCCGTGAGATAAAAATTCCTCCACAGCTTCGTGATATGCTTCTTGTTCAAGCGAACATGAATCCTCATGGAGAAGGAATTAAAGGATTTGTATTCTATGGCTTGAATCCTGAACATCCTACCGATCCAAAGAATTGGCTTAAATATCTTCACAGAGCATTAAAGAATATCGGCTATTCAAATCCTAAAGAAATCTGTTTCCATTCATGGCGTCACTTATGGTGCAGTCGTGTATGCGATTTAATTTCTGATAAGCGAGTTGTTATGACAGGCTCAGGACACAAAACAGAATTCATGCTGGACCATTACGCAGAACATCTTGAAACAGAGCACGCTCTGGAAACTCTTGAAAAAGCACAGGAACAAATTTTCCTTCCAATCTTAAAGCAGGCAGAAAGTGTAAATGATGTTGATGTTCAGATTATTGAGTCCTCTGAGGAAATTGCGTAATATAACTTGACACGTAACACGTTACAGGAGTAAAATTAATTATGATAAAATCATGGAGACATAAAGGTCTAAAAGATTTTTTCGAAACAGGAAGTAAAGCTGGAATTATTCCCGAACACGCTTCCAAACTTGGACGAATCCTTGACCGTCTGGATGCAAGCATTACTCCACAGGATATGAACTTGCCCGGATACAGACTTCATCAGTTACAAGGACAGGAAAAAGAAATGTGGTCGGTTACTGTAAATGGAAACTGGCGAGTTACTTTTTATTTTGAAGGACAAGATGCAATTCTTGTTGATTATCAGGATTATCACTAGGAGGATATTATGACCAGAAAACCAACACACCCAGGCGAAGTATTCTTGAAAGATGTTCTTGAACCACTTGGAATAAATATTACTGATGCTGCAGAAATGCTTGGCGTTACAAGAAAAACTCTTTCTGAGTTTGTTAATGAGAAATCTGCATTAAGCCCTGAGATGGCAATTCGTATTGCAATGGCAACAAAGACAAGTCCAGAAAGCTGGATGGCAATGCAGATGAAACTCACATTATGGCTTGCTATGCAGCATGAACCTGTAAATGTAAAGGTTGCTTGTTTAGCATAAAAGATTCTAAGAGGTTTTCGATTACCTTGAAAGCCTCTTGAATCTTATTGAATTTTATAACATTATTATTTTAGAGAAAGTTTGTATGATTACAAACGAAATACAATTTTACTAAGGAGGCTGTGGCTTAAACAACAGAAATTTTTCTTAAGCATTTTTAATGCAAAACTGAAATGTAATTTAGATTATTACATTACAGATGAATCTGTCATAAAACAGATTAATGAACTATTGATTGTATTCCGAAGGAAACACTTCAATTACTCCCCTCAAAACTTTTCTGAAAATCTTCAATCCTGTACTTTTATTGGTTATATCCTACAAAATATCAACCATCTCTTAAAACCAAAGTAAATCATAATAAATCCATGTGAAAGTTCGTTGAACTTTATTGATTTATCGTAGGACTTACATTTCGCTTTGTCCTATGCCTTGGAGAATTATTATGAATAAAAATACAAACTTAAAAACAAAAAATCAGATAGATATGGATTTACTTCTAACTCGCGCTGATTTAGTTTCTTTGCTTCATTGCGGTCTCTCAACACTTAATGGTTCGGAGATTTACGCTTCGATTCCTCGAATAAAAATTGGTCGTCATACTTTTTTTCTAAAAACTGATGTTATGGATTTTATACTTTCACATCGTATAGGAGGCGAAAAATGAATGAAGATATTTTCACCGAAATAAGAAAAGATGTTGAACGAAAAGGTATTTATTACGGAGAAATAATCATTTCCTGTAAATACCATGATTCCAGGATTGTTTCATATACCATTACAACAACCGAACGAAGAAACTGTAATAAGAATGCAAAATCTGTTGTTTGTAATGATACACAAAAATAGGAAGCATCCATGATTAACAAACCTTCTAATGCTCCTAAATATGGAGGCAGCATAACTATTCAAGATTGGATGGTTAGGCTCTATCAATTACAAGGCGATAATCTTGTGATTTATGCAACAATTCATTCTTTTTCAAAAGATGGGGAAAGTGTTTTTAGAGGCAGTATCAGGTACTTATCCTTCTGGACAGGTAAAACTAAGCCAACTGTAATCAAATCTCTAAAATATTTACTTGGCAGAAATCTGATTTATAAAAGAGAAGTACGTTATACACGAATAAACCAAGAAAGGCATTATTGTGAATACTGGACTATCTTCTCCAGATTAGATATTGCCGAGCAAAAGAAATTGCTTCGCTCCATCATGTAGTTGAGAAGTTATCCACAACAGGTAAAAAATCTATACCTGTTGTTTTGAGTTTTAATCCACAAGAGGTATAAAACTTTTTCACAACAGGTATAGAAATTGATTAATAACAGGTCAAAAATCTTTACCCAATATTAACAATAAATATTTAAAAAGGTAGTGAATACCGCTGCTTGTGTGTGGATAACTTTATAAAAATCATAATAAGGAATTTATATGTTATTCAAAACTAATATCACTAATTCTATAAAATCTTTGAAAGAAAATATTCAGAGTAAGTTTGATTCTGAGCACATAAAAATGGTTGGAATCGAAAAGCTTAAGTTCGATGAAGATTTCAAAGAACTGTTTGCACAGGAACCGGACAAAGTTGAACGAATTTATCAAGACATGCTTATCAGAGGCTACGATAATTCACAACCTATAATTGCTACAAAAGATGGTCATATTCTTGATGGAAATTCCAGATATATGGCAGCCTTAAGAGCGAAAATAAATCAGGTTCCAGTAGTCTACAAAGAGTTTCCAGATAAAACCGAAGCTTTAAAATATGAGCTTCATCTGCAATTAGATCGCAGAAATCTTAATAATGCTGAAATTTTAAAAATGTTCAGAAAACTTGAAGAACTCAAAAATAAGACAAAACAAGAAGGTAAATCTATATCTGAATTTACCGATTCCAAAATTTCAGAGCAACTAAAGTGTTCTGAAAGACAGGTTCAAAAAATTAGAGAATTAACTAAACGTGCTGACAAAGAATTATTACAAAAAGTCGAAACAGGAGAAATGTCAATAAACAAGGCCTATGTTGAAATAAAAAAAATAGAACATCCAAAACATTATGAAACACTAGACATCAATAACCAGGAATTTCGCAAAGGAGTAAAATTCGCATTAGATGAAATTTCAAAAGGAAGAACTTCTGATGAAATAATTTCAACATTGGAGGAGGAAGCTTATGGAAGAAACTGAAAACTGGCTTGGTTACAAAGTGATGGCTCACTGCCGCCCAAAGATTGTTCGTGCTCATAATATTCGAGATTCAAAAATTGTCGCTAGTGAAAAGCACATTGACCCTACCCGACTACACGAAACGATATTGGATTTAGGAACTCTTGAAGAAGCATATCATAAAATTTTTGACGAATCTGTTGCTATTTATAATGCAAAACAAAAAAGAAAAGATAGAAGAATAGATAATTATCTAGAAACTATTCTAAATGACCAACGACAGGGAAAACACAAAAATCTTAAAGCAGACGGAAGTCGCAAGCCAGCCTATGAACTTCTGATTCAACTCGGTCGAGTTAGAAATTGTCCAGATGATACAACTGCAGCAGAAGTTCTAAAAGACTTCTGCGATTTTATTCCAAAAAAATATCCATGCATTGTACCAATTGGAATATATTTGCATGGAGATGAATTCTCTATTGATGAAGAAACTGGTAACAGACTTACAAGTCCTACACACATACATTTTGATTTTGTATATGTAGCTCATCAAGGAAAAGGTGTGAAAACCGGAATGCCCCTACAAGCAAGTCTAAGCGGTGCATTAAGAGAAATGGGCTTTGTTACAGGAAAAGGTGGGACTGCCCAACAAAAGTTTGAAGAGGCTGTACGCCATGCCTTGCAAGATTTTGCAGAAGAACGAGGACTCAAAATTGACAGAACCCCTGGAGAAAGGCATCAACATAAAGAAAAGCCAGTTTATCAACAAATGATGGATAATCGAAAAAAGCAAGAGCGATTAAAAATTCAGGAAGCAGAAATCTCACAAGCAAATAAAGAAATCAAGGAACAGCATTTGAATCTTTCAAATAAAGAGAATGATTTAAATCGCGACAAACAATTATTCGATACTACAAAATTAAAAATTGATGCATATACAAAAATCAAAAACGAAGTGAAGAAAAACAACTTATCTATTGATTCCGAAATCCAGGTGTTCTCGAATGATCGTTCTAAAGATTTCTCTACTCGACTTAATAGATTTATTTCCAATGTCAAAAAAATCATAACTTCAGTAACAACAGAATTAAATTTCTACAAAGCAGCTTTTGAAAGATTCTGGCATAAACGTTCATCAGATTTTCGGAAGCTGGCTGAACTTATGGATAGAAATCATTGTATAGACTTCGATGATTATAATCGTAAGTTTCATAATGGGTTATTGGATTATCAACTTGCAAAAAAACAACAAATCCAACAGCAACATGCAGAAAAGAAAAATCAAATTGAAAATGACTTTGACATTGAAAGGTAGAGAGGCAATATGGTGGAATTAGTAACTGATAAATCAATACGAAAAATTATCATAAAAGAATGGTTCAAAGATTTTCAAGAACCTGACAATAAAGCCATTATAAAATGCTGTATATGTTTACGTTTCGACAAGAAGAAAAAACACTTAGAAGTCTACAAATATTTAGCTGAAGGGGAACTACATTATTTCCTTAAATGTAAAAAAAATATATGTGAAGGTGGAATACTGTCCTCTAATAATAACGAATTAGACCCTTGCCTTGGAATATTTTATTAGGTCTTCCTTACATTTTTTTGGCTTTGAGTTATCTCACTCCTAAGATAACTCAAAGCTTTGTTTTTTATTTAGAGCGCAGATCTGCGCTCGACTTCTAGGTATATTGATACTAAGGTATATAAACCGAAGCGATTTTATCTAAGGTCTCATCTGAAAGTGATTTACCTTCCGGCATGATACTTTGAATGTATCCTTTCAGTTTTGATTTTTTAGAATCTTCTTCTGAAATCTCCCTATAAGAAATTTCAAGAAAATCATTACGACAATCAGGCTCGAGTAAATCTACATTCATTTTGAATTCGGCAATTGTGAAGGCCTTTTCAGCTGCATTGTATTTTGTTTCTGAAATTGATTTTATGCCAGCTTCTGTTGCCTTAATAAAGTTTGGCGCTTCTCCAATTTCTTCTTTGAACTTTCTGCAGAAATTTATAAGATCAAACTCGCGATAACTTTTTTCGCTGCAAATCTTAAGTCGATGTTTCTTTTCTTCTGGACAAATACCATCGTCTATAATGCCAAATCCAAGACCATTTTCGGTATGAAAAATTTTTTCATTCTCATCATAAATCATTGCTCTTTGCATAAAACAACCTCCAGATTTCTGTTTATTACTACTATAATATTACTGCTTATTTCTGGAAGTTTTGCAAGTTCTTTTTAAGAAAAGATAGGGATAAAATAAAAAAGGAAATCAGCTGGCCAGCTTATCCTCGGTAACTCGCCGAGGGAAGTACAGCGATTTCCTTTTTTATAAAAAACTTTCGCTTCTGCCACACGCAAAGGTGAGCCTTACAACACATCCACGAAAGCTAAGAACAACCTTGAACAGACAAATGAAAGAGGGGTATCTTTCCCCACCCAGGTGTCTATCCAAGGATTCTTACAAAAACACGATTGAAGCACAATCGCAAGGAACTTATTTCCTATTGAGGTTCTCCAATCGAAAAAAAATGGAGCTTTTGTAACAAATCTGGCTCAAAAACCTGCTCCATAAACGCCCTACGATATCTTACTGAAAACATACTACAGTTGAATCGGTCAATAGGGCAATGTCGTTGAAGTTCGCCACACTTCCTCAACCGCCAGACAAGGACTGTCCGACCCCGCAGCAGGCATCTCTACATTAAACGACAATTTCAGATTATCAATATTATTTATAAAAAGTCAAGATAAGTATACACTAGTTTTTATCGTCATTGATAGGTACGCCATTAACTTTTTCTATTACCTGTAAACGACCACAAGGTCGCTTTAGAAAGAAATTAGAATCGATACTGCCACCACCACCACTGACATAAACACCTACGACTTCCCACCCCTTTTTTCCTAACTCATTAAGGATTTCAGTTTTAGATTTTCTACTGTATCCTTCAGGGTCTCTATCACTCTCAAAAAATCTACCAGGATCTTGTTTACTTCTTACATATCCATTTAAATCAATATATTCCCATTTTGTAATTTCCATCAAATCCTCCAAATCTAATATTTAATTGTACATCACTCAATCAATATTTTCACTCTCTTTACATGAAGAATTTTTTTGAATCTCAAATCAACACAGATCAACATAGAACTGCGTTTAAAAATGGCATTTTGCAGTATCAAATATTGGTTAACTACATTCAAGGCTTTCTTATTTTCCACAATTGACATATTTAAAAAATCTGATATATTAAAACTACAGAGACTTGGAAAGCCCATAACGACTCTTTTATCTCTGCAAGAAGAGTCTATAAACAACAAACCATATTGAGTTGATTTACTCGATATATAAAATTATCAGGAACCTACGGGCTGAATCATTCAGAAAACCGAAGGTAAACAGCGGGTGTCTTCCAAAGGAACTACAGGTCACAGATATAAGAAAAGCGAAATCTAACAGAGTCTAAGAATCCGGACTTTCATTTTCTCCTTTTTTCAGGAGAGTTTTTAATCAAATTAACGCTCGCATTTTCTTATATATAAAATCCACAAAATTTATTTTTCTCAATTCGATTTTATTCTGCAATTTTGTAGTTTTATATATTTATGATTATACGGGCACAACTATTTTTTAGGAGTGCTAACAATTATGAAAAAGATAAATATCCTTATATCTATTACAAAAGTACTTTGCGTACTTCTCTCATCACTTTTTATTATGGCAGCTTGTTCTCAACCAACAAGTACATCATCAAATCAAACGCCTGCAACATCTGACAATACAACCGAATCAGATTCATCTGACGATTATAATTCGACAGATACTCAAGATACGCCAGAATCTCCAGCAGTATCAATTCCAACGCAATTACAGATTCTTTTGATTCTGCCACAGACTTCTACAAGTTCATTTTCAACAAGAGATTGGAATGATATCACTTTCGTTTCTGGAAATGATTTGTATAACTGGCAAAACGCTTTTACAAGTTCAGCAGATTGTCAAATCGAAATCATGGAAAATGGAAACGAGAATAATATTAATCTGGAGGCAGTAGTTTATTCTGATAAAGTATCTGTAAAGTCCGATGAAGAAGGGACTGTATATTTTAGAATCAAAAACACAAACGCAAATCTCGTAACAAGTTATACAGCAGTAACTTTCTTGGATAATTCGTCATCCGAAAGTAATACAGAAGTTCGCTTTGTCGGAACCTGGCAGACAAATTATACACAAGGACTTATCAACACAATAGATTTTTATTCTGATGGAACTGGTTATTGTCACAATTCCCGTTATCCTAATTCTGGTGGAAATAATTTCAGATGGAGTGTCAAAGATTCGTCAACTCTTAATATTACTAATTCTTTAGGAAGTACAGGAACCTGTTCGTACAGCTTTATTGGAGAATCACTTGTGCTAACAAACTTCATGGGATTACCTCGGAATACAGCTGCAACATTCACAAAATTCTAAACTAAAGAATTTCAACCACAGCTTTAATTACGAAACGATTGAAGTGTGCCATACTTTATAAGGAGCTATGCCATGAAGGGGGCCAATACATATATGATAAACAAATTAGGATGGAAAAAGATAAAATTTCTTGAACATACTCCAGATGAAATAACAGAAGGATATGTTTTTACAATTGATGGAAAACTACTTGAATTCAGGAATTATCAACCCCTTGAGGATTTTGATGTTGACTGCTATGCCTTATTACACACTACTCATGCTTTTGAGGAATTCCCTCCAGTTGCATGCTGCACTTGCGGTTGCATATACTGTGATTCTGTAAGAGTTTTTGTCGAGTTCATTGATGAAAAAGTTTTCTGGACATTATGTCATAGCAGATGTGAAACAAAAGAATCTGCAATGGCAAGTAATCTTGGAAAATATACTTTCTTAAAGGAACAGTATTGTAAGGTAATCTATTCTCTAAAAGATGAGATTGAGAATAATGAATAAGGAGCTTTGAATTTATGAATTTATTTATTTGCGGAAGCAGAACTATTACAGATAAAAAATGGATTTATTCAAAAATAGAAAATTGTATTTTGAATATACTTGGAGCTGATTTTTCAGATATTACAATTCTTGAAGGTGCTGCGAAAGGAGTAGATTCAATTGCAAAGCGATGGGCCATTGAACATAATATTCCTGTTATAGAATATCCACCTGATTATGAAAAATATCATAACGAAGCCTGTCATAGAAGAAACGAAGCAATGGCCGCAGACTGTGATTTTATGCTTGATTTATGGACAGGAGAATCTACTGGTAGTTTACACGATATTATGATGGCCGAAAAATATCATAAAGATTACAAAGTCTGGATTTACAACAATGATAAAGTTTATAAAGATTCGGCGGAAAGTCTTCTGCTATATATGAATCAAATTAAGATAAAAGACGGACTTACCATGAGAGAAATTTTCCAAAAAACTGACTTATCCGTAAACGAAGTTTTCAAACTGTTTAAATATGCTGTTTTTGACAGAACTATGAGCAGGAGTTTTATGAATGCAGATTGGGAAGAAGGCCATAATTCTGGATCTTGTTTTTGGATTATGCCAGTAAGACAAGGCAAGGATAGTTCTGAAGGTTCCTGGGGATGTTTCTGTTGTTATGAGGATGAAATCTCAATTGATGAGGATGTAGTTTTTGGCTATCTATATCTTCCTTTCCTTCGTCCATATTTTGACAAATCAATAAAGTATACTTGTAGATATGCTAATCCGGTTGAATTTGACTGGTATGGTTATAATCTATATACATATGAAACTGTAAGAAAGATGTGTGAAGAAATGAAGACTGTCGCTAGGGAAAACTCTTTTGGAGATTCTGAGTTTTATGATAGTCTGGCAGACCGTCTCCTTTTAATGATGGAACGGAATCCAGACTGGGATTTCATTACTTTTGAAGGGCCTTAGAATTAGGAGAATATATGAATCACTTATCATACAAAACAGAATATGTAGACCTCGAACAAGGCGACCAGCATGGAAACTATCTGGCATTTATCTTTTACATCGATGGAAAGAAAATTGAATCAGAAGAATACAATCCGGCAAATTGTTTTGATATATTAGATGAAGATGCTACAAATCAAAATATGATTGTGTTAGCCCATTGCGGATGTGGCTGCTGGAAATGCAGCTCGCTTGTTGCCAGAGTAAAATATTCTTTCTCAAATATTGTCAAATGGACAGTCGATGAGCTTCGTTATCAACACAATCCTCATACCTATACCTTCGATAAAGAAGAATATGACAGAGTGATTGCGCAAGTAATAAATGAAGCTGAACTCGAGGAACTCGAAAATAAAGTTCTTAAAGAAAATCAATTCCTTTTACGAATGACTCCAGATGCTTATGTATTTCTATTCAATGATAATCAAGCCGATGAAGAATATGGATATGCATATGGTGACGATGAATCAATTTCAATAAAAGATGAAAACGGAAACGATACAGATATTACTTTCAATATCCCAGACTTATCCTCTTGGCTAAACAAATACTTATGGGAAGTCCTAGCTCCTTGTGAAAGTGGTGAAATGACTATAGAAGAACTTAATAAGATTTTTGATTGGAAGAGTTTTCATAAGCAAGGAATCCAAATTGCTATTGAAATCAAAAAGCGCTTACCTGAAAATGTGTTTCTTAAATATTCCACTCCTTTCGAAGATGGTTCTAGATTATTAAAACATGATATCGTAATCAAAACTGAGCAGAGATATATCGACCTTGTTTTGAATAAGATTATCTAATCCCGCAACATTGCGAATAGGCATTTTTGTTCGTTCTTTCCACCACAAGTTGGCATTGCCAATTTGGGTGTACCCCACACTGAAAATGACAACACGCGTAAAACTCTGTGTCATCATTTTCAGTGTGGGGCAATCGTTTCGCCGATTGACCACTCGTCTGGGACATTCCCCGACACCCCTTAGAGGCGTTTCGCCGCCTCTCGAAAAATCCCGCAACATTGCGCCCCCAGTCCTGAAAGCCAGTCCTACTCGGACAAAATGGCTTTCAGACAAAGTGGTGGCTTATGCTTCGGTCTTTTTCTCACTCCCCCGCCCAACGTTTCGCCGTTGGATCACGCCCAAGCTAGCTTGGATTATTATCCATTTTTCTCTTATTTGTGATATAATAATTCTATTATGGATAACAAAAAAGAAACAGAAAGAGCAGAACTTCACCGTACAATCTGGGGAATTGCAAATGACCTTCGTGGCAGCGTAGATGGCTGGGATTTTAAACAGTATGTACTTGGAATGCTCTTTTACAGATACATTTCAGAAAACCTGGACAGATATATTTCAAAAGGTGAAATAGAAGCCGGTAACAAAGACTTTAGTTATGCAAAGCTTTCAGACAAAGAAGCACTTACCGCAAAAGATGATATTGTAAAAGAAAAAGGATTTTTTATTCTTCCTTCAAAGCTTTTTGGAAACGTTCTTGAAAAAGCAAATAAAGATAAAAAAGATCTGAACGAAAAGCTCGAAAAAATCTTTAAGGAAATTGAAGCCTCTGCAACAGGTACAGATAGTGAAGATGATTTCAAAGGTCTTTTTGATGATATTGATGTAAACTCAAATAAGCTTGGTGCAACAGTAGATAAAAGAAACGAAATGCTTGTAAAACTCATGAATGGTATTGCAAGTATGAATCTTGGAAACTCAGATTATTCTGATAATTCCATCGATGCCTTTGGTGATGCATATGAATACCTTATGGGTATGTATGCTTCTAATGCCGGAAAGTCTGGTGGCGAATATTATACTCCACAGGAAGTTTCTGAGCTTCTTACAAAAATCACAATTGTTGGAAAAAAGACTGTAAACAAAGTTTACGACCCTGCCTGTGGTTCTGGTTCTCTCCTTTTGAAGTTTGCAAAAATCCTTGGAGCAGATAATGTTCGTCTTGGTTTTTACGGACAGGAAATAAACATTACAACTTACAATCTCTGTCGAATCAACATGTTCTTGCACGATGTAAGTTATGATAAGTTCAACATCAAACTTGGAGACACATTAACAGATCCAAAACATTGGGATGATGAACCTTTCGAAGCGATTGTTTCTAACCCGCCTTACTCAATTAAGTGGGAAGGTGATGATAACCCGATTCTCATAAATGACCAGCGCTTTAGTCCTGCCGGAGTTCTCGCTCCAAAAGGAAAAGCAGACCTTGCGTTTATCATGCATTCTTTAAGTTGGCTTGCAACAAACGGAACTGCGGCCATTGTTTGTTTCCCAGGAATTATGTATCGCGGTGGTGCTGAACAGAAAATCAGAAAGTACCTTATTGATAACAACTATATCGATTGTATCATCCAGCTGCCGGACAATCTTTTCTTTGGAACAAGCATTGCAACCTGTATTATGGTTCTTAAAAAAGGAAAGACAGAAAACAAGACTCTCTTTATTGATGCTTCAAAAGAATGTGTAAAGGTAACCAATTCAAATAAACTCACCAAGCAGAATATTGATAATATCCTCAAAGTATTTACAGAGCGAAAAGAGAAAATTGATTATGTAAGCCGCCTTGTAGAAAATTCAGAAATAGCCCAGAACGAATATAACCTGAGTGTTTCAAGTTATGTTGAAGCAGAAGATACAAGAGAAGTAATTGATATAAAAGTTTTGAACAAACAGATTGATGAAATTGTTGCAAAAGAAAATACACTAAGAACAGAGATAGATAAAATCATCAGGGAGATTGAAGGTTAATGAGTAAACTTGATGATTTGATAAATAAACTTTGCCCTAATGGGGTTGAATATAACAGGATTGAAAATGTTTGTGAAATCTCGCGTGGTATAGTTATGTCTAAAGACTACATACGAGATAATGCAGGAAATTATCCTGTGTATTCATCACAAACTGAAAACAATGGTTGTTTAGGAAATATCAATTCTTATAAATATGATGGTGAATATATAACTTGGACAACTGATGGTGCAAATGCCGGAACCGTATTTTACAGAACAGGGAAATTTAGTGTTACAAATGTATGTGGTCTTTTAAAAGTTATTGATTCCAATCTTTCGACTAAATTTCTTTTTTATGCACTGAGCATTACAGCTCCAAATTTTGTAAATCGTGGAATGGGAAATGCCAAACTTATGAGTAATGTAATGGCTTCAATTCAAATTCCTATACCCCCTCTCAAAATACAAAATGAAATTGTCCGCATTCTTGACAAATTCATGTCGCTAGAAGCAGAGCTAGAAGCGGAGCTAGAAGCTCGTCGCAGACAGTATGAATACTATCGCGACTCGCTTCTTACTTTTGGTGATGATGTAGAATGGAAAACTCTTGCTGATATTGTTTCTCAAGACTGTTCAATATCATACGGAATTGTCCAACCTGGTGATGGCGTAACTAATGGCATACCTGTTGTACGACCTGTTGATATGACAAGTAAGATTGTTCATAGAGAAGGTCTTAAACAAACAACAAAAGAAATATCTGATTCTTATAAGAGAACAATCTTAAAAGGAGATGAATTATTAATTTGTGTACGAGGAACAACAGGAATAATTTCATTTGCAGGTAAAGATTTGATAGGCTGTAATGTTACAAGAGGAATTGTCCCATTATCTTTTAATGAAAATATTGATAGTTCCTACATGTTTCATATTTTAAAATCAACTGAAATACAAAATAAAATTGAAGAGAAAACAAACGGAGCTGGATTACGTCAAATCAACATGAAAGATTTAAGAGAATTGAAAATACCAATCCCATCTCTTAAAAATCAAAAAAAAATTGGGAATATTCTTGATAGATTTGAATCTCTTTGTAACGACATCACCACCGGTCTTCCTGCAGAAATCGAAGCACGTCATAAGCAGTACGAATATTATCGAGATAAGCTTTTAACTTTTAATCGTAAAGAGGTATAGGTATGGCTGTCTTCCAAGCATTGATAGATATAACAAATAAAGTTAGCAATTATGAAGATTCAAAAGAACTGCTTTTGAAGAAGTTAGATAAATTTCTTGTAACATTCAAAAGTAATGAATTAAGGCTAACTAAGAAACAGAAGCAATATCATGATTACGATGAAATCATTCTGTTAATTGATTTTGCAAAAGATTTATGGGATGAAATAATTTTACCTAAAATCAAGAAAGACGATAAATGTGGAATTATATTAGGTAAAATGCTTGTAAGATTTCTTATGCAAACAAAAGAAACTCTATTTTTGTTATCTAATAATGTTGGCCTTTCTGCAATTTCTAATGTACGTTTGTTTATGGAATCTTTTGCAATAACTAAATATATACTTGATAAAGGTGATAACGAAGCAAAAAGATTTATGGATTTTGGATACTATCAGCAATTACTTGATAGGAAACTTCCCCTTACTCCAGAATTAATAAATGAATATGGGGAAAAAACTCCTGATAATAGTTTTTATTATATTCCTTATGGCTGGTGTTCAGAAGAAAAAATGAATGGAACAAAACTTATTGAAAGATTGAAATCTCCAATATTATTAGATTACTACCGACTAACTTGCAATTATATTCATGCATCACCATATTCTTTGATTGAAATCACAAATTCTGAAGATCACTACTTTCCAATCCCATATGATTTTTTAATTCGTATTACTCGAAGGTGTTTATTTAATTTTATTAAATTAGTTTTGTCTTACACTATGTCTGAAGAAGAACAACGACCATATTTGATTTTACTTTCAATGCTTGCACCTGAATTATTCAATAATGAGGAGAGCGAAAATGTATAACATAGTCTTAGAAACCAACGAAGCTACTGTTGTTACAGAATATACTCCAATAAGAAAACGTCGTGCAGATTACCAGAGCGAAGCAGAACTTGAAAAAACATTTATTCAGGATCTTGTTGAACAGGGCTATGAGTATCTTGATATAAAAACAGAAGATGACCTTGTAGAAAACTTAAAAGTAAAACTTGAAAAACTTAATCATATTACTTTTTCCGAAACTGAATGGATTCGTTTTTACGGACACTACCTTGCAAATCAGAATGAAGGAATTGAAGAAAAAACTTTTACAATTCAAAGTGATTATATAAAAGTTCTTCCTCGTGATGATGGCTCTACAAAAAACATTTATCTTTTAGATAAAGACAATATTCACAATAATTCTTTGCAGGTTATAAATCAGTTTACTCCGGAAGGTGGCCGCTATGCTAACCGTTATGATGTTACGATTCTGGTAAACGGACTTCCACTTGTTCATTGTGAATTAAAACGTCGTGGTGTAAATATCCGTGAAGCTTTTAATCAGATAAAACGATATCAGCGTGACAGTTTCTGGGCTGGTGCCGGGCTATTTCAGTTCATTCAGATTTTTGTAATTTCTAATGGAACTAATACAAAATATTTTTCAAACACAACACGCGAAAATCATATTAAAGAAGTCTCTACAAAAAAAGGCAGTGGCAAAAAGACAAGTAACTCTTATGAGTTTACTTCTTATTGGGCAGATGCAAATAACAAAATCATTAATGACCTTGATGATTTCGCCCGCACTTTCCTGGCAAAGCATACTATCTTAAATATTCTTACAAAGTATTGTGTGTTTGATACTTCTCATAATCTTTTGGTAATGCGACCATATCAGATTGCGGCTACGGAGAGAATCTTAAACAAGATTGTTATTTCAACAAATTACCACAAAGAAGGAACAATTGAAGCAGGCGGATTTGTCTGGCATACAACAGGTTCTGGAAAAACTCTCACATCTTTTAAAACTGCAATTCTTGCAAGCCAGCTTGATTGTATAGATAAGGTTTTGTTCGTTGTAGACCGTAAAGACCTAGACTACCAGACCATGAAAGAATATGACCGCTTCCAAAAAGATGCTGCCAATTCAAACAAGTCTGTTGCCGTTCTTAAAAAACAGCTCGAAGATGATAACTGCAAAATCATCATTACAACAATTCAAAAACTTGGAATCTTTGTTAAAAGTAATAAAGGCCATCCAATTTTCCAGAAGCATCTTGTAATGATTTTTGATGAATGCCACCGTTCGCAATTCGGTGAACTTCATAAGGAAATTGTAAAGAGCTTTAAGAAGTTCCATTTATTCGGCTTTACAGGAACTCCTATCTTCCAGAAGAATGCCGGAGCAAACGGTGCTGGCGGTATAAGAACTACAGACCAGGCCTTTGGTGAAAAGCTTCATACATACACAATCGTTGATGCAATTAATGATCATAATGTTCTTCCATTCCGTATTGATTATATCAAGACAATCAAAATGAAAGACGGAATCAAAGATAAAGATGTTGCAGCAATTGATAAGGAAAATGCTCTTTCTGCAAAGGAACGTATTGAGCAGG
>Ga0247611_10004869_pt1 | contig 18275 bp, 24 predicted proteins | sample 177DNAGHGhighgp2_FD_192422 | JGI IMG/M metagenome (GOLD analysis project Ga0247611, IMG submission 192422) | Sheep rumen microbial communities from Palmerston North, Manawatu-Wanganui, New Zealand - 1770 DNA GHGhigh gp2 | ecosystem: Host-associated > Mammals > Digestive system > Stomach > Rumen... | reverse complement strand
ATTCTTAATCCGATGCAGTTTGTCAAGGAATATGACGAACTCATTGTAAAGCCGAGCCACATATACAGGGACGTCAACTGTCGTTGGTCTACACCATATGACATGATAGCGAACCTTATAAGCGAGCAACAGAAAGGGAGGCACGCTTCCTGTTGCATGGGGATTTGGAACACAGTAAAGAGATATGGAGAGACGAAGACGATGACATTCGATGAGTTTATCGCTCATCGATATGAGATAAAAGTCACATATCTCGAAGATGTGAAAAAATACTATGAGAGGAACATGGAGATTCCGCATGAGTGGAGATCTATATGGGATTCAGACACATTGGTTCAGCATTTCATAAATGACTGTTTTGCTATGTATCATTTGTCATTTGCTGTTTCCCTAAAAGATTTGGTCCAATATGACGAGATGATTTTCGAGAACGGTCAGGGGTTGCTTTTGTGTGACACAGGAATCGACAGTTACGAAATGACACCTTCTAACACAGGAATAGCATATGCCATTAGGTTGATAGCCGATATTGGAGAAAGTCGTTTTGATAGTGCTTCTTTGCATTATGTCACACGTCCTTATCTGACAAGACATGGAGATGGGCATCTTGATGGTCAAATGAGAAGAAAGTGCTTGTCTGGATCGATCGAAGAAGATAGGACAAACCATTATAACGAGTTTCAAGGGGATTTCCGTTACGGGAAATTGGATATTGATGAATTGAAAGATAGAATAGTGAAAGATTCGAAAGGTTTTGACTTTACTGTTGAGTTGACCCATTGTGACGAGATGGATCGGGTAAAGGAATTTGGATCGATGTTCGAGAATGTTCGTACATATGACAGTCCTTTTGTTTAAACATCCAAACCATTATGGAAGATAAAGATTATCAACAGCTTATAGGTTTCAGGGAATTTCTTGTGAAATTTACAAAGTTTCACCAAGATCGTGCATATGATAAATCATCATCCGATCAAGGGGCAGCACATCATCTTGGGGTTGCTACTGGATTGATTTTGGCAAGGGAAGAGTTAGAAAGGACTTTTCCTTTTTGGAATTAATTGTTTTTCAGTTCGTTGACAAGGGCATCTGCAACCCTTACCGCCTGTTTTGCCAGAATGTCTGGATCAAGTTCAAGAACCATTCCTATTTTTCCGCTTTCCATAATACCTTGTATGGCTGATATTGCAGCATTAACTCTAACCTCTTCCCAATTTATCATTGTTCAAACATCCTTTCGGTATTTATGAAATCGATAAATACAGAAAGAATATTTTTTCATAATGTTTAAGAAACTCAACAATTGGCTTTCAGAACATGCGTTTGTATGGCCATGGGAAGGAAATGCGGGGGTTGCCCATCTTTGGGCAATGTTTGTGACAATCATACTCACATTCGTGTGGCATTATGCTGGTTTTAATTGGCAGTATCTGTGGCAGGGCCTTGCAGGAATTGTCACATTCGGACTTCCAATCATTGCTGGAATTAAAGCTCTTGTCACGAAAACAAAATGGAACCCGTGGTATTGGTTCCCTTGTGCGATCGGTTTTGTGTTCGGTGGATTAATCATGTTCATTGTCGCATTGGTTTTCTGGGGGTATTCACTATGATTAAAAGAATTGAAAGTATATTGTGCAGCATCAGTAACGATAAGGTGCTGCACTTTATTTTAAGCATGATTGTCTGTCAGATCTCGTTCTGTTTGTTTTGTCTGTTCACCCCATTGTGGTTGGCGACAATCCTTAGTTTCCTGTGTGTTTGTATGATTGGAGCGTTTAAGGAACTGTATGATAAAACACATGGAGGTGTTTCGTCATGGAAGGATTTTGCGGCAGATGTGTTTGGCGGTGTAACTGGTGTGTTGATATCTTTGTGTATTTGTTTTTCTGTTTTATGAAAAATCCGTATATTTGCGTCAAATAAGAAATGGCAGACAACACAAAAATAGACGACAAGAATTTCGGTGAAATCGAGAATAAGATAACAATTTATGCCAGACGTCATCCATGTATGGACGATGACGGTAATCTTAATTTCGAGGAAACCGTGTATCAGACAGCGATCTGGTCCATGTATAATTTACCGTTCAAGACGATATACGGGGATGAAATAGGATCTCCAGACGACTGGTATGATTTCATAATAGAAAAATGCGTCAACCTTAGGGAAATTCTTGAGGAAGATCTTTTAAATGGATAAACTTTAGCACAATGATTATAAACGCCAAGGAAATATTTAACAATGAAGGATACATCAAGCGTCAGTACATGTACGCTAGAATGTTCAATCTCATGCCGAGTAAATACGGGTGTGAACTTAACGACACCGAATCTGAGTTTGATTTCGAGAAGATAGATAGGTCTTTCATCAGGTCAATGTATCCTAACGCAGGTGTATATATGCAGTCATGCAGATCGATCGACGACAGGGTTTCCTGTGCGACATTAGAAAGGGAAGATAATCCAGAGGAGCCTATATACAACAGGAAATCGATGTTCCTTTTGGGGGATCATATCATAGCTTTGATTACAATCATACTCAGTGACGAGAACATCATTATCACATTAGATGACGATACCGTCGAAGTTTTGTATGATCTTGATTCTGGGATTGACATTGAGAAGTTTACTGACGATTTCATATCAAAGTTGCCGACAAAGAAGATAGCAGAGGATGAGTATCCGAAGATCGAGCTTGTCGCATATGACACAGATTCTGGATATTACACCATAGAGTCTGAGATAAACTCTGTGAACATCGACATAGACAAGAACTACAATGATGATTTCAAACCAGTCTGTGAAGATATCATCAAGTTCATTGAGTCCGAGGACAGGAAATCTGGGTTGATTTTGCTGAACGGGGAACCTGGTACTGGAAAGACATATTTCATCAGGCATCTGATAACGAACACGGACAAACCTTATATATTGATTCCGCCTTCCATGGCGACAAGCATGTCTTCTCCAGAGTTCGTTACTTTTTTGATCGAACACAAGGATTCCGTTTTTGTTCTTGAGGATTGTGAGACAGTGATTAAGGAAAGGACAATAAACGACTTCGCCAATGCTGTGTCATCGTTGTTGAACATGAGTGACGGTTTGATGAGCGACATATTCAACGGTAAGTTTATCTGTACATTCAACGCTGATATCGCTTCTGTTGATGAGGCTATATTAAGAAAGGGAAGATGCTTCGCTAAGTATGAATTTGGAAAACTATGCGCTGACAAAGCAAAGGCTTTGTTGAAGGAAAGGGGATTCAGTGATGTGGATTGCGAAGATATGTCTCTGGCCGATATCTATCATTATGACAACAAAGGTTCTGGTAGTAAGAAAAACAAAAAGATTGGATTTAAAAAGTGAAATGCATTACAAGATAGAAAGATATTATAAAAGAGACGATTCATGGCAATTCGTAAAAGAAAACAGAAACGATCTTTTTGATTTTTTTGATCGTGGATATATGTTTGCTGGACTTGGACATTTTATGGGATGCGACAGAGCTTCTGGTTTATACAAAAATTCTAACTGTTTGAAAATAGCAACATATGATGGAGAATGGGTTGCAATGTCTGTTTATACAGGGTATGCTGGAGGCTATAAATGTGTCGGGATAACAGCTACAACAAATCCGTCTTTAAGGTATATCGGGAAAGAAGCGGTAAAAACTATCATCAAAGAAGATATAGGTCTTACGATGGATTTCTACTGGGTTGAGTGTGATGGAGCTGTTGAACACCTTTATAAGAAATTTGGAGGATATGAGATTCCATCTGTTTATGTTTATTGTTTCTTTCAAAATACTAAACATAAACCGATTCCAATAAAAGGAGATCCGTATGGATATTATAGATCATTTGGAGTAGATGAAAACAGGCAATGGAGAAGAAAGGTTATCTTTGGTTTTAATTCACAAGAGACATATGATCTCGTGACACAAAAAAGCGAACAAGAAATAAATGACATTCTAAAAGAAGCTGGATATTATGATTTGAGAGAAGATGAATCTCCTTTGGAGAAGAAACTAAAAATAGCTCATAAAGTTATAGGATGTTTTTATGAATTGCGTTATGACGAAGGATGGTATGATTTGCCAGATAATGCGATCGATGCTTTAAGCAATAGCATCAATTTTATCAAAAAACACATTGATGACAATACATGCCCAGAATATATGCTATATGACATGCAAGACATTGTCGACATAGGAGAGGAAATCCTAGACACTTCAACCAAGATGGAATTGCATAAACTATAAACAGAAAGGGGATCTGTATTGGTCCCCTTTCTTTGCGACAAGGTTTTTCGGTCGTTGTCAAAGTGGTAGCGAAATTACTTGATGCCCGTACCAGCGAACCCAGTGCATAACTTCGTGGAAACAATATGAATCCAACCACTTTGGATATTTATCTTTTTTTGTTGATAAATTATCCGTATATTTGCAGCACAGGGAGACGAAGGATAGGCTCGTCAGTAACACAGGAGTAAGCTGCCTTACATCATATACTCTGTATTCCAGCTGAAGCGACATATCTGAAGGAGTGGTTGCTGTGTGAACTCGATCGATCAAAGGCCAGTAAGTGGAGGCCAAGAGGAGACTCGTCGTAGAATGATGGCCAACAAGAGGAAGAAAAAGGTGATCGATTGAACCACGCCGATCGACGCCCTTAACAGGGATCCGCAAGCGCCGCCTCGCAAATTTCGATCGTCTCCCAATTTTTGAAAAATAATTATCCATAGAGATGCCATATATCAAAGTAACACCTGAACAAATCAGAAAAAGAGAATTCCCAGAGGAATTGAAGAACGATAATATAACTGAATTTAAGTTGTGTTATGTCGACAGCATTCCGCAGACTGTGTTAGACTACCGTCCAGAGATAAAGGAGAAGTACAAGGATTTCATATCTCTTCCATTTAAGGAATATCAGGATATGCAATGGCGTCATCCTGACTTCAAGATGGAGGATCTTCCTAATCCTGAATATAAGGCTGGAGAATTTGAACTTCTTGCATATTTTACACAACTTCCTATATATCAACAATATGGAGATGATTGGAATGATATTCCCTTCGAACATAATTCTGAACCTCCTAGTGACTCAGTAGTTTTGGAAACAAAAGAAATCAAAGACGGTATCCATGTTGCGACAAAGATTGAATATTATAATATCATTGTCGTTCCTTTTTGTGTAAGATCATATTCATATCATCTTCCTAAAGACTATGGAGGATACAATTCCCCGTTCTCCGTGGATATGATCAATGCTGGTGCTGTCGCATGGATATATGATGCTTCAGAGTCTGGAAAGATTAAAAATATGACTTCCATACATGCTGGATGTAAGTTGGATGAGTTTATCGAAAAGCTTGACAGAATTGCCGAAAAAAATCCTAATTATTCACCATATGATAGAGACGAAGATTGATCAGTTCACATCAGATTCCAAAGAAGATTTGAAAAACGAAATAATATTCAAATGTAATATCGGTAATTATTTTACCGCAAGAGAAAAATTGTGTGATTTGTTAAAGATATCTTTGGATGGTTTCAGATATGATTCAATAACAAAATATAATTTGTCTGTAATGTCAAGTTGTGTCGCAAATATCTTGAACGAATTGGCTGCTAATAGAAGTTTGACAAAAAGGTTTATAGATTTTATAGCATCTGATGTTTATATAGCATATGACGATTATCAAGAGAGATCGATAGAAGATTTTATAATTAAAAGCAGAAAATATGATGATACTGTGGAAGTTAACTGGCCAAGAATCGTCTCGTTTCTGAGAAATATTTATAAATAGTAAAAGATTCTATTTTATAAAATGGAAAACAAAGACTTAAATCTTGTTAAACGCTACATTTCTAATCTTTTAGCAATATCTCCAGCGAAGTTTTTAATCAAGGAATCACAGGGGCTATATGATCCTCTTATTCCAATCTCTGAAGAAGTTGTTAAACAAATTCTTTCTAGTATTAAGCCGATTGTTGAAAAACAGGGGTTTTTTGATGGGGAAATTTATATAGATACATCTAAAATGGATGATCCTTTTTTTAATTCTCTTAAAATAAGGTTACAATATATAGAAGAGTATGTCCCTTTGGCTGATATTAGTGGTGTATATGATACGGATGAGAATATCATCAAAGATGGAAAAATTGATGTTGTTATTCACATAAGTTCTATCGGACAAGATAGAAATTTTGCAGATAAACTTCGTAGTACGATCATTCATGAACTTGGGCATGCTTATGACGATTACATGGAGACTTTAAATTCAAAATATGGAAAATCATATATACGATGTGAATCAGAAAGTGTAATCAACAGGGAAGTTTTAGCGAGTTGTTTTATTGATTTGGATTCAGTTAAAGCAAAATTGGCATCAGTTGTAATGTTTATTTTGAAATCGGAAAGAGAAGCAGAACAGAATCAATTTATATATGAAGTTCTGCGTTTGGAAAAGTTTCGTGTTATGGAAGAGCCAAAGAACATGATGAAATATGTAACCAAAACGGATTTCTATCAAAACATGATAAACATACAAAATCGTTTGATAGAGATAGAGAATTTGGAAAACATTCAAGATAAAATCGAAGTAACACAAGCGTTTAATTCCATATATAGAAGTAAAAACGTTTCATATGAAGAAATGTGCAAATATTTGCATAAACAATGGAACCAAAGAAAAAATGAATTGCTAAAGTGCGTCACAAAACGTTTGGTGGATAATACAGAATCTTTTGTTGAGAATCCTGTTGATATGGGAAGGTTTATTATGGGTGTATATGAAAAATATGGTCGTATCTAATTTTTAATTTATGTCAGTTTGCACAAAATTTTCAGTTAAGGAAATACAATTATTGATAAGGGACTCGCAATGGTGTGATCAACGATCAGACTTGATAGTCCCGAACGTTAGCTGGGGTCTGCTTCCATATGAGGCGGATCTTCTTTGCGTAAAGAAATCAGGACTCTGCACGGAGTTTGAAATCAAGAGAAGTTTCGAGGATTTCAAGAAAGACTTCACAAAGGATCATTTTCATGATGCGGAAATTATCGAATGTTTCTATTACGTCATACCAGAGAAAATTGTTGACAAAGTAAAGTCTTTCCTGACGGATAGATTTGAACCAGAAAATGTTCCAGCAATCATACAATTCAATGAGAGTGGAAATCTGAAAAGAGTCATGTGCGACAACGGGATCGATCCTTTCGGACACAACCTTAGGAAAATATACAGGAAAGTGACATCAGATGAAAGAGCGATTCTGGGTAGACTTGTGTCCTTGAGATATTGGAGCGTTCAGGAAGATATATGTTCCGTTGGTTATTCGAAAAAGGATCAAACAATCAATCATCTGAAGGAACATTTGAAGTTGACAAAGAAGACTGTAAAGAGACTTTCTGAAATGAATGGTGTTGATCGATGGGTTCCGTGCTCGTCTCGTCTCCCAGAAAACGATAGGGAAGTTCTTGTCTGTCACTATAACGAAAGAAAGGAAATAGCTTACTATGACAAGGATAAAATATGCTGGCGCGATCCAATGGGAGAAGAGATTCATAGGGGATGGATTGTAGGTTGGACGGAGATTCCTGTAGTAGATCTTGAAAATCTTCTTTCCTTTTCCTGATATTTTCCGTATATTTGCTTCACAAATTGTTTACTTATGCACAAAATTGAAGATTATTCCGCAGAGGACTTTATAAGCGGGGATTGGGTTGTTGACTTACAATACCCAGAAATGCCTTTACAGGTTTTGTATCCTATGGATGATGGACTTAGGTTGAAACATTCATTCACATGGGATGAAAACAGTAAACCAGTAAGATTAGATATTCCATCGAAAATCGATTATTCGATGGTCGGTTTGATACAGATTGATCGATCCATCATGGAGAAGATCGGTTTCAAGGATGACGGAATGTATGCCTTCATTGATCTCGGAGATCAGAAATACGCGAAATACTACCATTATTTGAACAGGTTCGAGGTAATCTGGGAAGGGATAGACGACAGGGAAAACAACTCTTATCAAAGGGATGTTATTTTCTGTGCAACATGTAAGACAGTTGATCAGCTACATCATGTGTTCAAGATGGCAAACATTAATATTGAAATCAAACTTTAATTGCAATGGGACTTGACATTACAGTACGTAAAATCTTGAAGGAAAAACCAAAGGATAAGAAGAACAAGGATTACTTCAGAATGTTGGATGAGGAAGGGAACGGCACATATGATCGTCTTGGTTTTCCAGAATGGACAAAACAATATGAACAGGAAGTTGAGGAAACTTGGTACGATTGGGAGAAGTACAAGGAACAGACTGGATTCGATATTGATCAATGGTCGGTCAGTATGGAATTGCATGGTAAGGATGGATTTATGGAAGTCTTTCCTATAGAATGTGTTCCGCCAGAGTATGATGAAGATCATCCAGAGAAATATGATGAATTCTGGAAAAATGTAGAGTTGAAGAAAATCTATTGGAAAGATGTTCCGACGAAGAAGGTGAAAATTAAGGTTCTTTTCTGGAAGGAAGTCGGATATCAAAGGAAGGGGTTGAACGAAAAATTCTATAAAGATTATGATGATGGAAAGATCGGCTATTATGTCTGGTCGAAAAAGGAACTTGAGAGATACAAGAAAGACTATTGCGACAGGAAACATAAGGCTGATTGGTGTGGAGATAAGATTACGATCGATCCAAAGAAATCTTTCAAAGAGAACATAATCGATAATTTCACAGAGGGTGAGGACGTAGTAACGTTTAACTGGTAATTTATACATTTATCAAATAATTAATAATCAAATGATCAACAATCCACTAACATTATCAAAGGATCACAATCCTAACTATTTGGCGACTATTTGCCGAATCGAGGAAGTGTTTCCTATCGAGAACGCGGACAGGCTTGTTAAGACTGTCATTAACGGGTATGACATGGTAATCTCCAAGGATATGAAACCAGGGGATCTTGTCGTATATTTCCCGTGTGAGACATGCATATCTAAGAAATTCCTGTCGGCAAACAATCTCTATGAACGTTCAGAATTTGAGATGAATTCAAATGCGGAACAGGTAAAGCAACTTATCGAGTTTGCCGAACAGCAGAACGATGAGTCAAAGAAAATGGAATTATTGCAACAGATCAAGTCCATGTGCGGTTTCTTCAATTCAAAGGGACGTGTGCGTATCCTCAAGTTGAGGGGGCAGTATTCTCAGGGATTTATCGCTGGTGTGGATTCCCTTGAAAAGATGGATCCATCTTTGATGGGTACGGATTGGAATTCTCTTGTAGGGACGCAGTTCGATACAATCAACGATGAACTTTTGTGCTGGAAGTATATCATTGTTCATACGGATCACCATACTGGTTCACAATCCGATTGGAAGAAGCGCATGCGACATCTGAAGAGATTTGACAGGCTTATCGATGGTCAGTTCGCTTTCCATTATTCAACAACGATGCTTGCAGAACATATCAGGGAGCTTTCCCCAGATGACATTGTCCATATCACGGTGAAAATTCACGGAACGTCTGCTATTTTCTGCAACATTCTTGTGAAGAGACAATTGAAGTGGTGGGAGAAGGTGAAGAAGTTCTTTGGTTTCAAGGTCAAGGAGACTGAGTATGGCAACGTGTATGCTTCGAGGACCACGATCAAGAATCAGTACATCAACTCTGGGGTCAGTTCTGGATATTACAATACGGATGTTTGGGGTGTCGTCAACGAGGTTATCAAACCAATGCTTTTGAAAGGCATGACAGTTTACGGGGAGATTTGCGGATACGTCCCAGGATCGAACAAGTTTATCCAAAAGAACCATGATTATGGGTGTAAGGTCGGAGAATGGAAATTTATGCCATATCGTATTACAATGACGGATGAGCAAGGTAACAAGGAGGAATGGAACATTGACGAAGTCATCCAGTGGACAAAGGATATCATCAGGATGTACCCAGATGTTGCGAAAAACATCATGTGTTTGACAACCCTATATCACGGTAGGCTTGGGGATCTTTATCCAGATATTCCAGAGGATCTACACTGGCACAATAATGTCCTTGCTAGGATGAAGAACGACAAGCAGAATTTCTTGATGGAGTTGGATGAGCCTTTGTGTACAGAAAATAAGGTTCCTCGTGAGGGTATCGTTATTAGGATCGATGACGATATCAAGCCAAGGGCGTGGAAACTCAAAACTCTTCGTCATTACGGAAAAGAGGCGGAAGAGAATGACTCTGGAGAGGAAAACATCGAGGACATGAACTAAGTTTTCGTTTTGATAAGAAAAATGGACGAATCCTTTTTTTGGTTTCGTCCATTTTCCGTATATTTGCTGCACAAATTGTTTATTCATGACTACAAAAGATGATTTCTACAAAGTCGATCTGGTTTGGGATCAATATGACAACTCATATCGCAAAGTTACGATCAACTGGGATTACATTTGGTCCATCCCAGAGTTTGCCGCACTAAAAACGACTAGACAGTCTCCTAAGTGGCATAGTGAAGGTGAATTCGTAAGTATCCATGTGGAGAAGGTTGTCGAACATATGGTTGATTTTGTCGAGAATAACTTGACTGAATATGGAAATGTCATGGACTTTAAGGTCGATCTGCTTTTGCTCTCTGCCATATTCCATGACATTGGGAAATGCAGGACAACATTCTTCAAGGAATCTGATCAACTCTGGCACCATTATGGTCATGAGATAGAAGGAGAGAAGATAACAAGGAGAATATTGTGGGATTTTCCGATCGATCTCCGTGAGGGTGTCTGCTCTCTTGTCCGTTGGCATATGGAACCATTGAATATTGTCAGATCAAAGGATTGTATCCAAAAGGTTCTTGATATGTCTACCAAGGTTCCAAGTCTATCTCTTCTGTATTGGCTGAAGGTTTGTGACATCAGAGGGTCGGTGTCAGAGGATTCGTCTTTGAATGAAAGCGACGAGTTGCTTCTATCTAATATCATGTTGGTTGCTTCCGACCTTGATTGTTTCACAAAAAGGAACAATTCGTTTGATACGGTAAGGAAAATCCAGCACAAGATATCAAAGAAACCGAAGTTGAATGTAGATTTGTATATTGGCTTGCCTGGGTCTGGGAAAGACACGGCTATACATAACGATCCTAGTTTTTCGGATAAGGTTGTTATTTGCAGAGATGACATAAGGGCGGATATCGGGTTGTGTGGTGATGGAGAGAAGTATCTTGGAACCGAAGACGAGGAAAGTCTGGTTACTAAGATTTTTAATGAAAAATTGCTGAAAGCCGCAAACGAAGGTAAGTATATTGTCCTGAACAACATGAACAACAGACGTAAGTATCGGGATGGATACAAGAAACTGTTGTCTGGATATGACGTGACTTGGAGGTATATTATGTGTGAAGCTCGTGGAATTGAAAAGAACATTGAGAGAAGAAAGGGTCAGATTCCTTCAATTACACTTGTTTCCATGATAGAAAAAATGGAATGGCCTACTCCAGATGAATATGACAGACTTGAGTTTGTTTTATCTTGAAAATTAATAAATTAAAACACAAATGGAAAATAAGCAGGTTTATATAGTACAAGAATGCGGAGGATGCTATGATGATTCATATCATTACATCATTGGTGTGTGGCCAACATTCGATGAGGCAATGAAGCAGGCAAAGGAAACGTGTATGGAATATGTTATCGACGAGAGCAAGCTTCCTATGACATTCGACGAGTTTATTAACTGTAATTCTGGTTATCCAGACGATCCATGGGAAAGTGATCCTGAACATGAGTATACAGAAGATGATGACAAGTTTCTTTCCACAAGAGTCGATAGAGATGGGCATACTGTTCATGAATTTGAAATTATGTCGGACGCTTGGGAAAAGACGATGGATGATTTTTCTGGATGCTTCATAGAAACTTTTACGATCGGTGTTCCGAAAGATAAAGATAAAGCTACCGCTTGTGTCACTAATGATCCGAACAACTATGGTGAATTTATAATAAACAAATATTGAAAAATGGAAAAGAATATGTACAACAAAGAGATGAATTTCGGTTTTCATACGATCTACCTGAAGAATTTCAGGAGAGGACTTGCAACAAACAGCAGTTCAACACATTCCTTAATCTATAGGAATGATGGAGAGCTTTTCAAGGATCTCGACATATTCGAGCTTGACTATTATGGGAGATGTGACAGCACTATTGCAGCCTCTCGTGATGCAAAGATTAAGTATGTCCTTGCCGCTATCATGTGGAATGAGCCTTTGGTGAAGGTTATGTCATCAATATATCCAGAGATGAAGCAGTATTTCCCGAAAATCAAGGATGCTTTCGCAGACGATTATGATAATGAGAAATTTGGCATGTATTGTCGTGGGAGTCTGTCGTTCGAAGGTAATCTTGAGGCAAGTGTCGATTATCTAAGGAATGTGATCGACAACAAGGAAATCGTGATCGTCGGAGGATCCGATGAGATGGATTTTGTGTACGATACTATTTCTGGACATGTGGAAGTTCCAGATCCAGATATGGTTCGTTACGGGGATCGTAGTGGAAAATATGGTGTGACAAAGAACGGAAACTATTGGGTAGGATATGGAGATACGCATGACTTTGTGCATAAGAAAGATGATGATGGGTATTATGAAAACCGTGCGATAAAGGATAGTTTTTGCGGAAGGATCAGGTTTGCTACATCTGAAGATGAAATTGTCCCAGAATGTCCAGAACTGATTGATCTAAGGATTACGAACAAATGCGACAATGGATGCCCATTCTGTTTCATGGATTCCGATATGCAAGGGAAACATGCTGACATTAATTTCCTTTTATATAGTGTTGTAAACGCTATGGGTGAACCAGAAGTAACGAAAAGAAATCGTTGCGAGTTTTCTATTGGCGGTGGGAGTGTTATACTCTATCCAGAACTTGAAAAGTTGTTGAAGGCAATTCATCAGAAAGGACACATAGCAAATGTGACAATCAACATTAAGGATTGTGAAAAGATTATGAACGATTATAACTTGGCAAGAATATTCAAAGATTATGTTGATGGTATAGGAGTGTCTGTTTTTAGTGTAGACGATGTAAAAACGTTGTCGAAATTCTACCAGTTTTTTAACAAGAATACGTATGCTAGTCAGGATGGATATAAGTATATAGTGGCTCATCTTATCCCAGAGTTGATCGGTGTGAAAACAACAAAAGATATTCAAAAAGCTGTGTACGATGATGAGGATTTGTGGTGTCATTTCCTGTATCTAGGATACAAGACGAACGGAAGGGGTTCGAATGTTGACGTTAAGGAGTTCACGAGGGATGAACTTGATGATCTTTTTGACAAAGCATATGCCCATATAGACACAACTTTTGCAAACAGGTATTGGTGGTACATTAAGGATAACTTTTCTACTGGGCAAACGATCACTTTGAACGAGGGTGAGTTCAGCATGTATGTCGATGGTGTTGAGGAAAAGGCTTACAAGTCATCCTATCAGTTGGAAAAACCGTATAATATGGATGTCGATCAATATGATGAAAAAGGTGAACGAAAGAAATGGTACGGATTGATCGAGGCTTTTACTGAGATTCGTAGGGATGGCGGATTCAAAGTGTATGATGAAGTGAAGCATCATTACTACGACGACGCAAAACACTATTGGGAGGAAAATTGAAATGCCATACAGTAATTGGAAAATGTTCAAGGGAAGGCTGAGATTCAAATGGAAAAGGTTTTGCAACATTCCAAGATCTGTGTATCTCAGCCTGAGGTTCCCTTTCCTTTATCCAAGGAACAGGTTCACTGGGTTGCATTACAACAACTGGAGAATCATCGATAAGATGAAGGTTCTGTATGCTGAATCAACCGCAATTGTAAACGATGGGTCCTATCATTATCATACAGAAATAACCAACAGATTCAAATGGATCCGTTACAAAATCTTGAAGGTTTGGCATGACAAGATTTTGCAGGTTGTTTGCTTAATTCCTACATATACGGAACTTGATTCTATGGACAAGGGTTGGAGGAAATGTTTCGGTATCCAGATGTGCAAGGAAATAAAGGATGCGTTGATTGAAGCTGGTGGAAGGAAACTCCTAAGGAACTATCGCATTATGCAGATTAAGGAGAAATTTGGGATGAACTGCTGGTACGATAATGGAGCGCCACAAGATGTCAACAAGATTGTCCAGAAATACGAGTTCATTTCTTTCAGGACTTGTATTGATTGCGGGGCACCAGCTGCTGGGTACACAGAGGGATGGATTGAACCTTATTGTGACAAGTGCGCGGAGAAACGTGGAGTTGAACTGAAGAAGTTTGGAACGAAAGACAACACTTGGTACGGTTATTATACATGGAGTCCAAAAGAAAAAGAAGATGATGAAGAAATTGCCTGACGGAAGAAAAAATAGGGCGCATCCAGAGAAACCAGTAAATTGGAGTTGTGGATGTGATCCACATCATGCTAAAAGACCTTGGTGTCAAACATGTACTGGAAGCAAGCAAGAAACATTTCTGTGTAGAAAAAAGGCTTTGCGTTGGTTTGCTTCTTTGTCAAAAAAAGAGAAAAAGAAACATGTTGAAATGTACGGAGATTGTATGCATCCAGATGCTTATTGCTAAAACTAAAAATTAAATATATGCAAAAGAAAAAATTCAAAATCGTCAACCTCAGCAACAATCCTTTGCCGACTTATGCTACGGAACAATCTGCAGGAATGGATTTGAGGGCATTTCTGGACGCTCCAGTGACTTTGAAGCCAATGGAACGTAAACTTATACCAACTGGCACCAAAATCTCCTTAGAAGAAGGATATGAGGCTCAAATTAGGCCAAGAAGTGGACTTGCCATGAAAAAGGGAATTACTGTACTTAATGCACCAGCTACGATCGATAGTGATTACAGAGGAGATGTTGGCGTTATTCTCATCAATCTTAGCAATGAAGATTTTGTTATAAACAATGGTGATCGAATTGCCCAGATGGTTATACATAAATATGAAACAGTTGAATGGGAAGAAGTCGACGAACTCGATCAAACAGAAAGGGGAGAAGGTGGATTCGGCCACACTGGAGTAAAATAATTATCGAAAACATTTTTTCGTTTCAAAAACTTTCCGTATATTTGCATCGTCAAACCAAAACAGAACGAATATGAACTTGGAAGAGGCTTTCTCACAGAAAAGAACAGAGAACGGCGACATCGCATTCACTCATGTAGGTAATGATCCACTTCTCAATATACTTTTTCTAACGGAATATTATACACATCATCTTGATGAGGTTCCAGAGATAGGTGAGTCCGACAGGGAACGTCTCTTCTCCATGTTCGTCAGGGATCCTCGTAACGGTCTCGGAAGAAGGGATCTTGGTCGTGTTCTTATGCACATGTCAAATTGTTCGATCGATGATATTGTCAATGCTGGCCGTGTTGACGATTTGTTTATCGCTGACGCAAAAACCAGACAATATGTCATTAGTAGTGAGATTCTATACTGGTTAAAGTCGGAAATAGAAAACGGAAACGATCTTGTGAAGAAATGGATGCCAAGATATCATTCGAAGAATGTTTGTCTTGCCCGTAACATAGCCAAGTATTGGGGGATGTCCAAGCAGGAATATGGGCATTTCATCAAGTGTGATTCTACCGTAGAGTCCAAGTTGTCAGATCATCGTGTTGATGAAATTGTGTTCGAACATGTTCCGTCTCTGGCTTTGCTGAAATATTACAAAAGATTCGAAAGCGGAGATGATACGGGGGGGAGATTCTCTGAATATCTTGAATCCGTCAGGAAAGGCGAGAAGAAGATAAATGTGTCCGCGACAAATGTTTATGATATCTACAAGAAACGATATACAATCGATGCGGATCTTTTCTTCTCAAAGATAGAGAAAATCCAGATGAGCGTCTTACCGATTGTGGACACTTCTGGTTCAATGCAGGATGACGTTGATAGTATGGGTAAGGCTCTTGCAATAGGGCATTATTTGGCAAAGTGCAGCACATATGCCCCAGATAAGGTTGTCACTTTCAGCTCACATCCAGCACTGTTGACTCTTGGCGTGAAAAACTATGTCACAATATACGATTGTTACGGTGATCCGATTGGGAGTTTCGTTCAGAGATTGAACAATGACGTGTCAAAATATGCCAACGAAATCGAGAGTATGTACACTGGTGATTATTCCAATACGAATTTTGGTGGTGTGATGGAGATTATGAAGAGCTTGGATGAATATCCAGATTATATTGTTGTGCTTTCAGACATGGAATTCGACAGAGGATCGAACACATCGAAGAACGAACTTGAACGACTCTGGATGGAAAACGGATGCAACACGAAGATTGTCTGGTGGAACCTTAATCCGAGGGATATAACAGTTCCAGAGATGGATCACATGGGTAACATATATATGTCAGGATACAGTCCTATGCTTCTCGGTTATCTTGAAGCTGGGTTCGACGGGAAATTATTCCTTGACAAACTATTAAAGAAATACGAGGAGAAAATAAGATAAAATGAAAAAAGAGACCACAATAAAAACACTAAGTAAGGAAGATATAAAAATTTTCCAAGAATTAAGCGAAGAAGAAAAAAGATCTTATGAGGAATATATAAAAACACTTTCGTATGATGGTGATGAATATTCTACGATTGTCAGAGAGTCTGTTAAAATGATCCTAAATAATTCTGGAAAACAGATGTTATTGATTCGATATCTTGTTAACGAAGATAATTTCAAAAATGCCAAAAAAGAAATTCATGATGAAAAATTGATGAAGTTGATGAGTTCAAATGTTGGTGATTTTGAGAAAATGAAACTTGATGATCAAGAAGGAATTTATAAAGAATGTAACAGCATTATCTGTCAATTATATTTTTATAAAAATTGGGCTAAAGGAATCGTTGATGAATTCTTGTTTGTGTATAACGACAAAGATAAACATTTTGATAGATTCCATGTATTGGATAGACGTTGGGAATTGATAACAATGGAACCATATTTAAAAGATAAAGAAAATAAATAATACAAGGGGAAGCCAAGCACTAAGGGAAGCCATGACAGCAAAACTGAAAATACCTTTCATAGAATATACCGTTACAATTATGTCTAACCCTTAAAAAGCTTCTGGGTGTTTGGTAAAAATCAAAATGGTGGCCGTTATCAGCAAACTTTAACAATCAATTACATCAGAATAGTAAATAAGTTTCACATTCCCCCCTCTGGCCGCTGAAACGAACAAGGGCCGATCAATCAGGTCGGTCCTTTTTCGTAAAGAAGAAAATCAAAAGAAAATGAATAACAAAGATTTTTACTTGTTCGCTATGGATCGACAGATTTCATCGTCAAAGTTGGACGGATATAACAGGTTCGTTTCTGCGTATATCAACCCTACGATCCTTGAGGAACGCAAGCTTAACGTGGCCCAGCTCGACATATTTAGCAGACTGCAGGCAGATAGGATCATTTTCCTTGGCGTTCCTATTGACGACGATGTCGCAAACATTATACAGGCACAGCTTCTGTATCTCACTTCAATCAACGATAAGGAGGATATTTCCTTGTACCTCAATACACCTGGCGGATATGTTTCCGCTGGGCTTGGGATTTATGATACGATGCAAATCATAAAGCCAGATGTTTCCACGATTTGTACAGGCATGGCAGCTTCCATGGGAGCAGTGCTTTTGTGTGCTGGAGAACACGGGAAACGTATGATACTTCCACATTCTAAGGTAATGATACACCAGCCGATCGGAGGAACGGAGGGTCAGGCTTCCGATATATTGATTGCGGCAAAGGAGATGCAGAAGACAAAGAATGAGCTGGCGAAGATCATATCAGATCATACTGGACAGGTGTTCGAGAAGGTTATCGCTGATTCGGACAGGGATCACTGGATGGATGCTGAGGAAGCCGTTGCTTATGGAATGGTAGATTGCATCATGGCAAAGTCGAATAAATAACAGGAAATCTAAAATTCAAACTATTAGAATATGGCAAAGCAAACTAACACAAAGCAGAAGCAAAACAAGGTTACAATGGAACCTGTTCAGGAGAATGTGGAAACAGTAAACCAAAAAGAGGAACCAGTCATTAATCAGGAATATGTAGCACCTGAGACGACTATTATCGAAGGGACAGATGTTACAACGGAATCATTCAGCAAGGATATTCCAGAGACTGATGCTAATGAAAACGTGATTCCAGATGAACAGAAGAATAACGTGACTGATTCAAAAGAAACTGGCGA
>Ga0247611_10004868_pt1 | contig 18275 bp, 15 predicted proteins | sample 177DNAGHGhighgp2_FD_192422 | JGI IMG/M metagenome (GOLD analysis project Ga0247611, IMG submission 192422) | Sheep rumen microbial communities from Palmerston North, Manawatu-Wanganui, New Zealand - 1770 DNA GHGhigh gp2 | ecosystem: Host-associated > Mammals > Digestive system > Stomach > Rumen... | reverse complement strand
AACGCGTCATAGATGATAATGGTGTGGTGATGACCTGTCGCCACTACTTCACCCTGCCTTGGGATCCCCGTGCCACCGACGGCAGTACGTGGCCCGAGGGCGGAGCCATGCTCATCCGTCTTGGCAAGCTTGACTATCTGTTGGCTGGCAGTGGTGTAGTCATCGACTTCAAGACTCCTACTGAAAAGCAACAAGAACAGCAAAAAACATTAGGCGAAGATGGTTTCGCCGAAGCAGGTGGAAATACAAAGCCCAAAGTCAACAAACGTTTCAATGGCAAACGTCTCGGCCTACTTTCTGTAGATGAAGTATCCATCTCCAATGACGGTACCATGCAGTATCTTCGCCGCCATAACGGTGATCAGACCCACCAAGGTCGTCACGCCCGAATCGGCGTCGGCGAATGGAAACTGCTCCACATCAAACTATACGAATATTGAATTAACCCTTCGCGTTACGCTTTCCTACTAACTCTATTGCCTCCTTACCCGTCAGGTGCTCGATGACACAGAATGAAGCCTTATCACACTTGCGGATAGCATCCACCTTGTGACCGGCCAATGCGCTGTGAAAGTATAACTTCCCTTCATGACAGACATAACTGATGGGAACAGCGTACGGATAGTCATCAAAACTCACTCATACGATTATTTTTATTTAGTCCCACGTCCAATGTGTCATAATCCTAATAATTCAACTTTTGTTAAATCTTGGCACAAAGGTAGCAATATTTCTTCATTTATTCGTATCTTTACCCCCAGATTTAATATGTTTTGTGATATGATAGACCAGATTGTATGAAGAAGATAATAAACCCTTGGCGCCGCTCGGCCGAAGGACGCTTGCAAGGCAAGAACCATGAAGGTTATTTAACCATCAGGGCCAAAGTAACGAAACAAGTGAGAAACCTTGCCTATATCAGTGCTGAGATAACCAACTCGAAGGGTGAACTCTGCAATGAGGGCGAGGCCATCTACTTCCTGATGAACGAGGAAAAGGCCAAGGAAATGGGATTCCTGCATTGTGAGGTGGAAGATTAATCGTAATTTTATAAAACTAAACAAAAGACGTATGAGAAAGATTTTATCAGCATTTGCAGCGCTGCTTGCAATAACAGCCTGCTACAACGGAAACAAACCCAAGGCAGAGACCACAGCAACCACTGACGGCAAGGCCATCGTAGAGAACATCATGACGCGTACCAGCATCCGACAGTACACGGATCAGACCATCAGTGCCGACACCATCGAGACACTGCTCCGTGCCGGTATGGCCGCACCTACCGCCGTCAACAAACAGCCCTGGCACTTCGTGGCCATCACCAGCAAGGACAAGATGAAGGAACTGGCTGCCACCAATCCCAATGCCAGGATGCTGGAACAGGCTCCACTGACCATCGTCGTCTGCGGCGACATGCAGAAAGCACTCGAAGGTGAAGGACGCCAGCTTTGGATTCAGGACTGCTCTGCGGCCACCGAGAACATCCTCCTTGCTGCCCATGCCCTCGGCCTTGGTGCCGTGTGGACTGCACTCTATCCCCGCGATGACCGTGCAAAAGGTGCCATCGAGGCACTGAAGCTGCCCGATCATATCGTCCCCCTCTGTGCCATCATCATTGGCTATCCCGCAGAACAGCCGGAACCGAAGGACAAGTGGAAGCCTGAGAATGTATCGTATAATGAGTTTGGTGGCCGCTCGACCTCTGGTCGCTTGCTACCGTAGGGACGCAAGAAGGCAGAATAATGCCCCAAGACAGTTAATTATTTTATTCACATAAAAACAAACTAGCAATTATGAGTAATCCGCTTTTCAACATCCAGTATGGTCTGTTCGTCATCACGACTTGTGACGCAGGCAAGGACAATGGCTGCATCAGCAACACCGTCGCTCAGGTGACGGCACAACCCAACCGTATCTCAGTAGCCCTGAACAAGGGTAACTTCACGACCGAACTCATTCAGCGTTCGGGCAAGTTCACCGCCTCCATTATCAGCGAGGATGCCGACTTCGAGTTGTTCAAGCACTTCGGTTTCCAGAGCGGAAGGACAGTCGATAAGTTCGACGGCTTCACCGACTGTCGCCGCGTCGCCAACGGCACACTGGCCATCACCCGCGGCACCAATGCCTTCATCTCTGCCGACGTGGAGCAAGCCATCGACCTTGGCACCCACATGCTCTTCGTAGGCCCCGTCACCGAGATGGAAGTGCTTGCCGACGTGCCCTCAGCCACCTATAATTATTATCAGCAGCACATCAAGCCGAAACCCCAGCCCGTGGGTCAGACAGCAGAAAGGCTACGGGTAGGCGAGCAAGGCTCGGGAATGGGCAAGACCATCTGGCGCTGCAGCATCTGCGGCTACGAGTACGTGGGCGAGGAACTGCCCGACAACTTCACCTGCCCCATCTGCAAACACCCCGCCTCCGACTTTGTGAAGGTCACTGTCGCTGAACCCGATGCGTCCACCACGAACAAATACGCCGGCACCCGCACCGAGAAGAACCTCGAGGCCGCTTTTGCCGGTGAGTCGATGGCCCGCAACAAGTACACTTACTATGCCTCCGTGGCCAAGAAGAACGGCTACGAGCAGATTGCCGCCCTCTTCCTGAAGACCGCCGAGAACGAGAAGGAGCACGCCAAGCTGTGGTTCCGTCATCTGGGCGGACTGGGCACCGTCGCCGAGAACCTGCTGCACGCTGCCGAGGGCGAGAACTACGAGTGGACCGACATGTACGACCGCTTTGCCCGCGAGGCCGACGAGGAGGGCTTCCACGAGCTGGCCGAACAGTTCCGTGGCGTGGCAGCCATCGAGAAGCACCACGAGGAACGCTACCGTGCCCTGCTGCGCAACGTCGAGACCGCCGAGGTGTTCCGCAAGGCAGGCGTTAGCGTCTGGGAGTGCCGCAACTGCGGCCACATCGTCATCGGCACCGAAGCCCCCGACGTCTGTCCCGTCTGCTTCCATCCGCAGGCTTACTTCGAGATTAATGCTGAAAATTATTGATATGAGGAAGCAACTGACACTATTGGCAGTATGCCTGATGGCAGCTCTGGCCTGGGCACAAAGTCCCGTGGTGAAAGTAGAGGGAGGAACGATACAAGGCGTTCCATCCTCAGCAAGTGGTGTGACCGTTTTCCGGGGCATTCCATACGCTGCGCCACCAGTAGGCGACCTCCGATGGAAGCATCCGCAGCCCGTCGTGAAGTGGAAGGGCGTGAAAGTAGCCGACACCTTCAGCAACATCTGCTGGCAGCCGGGCAATGCCGTCGGGACGTTCTACGGCAATGAGTTCTATTGGAAGGAGAACACCGTGCAGAGCGAGGACTGTCTGTATCTGAATGTATGGGCACCTGCTGATGCCGTCGGAAATCCGGCGAGCAAACTGCCCGTAGCTTTCTGGGTACATGGCGGAGCCTATTTCAACGGCTACGGCCATGAGATAACGATGGACGGTGACGCCTGGGCCAAACGAGGCGTGATTCTCGTCACCATCAACTACCGTCTGGGCATCTTCGGTTTTCTCGCCCACCCCGAACTGTCAGCAGAGAATCCTGACGGCACATCGGGCAACTATGGCACATACGACCAGGTGGCTGCTCTGAAATGGGTACACGATAATATCGCGCAGTTCGGTGGCGATCCAGACAACATCACCGTCCTCGGACAGAGTGCGGGAGCCGCCAGCATCAAGAACCTCGTCAGCTCTCCCCTCTCGAAGGGTCTGATCAAGAATGCCATCATCCAGAGCGGCGGCGGCATCGGCTCGTTTGGCAATTCCGAGAATGGCCAGAAGCAGGCCGAGGCGACGGGAAAGACTTTTATGGACAAGTTCGGCTATAACAGCCTGAAGGAGATGCGCGCAGTGCCTGCCGAGCGACTGCTTGAGATATTCAAGGCCGAGGGCATGAATCTCTTCCGTCCTCACATCGACGGTTTGCTGCTGACCGAGAGTTTTGATGATGCCGCCCGCAGTCAACACTTAGCTGATGCCAACTATATGATAGGCTGCACACTCGACGATATCCGTCCGATGGGCAAGCAGATCGACGAGTTCTGCTTCCTGCGTGACTCACTCGACCATCGCCCCGCCTATCAGTATCTCTTTGCCCGCAAACTGCCCGGCACGCACACCGGCGCCTTCCATTCTGCCGAACTGTGGTATATGTTCCATACGCTGGATCGCAGCTGGCGCCCCATGACGGAGGCCGACTACAGACTGGCCGACGAGGTGATGGACTGCTGGACGAACTTCGTCAAATACGGCAATCCCAACGGACGGAGCAGCGAGAGACGCCAAGCTCGCTTGGATGGCCGAGTCGTGACGGACGAAGGCAAAGCCAATCAGCCAGGCTCAGAGAGCTGGGCACCATTCACGCTCGGCAATCCATACGTCAAGACACTCAATGTGAAACCAGCACAAGGGTATCAGAGCAGATTGCTCGGTCACGAGGCTGAGATTGACAACATCATCAACGGCATGACGCTCGAGGAGAAGATCGACATGCTTCACGGCAAGAACATGTTTTCCTCGGCGGGCGTCCCACGGTTAGGCATCGCCGACATGGAATACGCTGACGGACCGTTTGGCATCCGTGAGGAGATGGAACCGCACTCGTGGAACTCCGCTCACCTGACGACGGACTCGGCGACGTTCTTCCCCACAGGCTCGGCACTGGCCGCAACGTGGAGCACGGAGTGGGCCTACGCCTACGGACGGGGCATGAGCCGTGAGGCCAGATTGCGCGGCAAAGATATGATTCTCGGTCCAGCCATCAATATACAGCGCATCCCCACTGGTGGACGAACCTACGAGTATCTGAGCGAAGACCCGATCCTGAGCGGCATGCTCGCCGTGGCCTATACTAAGGGATCGCAGGACGACGGCACGGCCGTTTGCCTGAAGCACTATGCGCTGAACAATCAAGAAGACTACCGCGGCTTCGTCGATGTGCGCATCTCCGACCGCGCCATGCACGAGATATACCTCCGCCCCTTCGAGATGGCCGTTCGTGAGGCCGATGCATGGGGCGTCATGGCAGCTTATAATAAGGTGAATGGCCGTTGGTGTTCAGAGAACAAGAGACTACTCACAACCATCCTACGCCAGCAGTGGGGCTTCCCCGGCATGGTCATCAGCGACTGGGGCGGCGTTCATTCCACCGTCGATGCCGTGACTGCCGGCATGAACGTCGAAATGCCCGGCAGCCGATTCATGGGTCAGGCGCTGCTCGACTCGGTGAAGGCTGGAAAGGTGAGCGAGGCGGTCATCAACCAGCGCGTCAGGGAGATTCTGCGCGTCCGTCTGACGGTAAAGCCGATAGCCAAAGACGTTACCAACACCAAGCCCGTAGGCAATGCCGAGGAGATGGCAACCGCTTTAGAGGTGGCCCGTCGCAGCATCGTGCTGCTGAAGAACGAAAAGCTGTTGCCGATAGACACGAAGAAGGTGAAACGCATCGCTGTCATCGGCGAGAATGCCGTTACAAAGATGGCGCTTGGTGGTGTGGGGGCCGGCGTGAAAACCCGTTGTGAAATCACACCACTCGAAGGACTCCAGACCATCCTTGGCAACCATGTGAAGATTACCTATGTCCCAGGCTATAAGAGCTTCGACCGTGAGAGTCGCAACAAACGTCTCCGCTCGGCCGAAGGACGCTCGCAAGGCGAGAACCCCATTCAACCTGCCGACCGTGAACTCATGGCCGAGGCTGTGGAAACTGCCAAGAATGCTGACCTCGTCATTTTCTTTGCCGGTGACAACCGCGAGGTAGAGACTGAGGGTTCCGACCGCAAGTCTATCACCCTGCCCTCTGGACAGGATGAGTTGGCAGTTACCCTCGCGAAGGTAAACAAACGATTAGTGACAGTCATCGTCTCCGGCGGACCTGTAGATGTCTCGACGGTGAGTGAGGTATCTGGGGCATTGGTCGCATCATGGTTCAATGGCTCCATGGGCGGTCAGGCCCTCGCCGAAGTCCTCACGGGCAAGATTTCTCCCTCGGGCAAACTGCCAATGACCTGGCCCAAGAAACTGGAGGATGTACCCGCTTACGCTACAGGCACCTATCCACAGACCATCGAGAATGATAGGCAGGGCGATATCTTCGTCGACCTCACTCGTAATCGTACTAATGAACGTCGTCAGCAGCTCATTGCCGACTATGCAGAGCAGGATCTCGTAGGTTATCGTTGGTATGAACAGAAGCACGTCGCCCCCGCCTATCCCTTCGGCTACGGTCTCTCATACGCCACCTTCGTCTATAGCGACCTGAACGTTAAGCCCACGGCCGAGGGCTTCGACGTCAGCTTTACGCTCTCCAACACCTCCGACCGCGATGCCGAAGAGGTGGCGCAGGTGTATATCTCCCGTTCCATCAAGGAACTGAAGGGCTTCCGCCGTGTGGCGCTGAAGGCTGGTGAACGCAAAGTTATTACCATACCCATTCGTCGCTCAGATCTCTGCCATTGGGATGAGGCGACCCAAGCCTGGAGGCTAAAGCCTGACGATATCACCATCCTCGTTGGCGGCTCTTCTGAAAATTTACCGTTAACAAGCAAAAATGAAATCAAATAAATGAAAAAGAACATCCTATTGATAGCCCTGTCCATGACAAGTCTCATGGCTTCGGCACAGACATTCCGGCTGAACAGCGACGGCTACTTTAATGCAGGCGGGACGGACGTGATGGCATTCAGCGACTTCTACCCTGAGGGACACCAGGGCGGTGTCTGCGTGATTATGAACGGCCATCGTATTGCCACCAATGGCGACATCCGACTGGAAGCGACGCCCGGTCAGTGGCAGCCCGTGCCGAAGCAGCTGAGCCGCCGCGTCGAGAGCGGCAGGATTGTCACCACGCTGTGCTATCCCGACTCCTCGCGCCACATGACGGGCTTCAATCCGATGGTCTATCCGGATTGGCATGTCAACTACACCGTCATGGTGGAGTCGCAGGGCAAGAGCATCCTCGTGACCGTCGATCTCGACAAGCCCGTGCCCGACTTCTTGCTAGGGAAGGCCGGCTTCAACCTTGAGTTCTTCCCCGGCGAACTCTTTGGCAAGCCCTGGCTGATGGATGGCCAAAGCGGCATCTATCCTCAACAGCCTAACACGCCGCTACTCCAAGTGCCCACAAACCGAGGCCACGACGGGGATTACTTCGCCGGGCGTGGGCAACAGGCAGACCTCGCACAGTTGGGCGGAACGGGCTACAGCCCCTTACGTGCCGACGACATCATCGCTGCTCCTTACGCCATCGGTCGCAAGTTTACCTCCCGCCCCGATGACAGTAGTCAAAGACTGACGGTGGAGTCGCTGACTGGCGATCTAAAACTCTATGACGGCCGTATGAACCACAACAACGGCTGGTTCGTACTTCGCAGTGAGATTGCGCCAGGCGCTACGAAAGGAGCTGTCCGCTGGCTCATCACGCCCACCGTCGATGAGACGTGGAGATATCCCGCCGTCATCCAGACCTCGCAGGTGGGCTATCTGCCGCTACAACCTAAGCGTATCGTCATCGAGACAGACAAGCGCGAAACTACGGTGGGTGATGTTAAGCTCGTCCGCATCGATGTCGAAGGGGAAACCGTCGTCCGCGAGATGCCGGCGAAGGTCTGGGGACAGTTCCTGCGCTACCGCTACCTCACGGCCGATTTCAGCGACGTGACGGAACCCGGGCTCTATCAGGTGCGCTACGGCAACAGTCTGTCGAGTGTGTTCCAGATAGCCGACAATGTCTATGAGCGTGGTGTCTGGCAGCCTGTCGTCGAGTACTTCCTGCCCGTTCAGATGTGCCATGTGCGGGTAGCTGAGAAATACCGCATCTGGCATGACGCCTGCCACATGGACGATGCGCTGATGGCACGTGTCGGCAACCACATCGACGGCTACGACCAGCGGCCGGGTCTCAGTAAATATAAAGAGGGTGAGCAGGTGCCGGGCGTCAACATCGGCGGTTGGCACGATGCCGGCGACTTCGACCTGCGCGTGGAGTCGCAGGCTGGCGAAGCCTACATCCTTGCATTGGCCTACGAGCAGTTCCATCCCGATATCGACGTCACTGCCATCGACCAAGCCAGCCATCGCGTGGAAATCCATGAGCCAGACGGCAAGAATGACATCCTGCAACAGGTGGAGAATGGTGCGCTGACCGTCGTGCGTAGCTATCAGGCCTTGGGCCGACTCTATCGCGGCATCATCTGCAGCACGCTCCGTCAGTATGCCATGCTTGGCGATGCCGCTGCTATGACCGACGGCATCAAAGGAAATGCAGATGATCGATGGATATTCACCGAGGACAATCCTGGACGTGCCCTCTCCACAGCAGCCCAGTTGGCAGGGGCCGCCCGTGTCCTGCGTGGCTTCAACGATCCGTTGGCTAAAGAGTGCTTTGACATCGCCGCCGAGCTCTATCACCAGACACAAGTGAACGACCGTATGGCGGGTATGAAGCTTCAGGCTGCCGTCGAACTGTATCTGACCACAGGCGAGGCCGAATACATGGACTTTATCCTCGCCCGTCAGGACGCCATCGTCAAGAACATTGCCCGCACAGGCTGGTTCACCGCCCGCATTGCAAAACTGCTTGAAACAAAGAGTCAGGCCAAGGGTATCAGCAGCCGCGACCGTAAGGCTTATCGCGACTTCGCCACCGCCTTCCGCACGGCCCTCGCCAACTATAAGGCCAGTCTTGACCGTCAGGCCGCCGAGACGCCATACGGCGTGCCCTACCGTCCCAGCATCTGGGGTGCAGGATGGGACATTCAGCGCTTCGGCTTTGAGTATTACTTCCTGACCAATGCCTATCCCGACATCTTCCCCAAGGAGACGGTGTATAATGCCTTGAACTTCGTGCTGGGCTGTCATCCCGGCAGCAACACCGTCTCGTTTGCCTCAGGCGTGGGAGCCCGTAGCGCGACTGTGGCCTACGGCCTGAACCGCGCTGACTGGAGCTACATCCCCGGCGGCGTGGTCAGTGGTACCGCCCTCATCCGTCCGGACTTCCCCGAACTGCTGGAATTCCCTTACCTTTGGCAGCAGACCGAATACGTCCTCGGCGGCGGTTCCTCCCACTATATGTTCCTGGTATTGGCAGCCATCGACTTTCAATAACAACGCGTATGACGAGCATCATTCAGAAGATTCGGACGTCGTTCACCACCCAGCTGACGCTCTGGGTGGCGAGTCTCGTGACGGTCATCACCGTGGTGGTCGTCGGACTGCTGGCGCTGTTCTCGCAGGACGTCATCTTCGACGAAACGGTGGACACGACGCTGCAGGCCATGGAGACGACGGCCCTCAGGATAGACAACACGCTGCGCCAGAACGAGATGTCGGCCCGTCTGGAAGGCAGCCAGGTGCGGGTGAACCGCGCGGCCATCGACCGGCTGATTGAGGAGAACGGCTGCCTGGCCAAATTGCGTCAGACGCTGCCCAACGCCGAGCTCTACGTCACCCGTCGCGACAGCACGCAGCTCGGCATCTTCATCGCCGGCGAGCAGAGCGGCTACCGGAAGCTGGTGCACGACGACCGCGAGATGTTCATCTTCACCCAGCCCCTGGGCGACAGGCCGTTTGTGCTCACGGCGGTCTGTCCGGCGGAGGATGTCTACGGCCGCTACTCGCGCATGCAGGGATTCCTGCTGCTCAGGGGCGTGGCCGGCGTGGTCATCCTGCTCATCGTGCTCTACATCGTCGTAGGCCGCCACCTGCGTCCGCTGCACTGGCTGGCCGACTCCGCACAGAGCATCGCCGGCGGCAACCTCGACACGCCGATACCCGATGCACACCACGAGCACGAGGCGGGCCGCCTGCAGTCGAGCCTGAAGAAGATGCAGCAGGCGCTGAAGGCCTACATGACGGAGATGCAGCAGAAGCAGGTGACGCTGAGTCGGCAGAACGCCGACCTGAAGGCCGCCTACGCCGAGGTGCAGGCGTATGAGGAGAAGAAGGCTGTCTTCGTGCGCGACATGACCGCGCAGATGGCCCGGCCGGTGGAGCGCCTCTGCCAGGAGGCCGAGACCATCTGCCGCGACGCTGCCACGATGACGCGCGAGGAGATGGCGCAGCGGCAGGCCGTCATCATCAAGGACTCGGAGGCCATCACGCAACTGTTGGACAAACTGATGAAGGAGACCGCCCTATGAAACGACCACTGCGCTATATCCGCCAGCACCTCTCGCTGCGCCTCGGCCTGATCATCACGCTCATCATCGCCGTCGCCTTCACGCTGCTCCTGAATGTCCTGTTCGAGCGCTGCAGGCATTTCATCCAGCGCGCCGCCATCGACCACGCCTCGCAGCTGCTCGACAATACCGCCGAGCGCATCACCGGCATCATGGACGAGACGGAGCTCGTGACCAACTTCATGGCCCGCACCGTGCCCAGCCACCTCGTGCCCGACTCGCTGCTGGCCTACTCACGCCGTGGGGTCGAAGATTACGACTTCCTTACGGGCCTCGCCATCTCGATGGAGCCCTATTTCTTCCCCGAGATGGGACGCTATTACTCCGCCTACTCGCTGCGCGGCCCCGACAGCATCACCACCGTCAGGGAGGGGCCGTTCGAGTACTTCGACGCCGTGTGGTATAAGACGCCGCGCTCGCTCGGCACCAGCTGCTGGACTGATGCCTTCGACGACTATAACGAGGGCACACTTTCCTCGCCCGACATCATGACCTCCTACTGTTGTCCGATGCGCGACGCCGAGGGGCGCTACCTCGGGTCAATTACCGCCAGCCTCACGCTGAAGTGGCTCTCCGCCTCGGTCAGCGCCCTGCAGCCGTACCCGAACTCCTCGGCCATCATGATTGGCCGCGACGGCACCTATCTGGTACACCCCGACACGGCGAAGCTCTTCCACGAGACCATCTTCAGCGACGCCGCCCCCGAATCGCGCAGCGACATCGAGACACTGGGCCGCGCGATGCTTGCCGGGCACAGCGGCATGGTGGAGACGAAGGTAGACGGCCGCGACGCATTCATCTTCTACCGTCCGCTTGAGCGCACCGGCTGGAGCATCGCCATCGTCTGCCCTGAGAGCGACGTCTTCGCCCGCTACTACCGCGTGCTCGCCATCGTCTGGACCGTCATCGGCATCGGACTGCTGCTGCTGCTCATCGTCTGCTACCAGATTGTGCGCCGCGCCATCCACCCGCTGCGACGACTGGACTACGAGGCGCAGCGCATCGCCGAAGGACACTTCGACACCGACCTCACCGAGAGCCCGCGGCAGGACAGCATAGGCCGGCTGCAGAACAGCTTCATCAGCATGCAGCAGTCGCTCGCCACGTCGGTGAACGACATCCGCAGCGTGAACGCCGAGCTGGAGCAGCGCAACGAGGAACTCACCCGCGCCTACCAGCTGCAGCTCGACACCAACCGCGAGAAGGCGGCCTTCATCCAGAAGATGTATCACGAGATACGCACGCCGCTCAACATCATCGGCGGCTTCACGCAGGTGCTCACCGCCAGCCTCCCCGACCTGCCCGCCGAGGAAGTCGCCGACATCACCGGACGCATCGCCGAGAGTGCCACCGACATCGCCCGCCTCGCCAAGGACCTCGACCAGGCGGCGAAAATGTAAACAATGTAATGACTATATCAGCTTATGGACAGAAGAGATTTTATCAAGAAAGCAACGATGGCGGCTGCGGGAGCGGCGGTCGTTTCGCCTGTGTCGGCAATAATCAATCAAGTGTCGGACAAGAAGTGCAAGGCTGCGAGTGAGCGAGAGCAGGACCAAGCTGGCTTGAGTCCTACCGAGCGTGAGCAGGCTCGACCGAAGGTCAAAGTCCTGCTGGTGAACGGCAGCCCGCGGACCGATGGCAACACGTTCTGCTGCCTGAAGGAGATCGAGGCGACGCTGCAGAATCACGGCGTGGAGTCGGAGATTGTTCAGATTGGGCGCAAGCCCGTCCGCATGTGCATCAACTGCGGCGGGTGCCGACAGAATAATGGGGCTGGCTGTGCGTTCGATGATGACATGTGCAGTATGATTACTGAAAAGATGAAAGATGCGGATGCGCTCATCGTGGGCACTCCCGTCTATTATGGCCAGCCGAACGGCGGCATCCTCTCGCTGATGCAGCGGCTGTTCTTCTCGGCGGGTCATCTGGTGCAGAACAAGCCCGCAGCGGCGCTGGCCGTCTGCCGTCGCGGCGGTGCCACGGCCACGCTCCAGACCATGAACATGATGTTCGAGATGATGAACATGCCCGTGGTGACCTCTCAATACTGGAACATCGCATACGGTGCCAGCAAGGGCGAGGTGAAGCTCGACACCGAGGGCATGCAGACCATGCGCACCCTCGCCTCCAACATGGCCTTCCTGCTTCAGAAAATCCACGCCGACGGCCAGCCCACTCCCCAGCGCGACGAGCGCCCGGCATTCATGAACTTTATAAGATAATTATACCCTATCATCGACATGGAGAATAAACTGATAGACGACTGCATGAAACTGGGCTTCGGCATGATGCGACTGCCCAGAGTGGAAGGCACGAACACGATCGACCTGGAGCACACCAAGCGGATGGTGGATGCCTTCATGGAGGCCGGCGGCAAGTACTTTGATACGGCCTACATCTACGAGGGTTCAGAGGAAGCCACCAAGGCTGCGCTCTGCGACCGCTATCCCCGCGAGAGCTATTACCTGGCCGACAAGCTGAACGGCTCAGACTTCGCCGCCAAGAGCGAGGAGGAAGCCAAGAACGAGATTCGCGTGAGCCTCGAACGCACGGGGGCCGGCTATATAGACTTCTATCTGCTGCACGGCATCGACGAGGGAAACATTGGCAACTTCAACCGCTACGGCATCTGGGAATACATGCGGAAGCTGAAGTCCGAGGGGCTGATCCGGCACTACGGATTCTCATTCCATTCCACGCCGGAGCATCTCGACCAGCTATTGACAGACCATCCCGACGTGGAGTTCGTGCAGCTCCAGATCAACTATGCCGACTGGGAAGATCCGGTAATCTGTTCCCGTCGCTGCTATGAGATTGCCACGCGCCACGGCAAGCCCGTCATCGTGATGGAACCCGTGAAGGGCGGTAAGCTGGCCAATCCGCCCCAGTCGGTGAAGGACATCCTGCAGCGGGCAAATCCCGATGCCTCGTTTGCCTCATGGGCCGTCCGCTTCACGGCATCGCTGCCGAACGTGATGGTGGTGCTCAGCGGCATGTCGAACATGGAGCAGATGGAGGACAACGTTTCCTTTATGCGGGAATTCCAGCCATTGACGGATGAGGAACACCGCGTGTTGGAAGAGGCCAACGAGGCCTTGAAGCAGTTTACCGACATTCCCTGCACGGCCTGCCACTACTGCACACCCGGCTGTCCCGTGGGCATCCACATCCCTGAGATATTCGCCGTGATGAACGTCTATAAGATGTACGGAAATCTCACCGAGGCGCGCAACGAATACCGCTGGCGTCCCGGCGGTGCACTGGCTTCGGCCTGTATCGTGTGCGGTCAGTGCCAGGCAGCCTGTCCGCAGCACCTGCCCATCATCGGCCTGCTGGCAGAGGTCGCCGATACACTGGAGTAATAATAATCAAAAGACAATAACTATGCAATTTGTAATTACAGCCTACGACGGCGAAGGAATGCTGGACAAGAGGATGGAGGTGCGCCCCCTTCATTTGGAAGGCATGGAAAGATTGAAGAAGCACCTCATTGCTGCAGGAGGTCTGCTGGATGATGAAGGAAAGCTGAAAGGATCTGCACTCATCATGGAGTTCCAAAACCGAGAAGAACTTGACGAATACCTCGCCAACGAGATATACATGAAGGAACACGTCTGGGATAAGATTACCGTTGAACGGATGAATGTGGTCTATGCCCATGGCGAGAAAGTCGGTAAATAAAGGATGAGAAATCTGAGGAATAAAGCAGCGTTGTCTGTCCTATTAATGGTCAGCTTGGGACATCTTCTGAATGATATGTTCCAGGCGGTCATTCCTGCCATCTACCCGATGATCAAGGAATCGCTGGGACTGAGCTTTATGCAGATTGGAGCCATCACACTGACCAACCAGATTACATCATCGCTGCTACAGCCGATGGTAGGCTATTTCTCAGATAAGCATCCGAGGCCATACGGATTGGTTGTCGGCATGTGCTTCACGCTGACAGGACTGTTGTTGCTATCCATGGCCGATAGTTTCCCGTTGGTACTGCTGTCCGTGGCCTTTGTTGGCGTTGGCTCGTCGGTTCTTCATCCAGAATCGTCAAAGGTAGCACGACTGGCTTCAGGTGGGGCCAAGGGCTGTGCAAGTCGAGAGCAGAGCCAAGCTTGCTTGGACTCAGCCGAGGCGCAGCCAGCGCTCGCCAGTATTGGCAAGGGCATGGCGCAGTCGATATTCCAGATTGGGGGTAACGTCGGAAGAGCTATCGGCCCCGTTGCAGTAGCTTTGATTGTGATTCCTCACGGACAGGGTAGCATCCGTTGGTTTGCCCTGCTGGCAGTTGTAGCTATATGGGTGCTGGCAAGGATTGGCCGATGGTATAAGAAGCAGATTGAACTGACGGAGCAGCGAGAGCAGAGCCAAGCTCGCTTGAGTTCTGCCGAGTCGCGACGGAAGTCGACCGAAGGTCATCTTTACGGACGAAGCAAGTCAAAGTTCTTTGCAGAGCAAAGCGGCAGAGCCGAGCGTGACATCGAGCGCTCGGCCGAAGGACGCTTGCAAGGCAAGAACGTAAGCCATCTGTCACGACACCAGATTATCGTTGCTCTGTTGGTTCTGCTTGTTCTGATGTTCTCCAAAGACTTCTACACAGCAAACATTCAGAGCTACCTGACGTTCTATATGATTGACAAGTTCGGACTTTCCGTCACAGCTTCACAATATGTACTATTCGCCTTCCTCGTTTCTACGGCTGTCGGGCTGCTGATTGGTGGTGAGGTCGGTGACAGATACGGACGGAAGTATGTGATATGGGTGAGCATTCTCGGCTCATCGCCGTTTGCCCTGCTGCTTCCATACTGCAACCTGACGTGGACGATCATCCTTGTCATTCTTGTAGGCATGGTGATGTCATCAGCCATGTCGGCCATCCTCGTCTATGGCACCGAACTCCTGCCTGGCAATGTCGGCATGATTTCTGGTGCATTCTTCGGGCTGTCCTTCGGCTTGGGCGGCATAGGCTCAGCCATCTTCGGCTGGTTGGCAGACCTGTCGAGCATCCAGTATGTATTCCAGTTGACAGCGTTCCTGCCACTTTTGGGCATCGTCACTTACTTCCTTCCGAATATTAAAGAGAAATAACGAATAACAACATAAAAGGCTTATGAAAGAGATAAAAAATAAATCGGAATTTATAAAGGAAAGGCGAATCAAATGAGTATTAACTAAATAGGATTAAAATGAAAAAGGTATTATTCGCTTTTGCTGCACTTATAATCATGGCAGCATGTGGTAACAAACAAGCAGCCGCTCCTGAAACAGAGAGCAGCGAGGTAGCGAACGAAGTAGTAACTAACGACACAATCAGTAAAGAAATGAAAGAAACAAACATGCAAGAAGTACAGGCTTATTTGAAGGAGTGCGGAGCATTCTTCATTGCCACAGCCGACGGTGACCAACCCCATGTTCGTCCCTTCGGCGTATCAGAGATTATCGATGGCCGTCTATATATCATGACGGGCAAGGTGAAGGACGTCTACAAGCAGATGGCTGCGAACGGCAAGTTCGAGATCTGTGCCTTGAAGAAATCAGGCAGCGAGTGGATGCGCCTAAGCGGAACCCTGGTCAACGACGAGACACTGGCCGTCAAGGAGGAATTCCTGAACCGCAACGAGAGCTTGAAGTCAATGTATAAGGCTGATGATGAAAACATGGCCGTGCTCTACATCACCAATGCTACAGCACGTTTCTGCTCGTTTTCAGCACCTGAGAGAAAGGTAGGCTTCTAAAATGCTGCTGAAGGTTATACAATAGAATGATACGACTCACATCAGGAACTGATGGAAATAATAAGAGCAACAAAGACAGCTGAGCAGGCCGGTGCCTACTACGTCCGTATACAGGCAATGGCGCGGAAGCACCAGATTACGCTATATGCCGAGTTTGATGAGCATGATACGCCAGATACTAAGTATATTGTAATTGTCGATAACTACCTGCCGGTCGCAACTTGTCGGCTATATGCTATTGACGATGAAAGGGTGATGCTTGGAAGAATTGTTGTTCTGCCGGAGTATCGACACCAAGGACTTGGAACGCTTGTGGTTCAGGAAGCAGAGAAGTGGGCAGAGGAACTGGGCTACCGTACATCTGTGCTGGAGAGCCGGGACAACAAGATTCATTTCTACGAAACGATGGGCTATGTGGCAGACTACTCGCAGAAAATTGTCGGAGAGACTTTTACCTGCTATCGGATGGAGAAAGACCTGACATGCTGACATCCAATATTATTTTGTATCAGATTTAAGCGTTTTATTATAATAATTAAACCAACACGATTATGGATTTCTTAGAATTAGCAAGAAGCAGGTATTCCTGCAAGAGTTTTGACTCGCGTCAGATCAGTAAGGAACAACTCGACAGCATTCTGGAAGCAGGACGCTTGGCTCCGACAGCCAAAAACCTGCAGGAACAGCATGTCTACGTGGTGCAGTCGGCAGAAGGACTGGCCAAAGTCGATACACTCACACCTTGTCGATACGGTGCGCCTACCATGCTCATCGTGGCCTTCGACAAGAACAACGTGTTTACCTATCCCGGCCAGAAATACGACTCTGGCATTGAGGATGCCACCATTGTGACCACTCACATGATGCTCTGCGCAAAGAGCGTGGGAGTGGACAGCTGCTGGGTGAACTTCTTCGACCCCGACAAGATGGCTGAAACATTCCAGTTGCCAGCGAACGAAGAGATCCTGACCTGTCTTGCCCTCGGCTATCCGGCGGAAGGCGCAGGGCCGCTTGCCAATCACAACAGCCGCAAGCCGATAGAGGAAACGGTAACTTACCTGTAAGGAGATATGGAAAGTCACATTACAAGAGAGGCGGCTTGGGAGCTGCTGAGAAAAAAGGGGATAAAAAAAGAGGGCTGGCAGATTTGAATTCTGTCAGTCCTCTCGTTGTGTTAAGCCGTAGGCTTTGTTCGTTCAGATTGCAACGCCACACTTTGACTATAGTCAAAGAATGCAATCGGGCCCTGGCCCATGCAACTGGTAGTACCCAGTGCCGTCAGGGCTGCTGTGAGGATGCTCACAATCACCTGAATGACGGTCTTCCAAGTTTCCTTTTTCATAGCATCAGATATTAAGGTGAATACTTGCTGAGTTCGAGGGGGAGGGCGATTTGGCTCCCCCTCTTATCTCAGCCATTGCCTAGTCCTAGTCCATGAAGTCCATCTCGTCAGTTTCGGAGTTGATCTCCAGCACGGTGCCCTTGGTAGGCATTTGGAACGAGCCCGTGTAGGTTCCATCGTTCTCAGTCAGCGTGATGCGGTTGCCGTTCACCTTGGCGATAGGCTCCTTGCCGTCCACAGGCACAACGCTGATGTTCACGTTAGAGCCGGAATGCACGTTGCTGTTGCTGTTGATCTCCTGCTCGCTGTCGTCCGTCACGGTTGACGTACCGTTACCGTACTTGTAGATCACCAGTCGGTAGTCACCCTCGGTGCCGCTCTCCGAGCCGCTGTTGCCGCCCGTGTTGCCGCTCTGGCTACCGCTGTTGCCTCCGGTGTTGGTCGAACCGCCGTTCTGTGAACCACCGTTCTGTGAGCCACTCTGCGAACCGCTGCCGCCGTTCTGTGAACCCGAACCATTGCCGCTGGTGTTACCGCCAGAAGTATTCTCCTGCTCAGGGTCTTCCACATCGTTAGTGTCGGCGCTGGTGACGCGCTTCACGATGTTTCCGTCCTTGTCGTAGCAGGTGATGGCAATCTTGGTGTTCTGCAGTTCGTCCTTGACCTCCTTGGACGGAGTGAAGATGACACGACGGGCAGAGATGAGCGAGGTCTTCACGTCCTCCACGCTCTGCACACTCTTGGAGCGCACGCCGAAGCGCATAGAGCCGAGTCCAGGCAGAGGCACGTTGTGACCTTCGGTTGCCCAAGTGCGGATGACCTCACCAGCTGCGTCCCAAGCGGCCTTGATCACGCCGACGCTGATGCCGCTGCGCTTGGCTGCCTCCTCGATGACCTTGCTGGCGTCCAGCGTGTTGTACAGGTGTGCAGAGAGCACGAATGCCAGCTTCTCCACGTTCTTTTCGAACGATACGTTCTGTTGCTTAGCTTTGATTTGAATCATAATGCTTTACT
>Ga0247611_10004866_pt1 | contig 18276 bp, 15 predicted proteins | sample 177DNAGHGhighgp2_FD_192422 | JGI IMG/M metagenome (GOLD analysis project Ga0247611, IMG submission 192422) | Sheep rumen microbial communities from Palmerston North, Manawatu-Wanganui, New Zealand - 1770 DNA GHGhigh gp2 | ecosystem: Host-associated > Mammals > Digestive system > Stomach > Rumen... | reverse complement strand
TTTGCCATCGCAGCACCCGTGGCGGGGATCTTCGGATGGGAGACGTTGAAGTCGTTCCAACAGCATGCCGGCATCGCGTGGTGGCTGTTCCCGCTGGCACTGGTGGTAGTGGGAAGCATTATGCTGGGAACCGTACTCATCAAGAGCTGGAGTGCCGCCCACGAGAACCCGGCGAGCAGCATCAAGGACAAGTAGTACAGTTTTTTAGTTAGAAGTTAGAAGTTAGGAGTTAGGAGTTTTTTTTAGTTATCTGCTTGGGTGACTTAAATAGTTGAAAAAAAGAGAAACGATTATGATACAAGTGAGTAACCTCAAGAGAGTGTTCAGCTATGGCGATATCAACTCCATCGCGCTGGGCAACATCAACCTGAAAATCGATCGTGGCGAGTTTGTCGCCATCATGGGGCCGTCGGGCTGCGGCAAGACGACCTTGCTCAACATCCTGGGCCTGCTTGACAATCCCACTGAAGGGAGCTACCTGTTCAACGGCGTGGAAGTTGCCAGCATGAAGGAGAAGGACCGCACAGAGCTACGCAAGGGGAAGATAGGATTTGTATTCCAGACGTTTAACTTGATTGACGAGCTCAACGTGGAACAGAATGTGGAACTGCCACTGAAGTATCTGGGGGTGCCAGCCGCCGAACGTCATGACAAAGTGGTGAAGGTACTGAAACGCATGAACATGTCACACCGCATGAGCCACTTCCCCAACCAACTGTCGGGCGGCCAGCAACAGCGCGTGGCCATCGCTCGTGCCGTCGTTTGCAACCCAGACCTGATACTGGCTGATGAGCCGACGGGTAACCTGGACACGAAGAACGGCAAGGAAGTGATGGAACTGCTGGCCGAGCTCAACGATGAGGGGACGACCATCGTGATGGTGACTCACTCACAACGTGATGCCTCCTACGCCCAGCGGGTGATCAACATGCTGGACGGGTTCCTCGTGGAGAGGGCGGAGGTTTAATAGTTAGGAGTGAGGAGTGAGGAGTTAGGAGTTTTTAAGGGCCTTAAGGTCGTTAAGGTCGTTAAGGTCGTTAACGAGTCTACTACTTTAATTCCAGGAGGGTGACGTTCTCGACGTGGTGGGTGTGGGGGAACATGTCAACGGGCTGGATTTCAAGGACACGGTATTTCTCGTCGAGCAGGGCGATGTCTCGTGCCTGGGTGGCTGGGTTGCAGCTCACATAGACAAGCCGCTGTGGCTCGGCATTGAGGATGACCTTGACAACGTCCTCGTGCATACCGGCACGGGGCGGGTCGATGATCATGACCTCGGGACGACCGTGCTCTGCTATGAAGGCATCGGTGAGGACGTCTTTCATGTCGCCGGCATAGAACAGGGTGTTCTCGATGCCGTTAATGCGGGAGTTGAGCTTGGCATCCTCGATGGCCTCGGGGACATACTCGATGCCGATGACCTGACGGGCCTGACGGGCGACGAAGTTGGCAATGGTGCCCGTGCCGGTGTAGAGGTCATAGACGAGTTCATTGCCCGTGAGGGCAGCCATGCGGCGAGCCACCTTGTAGAGCTCGTAGGCCTGGCGGGAATTGGTCTGGTAGAAAGACTTGGGACCGACACGGAAGCGCAAGCCTTCCATTTCCTCCTCAATGTAGTCACGACCGCTGAAGGTGATGAACTCCTGGTCGGCGAGGGAGTCATTGACCTTGAGGTTGATGACGTAGAGCAATGAAGTAATCTGGGGGAAACGCTCATGGACGGCAGTCATCACGTCGTTGATCGCAGCCTGGTTGTCCTCGCCGAAGACGATGACCTCCATCACCTCGCCCGTGCTGGCGGTGCGGGTCATGGTCATGCGGATGAAACCCTGCTGCCCGCGGATGTCGTAGAAGGAGTAGCCCTTATCCACACAATAGCCCCGGATGAAAAGTCGCAACTCGTTGCTGATGTCGTCCTGCAACCAGCAGCGCTTGATGTCAAGCACCTTGTCAAAGGCACCAGGGATGTGGAAACCCGCAGCATTGCGGTCGGGGAACTCGGCCCCGCTGTCGAGCTGCTCACGGGTGAGCCAGCACTTGTTGGAGAAAGTAAATTCCAGCTTGTTGCGATAGTGGCTTGTCACTGCCGAACCCAGGATGGGATTGATGGCGGGGATGGGCACCTTGGCAATGCGCTCCATGGCGTCCACGACCTGCTGCTGCTTACATTGCAACTGGTACTCGTAAGGCAGATGCTGCCACTTGCAGCCACCACACAGACCAAAGTGTTCACACATCGGCTGCACACGCAGTTCACTGGGCTTGACCATGCGGTCGATGTGTCCCTCGGCAAAACTGTGCTTCTTGCGGTCGATCTTCAAGTCAATCACATCACCAGGGGCTCCAAAGGGGACAAACACCACGAGGTCGTTCCAGCGACCAAGGCTCTTTCCCTCGGCAGCCACGCCCGTTATCTCAAAGTTCTCAATTACCGGAATATCTTTCTTTTTTCTCATCGTGGGTGCAAAGTTACAAAGGAATCGGGGATTAGGAATCAGAAATCATGGATTTTATTTCATAGCCTGCCTATAGCTCCCCAAGATTCCTTTACTAACGCACGCAATTGCGACTGTTTCTTACCAGGCGCCCAAGAGAAGGAAACTGATGATGGCGGTCACATCACCAATCTTGACCTCGCCGTCACGGTTACAGTCGGCTGCATCGAGATTGATGCCGGTATCGTCCCCACTGAGCATGTAGTTGATGAGGGCTGTCACATCACCAATGCTGACCTTCTCGTCCCGATTCACGTCACCACGTGTATCGGGAAGCGTAAAAAAGACGATGGATTCGGTCCAATCACTAATCGGATAGCCGGCATTCACAGCACGGACCTGTGCCTGATAGCCACTCTCTGGGATTAATCCGTCAATTGTGAAATCGGTGTCATCGAGGCCATTGATATAGATCCACTCGGCCGGATCGACCACGTCGGCGTTGGGGTCTCCAATGAAGATATCATCAAGAAAAACCGAGAATTGGTCAGTGGTGTTATAGTGACGGAAGGCAATACGTCCTATTTCCTCCCCGAAAGAGCTCAGATTGACGGTGAAAGTTACAGGAGTAGCTGTTGAATGAATGTCTTCATCAAAAAGAGGATAGGCCTCATCCCCGATGATAGCATAGGCCATGAGATTCTCGGAATAAGCGTCACTATTTTCCCAGACTGTAAACCGGAGTTCACCTTGCAACTTCACGTCATTCGATATCAGCCAGTTATCAGGATTTAATCCACCAAGGGATGATGTCCATGAATCGGACTGAAAACAGTAATTGTCTTTACCTACCGAAGAGATGCTCCAAGTATGGCCGTCGGCATCAGCGTCAACGATTTCCCATGTAGATTTCACAGTCTCAAGGACCTCATAAACCTCACCATTCAAGTTGCAGTCAATCGGATTGCATGTTTCATCAACATAGGGTCTATAGCGCAGGTTCCACTGAGTCCCAATGGAGTCATTCCAGGTCACATGAGCCGATGTAGCCATGGGCAAAGCCGTCAAGTTATCAGGAGTTGGGCAAGGCCAATCCGGAAGATTAAAGACGCTGTTATTCAAGACGATGGCGTTATTCACATAAGATTTCTTGATACTGTAAGTTCCATCGCTCTGATTCTCACGACACAGATAGGTATCATCCCACGTGATCTGGTTATAAAGACACATTCCTTGATTGCCCCACATGAGTGTGTCGGCCTCGGCACTGGACCCTGAGCAATTGACGAGGACATCACCAGTGCTATTGGTTGCCATGGGTTGAGAAGGGATAAAGACAGCCCCACTGGGATTGACCTTCATATAATTCCAGCAGTAATCAGAGCCATAAAGGTTATAAACCATTATCGTCGTGTCATCAAGCTGATACATATACACGTCATGCATCCTTGATATTGTGTCAAGAGAAAAAGACTTGCCCTGGAAGCCCGAATTATTGGTTGTCAAGGAGGTGCCATCAGCGATTGTTTTGCCGAGACCAGCACGGCCAGAGGTCTGCTGGAAGCGACGAGGTGGTGTGATGGGCTTGTTGCTGCCCGTATTGGCGATTGAGCTTGAGTTACTGGGGCGAGGATTGATGGGGCGAGGCACGGTTCCTCCACTACCGTTGGGAAAATATTCATTTAAGAAATTGACGTATACCACTGTTGCGGTATACGGATTTACGTTCATACCACTTTTAAAATAATGAGTCGCATTAGGTTGATACAAGACGAGATTGGCTAAAATGGGAGAAAGTCCCCATGAGCTTGAATCAGTGCTTGAGATGCCGCATTGTTCCACCAAGAAGCCAAAATCATCGGTAAACTCTATCGTGCCGTCGTCATGCACCACACCATGGATATCATGATATACACTATCTCCTGCCAACCACGACAGAGGCATAGCATATAAAAATGAATAACCGCGGGGATTAGATGATCCGATGATACTGTCCAACTTCACACCTGCTCTGATTGTCACAGTTCCTGATTCAAAGCTGAGGGGAATTTTGAAAGAGCCATAGAGGTCACTGATATACCTCTGATTGTCAATAGTGATCTTGAGAGAACAATTCTTGCCCAGCATGGCGCAGGTCGTGTCGTTAACAATAGCGATGGCATTAGCACTGTCCCAGTCAAAGTCATAGGAGTCAACCGAGGCGATCTTGTTTCCTGGAAAAACTGCCGTTAAGGATTGGGCATTGATCCTGTTGTCGTTCAAGGAGAGGTTGCGTTCCTTCAAGACTCGCTGCAGTGACAACGGCTTGGTCTGCTTGACCTCGCTCGCAGGTGATTTGGCCTGGCGATCGTTGATTATTGTGGCCTGCTTGAGTTGTGAACGAGTCAAGCGAGGAGCCTGGGCCAGGGTACATAGTGCCATACAGGAGCACAGGAGGGTAATGATGAATAGTTTCATGATGAAAGCACGATTTAGACTTATTGATTGCAATCTTGAAAGCAGATACAAAGTAACTTAGTTTTCCTCATTGATGTCAAGAGGAAATAGAGAAATTAACAAAATTTAATGGAAGATTTAAGGGAAAGTGTCTAATTTTTTGACACTTTTTGGCCGTGACGGGAGTCACGGCACAGAGGGACACTGATGCGGGGGGCTGCGACGGGAGTCACGGCACAGAGGGACACTGACTCGCGGGGCCGGTCTGGCTTATTGCTCCTGAAGAGCACGGGTGACTGAGTCGCGGCTCAGGCCGAGGGCGACGGCTCGGTCAATGTCATGGTTCATGTCGTCGCGCTGGAAGCGGAGCTTGTTGAGTTTGGCACGCAAGACGTAGAGATAAGGGTCATCAGGGGTCATGTCAAGGGCGGTGCGGATGTCGTCCTCGGCATCATTGAGCCGCTTGAGAATGAGGTAACAGTCGGCACGGTTGCCCAAGAGCTGGGCGTTGGGCTGGACTTTGATGACTTGGGAAGACAGTTCGGCGGCACGAGCGTAGTTACCCTTGTGCTTATTCAGTAGTCCCATGCCCTCGTGGTAGAGGCCTGAGTTGGGGTTGATGCGCTTGATCTCGTTGAAGAGGTCCTCGGCCCGCTTGGTGTCACCACGCTCCATAGCCAAGACACCGAGCGAATAGCGTGCCTCGGTATTATAGAGGTCAAGCTCGCACACGCGCTCATAGTCATCGATGGCACGCTGCACGCTGTCCATCTCGACGTAGAGGGCGGCACGGTTCAACAGCAACGTGACGGCATGGGGTGTCATGTCGAGGGCGAGGGAGTAGTTTTTCACGGCATCGGCCAATCTGCCCTGGTAGCGTTGCAGAGTGGCGATATTGCTGAGCACCATGGAGTTACCAGGATTGTCAGGGTCGGTCTTGAAGGCCTTGAGGAGCCACTGTTCGGCAGCGGGCCAGTCGTGGCTGTAGATGTAGGTCTGGGCAGAGTCAATACACTGGAAATAAGGCGTCTCAGTATCAAGGTCGGGGATGTAGCGGTCAGGGGACTTTTGGGGCTGCGGTTTCAGGCCTTGCTCCACCTTCATATTCTCGTCACCGATAGAATTGATTACCTGTCCTATAGCCTGCACCTCGGCCATTAATAGGGCTATAATGATGATGATTGCATGTTTCATATCGTGATTGCTTGATGGCCGTGACGGGAGTCACGGCACAGATGAACACTGACACTGGTTGAAGTTTTTCTAATTGTTGACGTGGACATCCATCTGGGGGAAGGGGAAGTGAAGGCCATGCTGAGGGAACTGCTTGTAGATCTGCTCGTTCACGTCATAGAGCACCTGCCAGTAGTCGGCAATCTCGGTCCAAGCACGAATGATGAGCGTCACCTGGCTGTCGTCCAGACTCTCGACGTTGACACTGGGAGTGTAGTTGGGCTTGGGGACAAGAGCTGCGAGCTGGGCTTCCTGGGTCTCATTCCACTGCTCGATGCGCTTGCGGTGCCAGTGGAAGAGGCGTTGCCACCAAGGAGACGGTTTCTCTTCCTGTTCCTGATGCGTTTCCTCGACAGGCTGCTCGGTTTCCTTGACGTCGGCATCGGTGTGGACAATGCGGCCATCGGCAGCTATGATGCCGAGGGCAACCTTGCGTGCGGTGTCCACGTCATCACCGTAGCTGATTCCCACGCGCCACTCGACACGGTGATAGGGCTCAGCACTGAAGTTCTTCAACGAACTGGTGGCAAGACCGCCATTGGGGATGACGATGCGGTCATTATTATAGGTATTGATGACCGTGTGGAAAATCTGTATTTCCTTGACCGTGCCCTTGAACTCACCGAACTCGATGTACTCACCAACCTTGTAAGGCTTCATCAAGAGGATGAGCACACCACCGGCAAAGTTCTGCAACGTGCCACTCAAGGCCATGCCGATGGCGACGCCGGCACTGGCAAAGATGGCGATGAACGAACTGGTCTCGATTCCCAGCACACCGATGACGGTGATGATCAACAGGAACAGCAACGTCATCTTGATGAAACTGAGCAGGAACGAAGTCAACGAACGCTCAAATCCCTTGCGCACCATGATGGCACGCACCACATTGTATATCTTGTTGATGATGAACTTGCCGATGTAGAAGATGAGGATGGCAGCGACGATGCGCAATCCCAAGGAAATGAGCTGACTGGACAGGGATGTCACGAGGTTGCCCACATCCAGATACTTGAACTTATCGACAAGTTTCTCGGGTGTCATCGCCGCAATCGAGTCAGGATGCAATTGGCTGGCAAGCGAGTCCACCTGGGATGTTACGGCACTGGTCGCTTCCTTGATCTTGTTGGCAGCCACCGTGTCGGGGGTCGCCACTGGAATCTGCATGAGTATCTTGTTCAGGAACATAATTTTCACTATTAATTCTGCAAAGGTAATATCAACTCGTCTAAAAAAACTTTAAATTCACACTAAATAACGTCAACGAACGAGCAAAATGGCTACATTTGCACCAACAAATCAGATGAAGCCATCTCATGACAGAATTAGAAGCTATCAAGGCACGGCACAGCGTAAGGCGCTACATAGACAAGCCCATCGAGGGCGAAAAGATCAAAACCCTGAGAGATGCCATCGAGCGTTGCAATGCGGCCAGCGGTCTTCACATCCAGCTGGTTGTGAACGAACCGCTTGCATTCTCGACAGGCGTGTGGAAATATGGCAAATTCCATGGCGTGACCGATTATCTGGTCATGGCTGGAGCACGTGGTGATGACGCCGAGGAGAAGGTGGGCTACTATGGCGAACACCTCGTCCTGCTGGCGCAACAGCTGGGGTTGAACACCTGCTGGGTGGGGCTGACGTTCAAGAAGGTGGATGGAGCCTTCATGCTCAACGACGGTGAGGTGGTGCACTGCGTGATTTCTATCGGCTATGGTGAAGACCAGGGCGTGCAGCACCCCATGCGTCCGGTTGAGAAGTTCTACAAGGCCGAGGGTCCCGTTCCGGAATGGTTCAGCCGTGGCATGGAAGCTGCCCTACTCGCCCCCACAGCCATCCATCAGCAGAAGTTCACACTCGTGCTACACAAGGACAACACGGTCGAGGCACGGACCAAGTTCTCGCTGGCTGCGTCAAGCTACCTGCGGATGGACTTGGGTATCGTGAAATACCATTTTGAGGTGGGAGCCGGCAAGGAGAACTTTGCCTGGAGATGAACATCACCCGTCAATCAAGCATCGACGTTTTGAAAGTCATTATCACAGAAGCGGAAAGGGAACAGGCACAGGAAATCGCGAGCCTGATCATGATGGCCATGACCGACGAGTGCTGCCTGAACTTCTGCGGCGAGGGATATGGCTTGGACGATTTTTACAACTTGATTACCACACTGGCCGAGCGTGAGGACTCGCAATACAGTTACCGCAACACACTGGTCGCCCTTGACGGTGAGCAAGTCGTGGGCATCGCCGTCAGCTATGACGGCGGCAGGTTGCATGAGCTGCGCCGACCCTTCATCGCCATGGCACCCGAGTATATCGGTAAGGACCATTCGGGCATCAACGACGAGACCCAAGCTGGGGAACTCTACCTCGACTCCCTTGCCGTGAAGCCTGAGTACCGCCGTCGCGGCATCGCCCGACGACTTATTGATGCGACTCAGCAACGTGCCACACGCTTAGGGCTGTCCCGAGTCGGACTCCTGGTCGATTGTGGCAACGACGACGGTCTGGCACTTTACAGGTCGTGCGGCTTCGTCCACATCGACGACAACACTTGGGGTGGTCACTCAATGAAACACCTAATTTGGGACAAAGGGACGGTTCTTTTGTCCCAAAAAACTCAGTAATGGGACAAAAGAACCGTCCCTTTGTCCCGTTTTTAAAAAATAATTATTTTCATGAGAAAGAATTTTGTTATTGTTTTGGCCACTGTGATGGCCGTGATGACGCTAAATGCGCAGAATGAGGCTCAGCCCTATTTCACTGTGGATCAACTGCCAGACCTTATCAAGTGCTTGCCAGCACCGCCAGCATTTGACAGTCCTGAGTTTGCTAACGACATGATGCGTTTTTCCTGGGGAAAACAGCAGCGTCTTGACCCCGAACGTGCCGAGATCGCCAAGCGTGACGCCGTGTGGTCCTACGAGGCCCTGCTGGCCGAGTTTGAAGTTCCCTTCGGTCTGCACATCAGCCCCGAGGACACGCCCGAAATCTGGAAACTGATGGTGAACAGCCTGACGACGACCGACGCCATGCGCGTTGCCCCCAAGGCTTTCTACCACCGTCAGCGCCCCTTTGAGCGTTTCCAGGATAAGATGCTCACCGACGAGGAAGCCGAACTGACTGGCGAAGGCTCCTACCCCTCGGGCCACACCATGCGCGGCTGGACCACTGCCCTGCTGCTTGCCGAGGTCAATCCTGCTGCCGCCGACACCATCTTTGCCCGTGGATGGATGTATGGCGAGAGCCGCGTAATCGTGGGTGCCCACTGGCAGAGCGACGTTGACGCCAGCCGCGTGGCCGCAAGCATTGGCTACTGTGCCCTGCACGGCAGTGCCGACTTCCGTGAGCAGATGGCCAAAGCCCAGGCCGAGTACCTCGAGAAGACCGGACAGGCTTCGAACATCACCGAGATGGTAAAGCCCGAGGTTTCCACCAATGGTCAAGCCTATCGTCTGGATGGAGTGCCTGCTACCAAAGACTCTCGCGGCATCATCATCAAAGACGGAAAGAAGATTGTCCGTAACTGAATAGGCTTTAGGCTTTAGGCGTTAGGCTTTAGGCGTTGAGGAGGTATCGGCTTCTCTTGAGTTACTCGAAGGCACTAAGAATTATTGTTTTGCTTAGTGTCTTCGAGTTTTCATGTGGTGGGAAAAGGAATATTGTGTGGTTTTGTGCTCGTATTGCACATTTTTTTGTACCTTTGCACCCAAATTTGTAACGTACATTATTTAAAAATGAAAAAATTCAACGAGTATAACGGATTTAACCTGTCAGATATCAACAAGGAAGTCCTGCAGCAGTGGGACAAGGAAGACGTGTTTGGCCGCAGCATCAGCGAGCGCGAGGGAGCGCCGTCGTTTGTGTTCTTTGAGGGTCCCCCCAGTGCTAACGGAATGCCTGGCATCCACCATGTGATGGCCCGATCGATCAAGGACATCTTCTGCCGCTACAAGACGATGCAGGGTTACCAGGTGCTGCGCAAAGCCGGTTGGGACACCCATGGCCTGCCCGTGGAGCTGGGCGTAGAGAAGGCGCTGGGCATCACCAAGGAGGATATCGGCAAGAAGATTTCGGTTGACGAGTATAATGCCACCTGTCGCAAGGAGGTGATGAAATACACCCGCGAATGGGAAGACCTGACCCATCGCATGGGCTACTGGGTTGACATGAAAGACCCCTATATCACCTACAAGAACAGCTACATCGAGAGCCTGTGGTGGCTGCTGAAGCAGCTCTACAACAAGGGTCTGCTGTACAAGGGTTATACCATCCAGCCCTACTCGCCCGCTGCCGGCACCGGCCTGAGCAGCCACGAGCTGAACCTGCCGGGCTGCTACCGTGACGTGAAGGACCAGACGGTTACCGCCCAGTTCACTGTGGTGAGTGGCGATGAGCACCCTGTCATCAAGCAGATCCGTGAAGCTGCCGACGAAGGCTTCGACGAGACATACGTGCTGGCCTGGACGACCACCCCGTGGACCCTGCCGAGCAACACGGCCCTGTGTGTGGGCAACAAGATCGACTATGTGGCTGTCGAGAGCTTTAACCCCTATACCGGCAAGCCTGCCATCTACCTGCTTGCCGAGGCCCGCATTGACGCCTACTTCAAGGCCGACGGCAAGGACCAGCCACTGGAATTCAAGGCAGGCGAGAAGGTGGTGCCCTACAAGGTCATCGCCCACTTCAAGGGTCAAGACCTGCTGGAGCTGCGCTATGCCCAGCTGTTCCCCTGGGTGAAGCCCGTTGACAAGGTGGACGGCAAGGTCGTGGGTAACGACAACGGCTTCCGCGTCATCCCCGGTGACTATGTGACCACCGAGGACGGTACCGGTATCGTGCACATCGCGCCGACGTTCGGTGCCGACGATGCCCGCGTCGCCAAGGCCGCCGGCATCCCCGCCCTGTACATGATCAACAAGAAGATGGAGACCCGTCCCATGGTGGACCTCACAGGTAAATACTATATCATCGACGACCTTGACGAGGACTTCGTGAAGGAATTTGTCAACGTGGATCTCTATAGTGAATATGCCGGCCGCTGGGTGAAGAACGCCTACGACCCGCAATACACCGTGGGAGGCAAGTATGATGAGGTTGCCGCCGCCAAGGCCGAGGACCTGAACATTTACATCTGCATCCGCATGAAGCAGGACGGCACCGCCTTCAAGATGGAGAAGCACACCCACAACTATCCCCACTGCTGGCGTACCGACAAGCCCGTGCTGTACTACCCGTTAGACAGCTGGTTCATCCGCGACACCGCATGTCGTGACCGCATGATCGAGCTCAACCACACCATCAACTGGAAGCCCGAGCACACAGGCAGTGGCCGCTTCGGCAAGTGGTTGGAGAACCTGAACGACTGGAACCTGAGCCGCAGCCGCTACTGGGGCACCCCGTTGCCCATCTGGCGTAACGAGGACGGCGAGGAAAAGTGCATCGGCAGCATCGAGGAACTCTATAACGAAATCGACAAGGCTGTCGCTGCCGGCGTGATGAAGAGCAACCCCTATAAGGACAAGGGCTTTGTTCCCGGTGACTACAGCGAGGAGAATTACAACAAGATCGACATCCACCGCCCATACGTTGACGATATCATCCTGGTGAGCGACAGTGGCAAGCCCATGAAGCGCGAACTGGACTTGATTGACGTGTGGTTTGACAGCGGTGCGATGCCCTACGCCCAGCTGCACTACCCCTTTGAGAACAAGGAGGCTGTTGACAGCCGTCGCCACTATCCCGCCGACTTCATCGCCGAGGGTGTGGATCAGACACGCGGCTGGTTCTTCACGTTGCACGCCATCGGCACGATGGTGTTTGACAGCGTGGCCTACAAGAACGTCATCTCCAACGGTCTGGTGCTCGACAAGAACGGCAACAAGATGAGCAAGCGACTGGGCAACGCGGTTGACCCGTTCGGTGCTATCGAGAAATTTGGCAGCGACCCCTTGCGCTGGTACATGATCAGCAACTCGTCGCCCTGGGACAACCTCAAGTTTGATGAGGCTGGTGTGATTGAGGTGGCCCGTAAATTCTTCGGCACATTGTATAATACCTACTCATTCTTTGCCCTGTATGCCAACGTGGACGGTTTCGATCCCGAAGCCGCACAAGTGCCGATGAACGAGCGTCCCGAGATTGACCGCTGGATTATCTCGCTGCTGAACTCACTGATTGCCAACGTACAAGCCGACCTGGAGGATTACGAGCCCACCAAGGCCGCCCGTGCCATCAGCACCTTTGTCGGTGATCACCTGAGCAACTGGTACGTCCGCCTGAACCGCAAGCGTTTCTGGGGAGGCAACATGACTCAGGACAAACTGGCAGCCTACCAGACCTTGCACCAGTGCTTGACGACCGTAGCCCTGCTCATGGCTCCGGTGGCACCGTTCTATAGCGATCGCCTGTACCGCGACCTCACCCACAGCGAGACCTCGGTACACCTTGCCACCTTCCCCAAGTGTGACGAGAGCGTCATCGACAAGCAACTGGAGAAGCGCATGCAGGCCGCCCAAGACATCACCTCGATGGTGCTGTCGCTGCGCCGCAAGCAGAACCTGAAGGTTCGCCAGCCGCTGCAGGCCATCATGGTTCCCGTTCTCGACGAGAGCCAGCGTGCCGATGTCGAAGCCGTTGCCGACCTGATCCGCAACGAGGTCAACGTCAAGGAGATCAAGCTCGTGGGTAACGATGCCGGCATCCTCGTCAAGCGCGTGAAACCCGACTTCAAGAAACTTGGTCCGAAATACGGCAAGATCATGAAGGCACTTGCTGCCAAGATCACCAACCTGTCGCAGAGCGAAATCGCCCAGTTTGAGAAAGACGGTAAGTTGGATCTCGACATTGACGGACAGAAGGCCACCGTGGAACTCGCCGACGTTGAAATCATCAGCGAAGACATCCCCGGCTGGCTCGTCGCCAACGAGGGCAACCTGACCGTAGCACTCGACATCACGGTAACCGACGAACTGCGCCTTGAGGGTATCGCCCGCGAACTGGTGAACCGCATCCAGAACGTGCGCAAGAGCAAAGACTTTGACATCACGGACAAGATCACCATCACCATTGCAGCCGACGATCGCACTGATGATGCAGTGAAGGCCTACGGTGACTACATCTCACATCAAGTTCTCGCCACCAGCATCACCATCGGCAACGTCGATGCTGCCACAGCCATTGAACTTGACATGGACGGCTGGACGCTTCCCGTGAATGTCGAGAAGGTCTAACGGATAACATCACTAAAGATTACCATCAATCATACTCACCAGAATATGAACAACAAGCAAGAAAAAGTCAGGTATAGCGACGCTGAGCTTCAAGAATTTAAAGAGCTCATCCTGAGTAAGCTGAAACAGGCTCAAGAGAACTATGAGCAACTCAAGGACGACATCATGGTGGACGAGTCCAATCCCACCTTCAAGATGATGGAGGAAGGAGCCTCGACGCAGCAGAAGGAGATCTCGAGCCAGCAGGTTCAACGCCAGATCGAGTTCATCCGCAAATTGCAAGGTGCCCTTGTCCGCATCGAGAACAAGACCTACGGTGTGTGCCGCATCACGGGAAAACTCATTCCCAAGGAACGCCTGCTCGCAGTTCCCCACACGACGCTCTCGATTGAGGGTAAGGAGATAGAGGCCAGAAACAAGAAGAGGCATTGACGCCAGCGTCATGAGAGTTTCTAAAGGCAAACTGGCAGCACTGATCATTGTGCTGGTTATTGCCATCGACCAAGCCGTCAAGATCTGGGTCAAGACCCATTTCTACTATGGCGAGGAGGTGGTTGTGGCCTCATGGTTCAGGCTGTTGTTCATCGAGAACAACGGCATGGCATTCGGTATGGAGCTGGGCAGCAAACTGTTGCTGACTGTCTTCCGCATCATCGCATCGGGGGCCTTCATCTACTACCTGACGAAGTTGAGTAAGCGAGCCGACGTGCCGATGGGCTATATCGTCTGCATCGCACTGATCACGGCTGGTGCACTGGGCAATGTCATCGACTGTGTGGCCTACGGATTGATCTTCAACAGTCCCATGCCGCCGCAGGTGGCGCAGCTGCTGCCGCCCAATGGCGGTTATTCCACCTTGTTCAACGGTCGGGTCGTGGACATGTTCTATTTCCCGTTGTGTGAGTGGGACTGGCCAATGTGGATGCCCAAGATCGGCGGTGATCACTTTGTGTTCTTTCAGCCGATTTTCAATGTCGCAGACGCCTCGCTGAGCGTTAGCGTGATTGTGCTGATTCTCTTCTATGCCCGTTACTTTGCCATGTCCGTCAATGACAAGGAGGCTGGCGATGAAGGTCACCCATCTGATAACGACCTTTCCTCTCCTACCGAGGTCGATGCGTAACATACTGATTCACATATCGCTCCTATTGATCCTGGTGCTATCATCATGCGGCAGGCAACCCCGTGGTGTCTTGAGCGTGAACGAAATGGCCGACCTGATCGTTGACCTACAGATTGCCGATGCCTATATCGATAGCGACATGGGCAGGTTTGACAGCGATTCCTCGATGATGGTGATCAAGCAATCCGTGTTCAAGAAGCATGGTATCAGTCAAGCAGACTATGACTCGTCACTTGTATGGTATGCCCACAATATGGAAGATTATAACAAGGCATACGACAAAGCCGTCACTAAGCTCAAGGAACGCTATGACAAGCTCAACAAGGACGGCAAGGGCGACAATGACCAGCCTGGCGAGTTCATGGCAGGCCACACTGGTGCCCCGACCCACGACGCAACGCCCCGCTACAGTCCTCATGAGAAACACCTGAAACACCTGAGCACCGACGTCAAGAGCGACAGCGCCGACCTGTGGCAAGGAGAACGCAGGTACATGCTGACACAGGGTTCGCGACGCGGTTTCATCACGTTTGACCTCCTGCCTGACGCTAATAAGCAGCCTGGTGACCGCTATCAGCTTGCCTACAAGCTGCTGCGCGGCGGCAACGAGTTCAAGGTGAGCCTGAATGTGGACTACAGTGATGGGGGAACAGCCCAGATTACCCGTGGGACCAACAGTGACGGGTGGGTGAGCATCGATATCCAGAGTGATAGCACACGCCACGTGAGAAGGATCTATGGGTACGTGAGCTATGACATGAGGCAAGGTCACATGGCATTTGTTGACAGCCTGTCGTTGATGCGAACAAGGCTTAACAAGGGTAATTATGGCTTGATCCATGTGCAGCGAACGCTGGAGCGTGGGGGGCGTTAGGCTTTAGGTTTTAGGTTTTAGGCGTTAGGCTTTAGGTTTGAGGGGTTTTCATTTTTTATAGGTTGTGCAATTGATTGAGAAGCGAGAAACGAGGGGCGGGTTGTACCTGCAACTGTTTTTGACATTCTGCAAAATCGGAGCTTTCACCTTTGGAGGCGGCTGGGCGATGATCAGTATCATCCAGCGTGAGATTGTGGATAAACACAAGTGGATCGGGCTTGAGGATTTCCTTGACCTGCTTGCTGTGGCACAGTCCATGCCCGGCATCCTGGCCGTTAACATCAGCGTGGTCATCGGTGACCGACTGAAGGGGGTGAAAGGGAGCATCTGTGCCGCAATAGGCACCATCTTGCCCTCGTTCCTGATGATCCTTGCCATCGCCATCTTCCTCACTCCCGAGACCATCAAGAACAATGCCGTGGTGAGCCGCATCTTCAAGGGAATCCGCCCCGCGGTGGTCGCCCTGATCATTGCACCGGTGCTCACCACCGCCAAGAGTGCCGGCATCAACTGGAAAACCGTCATTATCCCCGTAGCGGTCGCCCTGCTCATCTACAGCAAGATTCCTTATATTTCCAACCCTATCATCTATATCGTGATGGGAGCCATCGGGGGGTATATCTACTACATGCACTCGCTGCTAAAAGGCAATAACGGAGACCACGGAAAGGAGGAGGAAGATCGTCATGCTTGAAACTTACCTGAAACTTATCTGGGCCTACTTGAAGATTGGGCTGTTTGGCTTCGGTGGTGGCTATGCGATGCTGTCGCTCATCCAGCGTGAAGTCGTGGACTCGGGATGGATCACCAGCCAGATGTTTACTGATATCGTCGCCATCTCGCAGATGACGCCGGGTCCCATCGGCATCAACAGCGCGACCTACATCGGCTATGTGGTCACTGGGAGTGTGCTGGGATCGCTGGTGACGACGCTCACGGTGGTGCTGCCACCGTTCATCCTCACGCTCATCGCCAGCCACTATATTGAACGTCACCGCCAGAGTCCCTTCATCAAGGGAGCCTTCATGGGGCTCAGGCCCGTTGTGGTGGGACTGATTGCGTCAGCAGCCTTGTTGCTGATGAACAGCGAGAACTTTGGCTACCTGACCAGTGAACGCATGATCACCATCGCCATCTGTGCCGCCTCGTTCTGCATCGTCTATTTCACGCGCATCCACCCAATCCTGGTCATCATCCTTGCCGGCATCACGGGGTTGCTCGTCTTCTGACGCGAAATGGAGGCAATAGATTGGGCACGCTTCGGCAAAGTAAGCGTGCCCAATCTGTGTCTGTAAAGTTGTGTTTGTGAACCGTGCGATTATTGATTGGAGGTCGCAGCAACAGTCAACAAAACATCGATGAGTTCAGTCACATCCTTGATCGACACCTTGCCATCCTTATTGATGTCGGCAGCCTGATATTCGGCTCTTACAGCCTTCAACTGGGGCTGGGGGTCAGGATCGGGATCCGGGTCGGGATTGTCCTCTGCAACGCCTGTCAACAAGATTTCGATGAGGGTAGTCACGTCCTTGATCGACACCTTGCCATCACCGTTCACGTCGCCAGGGATAAGTTCGGGTTCAGGTTCGGGTTCAGCCACCGGAGCAATGCCCAGATAAACAGCGGTCAAGTCTTGGAGCGAATCAGCCATGAGCTTGACCGAGAGCCATGCGGTGTTAGCCGCCATGTAGATACTGTCCTGCTCGGGGAAGAAGCCCAGCTTGCCATCGGCATCCACGCCAAGTGCCAAGTTGTCGGCCGAAGACATCATTGCCTGGCTGGGGATATATTCCTTGACTGCCATGGTGTCGGTCAAGGAACTGTGATTATAGAAATTGCTGAAGTAGTTACCCATCATCAAATCGTTCTCGATGGGCATGGTCTTGTGGTTAGCAATCTCGCCGACGGGAACGATCTTGTTGCCGCTGGCATAGGAAGCCTTGCACTTGAGCAGCACTGGGGTGGCAGCCGTAACCGTGTCCCCCTGGCCGAACAACTTGACGGGCTCGGCATAATACAAGCTGTCACAACCCATCTTGATCTCATTGACCGTGTAAGCGCCCTCGACGCCACCATCCAGGGGGAGCAAGAAGGGGAAGTCACAGCAAATCGTTGTCCAGTACCAGCCATCATTGTCCTGAACCGCCTCGTTGATGGGCTTCACGCCAATGAACGACGTGTCGATGGAACCGGCATTGACGGGCTCAATCCACCAGCGTGTCTCGGTCTTGTCACCGAAGCCGGCAGTCATGCCGAATCCACAGTCGCGGAAGAAGCAAGGATAGTTATTGTACTTGGTCTTAGCCAAATAGGTGGGTAATTCATTCTCACGAACAGCTGACGTGTCAATGTCGAGCTTCAAACCCGTGAGAGAATAAGTGTTCACACCTTGAGCGTAGAGGCTGGTCTGTTGGGTACCAGGGATATAGATGATTGACCCAGGATCCGAGATTTGTACCGAGTCTTGCAGCATCAAGACGCAAGACCAGAAAGCATCGGCGTTGGTCGATTTCTCAAAATGCGTTCCCCTGATGCAGATATACCCATCGGAGTTCACATTATGCACACGGTAAAAGCCAGCTCCAGTAAACTGAGCAAAGGCAACAGTAGCAAGCGAAAGGCACACTACAGCAAATAAAAAACGTTTCTTCATAATGAAGCAATAATATTTAGGTAAAACATGACTCAATTCATCGTTGGATGGTATCAGAGGGAATAAAAGGGCACACGCATCGCACATCACGTACAACCCTGAAACCCGTATCCATCAATTGGCATAAAGGCAGGCATAACGTCTCCCCTCATGCGACACACTTCAACTCAATGGGCAAAGGTAAAGACAAATATTAAAATGTGCAACTTTTTGTTGAAAAACACTATAAAACTACTCATTTGAAGTAATCAACCGCCCTCAAGATTCCGCCAAATCGCTCTTGCGACA
>Ga0247611_10004865_pt1 | contig 18277 bp, 23 predicted proteins | sample 177DNAGHGhighgp2_FD_192422 | JGI IMG/M metagenome (GOLD analysis project Ga0247611, IMG submission 192422) | Sheep rumen microbial communities from Palmerston North, Manawatu-Wanganui, New Zealand - 1770 DNA GHGhigh gp2 | ecosystem: Host-associated > Mammals > Digestive system > Stomach > Rumen... | reverse complement strand
GCGGCGGCTTCAAAAAGACGATCCTGGACTATATCGCGGAAAAGAGGCCGGAACTGGTCGGGCTGTACGATACGATCTACAACAAGAAAGACCGGAGCTACTTTGAGGGACTCGAGGCCAGAGCTGAAGCCATGGCAAAACGGTATGACTGTCCCTTTGTGGACAACGAGATGCCTTACGGCAGAGTGCCACAGGGGCATCCTGTGATCGTGGACTATTTCTATCACGAGGAGATCCGCGGCTCGGAGAACACGGGAACACGCAGAAAATGATCTGCTCCGAAAAAGCAATCACGTGATAATAGACGGCTGTATATCTCGGCAAAAAACGAGACGCACGGCCCGACAAATAGTTTACATAATATCAGACACCTTCTGGTAGTAAAACCCTCGTCTGGACACCGTTTGGTGCAACACAGACAGAAATCGTCTTGAAATAGTTCGTTTCAAGACGATTTCTGCTATATATGAGAAAGCTTAGCCTCCAAAAGTGACGTGTATAGGGCGTTTGAACAAAGCGTTGTTTGAACGCAAAAAGAAACACACAAAATGAACCCGTGACGATTTGTCACGGGTTCGCTGTTCTGATCAGCGGTAAACCAATTCGCTCAAAACGATTTCCTCCGCTCTGGCCCGGATGTTGTTCATGCGTCTGACCCACTCCATCTGATCGGTCGCTTTGAGCGCTTCGGTTATGCCCTCGCGCCGGGCCAGCTGATTCATAATCAGTTCTATACGTTCCGTGCAAGTCTGGTCGATCTCGGCCAGATGCGCGTCCAGCTTGCCGGTCAGCAGCAGGCTGGAATACCAGCCGCGCTTGTGTTCTTTCAGGTAGCTCTTTCGCAACAGGCCGTATTTCCCGATGGGCAGATTCGCGTCTTCGAGGTAGAGAGCGGGGAACAGATAGTCCCCGTTTCGGGTATATGTCAGATCCATAATCAGTACTCCTTTTCAAGTCAAATGGTTGATTCTGTTCTTGGCGGTGGAGGGGGAAAACAAGCCGAAAAATGAATATATGCAAATGCAAATCAGGACACTCGGCGAACCGCTTTCGGAGTGCGTTTTGACCCCTTGCTTGACCCCCAACTTATTGAACCTAAAAAAATGCAGTGGTCAGACCGGTTTGGAAAAGTTCTTATAAATAGCAAAAAAGACGTAAAATGACGTTTAAAAGTGTCAAAAAATACCCAAATTCTGTTCGAAGCCTTCTTCCCCTGCCAAACAGCGCTTCCTGCCGGGCGTGCTGTGTCTGTGGTACTTCCTCAGCGGAAAGTGGAAGACAAGAAAAATGCTGTCGGACTGAAACGCCGTAATCCCTCCGATCACGGCGTTTTCCCGCATAAAACGATCCGCAAAGCATACACGGCGCATCCGATATGCTGCCGAAAATCCCGGGGCTGGGCGTCACGGCCGGGGAAATGACGTGCATCCAGGCTGCCGTCGCGACCCACTCCACGAACGACGAGAAGATTGACGCCTTTGCAAAAGAATACGGCGTCACGGCCGAGAACCTGGATCTCTGCCGCATGCTCTGCAAGGGGCTGAAGGACGCCGACAATCTCGACCGCGTGCGGATCGGAGATCTTGATATCCGGCATCTGCGCTTTTTAGAGAGCAAACGCATGAAGGCGAGCGCCGAGGAGATTTACCGTCTCGATGAGCAAAACCGATAATCCGGAGTAAAAAGGAGAGAGCATGATGCTTTCTCCTTTTTTGCCTGTTTTCAATTTCATAAGGGGAAAAAAGCCGCTTTCTCTTTACGCGAGCGGGTCTCATACGGTATAATTATTCTATTATTGACATGAGATCGGAACGGTTGAGGACATGAACATCGATCCAAACAGACTGACCGTGCGGCGGCTCACGGATTTTGCCGCGGTCGAGACGCTGTACCGAGAGCGCATGAAAAAGGACTTTGCCCGCAACGAGCTGCGGCCGCTTGCCAACCTGCGCCGCTCCTGGGAGAGGGATGCCTATGACTGCTACGGCCTCTTTCGCGGCGAGGAGATCCTGGGCTATGCGTTCTTTGTACGGCTCGGGGGCAACTATCTTTTCGACTATCTCGCCATTGCCGGGGAACACCGGGACGAGGGGCTCGGCTCGGCCTTTCTCCGCCTGCTCGCTGGCTGCTTTGCCGATGCGGACTGTGTCGTCGGCGAGGTGGAAGACCCGGACAAGGCCAAAGACGCGGCGGAAAGAGAACAGCGCGAGCGGCGGCTGCGGTTCTATCTGCGCGCCGGCTACCGGGAGACCGGGCTGCGATCCGTCGTGTTCGGCGCGGACTATCGGATCCTGGAGGTGCCCACGGCAAAGACGCACACGACGGACGAACTGCGGGAGGTCTATACCGCGCTGTGCCGGAGCGTTTTGCCTCCCGCCTTCTTTCGCACACAGTTTCACATGCAGTAAGGAAACAAAGCAGCATGGATGAGAAAACCAGAAAACGGAAAGCCGACCTGATCGCGGCGGTCCCCTTTGCGCTCTTTGCGCTCGATATCATCAATGGCTATCTGATCCAAGGTCTGTAAGGAGGCATAAAAATGAAGGAACTATTTGAACGCGTCAGCATCCGCAAATTTACGGACGAGCCCGTCGAGGACGAGAAGATCCTCGCGATCCTGCGCGCGGCCATGGCGGCGCCCTCCGCCGGCAACCAGCAGCCCTGGGAGTTCTTCGTGGTGCGCGACCGCGCCATACTGGAAAAGCTGTCGGAGGTCTCGCCCTATGCCGGCTGTACGAAGAAGGCACCCGTCGCCATCGTCAGCGCCTATCGCGAGGGGCTTTGGGCTCAGGACTATGCCCAGATCGACATGAGCATCGCGATGGAAAACCTCTGGCTCGCCTGCGGCGGGCAGGGGCTCGGCGGCGTATGGCTCGGCATCGCGCCGATCGAGGAGCGCATGAAGGCCGTCGAGGAGATCGTCGGCATCCCGGCGGGGCTGCACGCCTTTGCCGTTTTCCCGTTGGGCTATCCGGCCGAGAACCGGACGCAGCAGGACCGCTTCGACGAAAGCCGCATCCACTTTATCTGACCGCCGTCACGTAAAACGAAGAACGATGACATCCGGCCTTTGAGGAGAGCGACATGGCGTCAAAAAAAGAATATCTGGACTTTATCCTCGATCAGCTCTCGCGGCTCGGTGAGGTTTCCTTCCGGCGGATGATGGGCGAATATATCCTGTACTATCAGTGGAAGATCATCGGCGGCATCTACGACGACCGCTTCCTTGTCAAACGGACGCTTGCGGCCGAACGCCTGATGCCGGACGCGCCGCTTGAAGTGCCGTATCCTGGCGCGAAGGAAATGCTTCTTGTCGACAATGTCGACGACCCGGCCTTTCTGGCGCAGCTGCTGCGCGCAATGGCCGACGAGCTGCCCGCCCCGAAAACGCGCTGATCTGACAGCGCCGGAAAAAACAAAGGAGGAGCGCGTGATGCTTGCCATCATAAAAGAACGATTTGAAGCGAACCGCAGCCGTCACCCCGGTCTCGACTGGGAGACCGTCGAGGCGCGCCTTCGCGGGAACGAAACCGCGCTTGCGGCCCTGCGGCGCATGGAGGAGAGCGGCGGCGAGCCGGACATGATCGGCTTTTTGCCGGACGGCAGACTGCTCTTCTGCGACTGCGCGGCGGAAACGCCCGCTCTCCGCCGCGGCCTCTGCTATGACGACGAGGCGCTTGCAAAGCGCGCGAAAAATCCCCCGAGCGGAAGCGCCGAGCGCCAGGCGCGGGAGATGGGCGTCAGTATTCTGACGGAGGAGCTCTATTACCGGTTGCAGGCGCTCGGCGAATTTGACCGAAAGACCTCCAGCTGGATCGCGACGCCCGCGGAGATCCGCCAAAAGGGCGGGGCGCTTTTCTGCGAGCGCCGCTACGGCCGCGTCTTCACCTTTCACAACGGCGCCGACTCGTATTATTCCGTCCGCGGCTGGCGCGGATACCTCGCCGTGTAAACCGACGCGTCAGGAGACTCAGCCGCGCCTAAGGCGGCCAAACCAGAACAAGGGGCGATCCTATGAATCTGTACATGGCTTTATCCCTCTTTTCCCTGATCATTCTGACCTACTGGGTGATCACGGAGCTCTTCACGGTGCTCTTCCGCTTCACCGGTCTGCCGGACGAGCGGGCGCGCTTTCAGGTCATCTCGCTGCTGACCGGCTGCGGCTATACGACGAAGGAGAGCGAAATGTTCCTCTCGAACCGCCGCCGACGCAGACTGGCGCGGATCACGATGCTGTTCGGATACGTGTTCAACATCACGATCGTATCCGCCTTCATCAACGTCTTTTTATCCCTTAAGGCAAGCCAGATCGAGCATTTTTACATCGCCGTTCTGATCCCGCTGGCCGCCGTGGCCATCATCTTTGTCTTCATGCGCGTGCCCGGCATCCGCGCCTGGGGCGACAGACTGCTGCAAAAGCTGGCGGACCGCATTGTCGGGAGGACGGATTCGTTCAATACCGTCACGCTGCTGGACTATATCGGCACGGATTCCATCGCCCTCGTCACGCTCAACCGGATCCCGGAGGAGTATCAGGGCGTTACCCTGTCGGAGACGCGGCTAAAGGCGGAGACGGGCATTTTGGTGATGCTGGTCGAAAAGCGCGGGAAAAAGCCCGTGCCAGCCGGGGCGGACACGGTTTTCGAGCCGGGCGATCAGCTGACGGTCTTCGGCGAGTACGCCACGATCTGCAAGGCTTTCCATGCGCGCGAGCGCTTTGCGGATACGCGCACCGACGCATGAGAAAAGGAAGAGAAACAGAATCGTGAAAGCCTTTTACCATCTTCCCGGCCTGTTTGAGTTTTACGAGCTCTACCGCGCCTTTCTGCCGCTGTACCGCTCCCACAGGGAGTACTTTTACGACTGGTGCGAGATCGGCTCGATCTACGGCGCGCCGGCCGACTGCCTCTGGGGCGGCGGGCGCGTCGGCTTCGGCGAGGCGAAGGCGGACGAGGTCGCGGCGCTGATGCGCGAATACGGCGTGTCTTCCCGCCTTACGTTCAGCAACTCGCTCCTCCGCGCCGAGCACCTTACCGACAGAAACTGCAACGCGCTCTGCGCCCTGTTCGAGAAAAACGGAGGAGCAAAAAACGGCGTGATCCTCACGTCGGAGCTGCTGCTTGCCTATCTGCGGCAAAACTATCCCGGCTTTTCTTTTGTCTCGTCCACCACCAAGGTGCTCACGGCGTTCGAGCAGCTGGAGGCGGAGCTCGGCCGCGCGGAATTTGACGCTGTCGTACCGGACTTCCGGCTGAACAAGGCCTTCGACAGGCTCTTCGCGCTCCCGGCTGAGAAAAAGCAAAAGCTGGAATTCCTCTGCAACGAATGCTGCGATTTCGCCTGCGCCGAGCGGCGGGCGTGCTATGAAAACGTCAGCCGCAAAAACCTTGGTGAGAACTGCGCGGACCACGTCTGCGCCTCACCGGCCGCCGCCGGAGGCTATCGCTTTTCCGCGGCGATGAAAAATCCCGGCTTCATCGGGATCGACGACATCCGGCACGTCTATCTGCCGAACGGCTTTTCCCACTTCAAGATCGAGGGACGCAGCCTCGGCAGCGCGATCGTGCTGGAATTCCTGCTGTACTACCTGACAAAGCCGGAATACCGGCTGAACGTGCGCGAGGAGATCTATCTCGACAGCGCGCTCGATCTGTTCTGAGAGGGGAAAAGAGACGATGTTCAAGGACTGGCAGCTTGCCATGATGGAGGACTACGGCCTGACGGACACCAACACGGGGCTTATCAACCGTGTGGCGCGCCGTCTTGCCGAAAGCCCGAACGACATGATCGAGACGGACGAATTCCGCAGCGCCTGCCTCTCCTGCGGTGTCGATCCCGATTCCTTTACCCAAAGCGATTTCTCCGAGCTGCAGCGAAAGCTGAACGAGATCACATGAAGAAACGAACGGAAAGGAGGGCGTGGACATGAACCGGACCCTGCGGGAAGACGCGGACGCGATCGTCCGCGCCTCCATCGCCGCCGTGCTGCCGGACGAGGCCGTACGCCGCACGCTCCGGGATTACCGCCCCGGGGCTGGGAAGACGCTTCTCGTCGCGGCGGGCAAGGCGGCCTGGCATATGGCGCGCGCCGCGGCGGACACGCTGGGGCATGTCGACGGCGGCGTCGTCATCACGAAATACGGCCATGTGAAAGGGCAGATCCCCGGCCTTGTCTGCTGCGAAGCGGGGCACCCTGTGCCGGATGAAAACGGCTTTGCCGCGACAAAAAAAGCGCTTGCCCTCGTCGAAGGGCTCAGCGCCGAGGACACTGTGATCTTCCTGCTCTCCGGCGGGGGCAGCGCACTGTTCGAGCTGCCGCTCATCCCCGGGGAGGAACTGCGGGACATCACGCGCCAGCTGTTCGGCTGCGGGGCGGACATCGTGGAGATCAACGCGATCCGCAAGCGGCTCTCGGCGGTCAAGGGCGGACGCTTCGCGCTCGCCTGCGCCCCGGCGCGGGTGCTCTCCATCGTGCTCAGCGATGTGCTGGGCGATCCGCTCGACAGCATCGCGAGCGGCCCGGCCTGTCCCGACGGCACGAGCTGCGCCGATGCGCTAGCCGTGGCGGAAAAATACGGCCTGCGCCTTTCCCGCGACGCGCTCGCCCTTCTCCGGCGCGAGACGCCGAAGACGCTTGACGGCGTCGAGACCTATGTCAGCGGCTCGGTGCGCGAGCTGTGTGCCGCAGCCGGGAGGGCGGCGAGCGAGCTTGGCTATGAGCCGGTCTTTTTGACCGACCGCCTCTCCTGTGAGGCGCGCGAGGCGGGGCGCTTTTTATCCGCGATCCTCAAAAGCCATGCCGGCTGCGGCCGCGCGCTCGCCTTTATCGCGGGCGGGGAGACGGTCGTCAGACTGACGGGGAACGGTCTCGGCGGGCGCAACCAGGAGCTTGCACTCGCGGCCTGCGAGGGCATCGCCGGACTCGCGGAGGCCGCGGTCTTCTCCGTCGGCAGCGACGGCACCGACGGCCCGACGGACGCGGCCGGCGGCTTCGTGGACGGTGAGAGCCTGGAAAAGCTGAAAGCCGCCGGGCTGGAGCTTCACGCCGTGCTTGGGGACAACGATTCCTATCATGCGCTCGCGGCCATCGGCGGGCTGATCGTCACCGGCCCCACGGGAACGAACGTCAACGACGTCTCCGTCGCGCTGCTGCGCGCATAAACCGCCGTACGAAAAGCGCCCCACGGCAATTCTTGACACTTCCGCGGGGGATTGAGTATAATCAGCCTGATAACAGACGGCGCGGCTGTGCTTTACCGCCGTTCAAGCCGCGGCAAAGGAGTGTCCACGATGACGATCGACGAAAAGATCAGCAGCACAAACGTCAAATCGCCCCCCGGCTGGCTGTACTGGATCCTTATGAAGGTGACGGGGATCTTAAACCGGCTGAGCAACACGCACTTTCGCTATCGCGCGCGTCCTTCGGCGGAGCGCGGCCCGATCGTCATGATCGCGAACCACGCCTCCCGCGTGGACTACCAGTTCACGGCGCCGCCCTGCTATCCGAAAAAGCTGAACTATGTCGTGGGCTACAACGAATTTTTCCGCTTCCCCACCAATCTGCTCCTGCCGACGATGCAGGTCATCCCAAAGAAGAACTTCACGCCCGACGCCCACGCCCTGCGCCAGATCCTGCGCGTCATCGCAAACGGCGGCAACATCTGCCTCATGCCCGAGGGGATGAGCTCTATCACCGGCATGGCGCAGCCCGTCATCCCCGGCGGGGCGAAGCTGCTGAAAAAGCTGGGCGTGCCGGTGTATTATTCCAAGATCTCCGGCGGCTATCTGACCTATACCAAGCACTGCCTGGACGAGCGCAAGGGGCGCATCGACGTCGTCGTCGACCGGATGTTCACGTCCGAGCAGCTCAAGGCGATGAGCGTCGAGGAGATCGAGGACACGATGAACCGCCTTCTCGCCCATGACGATTACATGTGGAACCGCAAGGCGCACGTCGCCTTTGACGGCAAGGGGCAGATGGCGAAAAAGCTCGACACGCTGCTCTACCTCTGCCCGAAGTGCGGCGCAAAATATGAGATGGACTGCGCGGGCAATACGATGACCTGCCGCAAATGCGGAAACAGCGTCGAGCTCGACGAGTTCTACCAGCTCCACCCGGTGGGGGACAGCGTCTGTCCCGAGCTTGTGACCGACTGGACCATCCTCGAGCGCGAGCGCGCGGCCGAGGAGGTCAGACGAGACGACTTCTGCCACAGCGGCCACGTCCGCGTGGGCGTGCTGCCGGAGCATAAGGCCCTGACGGGCGACGCGACCTCGCTGATCCGCGGCGAGGGCACGCTGACGCTCGACCACGACGGGCTGCATTTCGACGGCGTGCTCGAGGGGGCGCCCTTCCGCTTCACGATCGCAAGCGCCCAGCTGCCGACCTACGGCATGTGCACGGACATCAGCCGCTTTTACACCTTTGTCGACGGCCGCTTTCTGGAGTTTTATCCGGACGCGGGCGACGTGCTGCTCTGGGATCATCTGACCGAGGAGCTGCACCGCTTCCAGGGCGGCAAGTGGCAGAACACGCCCTACCGCCACCGTGAGGATTAAAATGAAAAACCGGGGCGGCACCGCGTCCGCTCCGAAAGGAAAGGAGAAAACATGAAAAAAAGCATCTGCATCCTGCTTGCCGCCATCCTTCTGCTCGGCCTGTGCGCCTGCGGCGCGAAGCCGGCGGAGGAAGTAAAAGAATGGACCCGCGCGGGTTATTTCTCTGACGAGAACGAGAATATGATTTCCATCACGTGGATGGACGATATCGACGAGCCCGGCTGGTACGTCGGCGTCATGCTCGGCGAACTGTGGGGCGGCTGCACGCTTCCGCAGGTGGGCAACACCCTGCACGGCGACCTCAACGCCTGGGACGAGAGCGCCGAGCCCTTTGTCGTGACCATATCCGAGGAGGGCGAGGACGGCCTGCTGCTTGAGATCGAGGGCGGCGAGAGCTATCACTTTGTCCCGGCGGAAATGCAGGAGGCCACCATCATCACCACCGTCAACACCGAGGGCTTCGGCAACATCGCCACCGGCGAGGGAGAGGGCACGCCGGAGATCGACCCGGAGCGTCCCTTCCAGTCCGCGCAGATCAATCTGGCTGATCCGACCGTATACACCTTTGTCGCCCGGCCGAAAACCGGCAGCCTGTTCGTCAAGTGGACGAAGGACGGCGAGGACTTTTCCACTGACGCGCAGATCACCGTCCGGCTGGACGAGAGCGCGGCGTACGTCGCCGTGTTTGAAGAGGATCCCGGCTGGCAGAATCCCGTCATGAACTTTGTCGGCGAGTACCAGTGCGAGCGCGCGAACGCCAAGGTCGAGTGCTTCGGCTATGACGAGGCCCTCGTCAATATCGACTGGGGCGGAAGCGCCCGGGAGACGGCCCATTGGACCATTATCGGCCCGCTTGACACCGAAACGCTCACCATCTCCTATGAGGGCGCCGGGAAGTCGATCCTCACCTATGGCGAGGACGGCGAGATCGCAAATCAGGAGGACGTCTACGGGGACGGCACCGGCACGATCACATTTAACGCTGACGGCACCTTTACCTGGCACGAGGATCAGAGCGAGTACGGCACGGACATGGTGTTCGAGCCGATCCCGGTCGAGGGATGACGCACCGCGATGCCACATTACAGAGAATAAACAGGGCGGCAGATCGTTCGATCTGCCGCCCTGTTGTTTTCCTTTTATTCCTCCGCGCTCTGCGCGCGGGCGAGATAGGCCTGCTTTTCCCGCTCGTCCTCCGCCTCGAGAGAGCTGGAGTTGTGTATGCCGCCGAGCGATTCCATGTGGTGCCGGAACTCATGGCGAAGGATGCCGCGCAAAAGCTCCTCGGCCTGCGCCGTATCCGCGTGGGGATAGACCCGGTCGAACGAGCCCCTGTACAGCACGACCTGTCGGATCCCGGAGGAGATCTGATATTCCCCGAGCGTGAAGAGGTCGTCACCGCGGGCATAGGACGGGATCTTCACCGCCTCCGACACGATCACGCCGCCGGAGAGCTCGCGGAAAAATTCCGCCGGCAGCTCGTCGAGCAGCTCGGACACGATCCGGCTGTATTCCGTCTCTTTGAGCACGCTCTCCCTCCTCTCCGATCCGCGTTTTTCCTTCAGTCGTCATTATACCCCGCCGCGCGGCGGCTTTCAATGAAAAAAGGGGAAAAGTCCGTGCGTGAAAACCTTGTCTTTCGCGCCGTTGTCTGATAAACTTTCCTCATGGATCTTCGGCCCGCTTCGCGCGGGTCCGGCACACGGAGACAAAGAAAGGAGAGATCGCCATGTTCGTATTCTGGGGAGACGGCTCGGCTTCGTCCCGGGCTCTTGTGGACGCCATCCGCGTGCGCAGCACGGAAAACTTCAACTGGACCTTTATCTTTATCCTGGCCGTCGTGTTCTATGTTTACTGGAGCGAGATCAACAAGAAAAAATACGAGGCGATCTATGCAGGGCTCGCCCTTTACGGCGTCCACTGGCTCTATGAGATCGCAAACGCCGTCATCGGCCATGTCGCCGGCTATCCGCTGTGGTCGGTCTCCAACCCCTCGACCACCTTCATCCTGCTTATCGGCGTGTGCTGGGAGCTGTCGATGATGTTTTCGCTCGCGGGCATCATCTCCTTCAAGATGCTGCCGCATGACAGATCGAAGCGCTATTTCGCCAAAAACGGCAAGGGAGGCGTCAGCTGCAAGCTCGTCGGCGCGCTCGAGATGGCGCTGCTCTTCGCGCTGTTCGAATCCTTCCTCGCCGGGACGAGCAACCACTCCTTCATCTGGGTCTACAAATGGTGGGGCGTGCTGCCTGTGTTCATCACGACCTATGTGCCCTTCTTCCTTGCGAGCAACTATGTCCCGGACATGGAGCCGAAGAAGCGCAAGGCCTTTCTGATCGGCCTGTGGGGACTTGTGGCGCTGCTGCTCGCCGTGCTGATCCCGGCGGGGGTCATCTGAACGAGTCGCCGCCCGAAGCGGCGGATAAAAAGGAACAAGACATATGAGATTCAAGCATACGAACCGAAAGGGCTTCTGGCTCGGCTTCATCGACTTTTTTACAGCCGGATTGTTCTTCCTCGTCTATATGCAGCGCGGGCTGCAGGACGAGCTTGACGCGATCCTCGGCAGACGGACGCAGCGCTATTATGTGGCCTATCTGCTCGGCATCCCGACGCTGTTTCTCTATACGCTCGTCTGGATGGCGCGCATCGCCGAGGAACTGCGGGCAAAGGCAATCGAGCTTGGCATCGAAGGAAAGCTGACCTCCTTCCGCCACATGTTCGACTGGAACGTGTTCGGGCTGCTGCTCGGCGGCCCGGCGATCGCCACGTATCGCTTTTTCGACACGCTCAACAAGATCGAGCGGGAACTCAACAGACGCAATCAGACCCTCTGAACTCAGAGAGGAGCGGCCGTGCAATCATGAAAGAAATGTCAACAAACAGAGAGAAGGTTGAAGCATGGCGGAAAGAGATATACTGAGCATGGTCTGGTCAGGGATCGATTGGCTTGCTTTTTCGATCGGCCTGCACCTGGTGCTGAAAAAACTCAAGGAGGAGAAAAGCTGGCTTGCCTGGGTACCGGGCGTGCGCTTTTTCAAGCTCGGCCAGGCGCTCGGCATGAGCGCCGAGGGCATCCTCTGCGGCTTGCTGGAGCTGCTGCTGTACCCGATGCGCTTTTATGACTGGGATCAATTCGGCGAGCGCTTTGCGGTCGCGGCTTCGCTGATCCTGCTGGTGCTTATCGTCATCCGCGTGATCTACGAGCTGCGCCTGTTTCTGCGCGTCAGCCGCGTGTTCGGCGCGAAAAAGGGCTGGCTGCCGCTGTGGATCTTCCTCTCGGGGCTGACGATGCTCTATTTCGGCGCGAGCAAAAAACGCGTTCCCCTTGAGATCGCCGACCCCGAGGAGGGCCAGAAGGCGGGCACCGCGCCGGCCGCGATCGCGCACGCCGCGGCGGCGCATCACATTGGAGCTGGCGAGAACGGCCTCTCGGTCGATCTGCGCGAGCGGACAGTGAGCGACTTCGGCAAAAAGCGCTATCTGCTCAAGGACATCTCGCTCGACATCCCCAACGGCTCGATGGTGCTGCTGCTCGGCGGCTCGGGCTCCGGCAAGACCACGCTCGTCAACGCCGTCATCGGCTATGAAAAGGCCGACGCCGAGATCAGGCTCAACGGCAAGGACATCTACCGGGATTACGGCCAGATGAAATACCGCATCGGCTTCGTCCCGCAAAAGAACCTCATCCGCGGCAACGACACCGTCATCCGCACCGTGACCGACGCGGCAGAGCTGCGTCTGCCGGCGGCCACCTCGCGCAAAGAGCGCGGCGGCAAGGTCGGCGAGGTCATGGATCTGCTGGGGCTTTCCGCCGGGGCGGACGGCCTTGTGTGCAAAAAGTCCGGCGGCCAGCTCAGAAGGATTTCCATTGCGATGGAGCTGGTCACCGACCCCGAGCTTTTCGTCCTTGACGAGCCGGACTCCGGCCTTGACGGCGTGATCGCCCGTGAGATCTTCACCAAGCTGCGCGGCATCGCCGACAGCGGTAAGATCGTCATCGTCATCACCCACACGCCCGACCGCGTCATCGACCTCTTTGACAAGGTGATCGTACTCGCACGCGACTCCGGCCGCGTGGGGCGTCTGGCCTTTTACGGCAGCCCCGACGAGGCAAAGGCCTTCTTCGGCAAGGAGACGATGGAGGGCATCGTCATGAGCGTCAACCGCAGGGAAGAAGGCGGCGACGGTCTGGCCGACCATTTTGTCGAGCGTTTTGCCCGTGAGCGCGAGACGGCGGAAGAGGAGGCGGTATCATGACTGAAAAGATCCGTCATAAGGGGAGGCTCGCCCAGACGGGGATCTATCTGGGCAAATTCCTGCGCATGTTCATCTACCAGAGCGACTGGAAGGTGCTGCCGATGGCCGCGATCATCGCGGGCGTGGTCACCTTTGTCGTCGGCAGCAATCTTTTCGTTACCCAGGAGGGCACGCTGACGGGCTCGTTCGCGCTGGTGTGCGTGTGCATCTGGAACGGCTTTTTCAATTCGATCCAGGTCGTCTGCCGCGAGCGCGAGATCATCAAGCGCGAGCACCGCGCGGGACTGCACATGTCGTCCTATGTCGGCGCCCAGATGATCTATCAGCTGCTGCTCTGCCTGGCTCAGACGGCCGTGACGCTCGTCACCTGCAAGCTCGCCGGGGTGACCTTCCCGGCGCGCGGCGTCGTGACGCCCTGGGGCGTCGCGGATCTCGGCATCACGATCCTTCTGATCACCTACGCCTCCGATATGCTCGCACTGATGATCTCCTCGCTCGTGCGCACGACGACCACGGCCATGACGGTCATGCCCTTCCTGCTGATCTTCCAGCTGGTGTTTTCCGGCGGCTTCTTTGCGCTCACGGGCTTTGCCGAAAAGATCACCGCGCTGACGATCTCCCGCTGGGGACTCGACAGCGTCTGCGCGATCGGCCGCTATAACGAGCAGCCCATGGTCACGCTCTGGAATACGCTCTTCCAGTTCCGCAACATCGATTTCATGGGCGAGCGGCCCCTGCTTGAGATCATCCGCGCGATGGAGCGCGACGGCTCGCGCGACGATTTCCTGCTCTGGTCCGGCACCTATAACCAGAAGGAGGCCTATGCCGCCACGCTGGAAAACGTGCTGCACAACTGGAACGCGCTCGTCATTATGATCGTCGTATTCGCGCTCGGCGCGATGATCGCGCTGGAGTTCATCGACCGCGACAAGCGCTGAGGCGCGCGTGACACCATTCCGCTTCCCCGCCCCATCGAGCGGGGCGAAAAACAAGAGGTGAGAGCATGGTCCGCATCTCCCTTCTTTCCGGCGAGCTGCTCTTTGCCGCGCTCTGGCTTTTCGGCAGAGCGGCCGTCTGGCTGAAAACCAAACAGATCGATCCGAAGCGCGAGGCGCAGCTTCTTGTCATGTACATCAATCTCGCTGTCATCCTCCGCTTTGTGTTCTATCCCGTTTCCCGCGTCGGCGGGCGGGTGCCGCCGCTGCTGTTCGACGCTGCGCTGGCGTGGCCGCCGCGGCTGAATCTCGTCCCGATCGTGCACATCCTGCGCTTTGCGACGCGTCGCGACATGCTCGTGAATCTGCTGGGCAACGTCTTCCTCTTCCTCCCGAGCGGGATCGTCTGCCCGCTGCTCTATCCCCGGCTGAGACACTGGTGGAAAACGCTGGGGGCGGGTGCGCTGCTCTCGCTGTGTCTTGAGCTTTGCCAGCTCCCCTTTTTCGAGCGGGCGACCGACGTGGACGATCTGATCCTCAACACGCTCGGCTGCGCGCTCGGCTATGGGCTCTGGGCGCTCGCGCGCACGATTTGGAACCTTCGAAACAGACAGAAGAAAGAAGGACAATAGCATGGAACTGTATCACGGCAGCATCGTCTTTTCCCGCACGGCGGAGGAGCTTGCCTCCTATACCGACAGCTATCTCGCCGTCGACAACGGCACGGTCGAGGGGATCTATCCCACGCTGCCGGAGAACCTGCGCGGCGCCGAGATCATCGAGCTCGGAGACGACGTGCTGATCCCGGCCTTTTCCGATCTCCACGTGCACGCGCCGCAGTATCCCCAGCGCGGCCTCGCGATGGACGAGCTGCTGCCGCAATGGCTCGCGCTCCATACCTTCCCGCTGGAGGCGCGCTTTGCCGATATGGACTATGCCCGCGCCGTCTACGACGCGTTCCTCGACGACCTCGTCGAGCACGGCACGCTGCACGCCGTCGTCTTCGGCACGATCCACACGGAGGCGACCGGCTATCTTCTCGAGCGCATGGAAGCGCGCGGCCTTGAGGGCTATGTCGGCAAGGTCAACATGGACTGCGACAGCCCCGCCTCTCTTCTTGAGACCACGGCGGGCAGCCTGCGCGAAACCGAGGACTTCCTCGCCCGCTATGCCGCGAACCGCGTTGCCAAGCCCATCCTGACGCCGCGCTTTGCCCCCACCTGCAGCCGGGAGCTGCTCTTCGGGCTCGGCGCGCTGGGACAGAAATACGGCGTCGGGCTGCAGACGCACGTCGTCGAATCCCTCTGGGAGGCGGCCGAGGCCGTGCGCCGTTTTCCCGACTGCTCCTGCGACACCGAGATCTACGAGCGCGCCGGCCTTCTCGACGGCGGCCCCGTCGTCGCCGCGCATTTCATCTTCCCGTCGGAGGAGGACATCCGCATCCTGAGGCGGCACGGCGGCTGGGCCGTCCAGTGCCCGGACGCCACGGTCAGTATCATCGCCGGCATCATGCCCACGGCCGCGCTCGGCGACGCGGGCATCCCCCTCGCCCTCGGCAGCGACCTCGCCGCCGGCCACAGCGCCGGGATCTACAGCCAGGCCGCAAGAGCCGTGCAGCTTTCGAAGATCAAGAGCTTTTACGAGCCGGAGGGCAACCGCGCGATCTCCTTTGCCCGCGCCTTTTCCATGGCCACCAAGCAGTCCGGCGCGCTCTTCGGCCGGGTCGGCAGCCTGGAGCCGGGGTATCGCTTCGACGCGCTGCGCATCGGCGGCCTTGAGGACAGCTTCGAGCGTCTGACCCCCGCCGAGATCGTCGAGCGATTCTGCTACGCCGGCGAGACGAAGCACATCCGCGCCCGCTATCTGGCCGGAAAAGAGCTCACGTAAAAAAGGAGAACGATATGAAAAGAACGATTTGCATCCTGCTTGCCGCGCTCGCGCTGCTCACGCTCGGCGCCTGCGGGAAAAAGACGGAAGTTTCCGGGGCGGCCGAGCCGTTCCGGACCGTGCGCCACGCCGAGATCACGGTCCGCGATTACGGCACGATCAAGCTCGAGCTTGACGAGGGCAGCGCGCCGATCACGGTGGCGAACTTCATCAAGCTCGCCCAGTCCGGCTTTTACGACGGGCTGACCTTCCACCGCATCATGGACGGCTTTATGATCCAGGGCGGCGACCCGAAGGGCAACGGCACCGGCGGCGCGGAGGAAAAGATCAAGGGCGAGTTTTCGCAAAACGGCGTCCCCAACCCCATCCGCCACGTCAAGGGCGTGATCTCGATGGCCCGCGCCAACGACCCGGACAGCGCCAGCTCCCAGTTTTTCATCACCGTCGCCGACGCGACCTTCCTTGACGGCGGCTACGCCGCCTTCGGCCGCGTGACCGAGGGCATGGAGATCGCCGAGAAGATCGCGAAGGACGCACGGCCTGTCGACAACAACGGCACGATCCCCCCGGAGCAGCAGCCCGTGATCGAAAGCATCGTGATCACCGACTGACCCGGCCTGCATCCTCGCGGGGATCACGCTTCCGGCGCTTGCAAAACGAAAAGATACCCAAAAGACATAAAAAGACGGCTGCTTAAGCAGCCGTCTTTTTAATATAACAGTTCGTGATAGATCCGGCGGTTTTCCTCGCCGTGGACGCAGAAGACCACCTTTTCGACCGCGCTCTCTTTCAAGCAATCCTTCACCGTCGCAACGGCGATCCGCGCGGCCTCGTCCTTCGGGAAATGAAACACCCCCGTCGAGATGCAGCAGAACGCCACGCTCTTCAGTCCCTTTTCCTCCGCCAGCGCCAGACACGAGCGATAGCACGAGGCGAGCATTTCCCGGTCGCGCTCTCTCAGCGGCCCGGTGATGATCGGCCCGACCGTGTGCAGCACATAGCGCGCCGGCAGATTGAAGCCCGGCGTGATCTTGGCCTGCCCGGTCGGCTCGTCGTGCCCCTGCGCACGCATCAGCGCAGCGCAGGCCTCGCGCAGCTGCAGCCCGGCGGCGGAGTGGATCACATTGTCGATGCAGTTGTGCCCCGGCCGGAAGCAGCCGAGGAGCTGCGCGTTCGCGGCATTGACGATCGCGTCGGCGTCAAGGCGTGTGATGTCGCCCTGCCACAGCGCGATACGACCCTCCCCGGGCACGGTCTCCAGCGAAGCGACGGAGACGACGCCCTTTCGCTCCCTCTCGGCGGAGAGCAGTTCGTCCTGCGCGCGCACAAAGCGCTCGGAGAGCGCGTGCGGCTCGCGTACGTTCATCAGCGCGCGCAGCAGCGCCCGCTGATCGTCCCGCGAAGCGGAAAAGCGCGCCGCCTCGGCGCGGAGGGCGGGCATCTCGTCCAGCAATTCCCGGTTCAAAAACCGGATCGTTTTCTGCTCGTTCATCGCTCGACCACGTCCACGATCTCGCCGATGAACATCGTGTGCGGGCTCACGCGCGTATAGATCCAATCATGCACCTCTTCGGGCACCTTTTCTGCTTCAAACTGGTGGGAATACAGCTTGCGGCAGACGAAGGTCAGCTCCGCCTGGGCAAAATCCACGCCGTGCGCCACGGCAAGCGGCGTGAGGGCGGTCTCGGCCACCTTGTCGCCGTCGCGCCCCGAGCGGCTGCCGAGCAGCGCGAGATCCTTCCGGTATTCCTCCGGGAAAAAGCTGACGGTGAAATAGTCGTTCTTCTCCAGAAACTCATGCGTGTAGCGGTCCGGCGAGACATAAACCGTCACGATGCTGCGCCCGTTGTGCGGCGGCCCCCAGATCGTCCCGAGGCTGCCCCAGCCGATCGTCATCGTGTTGTAGTGCTCGATGTCGCCCGCCGTGACGAGCGCCCAGCGGTCGTTGAACATGCGAAAGACGTCATAGCGCTTGTCCTGAAAATCCATTTCATGGCCTCCCTGTGCCTGTTTTTATCCAGTATACAGCAAAATGCCGCGAAGTGTAAAGATATATGGCGCGGCGGAGAAGTTTGCAAACGCCCGGGAAGTATGATATATATGATATAAAAGAGGGAAAAAACGTTCTAAACCAACACGAAAAGGAGAGAGCACCATGAGCGAAAACATCATCTATTGCTATTCCGGCTCCGGCCACTGCCTGGACATGGCAAAGAGCATCGCAAGAGCGCTGGGCGACACCGACATCGTCCTGATGCGCAGCTTCCCCGCCGTCACCGACACCACGGGCGCGAAGCGCGTCGGCTTCGTCTTCCCGTGCTACGGCGGCGGTCTGCCCGGCGACGTCGAGGAATACGTCAAGGCGATCCATATCGAGCCCGGCACCTACACCTTTGCCGTCGAGCAGTTTGCCGGCTACATGGGCTGCGGCCTGCACAAGATCGACGAGATCGTCGACCTTGACTACTGGAACACGATCTCCAACCACTCCACCTGCATCTGGCTGATGCCCCACACGCTGACCTTCCCGCCCACGAGCAAGGACAAGGCCCAGCTGCGTCTCAACATCACGGCTGCCGAGGTCGCCGCCGCAGTCAAGGCCATGAAGCGCAGCGAGAAAAAGCCGCCGAAAAAAG
>Ga0247611_10004864_pt1 | contig 18285 bp, 14 predicted proteins | sample 177DNAGHGhighgp2_FD_192422 | JGI IMG/M metagenome (GOLD analysis project Ga0247611, IMG submission 192422) | Sheep rumen microbial communities from Palmerston North, Manawatu-Wanganui, New Zealand - 1770 DNA GHGhigh gp2 | ecosystem: Host-associated > Mammals > Digestive system > Stomach > Rumen... | reverse complement strand
TAAACGTAACACCTTTAATCCAACTATCTGTATAAGAAAATTCTGTTAAACCAGTTATTGCAAACAGAGAATCTACATGTCATGTAGAATTCCATGAATCATATAACGGCTGATATGGTCAATTATTATCAGATCATGGAATACATGATGATCACGCCCCTTCTTCACATCAACTACCAAAATCCACATCAAAACAATATGGGAAACCACTTGCTCCACAATAATTACAAGGCATACGCTCAGCATAACATTCTTGATCTGAAACAACCTCAGCTCAAGTAATTGTTTCATTATCTGCATTTGTTGTAGCACATTTCCAAAAAGTTCTTCATCATTTTTTAATAAAATAATAATTTAACTCATTAAGAACAGTTTCATAGTCTTTAATATCATACGTAACATATGTTCATGTAACTCAATTTTCAATATCTTCTTTAGATAATACTTTAATAGCAATAGGAACTGCATTTTCAGAACGATTTTCAGGATGAGCAGCATCTCACCAATGACAAAAACCATCAGCTCATGGATTCAAGAATCAATTAGCATTAAGTACATACTTATTAGCATTTTCTCAACAAACCGCATTATCTGGTGCTGCGGCTTTCCTATAAGCACCACATTTGACTTTATCATATAATCAAATTCCTTTACAAGTCCATTCAAGCGTCTCACCAGTACCCAAAAAACTAGGATCACATGTACATCATGAAAGATTAGGATTTTCTATACAACGTTCATCAAGAGTTGCAGTACAAGTCCTCACATTTCCCTTCTTATCAGAACCTGTATAACTAATTGGCATTGTATTATCACGACAATAATTTGATGCAACCCTCCAATCTGTTTCTCAATTTTCATAAACGAGATGTGAATCTTTTAATCAGCGAGTTCAACACTCAGGTTCAGACCATCATCATCAATTACAAATACCATCACAATACGGCTGATTAGATAATGCCATTGGAGCAATAATCTTATCTCCTCGCTTATTATATCAACTTAAAACACAAGAACATAAACAATAAGCAGGTTTTTCATCTTTAGTTTCTGCTGGTACATAATAAACAGCTCAAACCATATTATCCGAACATTTTCAATAACCAACAGCTAGCGCACCATTTACAGTAAGTTGAACTTTTGAATTACTATTTGGTTTGGTTCACTTAACAATCAATCACTTTCAAAAATTTAAAGCAACAATATTTGGTTTTAATACATTAACTCTTCATACAGCAAAAACTCATTTCTGTTCAAGCTGATTTGACATTACAACTCAAAAAGAATTTTCAGCATTTGATGTTATAGTTCCTCATCAACCCAAAAGAGTTGAGTTTTTTCAATTAACAGTTCAACCTTCAGAAGCAATAATCACTCAGTTAGGTGCTCAAACAGTTGCATTATTACTTCATAATACTACGGCATTATCTACTAATGCAGTATTATTATCTCCTCACATAAGCGTAACTCATTGTCAATCAGCAGTATTTCTTGATCATCACAAAATCATAGTAGATTCGTATCATAAGTTTGTATTTTCCTGCCCTCAAATAATTGATGCTTCATCTGGATGTACAATTGAATTATTAGTTTCATCAACAAAAGAATCTGTTACATCAACTGGTCTAATATAAAGGACTCACATATCATTTCCTCATTCATTTTTCAATCAAGCTTTAACAATATCATCCTTTTCTAGTCCATTATCTGATTTTGTTAACCTATAATAAAGATGAATCTGCTGGATTCTCATAGTAGAAATAAACCTCAAAGGATTAATCTTTATCACATCAACTGCATAAATAAATAACCCTCATACCAAAAAGAAGATTATACTTAAACAAATAAGAACCTTTTTAACTGAGATTTTTTTCATTATATTTTATAGAAGATAAACAAGTTTAAAGCTATTAGTCAATTATAAGAATTATTATATATTATGCAACTTAAAACCCATATATTTTACTTATTATATCAGTATTTTTCAGAAAAATTGATATAATATCATTCTAATTCTCTATCCAAGGATGTAAGTTCTCAAGCAAGTTTCATTGCAGAACTAGAAAAAAACGACTCATTATCCCTATAAAAATGAGAAACTTGTCACGTGTAATCCAATAACATTTCAACAACAGGCCATTCATAATTTATAAACGCCATTTCTAATCAAGAAATATAATTTACAACAGCATTTTTTAATTCATCATCTTCTTTCCAACTAGAGATTTTTTGAGCTTTTTGCTCTATTTTTTTCAGTTCATCAATAGTTCATGTAAATAGTTCAAGGAGATTAGAACCATCATAATTCTTTTCAAGTCACTCATAATAATTCTTGACCACATCAACAGATTGCATTTGTAATGTAATTAAAGAATCATTGTATTCTTTTATATTTCAATCAACAGAAGTCTTTGAACATCAAACAAAAAAGAACACAAAGAACAAGAAAATATACTTTTTCATTTATTTTATTTTTGATAAATAGTTTAATGTAAAATAGCGATATAAATTGACTATTCAAGAGAAAAAAGATTTTCTTGATTTTTTATTTCATATTTACATACTACCGGAAGAAAAAAGTAAATCCTTTTCCGGATTTTTTTTAGTTAAAAAGGGATAATTATGTCTACTGAAGAAATCGAACAGATTAAAAATATTTTAACAAATTATGAAAATTCAAAAAAAAAAATTCCATATCTTTCAGATTTACAACAACACCCTATTTTTTGAAATATATTTTCAAATTTATCAGATGAAGAAGAGAAAGAAATAAATAATATAATCAAAGATTATACCCTTGAAAAACTAGAAATTATAAAAAAAACTAAAGGATGACAATTGTTTGCAAGATTTGCTGAATCTAATCCTGAGTTGTTTCGAAAATTCCGCGAATTAAACGACCCAATAAAAAATGATAAAGAATTTCAAAATCTTTGAAAACAAATTGAAACAGAAATGTTTAAACTAGAAGGAATCTTAACTGAAAAAATGCTCAAACAAGAAAAAGGTCTCGATAAAGTAATAGACTCATTCTACAATATCGTATATCTTTTCTTTCCAAGATTTAATGAAGTTGAATAAACTTTTACTCAAAGACAGTGTAATAAGTGATGTTTAACCTACAATCAAATTACCAACCAGCATGAGATCAACCTAAAGCAATCAATGAAATTGCGAATAATTTTGATGAATGAAAAAATAAAATTACTCTCCTTTGAGCAACTTGAACTTGAAAAACATTTACAATCGCAAACATTATACAAAAAGTTCAAAAACCGACACTTGTAATTTCTCATAATAAAACACTTGCAGCACAACTTGCTACAGAATTTAAGGCATTTTTTCCCGAAAATGCAGTTCATTATTTCATATCATATTTTGACTATTATCAACCAGAAAGCTACTTACCAAGCTCCTGAACATATATTGAGAAAGAGGCAACTATAAATCAAGAAATTGAGATGTATAGATTAGCAACAATGGCTTCATTATTAAGTAGAAAAGATGTAATTGTTGTCGCATCAGCATCATCATTATATGGTTTATGACAAAGTAGATTTTTTGAAGAAAACTGTCTCCAACTATATGTTGGTAAAAAATACGAGTTCAACGAAATAAAAAGACAATTATTACACATGCAATATAAACCAATACACGGAAAGATCGAACCATGAATGTTTGAAATGAAATGAGACATCCTTGATATTTTTTCATCCACTGAAAAATGTTTATATCGCTGTTTCTTCGATGAAGATGTAATAGAAAGAATAGAACAAAGAGATTCTTTAACGTATGAATTAAAAAGCCCAGTTCAAAAAGCAATGCTTTGGCCTGCTACCCAATATTTACAAGATACATCAGACTTAGAACTAATATTACAGGAAATAAATGCAGAGAAAGAACTTCGTGTTAAAGAATTTGAAAAATTATGAATGTTAGTTGAAGCTGAAAGAATAAAAAAGAAAGTAGAATATGATATAAGAATGATAAGAGAAACATGATTCGTTAATGGAATAGAAAACTATTCCTTATACTTTGATCAAAGACTTCCTTGAGAACCGCCTAACACAATTTTTGATTACTTTCCCGATGATTTTCTTCTAATAATAGATGAATCACATATGACAATTCCACAATTAAGAGCTATGGCTCAATGAGATAGAGCAAGAAAGAATAATTTAATTCGCTATTGATTCCGTCTTCCTTCTGCCATAGATCATAGGCCTTTAAGATTTGAAGAATTAGAAGCGACACTCCAATGGAAAGACATAAATGAAATTCAACTAGATGAAGCCGCTGCTAATCTTGATTTAGTATCAACAACACACAAACAAGTAATAGAAGAGAAATGAAAAAATAGTCAAAAATCAGAAAAATCTTGAATAGTTAACCATGAAGCAAGGAAAAATAACCAACAAGAAACACTTTCTCGTAAAATCAAAAAAAATGTAAAATCAATTTTTCTCTCTGCAACACCTGCTGAATACGAACTCGAACTATCAGACCAAATTGTCGAACAAATTATCAGACCGACAGGACTACTCGACCCAGTAACATTTGTATATCCAAAATCTTGAGACTATTCTCTACTATTAGACTCTCTACCTAAATTGCTAAATAAAAAACCATATCTCAATGAGTTTATGACCTCAGAAGAAAAATGAACCGAAGAACAGCATAAAATAAATCTTGAAGAAATCTTTTGAACAGATGAAAATATTACAGAAAAAACTGAATAGCAAAAAAACTATCCAGCGTCCAAAAAATACAAATTCAAAAGAAAATAGACTATTTATTAAGAGCAACTTGACTAGAAACAGGTTGAGAATATGAACTACAGTCATTCTCTATAATTCTAGATTCTGCATCAAAATACAAGAAACTAATAACTGCAGCATAAATTACTACGGCAAAAAAAGCAACATCTCTACAAATTTTTTGAGTCTTAGTTCTTTCATTTTCTGGCTTATAAAGCCCAATCTTTCTACTAAATTTCTCAATTGCTGATTTTTTCATCTTTTTGTTTATTAAGAATAAATAATAACAATAATATTATAAAGTATTTATTAAATTTTGTCAATTTTTTGAAAAGTTTTTATCTAAATTTATTGCATATCTCTATTTTATTCTTATAATACACAAAAACATATCATACTCTGATATCACATTTATTTGTTTACACATAGTATTATGGATAGCACAGCACGGATTATCATTTGAATTATTGCAATTCTAGTCGTATGGATGACTGCTCTTTATAACCGTCTTATCTCTCTAAAAAGTAACAGAGAAAACGCTTTTTCAGATATTGATGTTCAACTAAAATTAAGATTTGATTTAGTACCAAATATTGTAAATACAGTAAAATGATATGCAAAACATGAAAAAGAAGTACTTAAACAAATAGTAGAAGCAAGAACATGATTTATGAACGCAAAAACAATCGAAGGAAAAGTAGCTGCTAATAATGATCTCAATAGTGCTTTAAAAACATTATTTGCTGTAGCTGAAGCATATCCAGAATTAAAAGCAAATGAAAACTTCCTTCATCTACAAGAAGATCTTGCTGATATTGAAAATAAATTAGCAGCAGCAAGAAGATATTTCAACTCAGCAACAAAAGAATACAACATAGCTGTTCAAACATTCCCTAGCGTATTAATTGCTAAGACATTCTGATTCCCTACATACGAATACTTTGAACTTGATGAACCAGAAGCAAAAAAAGCTCCTAAAGTTGAATTTGACTAATACAATTATATTTCTTCTATATAAATGCCTAATTGATTACAAAACTGAATACAAAGCAATAGATTAAAAAGTCTAATTCTTGTGTTTCTTTTCCCAATCATCCTAACATTGGTCATATTTTTAGCATTTCTTTTCTCAGGGAATGTTAAAACGTCTAATGAAGCTCTTTATGAAACATGAAAAATCTTACTCATAGGAATTCCAGCTCTTCTAATTTGGTTGTGTATCGCATTTTATTATGAAAAAGAATTAGTCTTTTCATTTTCATGAGCCAAAGAAGCAACAAGAAAAGAATATCCTGAAGTATATAACATTGTTGAAAACCTTTGCATATCTTGTTGATTACATACACCCAAAATCTGAATAATAGAAGATGAAAGTATGAATGCCTTTGCACTATGATGGGAAAGTAAAAATTCACGAATATGTTTTACAACTTGATTAATTAAGAATCTGAATAAAAAAGAAATAGAAGCCGTAACTTGACATGAATTAACTCATATTATCAATAAAGATTGTTTACTTATGTTAGTTGCAGTTCTCTATATATGAGCTATATGAACCATTTGACAGCGAATAATTAACTTAAACTATTCAGATAACGATCCTAATTCAAAAAGAAGTTGAAGCTTTTATTTACTCATTTGATGGGGATTGTTAATTCTTTGATATCTTTTCTACCCTCTAATCAGATTAGCTATTTCAAGGAAAAGAGAATTCTTAGCTGATGCTTGAAGTGTTATACTAACAAAAGATAATCAATCAATGATATCTGCATTAAAGAAAATATCAAAAAATCCTAATGTACCAATAAAAGACAAATCAATTGCTTCTATATTCATCGAAAATCCTTTAAAGAATATTTCTACTCTCTTTCAAACCCATCCAAGTATAGAAGATAGAATTAAAGCACTTGAAAGTTATTAAAAAACATTTCTATTAAGAAATGTTTTTTAATTATAACCATAATTTAAACTATTATAATGCTGTAGTATCCCAAGGTCTCCATCCAACATATAAATGTTGAGAATTATAATCCCAAAGGATCTCATTATCAAATAGATTTGCAAAAAAGTTAAATTTATTCTTTAATATAGAACTCTCTGCAGCCATAGATCTAAATAGTTTTCTATTATTCAGATAAAGGTTATGACACTCGGCAAAATCTTCAAAAGGATTACTCATTCAATAATCACTACAAAAATCCTTTTCTACAGCAGAAGATTTCCTTATATCTTCAGAACTCCACGAATACTTATAATACTCAAGTGATGGATCATCAATAGAAAATTTTACTTTTCAGAATTCCGTATAATCAGAATCTTTACTCCAACTATTTCAATTCAATACTCACAGATCAACAATATGTCAGAATTCATGAGTTAATACTTGCCAAAATTGAGAAAGGTCAGTAAAAGAATCTAAATTGATAGTAATTTTTGACCAAGTTGCTCATCATCTTCTTTTACCTGCATCAGAATTTATAACTAATGTTTTAAATTCTTTTTTAATATCTCATCATTCTACTAAAGACCTATCCAAAAAATCAAAGATAACAAAATACTGACTAACATAACCTATTTTATCATAATCAGACAAATTTCAACTTCGAACAATTTTACGACACCAATCCTCATGTAAAGCACAAATACCAGCTAACTTCTGTGATATAGTTCTAGCTGCCCCATGTTCATCTCAACTATTTATTGTATCCTGTTGTTCATCTTGTTGATAATAATCAGTATCTAACATAGTAAATGGTTCTCATCACTCTTTTACTCAAATAACTAACGCCAAAAAAAACAACAAGACAGCTCATAGAAGCTTCAAGAAATCATAATAAGTAATACTAACTAAATGTTTCTTGTCCATACCACAATATATCACTATAAATCAAACTTTGCTGTTTTCACTTATTATTATATATTATCAATTGAGAAATTGCAATTTTTTGAGCAAAAAGTTGCAACAAAAAATTATATCATCATATAATTATTTTTGGTCATTGATGCTTTGCCTTAAATAGATTCTTTCAAGATCCTCATGTAATATTTTCTACAAGAAGAAGATATTTTTCATCAAATCAACTGGAAATAAATTCTTCAAAAAGAGCTACACTTTCTTCTTTTTTTACGGATAATATAAATATTACTCAATTAGGATTCTCCTTTATATCAAAACTTTCTATTACTTTCACAACAGAAGGTATTTTACTAAGATGGAATATTTTATCTTCAACAGAAGAAATTGCAGTATCATTACCATCACTCGTTATATCCAATAAATTGGGAAGAGAATCATCATTATTCGATAAAAAAATCACATCATGTCACTCAAATTCCGCTAGAAAATCATCCCAATTAGTAAATTTAACATCTTCTGAATAAACAAAATAGAAATCAGATTTTCACCACATTTTTTTCTCAACAACCATTACCCCCTCAAAAATTGCCTGCATATGTTCAATTTGCTTCCATAACGTTAAGAATTCATTTTGCTGAAGAATTCAGCTTAATACTGTCTTCCAATATTCATCAAACCTTTCTAATAACTTGTTAGTCTGGTAAAAAGACAAATCTCATTTTAATGGATTTAACGTCTGAATCGTTGCATCTGTATTGGTAAAAAATGTTTTTGTTTCCTGCCCAAGGATTCACATAAACATTATAAAAAACTGCTTAAACTCATCAAAAATCTCTCAATTATGCTTAATTTCTAGATTTTTTTTCAACTCATATTGAAGTCAAAACTTATAACTTAACATATCAAGATAATTCAACGTATAATTTAAGTCATAACTACGAGAAAGATATGTATTATATCATTTATACCACCACTCAACATCAAAAAATACAACACTATATCACTCATATTTTTCTTTTTGTTCTAACAAAGAGAACAATCATCAATGTGTTGCTAAAACAACTGGATAATTTACAACATCCCTTTGATCTTTTAAAGCCGTATAAATTTCAAAATCTCATTTTGTATTAAATTCCAAAATTCATAATCATTGCTCAGCGTGAGAAAAATATTTAAGCAAAAAATAGAACTCATTTTCAGTAAATGATCATTTATTTACAAACATTCACAATTTCCCACTATTTAATGTCTGTTCTTCTTTTACAAATCAAAGACTCTTAATTCCTAATTCATTCAATAAATTCTTAGCAATATCTAACTTTGATTTATTTGAAAAAGCAAATATTACTTTCTTATTAGAAGCTAACGACGAAAGCAAAGACTTTAAACGAATATTATTAACTAAATACTTATTTCATCTCTCTTTTTCACTTAACAACACCTGATAATCTCAATTAATCATCTGAGTATTTGTTGGTACATTCTTTTTCAACAAAGGTAACTCAATTTTAACATGATAATCAGAAGATTCCTTTTTAAATATTTCAGCAAACGATCATTCAGATTCAGCTATAATATTCTTTAGTATAGGATATTTAAAATTTAATAATTCAACCCTATTCAATAAATACCAAAACAAAGCAATTGTTAATTTTGAATCATAATAAGCATCATGAAAACTCTCCTCTTCATTAATATAAGGTTGAACATTTTGTAGTATTTTTTGAAAATCTTCTTTAGACTCTAATATCTCTATAAGAACTTCCAATGCATAACTTGGAACATAATGAAGTAATGCCTGCGATAGACGGAAGGTGTCAATACAAGACTTCCATTTTAAAGAAGGGAAAAATTTCTTCAAAAATTCCAAATCAAATCCAATATTATGTCAAATAATTACGGTATTTTCTCAAAAAAATGGTTCTAATTGCTCTAATAAATCATCACAATGAGGAGCTTTTTGCAATTTTTCTACAGATAGTCCAGTTATAAATGAAACAATACTTTTTAACTCTTTTACTGTCTTTTCAGGATATATTAACGATTGAAATCATGCAATTATTTTTCAATTTACATCAAATTCCAATAATCCTATTTGAATTGGCACATCATTATGGATATCAAGCCCAGTTGTCTCAAAATCCAATGCTACAAAACGAAGATTTTCCCTGAGCATATAAAACCCAAAACAATATAAAACAATTCAGAATTTACAGATTTTAATAGATATTGCAAAGATTTATACAAAAAAAGCTCTCAATAGAGAGCTTGAAAATTATAACTTTATTTTTCTCATAAATTTTTCAAATCAACTTTGATCATATTTTTCTAAGAAAGGTATAAGTTCAGATAATTTAGAAAAAAATAATTGTTGTTGTTTTTTCGTATCTCTCAAAGTATATATTTCAACAAATTTATCATAAACAAGAACAATATTTCTCAACTCTCATGTCTTTTTATCCATTTCAACAACAAATCAATTCAACTCAGAATAAGATATAAGTCTATTTCAAACAGTTAATCACTCAGGTTTTATAATCATTTTTATCTCTGAATTTGCCTTTGACAAAAAGAAAAGATAACCTCAAACTATCATTAATAAAACAATTGCTCCAATTAATCACTCTAAATGATCTCAAGGTTCATAAAATAAAGAAAGACAAACAACTGAAATTATAACAACAACAAAACATACATACCATCGAATAGATCTTTCAAAAACTTCTCAACTATACACCTTTAATGAAACCATTTTGTTTAATGAATGAATAAAGAGAATCTATTTTGTTTCTCATTCCTCTATTGATTTAATTGTAATATCAAATACTAGATCTTTTCAAGCTAATTCATGATTTGCATCATAAACAATTTCTGAATCATTGATATCAACAATTTTAGCAGGAATATATCCTCATAGAATAACTTGCATTCAAACCTCAGCTCATGAGATATCTCAAGCCTCAGCCAATGGAACATGTAATACATAATCCTCATTCCTTTCTCAATACGCCTTATCAGCTGGTATTTCAACAGTCTTTGACTCTCATACTTTCATTCAAATTACAGCTTCATCAAACCCCTTTATCATTTGTCCAGCACCTGCTGTAAATTCTAATCAAGCTTCATAATCTCTATTAGGATTATAAATTCAAGCCTCTTCAGCAACTGACTGAACACTAGTATCAAATACTGTTCAATCTAAATGCTTTCACACATAATCTACAACAATTAAATCTCCAGATTTTACAACTTTTTCCATAGTACATCATCAAAAGAAAGTAAATAACGCAAAAAATCAAAGTAAAGAAAGTCACTTAACAAATCATGTTCATTTATTCATTCAGAAATCATAATACAAAATAAATACAAAATGGAATATACCAAAAAAAACGCCAATATCAATAGATTGATTTATAAAAACACAAGGTCAATCACTAATATAATCAATGCAAATACGACAACTGACCTTGAAAATTACCGATAATTCTATATTCTCCATACTGAATTTTATTCTATATAAATACAACATGAGAGTACCTATTTGAGTATCAAACAGACACATACATTTAACACAAGCAGATGCTAACACTCTTTTTGGTGGACCTAATTATGAACTAACAAAAATAAAAGATTTATCTCAACCATGACAATTTGCATCAGAAGAATGTGTTATTATTAAATGACCAAAATCAGAAATTGCAAAAGTAAGAGTTCTTGGACCATACAGAAAACAAACACAAGTTGAAGTAATGGCATGAGATACTGTTAAACTATGAACACCTGCACCAATTAGAGAATCGTGAGATTTAAAATGATCTGCTCCAATTACTGTTATTTGACCTAAATGAACAATTGAACTTAAAGAATGAATGATTGTTGCAAAAAGACATATTCACATGACGGTTGCAGATGCAAAAAACTTTGGTGTTGAAAATTGACAAATTGTAAAAGTAAAAACAAATGGAGAAAGATGATTAGTATTCGATAATGTTGTTATCAGAGTTAGCGATTCATTCGCATTAGACACACACATCGATATTGAAGAAGCAAATGCTGCTGCGCTAAAACAATGAGATTGGTGAGAATTAATTATAGATTAATTAAGATTTGAATCATTTTTACATGCTAAGTTAAATTCCATGAGCATAAAAGATACAGAAGTAGAACAACTTATTCTCTGAGAAGAAAAAAGACAGCAAGAAGGAATTGAACTCATAGCAAGTGAAAATTACCAATCAAAAGATGTTTTAGCTGTTCAATCATCAGTTTTTGCAAACAAATATGCAGAATGATATCCAGGGAAAAGATACTATTGATGACAAGAATTTACAGATAAACTGGAAGCTTTAGCTATTGAAAGAGCAAAAAAGATATTTCATTCAGATCATGCTAATGTTCAAGCTCTTTCAGGAGCTGCTGCAAACATTTGTTTTTATACAGCAGCAATGAATCCTTGAGATGCTATCCTTTGATTAGAAATGTGACATTGAGGGCACTTGACACACGGTTCTCCAGTTACATTTTTTTCAAAAGTATTTAAGTTTTATTGATATACTACAAAAAAAGATTGAAGTATAGATTACGAACAAATTCGCACTTTAGCACACCAATATCACCCTAAAGTAATTTTAGCATGATTTAGTGCCTATCCTAGAGAATTAGACTATGAAAAATTTGTTGAAATAGCAAAAGAAGTATGATCCATAACATATGCTGATATTTCTCATATATGATGATTTATCGCAGCTTGATTATTAAAAAATCCATTGGATTACGGTTTTAATGCCATGATGACTACAACGCATAAATCATTACGTTGACCTAGAGGATCTATTATTCTAAGCAAATGAATAGTATGAAATCCATTAAAAAAACCTGAAGAGACAATTGAGAACCTCCCAACAAGAATAGATCGTGCTGTTTTCCCATGAATACAAGGTGGACCACATATGAATACAATAGCTGGTATTACTGTTGCACTAAAAGAGATCGAATCAGATGATTTTAAACAATATGCAAAACAAGCACTCATAAATGCAAAAGTTATGGCTGAAGAATTCTTAAAACTAGAATATAAACTAGTAACATGATGAACAGATAATCATATGATAATTTTAGATTTATCTGAAAAAGATTACGATGGTGCTGATGTTGAAACAGTATTAGATAAAATATGAATTTCTGTTTCAAAATCACTAATACCAAACGATCCTCGTCCTGCTTTCCGTCCATCATGAGTAAGAATATGAACACCTGCAATGACTACAAGATGAGTAAAAGAAAACGATATCAAAAAAATTGTTCAATTCATTGATAAAGGTATAAAAGAAAAGGATAATGAGAATTCACTAAAGAAATTAAGAAATGAAGTGAAAGAATTTTCTATAAATTTTCAAATTTAAGATAAATTTCTTACTTTTCATTTATGATCTTCAATAAAATCTCTATAAGACATATTATCAGATGGTTTTCATCATAAAACATTAGTATAGAATTGCTTGAATCAAGCTTTTGATGCATTATCATTTTCCTTGAATAGAGAATCTATATCAATGGCATCATCAGGTTTTTTGCATATTTTATCCCAAAAATCTTTAGTAAAATACATATACATTTCATCGTTTACAGTGTTATCAGATTTAGATTTTTCCTTATAAACCTTAATCCAATTATTAATATCTTCCCTAATATCTGAAAATATTAATCAATAATTTTCATACTTAATATCAGCCAACTTATCTTTAAACGCATTAGGTTTAGCTGAAGAATCTCCAAGAATTCTAGAAATATCTCTTTTTTGTTGGCTATTCAAAGTTTCAACACCACTCGTCAATCAAAACATTCTATCAAGCTCTCTCTTTTGTTTCGTCGCCTTCTTATCAAAATCAAAATTTTTAGCAATTTTACTAAACTGAGGCGTTTGCTTCAATGTATTATACAAATTTCAATCAGTAACTTCTCTAAGTCAAACTTTAGCTCATCATGGGACAGGAACAATATTCGCACTAGAAAAGGCCGTTCAAACAGTATTTGTTATAGACTTAAGTTTATCATTAATACTTTTAATACCAGAGAATCACATAAATTCTCAACTAACAGCCAATTTAACCAGCTCCCACATCAAAACCAAAATGAGTATCGCCAAAAGAACATCCTTCAAAGATTTAGATCACTGCCTTATAGTAAAATCTATTATTCAAGAATTTCAAAGAGATGAACTTATTTTTGGGACAGGATCTGTACTACTAGATGAATTCTTTGATTCACCAACAACAACACTGCTTCACATCTCTGATGAAGGAGATGATGCAAATAATCATTGAACAACAAGTACAAAAAGAAACATAAGGCTCATCCATAAACCAAAAATAACAGGTTGAAAAATCAAAAATATAGCCTTCTTATAATCCAACAATTCAATTGATTTAATATCCTTAGATTTAAATAATCATGAAAATGAAACTAAAGCAATAATCGGACTTATTGCAATAAAAATCCATAAATATCACAACCTCATTATCAACAAAATAATAAGAATAGCCAAAGAAATTGTATATAATAATAACATTCAAGCATCTAAGACTATATTAATAACAGTCTTCACTATATCATCAACACAATTTGAAGAAGTTGGGACACTTCTATACATATAATCCTGTGCATTCAATGCTGTAAATCATAAATACATAAAAATTCATCAAAAAGAGTCAGCCTGAGGTAATAACGAATCTATCAAAGAAGGACTAGGATCACATGCTGAAGGATCAGGAGAACTAGAAGGCTGAGTTGTCGTATACCACCTACTATTATTTTGTTCAAGAGCTTTATCAGAAAAAGCATTAATAACTACAATATCTTTCTTTTCATGACTTAATACATAATTCTTACATATTTGCGTTTTCATATCTTTTTCCAACTCAGAAGAAACACTTACAACTTGTGATGGGAAAGCAGAAACTGTAGCCAAAGCAATTGTTGCTAAATCAACCAATGCCATAACAATGAACCAACTAGCTTGGATAATAACAGATGTCACCAACATATTTTTAATTATTTTAGACCAAGCTTCTCACTCTTGGGTAAAAATATATTTAAAAATTCCATATATAAACATTGCTCACAATGCATAATTCGCCATACTTCTAGATATTTGCCATATTTTCCAAAGAAGACTATCTAATCATAGGAATTCTCAATACACCATAGCATTGGTCATCAACACTCAAGCATAATTTCAAAGAAGAATCCAAATCCACGAACAAAATCTTCATGCATTTCAGAAAAAAACATTTATCTGTTGAATAGTATCTGCAACAGCTCAATCACATTTATCTGCAGCAAATGTTGGATAAAAAGAGAAAACAATTATCATTACAATGATAATTCAAAGCTTTAGAAAACTAAATTGTTTATTCTGCTTTTTCATCTGCTTATTTCTGCAAATTTAAATCTACAACTTCATATCTTCAATTTTCGTGTTTTACTCAATACTGCTTACCATCTTCTGTTGTATATGTCAAATTTTCATCTTTTATCATACCACGTGCAACTTCATTACTAGATACTCTATTATTATTCATACTGGTAATAATACTTTCAAAAACTTCTTTACTCTTAGCTCATTTTGCTCACTTCAAAATATCGTTATATGCAACTCAAATTCCTTCAGCCCTATCTTTCCAATCAGCACCAGAATATCCTATTAGAACATCCATTTTACCTAACATTCAACTTGTATTTTTGTAATCAGCATCCGTAAGTCAAAATGCATCATGGAAACTCTGATTTTCTTTATAGAAGTTATTAAGTTGGTCACGATTCTCTCATCGTTTAAGAACGGAATCCAATCATTGAGCACTTCTTTTCTCTAATTTATCAGAATATCATCTAGCAAAACGTTCTGGTGCATCCATAATTGCTCATAATCATAATCAATTTTTACCTACAGGAATAATTGGCGTTGATAAAAACATTCATTTTCACAAATTTTCTAAAGAACCTCAAATACTTTCTCAAATTTTTGTATATTTTATCGCAAAGAATAGCAAAAACCAAGTTAATCATAATCAAAAGAACATTGTCAATAACCAAGAGAAATTCAACAATGCAGAATCCAATTTTATTTTAATAAATCATAGCATATCAATACCATCTTCTGAAGCATTCATTCAAGAAATCTTATTTAACTTAGTATAAAATTCCTCTTTTTTATCACCTTCAATTTCAACATTAGGAACCCCCGTTCAAATATTACTCTTTAACGTAGACATAAAAACCAAAGCAATTCAAATAGCAAAGCTAATAAAGACAGGAGCCAATAACAAATTCTTCAATTGTTCAAAACTAAGATATTTTTTCAAATCTTCAGGTAGACTAAAGACATCATCAAAAACTTTTACCAGAACCAAAAATGGAGATAATGCTATAGCTATCCAAAGAAGTCAAATTCTTGCAAATAAGACAAGTACTAATGCTATTAGTGGAAGAATTAACATAATAGCAAAACAAATATTTACAAACATAACAACAAATTTTTGCCACAATCACAAGCCCTCAACATCTAGATGTGAATAGACAGAAAAACTTGAATACAAAGCAGCAAATGGACCAGTCATAGAACTTGATTTTTTTAATATATTTCAAATTGAAATATCAGTTTCCTTATATAGACACTCCCAATCTGTTTTACCTTTTTTTGATGGCACAATTCAAATATGAGCCTTTGAATCAATATCACAAGGAACTTTAGGATCTGGATTTTTTGTACCTGCTTCGAAAGTTCAATTATAACTACTTTTAGTTTCAACACGCTTAACCAATCAAGATCCAATAGAAATAGGATAAATAAAACCAGCATTAACCAATTTTTCAATTTCCCCTACATCTTTTTGAGAAATAAATTGCTTTAATTCATTATGTTTCTCTTGATATCAACTTGTTTCTGATTCTAAGAAATCAGCAAAAGAAACCAAATCTCAATAATACATACAATATCATGGCATCATTTTATTTCAAGAAAAACTTTCAAACTTTCTTCAAATAATAAATGATTGGCTTTCATCTCAAAACTTTTTCTGAATTGTATCACAAGGAGCAATGTATTTTGTTCATGTAGCATGCCAATAATATATTACTGCATTAGACAAATCTCAATTATTTTCAACTTTTGCATCATAATTTCATAGATTAACATCTACATTCATTTTAAACATCCTATAATCTCCAGATCATCAACTAGCCTCCTCACCCATAATTGAATAAGGCAATCATCAAATACTATACGTTAAAATAGTAGACAAATCAACTAATGCCATCATAATAAACCAACTTGCCTGAATCAAAACACTTGCTATTAATGTCTTTCTTAAGAAAGCCGATAACTTAATATTCTTTAATCAAGTTTTTCAAGAAAAATTGTAATATAAAATACAATACAAAAACAAAAATCATAGTATATAATTAGCAAAACTTCTAACAATCTGCCACAAATTCCACAATGTAACATCTAATCACATAAACGATCAATATATAAGAGAATTATCCATTGCTAATCACGCTAATGCAACCAATGGCCATAACAAAACAAATGCAACCTTTGAAAATGCTTCCATAAAAGTATCTATAGATACTAATTTCTCTTTTTGTACTTGTTGTTCATTATTAGTATCAGCATAAGCTTCATTAAAAGAAAAATAATTTTGCTGAGGCAAAAAAGAAAATCACAACAATAAAACAAACAATGACTTTAGTAATAATTTCTTTTTTTGTTTAATTTGTTTTGTTATACAGGACAGAACCTTAGATATCATATTGTTTTCTCAATAAACTAAAGAATTTTCACTCCTTAGTATCAAGTATAATCAAAAAATAAAAATATAGTTAATATTCCAAAAAATATTTGTCTTTTTCTAATTGACAAAATTTAATACAAATACATAATATGCAACATATTATTCCTCTTCAAAAAAATCTTGAATTATTTTTTTCATTTTTAAAATCTTCATCTGATATGGATATACTTTTGTCTCTACTCATAAAAATGAAGCAACCAAAAACAAATGCAACCTAGCAGTAACTACAATATCTGCATTTTTAACTTCCTGAACAAATGATTGAAAACTATTCTCCCAATCTAACACTTCAAATTTAGTTAATAACTTTTTCTCTAATAATTCTTTAAAATACAAATCATTGTATACTTTAGAATTTCACTTACTAACTGGCACATATTTTATCGTATATCAACTAGATAACAAAGATTCACACTGAATAACCAAATCATCAAAAAATTTTTCTCAATTTTTATTTAAGTTAACTAAAGCAACTTTACTATGTCCTTCATTCTTCTTAATCCAATTCCATGAATATGCATACCAACTAGTATCAAGGAAGAAACTAGCATCTTGAAATCAATATTCTTTTAATGCTTCCACAGATTCTTGATCACGCGCATATATGTGCTTAACCTTTGATAATAGAATACTAAATAATTTGATATTAAATTTTTTCTGAGGGATCTGGATTCATCACATAAGATAAATATTTGTCTTATCTAATTTACCAACTAATGGTAATAATCAAAGCAACCAATACCAATAAGAACTAGGACTTTCTTCGGTTAAAATTTCACCTCATCAAATAATAACACTATCAACTGAACGATATTCCTTT
>Ga0247611_10004863_pt1 | contig 18286 bp, 11 predicted proteins | sample 177DNAGHGhighgp2_FD_192422 | JGI IMG/M metagenome (GOLD analysis project Ga0247611, IMG submission 192422) | Sheep rumen microbial communities from Palmerston North, Manawatu-Wanganui, New Zealand - 1770 DNA GHGhigh gp2 | ecosystem: Host-associated > Mammals > Digestive system > Stomach > Rumen... | reverse complement strand
TCGTTTAGCGGATGCAAAGGTAGGCATTATTTTCCAACCCACCAAATATTTTGAGAATTATTTTAGACTTTTTAAGAAATAAATCCCGAGACTTGATTTGAGTCAAGCCTCGGAATACTATATACCTTATTATATATTATACAGGCTATTTACTCTCTTCAGGAGCCTGTCCAATAAGCTCCATGAACTCATCCAGTTTCGGAGTGATGATAATCTGGGTACGACGGTTGCGCTGCTTACCCACCTCAGTGGTGTTAGGCTGGAGAGGATTGTACTCACCACGACCACCTGCTGTCAAACGCTTAGGATCTACACCATAGTCGTTCTGCAGAGCCTGAACAACACTTGAAGCACGCAGACAAGAGAGGTCCCAGTTGTTACGGATATTCTCGCGAGAGATGGGCACATTATCCGTATTACCCTCAATGAGCACGTCGTAATCCTTATAGTCCTTAATAATCTTGGCAATCTTTGACAGAGTCTCAGAAGCACGCTTATTAATCGTATAAGTACCACTCTCGTAGAGCATGTTATCAGCCAGCGAGATATAAACGACACCCTTCAGCACCTGAACGTCAACCTCCTTCAGTTCCTCCTTAGAGAGCGAACGGGTCAGGTTGTTGCTCAACACCAAGTTCAGCGAGTCGCTCTTTGACTTCACCTCCACCAAGTGGCGGATGTACTGGTTTGACTCATTGATTTGATCCACCAGCTTCTCAATACTGATATTATTCTGACTCGCATTGGTCAGACTTTTATCAAGCGAACGCTGCAAGGCTGCTGTAGAGCGAGCCTGTTGTTTCATCTGCTGTTCCAGACTAGTAGCACGTGCATTAGATGCTGCCAACTGCTCCTTAGCTTCCATATAATTAGCCTGCAATGCTTTATTTTCCTCCTGGCATGCCACCAATTCTTTCTTCGACACGCAACTGGTCATCAGCAATACTGAAACCAGCGACATCATGAAAATACTTTTCTTCATCTTAATTTCTTATTAAATTAATAATTCGGTTGCAAAGTTAGTGATTAGACGGACATTTCAAGTGAAAATGAATCGATTTTAGGTTATTTTAAGTATCTTTTGCTTTCAGACATACGGGCTAGCAGGGGGGAGAGTGCCGAGAAAACAAGGTTTCTGTAGGGATGTAACAGGGAGCGAGACGTAGGGTAGCGAGATTCGGGCAGTTGCCCGCATATATACGGCCTACCGCCCGAATTGGTTCGAGCGGGAGGCCGTATATATGCGGGCGGGTGGTCGAGACCACTTTTTAACCCTTTGAGTTATCTTTCTTTGGGAAGTATAGATAGCGATGTCCTCACCCTTCTTGGGGTCTGGATGAATCTCTATTTCTATTCCGTCAGTCTTATAAGGCATATTCTTTTTGTTAAGACTGCAAAGGTACAAAATAAATTTCAAATCATCGCACATTATTCATATTTTATTCGTACCTTTGCAGGCAAAATCAGAATACATTAATAAATAAGGTATGATACGTTTCTTTCAGACCCCACAGAAATCGGTGATCGCCACGGAGGTTGATCACGTACTGAGTGAACAGGAAATCAAGGAATTAAACTGGCTTTATGGCGAGGCAACGATGCTCGAGGCTGACCAGCTGGAGGGCTACTACGTTGGTCCGCGTCGCGAAATGGTGACCCCGTGGTCGACAAATGCTGTTGAGATTACGCAGAACATGGGCCTCAAGGGCATCAGTCGTATTGAGGAGTACTTCGCTGTGGCGAGCAAGGATGCCGAGCACGACGAGATGTTGCAACGCATGTACAATGGCCTGAACCAGGACATTTTTACGATTAACATCAAGCCAGAGCCCATCAAGTATGTGGATAATCTGGAGGAATATAACGAGAAAGAGGGATTGGCTCTCTCACCTGAGGAGATTCAGTATCTACACGGGCTGGAGAAGCAGAACGGTCGTCCTCTGACAGACTCGGAGATCTTCGGTTTCGCCCAGATTAACTCTGAGCACTGCCGTCATAAGATATTCGGTGGTACCTTTATCATCGACGGCAAGGAGATGGAGTCGAGCCTCTTTGCGATGATTAAGAAGACAACGCAGGAGAACCCCAACAAGATTCTCTCGGCTTATAAGGATAATGTGGCTTTTGCACAGGGTCCTGTGGTTGAGCAGTTTGCGCCGAAGGACCAGAGCACGAGCGACTGGTTCCAGGTGAAGGATATCGAGAGTGTTATCTCGCTGAAGGCCGAGACGCACAACTTCCCCACAACCGTAGAGCCCTTCAACGGTGCCGCTACTGGTACTGGTGGTGAAATCCGCGACCGTATGGGTGGTGGTGTTGGCTCTTGGCCTATCGCTGGTACGGCTGTTTATATGACGGCTTATCCTCGTCTGCACGACGATGAGGGGGCTGCACGCGACTGGGAGGATATCCTGCCCGTTCGCCAGTGGCTGTATCAGACACCTCAGCAGATTCTGACAAAGGCTTCTAACGGTGCCTCTGACTTCGGTAACAAGTTCGGTCAGCCGCTGATTTGTGGTTCTGTGCTGACTTTCGAGCATCAGGAAGGTAAAGAGAAATACGCCTACGACAAGGTCATCATGCTAGCAGGCGGTGTTGGCTACGGTACCAAGCGCGACTGTCTGAAGAAGGAGCCTCAGCCAGGCAACAAGGTGGTGGTTGTTGGTGGTGATAACTACCGCATCGGACTGGGTGGTGGTTCTGTATCATCTGTTGATACAGGTCGCTACAGCAATGGTATCGAGTTGAACGCCGTACAGCGTGCTAACCCTGAGATGCAGAAGCGTGCTTACAATCTAGTTCGTGCTCTTTGCGAGGAGGATGTGAACCCCGTTGTGTCTATCCACGACCATGGTTCTGCAGGTCACCTGAACTGTCTCTCTGAGCTCGTTGAAGAGTGTGGTGGTGAGATTGATATGACCAAGTTGCCTATTGGCGACAAGACGCTTTCAAGCAAGGAGATTATTGCCAACGAGAGTCAGGAGCGCATGGGCTTGCTTATCGACGAGAAGCATATCGAACATGTCCGTAAGATTGCTGAGCGCGAGCGTGCTCCATTGTATGTTGTTGGTGAGACCACTGGCGACGCCCACTTCTCGTTCAAGCAGGGCGATGGTGTGAAGCCATTCGATTTGGACGTGGCTCAGATGTTTGGTCACTCACCTAAGACTATTATGAAGGATAATACTGTAGAGCGTCATTATCAGAACGTGACCTACAGTCAGGATAAGATTGACGAATACCTGGATCGCGTACTCCAGTTGGAGGCTGTGGCTTGTAAGGACTGGTTGACGAATAAGGTGGACCGCTCTGTGACAGGTAAGATTGCCCGTCAGCAGTGTCAGGGCGAGATTCAGTTGCCATTGAGCGACTGTGGTGTTGTAGCCCTCGACTATCGTGGCCAGAAAGGTATCGCTACAGCCCTTGGACATGCACCTCAGGCTGGTCTGGCTGATCCTGCTGCAGGTTCTGTACTCTCTGTAGCTGAGGCGCTGACTAACATCGTTTGGGCTCCACTCGCTGAGGGTATGGATTCGCTGAGTCTCTCTGCCAACTGGATGTGGCCTTGCCGCTCTCAGGAGGGTGAGGATGCCCGCCTGTATGCTGGTGTAAAGGCTCTGAGCGACTTCTGCTGCGACCTGCACATCAACGTGCCTACTGGTAAGGACTCTCTGTCACTTTCTCAGCAGTATCCTAACGGTGAGAAGATTATCTCTCCAGGAACAGTGATTGTATCTGCTGGTGGTGAGGTTAGCGACATCAAGAAGGTGGTAAGCCCTGTATTGGTGAACGACAAGAATGCATCACTCTATCATATCGACTTCAGCTTCGACGAGCAGCACCTTGGTGGTTCTGCCTTCGCCCAGAGTTTGGGTAAGGTTGGCGACGATGTTCCTACCGTGAAGAACCCAGAGTACTTCGCTGATGCCTTCATGGCTATCCAGCAACTCATCGAGAAGGGTTGGATTATGGCTGGTCACGATATCTCGGCTGGTGGTTTGATTACCACGCTGCTCGAGATGTGCTTCGCCAACCAGAAGGGCGGTATGCACATCAACCTGCACGACATCTGCAAGGAAGGTGATATTGTGAAGGCACTCTTCGCTGAGAATCCTGGTGTAGTCATCGAGGTGAGCGACGAGCACAAGGCTGAGTTCAAGGAGTTTATGGAGGATGCTGGCGTTGGCTTCGCTAAGATTGGTTATCCCGTTGAGGACAGCCGCACCATCGTGGTGAAAGCTGGCGATGAGGAGAAGACCTTCGATATCGACGCCCTCCGCGACGTATGGTACAAGACTTCTTACCTGCTCGATCGTAAGCAGAGCTTCAACGGTAAGGCTAAGGAGCGCTTCGAGAACTATAAGAAGCAGCCCATCGAGATGAAGTTCAATAAGGACTTCAAGGGCACACTTGCCCAGTATGGAATCTCAGCCGATCGTCGTCAGGCATCTGGCGTAAAGGCTGCCATCATCCGTGAGAAGGGAACCAACGGCGAGCGCGAGATGGCCTACTGCCTGTATCTGGCTGGTTTCGATGTGAAGGATGTGATGATGACCGACCTCATCAGTGGTCGCGAGACCCTCGAGGATATCAACATGATTGTGTTCTGCGGTGGTTTCTCTAACTCCGATGTACTTGGTTCGGCTAAGGGTTGGGCTGGTGCCTTCCTCTTCAATCCTAAAGCCAAGGAGGCACTGGATAAGTTCTATGCCCGCGAGGATACCCTGTCACTGGGTATCTGTAACGGTTGTCAGCTGATGGTTGAACTCGGCCTCACAGGTGCTAAGGGAGCTAAGATGCTGCACAACGACTCACATAAGTTCGAGAGTGAGTTCATCTCGTTGAGCATTCCTCAGAACAACAGCGTGATGTTCGGCTCACTGAGTGGCAACAAGCTCGGTTTGTGGGTTGCTCATGGTGAGGGCAAGTTCTCTCTGCCTGAGGCTGAGAGCGCTTACAACGTGATTGCCAAGTACAACTACGCTGGTTATCCCGCTAATCCTAACGGTTCTGATTACAACGTGGCAGGTATCTGCTCTGCCGATGGTCGTCATCTCTGCATGATGCCTCACTTGGAGCGTGCCGTATTCCCCTGGCAGAACGCTTGGTATCCAGCTGACCGTCGTCAGGACGAGGTAACACCTTGGATTGAAGCCTTCGTCAATGCACGTAAATGGGTTGAGGGAAAGGTAAAAAAGTAAAAAGGTAAAAAAGTAAAGTGAACATTTACTGGGAATCGTTCAAGACCTTCTTTAAGATTGGCATATTCACCCTTGGCGGTGGATATGCCATGATACCTTTGATAGAGGAAGAGGTGGTTAACCGCAAGCAATGGGTATCGAAGGACGAAATGCTCGACCTAATAGCCATTGCCCAAAGTTGTCCTGGTGTCTTCGCCATCAACATTGCCATCTTCATTGGATATAAGTTGAAGAAAGAACGAGGTGCCATCGCCACAGCATTGGGCACTGCCCTACCCTCGTTTCTGATTATCCTGGCCATCGCGATGTTTTTCAGCCAGTTTAAGGACAACCCCATAGTAGCAGCGATGTTCCGAGGCATCCGCCCAGCAGTAGTTGCCCTCATTGCTGTGCCGACCTTCAATCTTGGCAAACGCGCAGAACTGAACAAATGGACCATCTGGATTCCTATTGTGTCGGCCCTGTTGATATGGCTCTTGGGTGTTTCGCCCATTTGGATTATCATCGCAGCAGGCATTGGAGGATACATCTATGGCAGATTCGTATACGACGAAAACAACGGAAAGGAGGTGACGGGCATATGATATTCTTCTGGTTATTCGTCACATTCTTCGAGATTGGCGTCTTCGGCTTTGGTGGAGGCTATGGCATGCTGTCGCTGATTCAGAACGAGACGGTGGAACATTGGCATTGGTTGTCGTCGTCAGAGTTTACAGACATCGTAGCCATCTCGCAGATGACACCCGGTCCTATCGGCATCAACAGCGCCACCTATTGCGGTTATACAGCCGTACATAATGCGGGCTACGGACACCTGATGGCAATCCTAGGCTCAGCGACAGCGACCTTTGCGCTAGTCCTTCCTTCACTGATACTGATGATACTCATCAGCAAAATGTTTATGAAGTATATGCACACCCGTACAGTAACCAGTGTGTTCTCGGGGTTGCGTCCTGCCGTAGTAGGTCTGTTGGCTGCTGCAACTTTATTACTTTGCACGCAAGAAAACTTTAGTTCGCCCCAAGAAGACTTGTGGCAGTTCTGCATCAGCTGCTTCCTCTTTGCCGCCGCTTTCTATGGTGTAAAGGTCATAAAAATCAACCCCATCCGCATGATTCTCTATTGCGCTGCGGCAGGGTTGGTATTGTTCTATTAAAAACCGGATGTTTACTTGTGCTTTTGATAGTACTCTATGGCACGCTCAATGTTCTGCCTCATGGCATCTGAGGTGAAGGTCGCGCCAGTAACGCCATCAACTTTTGGCAGTGGTGCTTTCTTCTCAATCTTCATGCCTTCATACTTTGTCAGCATACCATTCTTGACCTTTGCCACATACTTAGGACCGTCCATCGTCTTCAAGGGTACCACCTTGACTATTTTGTTCTTTTTGATATACACTTCAACAGGTGTCGGACCTGCATAGCCGTCCACATCGTTAGCCAGTGTTGTAGTATTCACCACATAGGTACCATCCTTCTCTTTGCGCATCACTTGCTGAGCATCAGCAGTGACAAATGCTGTCATCAACAGCAAAGTCATAACAATCTTTATCATAATTTCCATATCTCTTTGTTCTTTGACGCTGCAAAGGTAGAAAAGTTAAAACGAAATACCATCATTTTTAATGTTTTTTGTTACAAACCATCATGTTTTTCGTCTTACTATAAATAATGTATGACATGATAAAACGTTTTTGGATCTTTTTTTTCATGCTGACGCTCTGTCTTACGGTCTCAGCACAACGTCAAGTGTTTCTCTCCACATCGTTCCACGAACCAGCAACAGATGGTCTCCGTTTTATCTATAGCTATGACGGTTGGCAGTGGAAACAGGTTGATGGCATTTGGCTACGACCAGAAGTGGGGCAGCAGAAAGTCATGCGCGACCCCTCTATCATTTACACACCCGATGGTATGTTCCATTTAGTATGGACGTCAAGTTGGCGAGGTGATCGTGGTTTCGGATATGCATGTTCGAAGGACTTGGTGCATTGGAGCAAACAACGTTTCATAGAGGTCATGACAGATACTACGACCGTAAATGTATGGGCCCCAGAACTCTTCTGGGATGATGTCAAGCAACAAGCCATCATCGTCTGGGCTTCATGCATTCCCGGGAAATTCCCTGACGGACAGGAAGAACACAAAAACAATCATCGTTTGTATTATACCACCACCAAGGACTTTAAGAAGTTCACACCTGCCAAACTCATGATTGAACCAGGCTTCTCGTGTATCGACGCTACACTTGTGAAACGAGGCAAAAACGATTATGTGATGGTGCTGAAGGATAACACCCGTCCAGAACGTGACATCAAAGTTGCATACGCTAAGTCGCCCTACGGCCCTTGGTCAAAAGCCTCAGAACCATTTACTGGTAAGATGATGGAGGGTCCAACGACGGTGAATGTAAAAGATGGTTGGCTAATCTACTACGACCGTTATCAGTTGAAAGACTTTGGTGCCCATTTTACAAAAGACTTTGTGACTTTCGAGGATGTTTCCGATAAGGTTAGCGTCCCTAATCTGCACAAGCACGGCACCATCTTCGAGACCGACGAGACGATTCTCAACGGTTTGTTAAATGCCAAGAAGATTCACTATACCGGCAAGACGCTGAGCAATCCCAATCGTCACGATGGCGGTCTCTCACCTGTAGTGGGTGTACATAACATCCAAATACTACGCGCCAATCGTGAGTACCCATCAGCCCAAAATGGCAATGGTTGGACATATAACCACCAACCTATGATGGCTTATTGGAATAACCAGTTTTATGTACATTACCTCTGTGACCCCAAGGACGAGCACGTGCCTCCCTCACATACCATGTATCAAACATCAAAGGATGGATATACATGGAGTGACCCACAGATTTTGTTTCCTGAGGTGCAGGTGCCTGAAGGTTTTCAGAAGCCCAATCGTCCAGAGAAGGCTCACAACCTCATTGCTATTATGCACCAGCGAGTGGGCTGGTATGTCTCGAAAAGCGGACAACTCTGGGCACTTGGCAACTATGGTGTAGCCTTCGACAAGAAGGACGACCCCAATGACGGGAACGGGCTTGGGCGCGTTATCCGTGAGGTCAGGAAAGACGGTACATTAGGGCCGATATACTTCATTTATCTGAATACAAGTTTTTCTAGATATACTAGAACTTCTAGAAACTCTAGAGAGATCTTCCCCTACTACACCAAAGCACCAAAAGAAGTAAAGGCAGCCTGCGAAGAAATCCTGTCCAATCCTCGTTATCGCATGCAATGGGTAGAAGAAGCAGATCGCAACGACCCATTAATACCTTTGAACAAGGAATATAAAGCATACTGCGACTATACTTTGCCTGACGGACAGATTGCATCATTATGGAAACATGCCCTTACTTCAACCAGTGCCGATGGTGGTCTGACATGGGCACAACCTGTCGAACGCGCCAAAGGATTTGTTAACAGCAATGCAAAGATATGGGGACAGCGTCTGACGGATGGTACCTATGCAACGATATACAATCCTTCAGAATACCGTTGGCCATTAGCTATCAGCCTTTCCAAGGACGGCTACGAATATACTACACTGAACCTTGTGCAAGGTGAGGTACCACCTATGCGCTATGGTGGCAACTACAAGAGCTATGGTCCTCAGTATGTGCGAGGTATTCAGGAAGGCAATGGTGTGCCCAAAGACTCAGACCTCTGGGTGGCTTATTCTATGAATAAGGAGGACATGTGGGTGGCCCACATCCCTGTGCCTGTACAAACGGAGGCGCATAGTCATGCTGATGGCACCGAGTTCAGAGTGGGCGAGATTTCGGATCTCGCCACCTGGAACATCTACTCCCCCGTGATGGCAGCCATTTCTTTAAACGATGGATGGTTAACACTCTCTGATAGCGACCCCTTCGATTATGCTCGCGTAGAGCGCAAGATTCCTGCCACTAAGGAGCTGAAAGTGGCTTTCGACCTGAAAGCAGGACAAAACAATCGTGGTTTGATGCAGATAGAGTTCCTCGATGCTCATGGAACAGCCTGCTCTCGCATAGAACTCACCGACGAAGGCATCATGCGATGCAAGGGTGGTGCTCGCTATGGCGGTCTGGGCAAATATGAGGCCAACAAGACTTATCATATCGAAGCCATACTCAGCGTCTCGAAACGCATGATAGAAATCTACGTAGATGGCAAGAAGGCGGGCCAGCGAATGTTCTTTGCCCCTGTGGAGAGTATCGAACGTGTGATGTTCCGCACTGGTGCCGAGCGTCGTTTCCCGGATGTCGACACCCCTGCCGATTGGGACGGCACGCTTGAAAATGCAGGAGCAACAGCCCCTGAAGCAAGCTATGCCATTGCCAACTTTCGTACGATACCTGACGGAGAACCGTCAGGAACATTAGCTAACACACCTGCCTTCCTACGTTACGATGACTACAAGCACTACGTCGATTACTTCAACACGATGGAGGCCGAGAATATTGTGCAGGCCATACCCAATGCAAAGGCTTGGGAGTGGATGACACAGAACGTACCTCTTTTCGACTGTCCTGACCGTGGTTTTGAGGAAATGTGGTATTTCCGTTGGTGGACGCTCAGAAAGCATATACGTCAGACACCCGTAGGCTATGCCATGACAGAGTTTTTGGTAAACAGAAGCTATGCCGACCAATACAATCTCATTGCATCTGGTGTAGGCCATCATATTCATGAAAGTCGTTGGCTCAAAGACACCACCTACCTTGACCAAATTATAAATACATGGTACAAGGGTAACGAAGGTAAGCCTATGAAGAAAATTGTGAACTACTCATCATGGATGGCACATTCACTATGGGGTCGATATATGGTGGATGGCCGTCTGAATTGGATCACATCCATGTTGCCCTCTTTGGAATGGGAATACAACCATTGGGAAAGTACCCATACACGCGACGGAGGTTTCTACTGGCAAGCCGATGTGCAGGACGCGATGGAAGAAACCATTAGTGGCGGACGTAAGAAGAAATATCTGCGTCCCTCCATCAACGCCTATATGTACGGCAACGCGAAGGCAATAGGAAACATTGCCCAATTGGCTGGTGACAACTTAAAAGCTGCCACCTATTTCCAAAAGGCTGCTGACTTGAAAGAAAAAGTGCACCAAAAGTTGTGGAACGAGCAACAGCAATTCTTCGAGACCCATCGTATAGACTCCTCTGCCAATGTTCGTGAAGCTATTGGTTTTATGCCTTGGTATACTCACATGGCGAAGGACGAAGCAAAATATGGTGTCGCATGGCTGCAGGCTGGTGATGAGAAAGGATTTTCTGCACCATATGGACAGACAACTGCCGAACGTCGTCATCCCCTATTCCGCACGCATGGTGTAGGTAAATGTGAGTGGGACGGTGCCGTATGGCCTTTTGCCACATCACAGACGCTGACCGCTATGGCAAACTATCTAAATGACTATAGCCACCCCATCATCAGCGATTCGCTCTATTTTGCCGAACTCGAGAAGTACATGCAGAGCCAGCATATGCGTGGCAAGCCCTATATTGGTGAATACCTCGATGAAACCACTGGTTATTGGCTGAAGGGAGACCAAGAGCGCTCGCGCTATTACAATCACTCCACTTGGAACGACCTGATTATCACTGGTCTTTGTGGTTTACGCCCTCGTGCCGACCAGAGCCTTGAAGTCAATCCACTTCTGCCCAAGAACAAGTGGGCCTATTTCTGTCTCGACAATGTGCCGTATCATGGTCATAGTCTCACGATACTTTGGGATAGTGACGGTTCACGCTATCATGCAGGGAAAGGCCTGCGCATCTACGTGAACGGAGTGCTGAAAGGCCAACGTAATGACATCGGTAAAATCATTATTCCAAACGTGCTATGAAACGATTTCTTCTGATAATCTTATCATTTATTATTTATCAATTAGCATTTAGCGTATGCGCTATTGCTCAAGGCTACTTTGGCGAGGCCCAGTGGATTGGCGCCATTACTCGCGAAGTCGCCAAGATACCAGAAGGTCGCCATTATTCTGGCAATGCCATTAAGAAAACTAAGGCCGAGTGGGACAAGGCTGAGCCACTTTCGCGACGCAGCATCATCCTGCGTCGTTCGTTCAAGCCCTACAAGACGGTGAAACATGCCGAGTTGCGCATCTGTGGATTAGGTTTCTACGAGGCCACCATCAATGGTCAAAAAGTTGGGACTTCAGAGTTTGCACCTACTTGGAGCGATTATGACAAGACCGTGTTTTTCAATGTATACGATGTCACCCAGCAGATTCAGCAAGGCGACAATGAGTTACGCGTATTATTGGGTAATGGTTTTTATAATGAACAAGGCGGAAGATACGTCAAATTGAAGATTTCTTTCGGACCACCCACCCTACTCTACTTCCTCTATGTTACCTACGATGATGGCATGCGTGAACGTGTGTATAGTGACGACAAGTGGCAGTGGGCAGAGAGTCCTATTACCTTTAACAGCATCTATGGTGGTGAGGATTATGATGCACGCTTAGAGATCTCCTCCACACCTTCTCAAGAGGGGGAGCAGTGGAAGCCCGTAGTCATTATGAAGGGGCCAGAGGGTCGACTACGTCCTCAGATTGCTCATTCTACTAAATTAATGGAACGATATCCTGTGAAGCAAACCTTGCACAAGGATTCTATCCTCATACTTGATATGGGGCAAAACCTCGCAGGCTATCCAGAAATTACTGTTGAGGGTAAGGCTGGCCAATGGCTCAAACTCACGCCTGGCGAAACGTTGGACAAAGACGGACTGGTAAATCAGCGTCAAACAGGTCGTCCACATTATTATACTTATATAATAAAAGGTGGGGCTACTGAAGTGTGGCATCCGCGCTTCTCATACTATTCGTTCCGCTATCTACAGGTGGAAGGTGACATTGACGCGTTAAAAAAGGTTGAGTCATGCTTTGTATACAACTCGGCAGAACGCACAGGAACATTCGAATGTTCCAATCCGCGTATCAATGCTACCCATCAATTAATTGATCGTGCCATCCGCTCGAATTGGCAAGCCGTATGGACTGATTGTCCCTCACGTGAGAAGTTGGGTTGGTTGGAACAAGACTGGTTGAATGGAGAGGCACTCGTTTATAACTATAATGCACGCTACATGATAGAACAAACCATGCAGAACATCGTTGACGCCCAACGCGAAGATGGTTCGATGCCAGAGATAGCACCAGAGTACACGCAGTTTACTGGGCCTGGAACAGACCCCTTCCGTGAGTCGCCCGAATGGGGAGGTGCCATCATTGCTTTACCCATGCTCTATTGGCAACACTATGGTGATCTCGATTTAGCAGACAAGCACTACGAAGCTATGAAACGTTATATTAACTACTTGGCTTCGAAGGACTCATGCTTCATACTTAAACAAGGTTTGGGTGACTGGTACGACTACGGCCCTGGACGTGCAGGATTCTCGAAAAACACACCCATGCCCCTCGTTTCAACAGCCCATTATTATCAGTGGATGTGTTATATGTATGTGATTGCTAAACATTTGGGGAAGAAACAAGATGCCAACTGGTATAATCTAAGAGCCGACAGCATTCGCCACGCGTTTAATCGTGAGTTCTACGATGTCAAGAAGAAAACCTACGCTACAGGCAGTCAGTGTGCACTATCGTTGGCGCTCTACTTGAAGTTGGTTCCAGAAGATGACTATCAGGCAGTCTTTCAGAATCTTGTCAAGGATATCAATGCTCATGGCAATCGTCTGACTACGGGCGATGTTGGCAATCGCTACCTTTTTACCGTACTGACACAGAACGACCAACGTGAATTGCTTTATACAATGTTGAACCACGACGACGTACCTGGTTACGGTTATCAGATTAAGAAGGGGCACACCACGTTGACCGAACAGTGGAATCCTGATATGGGCGCCTCCATGAACCACTTCATGATGGCACATATCGAGAACCTTCTAATTCCCGACCTTCTAGGCATTCGTCGTTCAGGTGAACTCATTGAAATTGATCCACATCCCGTTGGCGACCTAACATGGTGTAAGGGTTCAACGATGAGTGCTTTTGGCGAGGTAAAGGTATCGTGGAAGCGAGAGAACGGCCTGTTTACACTCGACATAGACGTGCCTCATGGTGGTTTTGCTGATGTCTACCTACCCTATAGCAAGCATGCTGAAAGCGTTGGCGATGGTCATCATCATTTCGAGGACAAGATACCTCAGCCAAACGGGGGGCAGGCTTCCGCCAGGGGGCAAAAAAGTAAACAAGGTAAAAAAACAAAACATAAGAAATAAAACAAACTGCATTATGGAAACAAATTTTAAAAGACCCTTGAGTGGTATCATTCCACCACTAGTAACACCACTGATTAACAATGAAACACTTGACGTAGAAAGTCTCGAGCGACTGATAGAACACTTAATAGAAGGAGGTGTGCACGGCCTCTTCGTATTGGGTACGACGGGCGAGGAGCAAAGCCTCTCATACGATGTGCGCAAGCAAATGATTAAGGAGGCGTGTCGCATCAATCGCGGACGTTTGCCCCTGTTAGCATGCATCACTGACACGTCAATAGAAGAGAGTGTACGACTGGCCCGTAAGGCTGCCGACTATGGTGCCGATGGTGTCGTTTCAGCTCCACCTTACTACTTCGCTACGGGTCAACCCGAGTTGGCCCAGTTCTATGAAGAGCTGGTACCACAATTGCCCCTTCCTGTGTTCTTATATAATATGCCTTCGCATGTAAAGGTCAGTTTCGCACCAGACACTGTTGCTCGCATTGCAAGAAATGAGCAGGTGGTGGGTTTCAAAGACTCCTCTGCCAATACGGTCTACTTCCAGAGCGTGATGTACAAGATGCAACATCGTCCTGACTTCGCCATGTTGGTAGGCCCTGAGGAGATTACAGGCGAATGTGTGCTATTGGGTGCTCAGGGTGGTATCAATGGTGGTGCCAATATGTTCCCAGAGCTCTACGTGGCTATGTACGATGCAGCCTCGGCTCGTGACATCAATCGCGTGCTCGACTTGCAGCAACTCATTATGCAGATATCCACAACGATATATACTGTTGGCAAGCATGGCTCTAGCTACTTGAAAGGTTTGAAGTGTGCCCTCAGTTTGCTCGGCATCATCAACGATGATTTCGTAGCCTCGCCGTTCTACAAGTTCGAGACACCAGAGCGCGATAAAATTAGACAAGCACTTGACGCATTACCCATCAAGAATGGCAAGCTATGCATCTAATTGATTTCGTCATCTTCATCGTCTTCACACTAGGTGTGGTGGTGTTCGGCTGTTCCTTCTTTAAGAAGGGCTCCAGCGCTGACGAGTTCACCTCGGCTGGTCATTCGATTCCTGGATGGGTGGTAGGCATGAGCATCTTCGCAACGTATGTGTCGAGCATTTCATACATAGGTTATCCTGGCAAAGCGTTTGCGGCTGACTGGAATGCCTTTGTATTCTCGCTATCGATACCCATCGCAAGTTATTTTGCCGCCAAGTATTTCGTACCGTTCTACAGGCATTCGGGCTCCGTATCAGCCTACACGTTTTTGGAAGAAAAGTTTGGTGCGTGGGCACGTTTATACGCCTCTGCCTGCTACTTGCTAACGCAGATCGCGCGTATGGGTTCCATCCTCTATTTGTTGGCTGTACCGATGTACATCCTTATGGGTTGGGACATGCACACCGTCATCATCCTTACATCGATAGGTATTATCATCTATTCGATGATGGGTGGTCTGAAGGCTGTCATTTGGGCTGATGCCATTCAGGGCATCATACTCATTGGTGGTGCACTTCTTTGTTTGGCCATCTTGATGTTCTCGATGCCTGAAGGACCCATGCAAACCTTCGAACTGGCAGCCAATAGTCCAATGGGTAACAAGTTTTCGTTAGGTGCCTTTTCGTCAGATTTAACCACATCGACGTTCTGGGTGTGTTTGATTTACGGCATCTTCATCAACTTGCAGAACTATGGTATCGACCAGAATTACGTACAACGCTACCATGCAGCCAAAACAGACAAGGATGCAAAGTTCTCAGCACTCTTCGGAGGTTATCTCTTTATTCCTGTTTCAGCACTGTTCTTCCTCATTGGCTCAGCACTATACTCGTACTATCAGACTGGTGTGGCACCCTTGCCCGCAGAGATTCAGGCCAAGCCCGACTATGTATTTCCTTATTTCATTGTCAATGGTCTTCCCGTAGGCTTACGTGGGTTGTTGATTGCCAGCATATTTGCTGCTGGCATGAGCACCGTTTCTACCAGTGTGACCTCTGCAGCAACAATTATCCTAACCGATTATGTACGTCCGTTCTTCTTGAAAGCACGTAACATGACTGATCGTTTGCGTCATCATGACCCTACCGACCATCACAAGCACCAGAAACTCGAACTTGCCATCGTACGTCTATCAAGTTTCGGCGTAGGCATGCTAGGCGCCTGTGTGGCCATCGCGATGCTCTCGGTAGAAAGCATCATTGACGCGTGGTGGACGCTCAGCTCGATATTCTCAGGCGGCATGCTCGGTTTATTCCTGTTGGGATGCATTCCCCAGAAGATTAATCGTCTCGCAGCCTTCCTAGGCTGTGTGGCTGGCATCATAGTCATTGCGTGGATATCGCTAGCAGAGTTGTGGCATCTTCCAGGCATCCACCTGCACCCCTATCTCGCCATCGTCCTGGGCACCACCACAATATTCCTAATCGGATTCTTGATGACATATCTATTTAAAACCAAAAACATATTATGAAGAAAACTATTTATCCAAAAATTGGTATCCGTCCTACGATTGATGGTCGTCAGGGTGGTATTCGCGAGGGTCTGGAAGAGAAGACTATGAACCTCGCTAAGGCTGTAAAAACGCTCATTGAGAGCAATCTGAAGAATGGTGACGGAAGTCCCGTTGAGTGCGTCATTTCAAACACGACGATTGGTCGTGTGGGTGAGAGTGCCGCTTGTGCCGAACAGTTCGAGCGCGAGGGCGTAGGCTCTACCATCACTGTTACGTCATGCTGGTGCTATGGCTCAGAGACGATGGACATGAATCCCACTTATCCCAAAGCTGTTTGGGGCTTCAACGGAACTGAGCGCCCAGGTGCTGTATATCTGGCAGCTGTTCTTGCTGCTCATGCCCAGAAGGGGCTGCCCGCTTACGGCATCTATGGTCATGATGTGCAGGACCTCGACGACAACACCATTCCTGAGGATGTGGCCGAGAAGATTCTGCGCTTTGCCCGTGCCGCTCAGGCTGTGGCCACGATGCGTGGAAAGAGCTACTTGTCATTAGGAAACACATGTATGGGTATCGCTGGAAGTATCGTCAATGCCGACTTCCTGCAACAGTACCTTGGCATGCGTACGGAGTATGTATCGCTGGTAGAGATTCTCCGTCGTGTTGACTTCGGCATCTACGACAAGGAGGAGTTTGAGAAGGCCATGGCTTGGGTAGAAAAATACTGCAAGCCTCAGGAGGGGCACGACTATAACGAGGATCGTCCCTTGTTCCCTGGTGTGCCCATGACCACCTTCAACGGCAAGGGTAAAGGTAAAAATCGTCAGGAGAAGGACGAGGACTGGGAGTTCACCGTGAAGTGTATGATGATTATTCGCGACCTGATGCAGGGTAGCGAGAAGCTGGGTGCAATGGGCTACAAGGAAGAAGCTATCGGCCACAATGCCATTGCTGCCGGTGTGCAGGGACAGCGTCAGTGGACGGACTATAAGCCCAACTTCGACTTCCCTGAGTCGATGATGTGCACTTCGTTCGACTGGAACGGTCCTCGCGAGGCTTACACATTGGCCACAGAGAACGACTTCCTGAATGGTATGTCTATGCTGTTTGGCCATCTGCTGACCAACAAGGGTGTGATGTTCAGCGATATCCGCACTTATTGGAGCCCAGAGGCTGTGAAGCGCGTCACGGGTACTGACCTGAGTGGTGCAGCTGCTGGTGGTTTCATCCACCTCATCAATAGTGGTGCTACCACCCTTGATGCCACAGGCGCCATGAGCGACAAGGACGGCAATCCTACCATCAAGCCTTTCTGGGAGATGAAGGACGAGGACATGGAGGCCTGTCTGAAGGCCACCTCATGGATGCCTGCCGATCGCGACTACTTCCGTGGTGGTGGTTATTCTTCGCACTTCGTCACAAAAGGTGGTATGCCTATGACGATGCTCCGTCTGAACCTTGTTGCAGGCTTAGGTCCTGTATTGCAGTTGGCTGAGGGCTGGACCGTAGAGCTCGACCCCAAGACCCACGATATTCTTGACAAGCGTACTGACCCCACTTGGCCTACCACTTGGTTTGCCCCACGTCTCGATCCCACGAAGGATGCCTTCAAGGATGTCTATAGCGTTATGAACAACTGGGGAGCCAACCACGGAGCCATCTGCTACGGACACGTAGGTGCTGACCTGATTACGCTTTGCGCTATGCTCCGCATCCCCGTCTGTATGCACAACATTGCTGATAAGGACATCTTCCGTCCTGCTTGCTGGAATTCCTTCGGAATGGACAAAGAAGGCGCCGACTATCGTGCTTGCGCCAACTTTGGTCCTATCTATAAGTAAGGGAAAACCCAGCGGAAAACCGCTGGGAACGGTGACTAGAAGGAGAAGTCGAACGACTTCAAGTCCTCATCCCTTGACGACGTGCCGTAAAGTATCTGGTATTTGCCAGGCTTTACGGCAAGTTCGTCTTTCATTTCGTCGTAGTATTCGAAGGCCTCACCATCGAGGGTGACAATGGCATTTTGAGTCTCGCCAGCCTTCAGATTCACCTTCTGGAAACCTTTCAGTGCTTTGATAGGTGCACCAGCATCATTCAGTCGTTTTACATATACCTGAACTGTCTCTGAGCCCTCACGCTTACCCGTATTCTTCACAGGAACAGTCAGTGTCACCTTAGGTGCTTTGCCCTTCTGGCTCTTTACTTTTGCCTTGCCCACGCTGAACGTCGTATAGCTCAGTCCATAGCCAAAGGCATACTGGGGAATACCCGTAAAGTAACGATACGTACGATTCTTCATCGAATAGTCGAGGAAGTCAGGCAGGTCGCTGTTCGAGCGATAGAACGTCACAGGGAGTTT
>Ga0247611_10004862_pt1 | contig 18288 bp, 23 predicted proteins | sample 177DNAGHGhighgp2_FD_192422 | JGI IMG/M metagenome (GOLD analysis project Ga0247611, IMG submission 192422) | Sheep rumen microbial communities from Palmerston North, Manawatu-Wanganui, New Zealand - 1770 DNA GHGhigh gp2 | ecosystem: Host-associated > Mammals > Digestive system > Stomach > Rumen... | reverse complement strand
CGCAGAAACGGACACCGCGTTCACCGCGCGGTCGCACAGGTGGCCCGGTAGTGAGTGGCGCGTGGCGGTAATGTCTGACGAGGAAAAGTCAAGTTCAAGATCATTTTCGGTGCCACCAACAAAATCAGTATGAACCACATCGTCGGAATCTACGTATGTCATCGTCCAGGTATCATACCCATCAAACGCCACGGACGCAGAAGTCGCACCGTCAGGCAATCCGCTGAACGTCCACTCTCCAGGCGTGACAAGCGCGTAGGGGAGGTCGGACAGGAACGCCTTTTCACTAATAGAAGTTTCGGCGGAAGCAATCCTTCGCTTCAAAGCCGCAAGCCCAGCGATGAGCGCGAGAAGTGCCGCGCCAACTGTGCTGTATGAACCGTACTCCGCGATCTCAGACAGGTCGCTTGGATCGGCACCTACGAGCGGCGCGGCAAGAACCGCCGACACGAACGCGGAGTTGTTCGTACTGATCGCTTGAGATATGTCGTTCGTCAGCGCGACGCGTCCGACAATGTTCGTCCCGAATCTTCTGGCCGTAACTCTGCCTCTTGTGAAGGTATATTGAGCGAATGACAGATGCACGTTAGTTGCCGCGTTTTGCCAGTCCTGTACAGTGAGACGTCCTAGAGGAGCCGTCAAATCTCCGTCAGAGACGAACCATCCTGTGAACCTTCTCTCGATACCATCAAAGAAATCGTACGGGTAGTCTACTCCCCAGAACAGATATCCTCCACCGAAATTAACGTCCATCTCTGAATCGGTGTAATCCTTCCCATTTAGAGTATAAACCCAGTCAGACTGCACACTCCAGACCATGCCTGTCGCGTCAGTCCAATAGGTTCCTGTGCCGTATGAAAGAGCGCGATCAACGATGCCCGTCAGAGAATCGCCCTGTCCTATTTCCAGTATCAGGTCGTGCGTCTTGTTGCTGACCGCTTGCCAAGCGTTCGTTACGACCCAATCCGAATTTCGGAGAGTTCCGAATCTTGCGGCACCTGCGCCAAACGCGCTTATCGAAAGAAAAGCGGAAGCCGCAAAGAGAACGGTTCTTGTGATCCTATTGCCCATCGTCGTCTCCTTCGGGAATCTCTTCCTCTATTACCGTCCCTCCGCCTCTCTTTACGACTTCCGCTAAAGTCTGCATCCTGTCCGCAAGCGAAGCGTTCAGATCAAGCGTGATGCCAGTAAACGCGCCGAAGGTGCTTCCGGGCTTTATCTCGATGTCCGTCTCCGAACTGGATGCGTCATACGCCGCATCGACGTCGTTCGTCACTCTTATAAGGACTGTGTTCGTTATCGTCCGTCGAAGTCCGCTTTCCTTCTCGACAAGGACGAGGGTCGCGTTCTGCCAGCAGAACGGAAAAGTCTTCGTCTCGTCATGCGTGAACTGAATGACAAACGAGAATCGTCCGTCGTCATGAAGCTCGAACTTGTCGGCGGTCTTGACTACGCCCAAGAACGAGAACTCGATCTCGTAACCGGACAGGTCTTCAAGCGGAGACTTGAAGAAGAACTCGAATCCTGTTCCTCCTGCGGCGGAAGTGTCGTCTCCTCTGAAAAGGACGAGATGCGGACGCATGCCGCACTGCGCGTACGTACACTTCTCGTTATGGAAGCATCTGTTCTTCATGTCTCGTCGCTCCTGACAGTAGCCACGCCGAGGTCTGTGAGAACCCGTAGCGTATAAGTAAGGCCATTCCTGTGTGTGATGCCGTCATTGTCTTGTATCTCGTCGGAGAAATTATACTCGAAATCGAGGATGCGCGCAACCCAAGGAAACGAGTTTGTCGTCTTTCTTACAGAATCGGCCCACATCCTAACCTTCAACGGGCTGTCGAACGCCGTCTCGAAGTACGGTATGCCTCGCGAAGGATTTAGCTGAAGTTCGGTGCGCTGGGTCAGGATCGCCGCTTTGAGGATATCCGAATATGCCTTGACGCCAGAGTTGTACACGAACTGGCCGTCTTGCATCGTAATATCGTTGCTTCCGTTCGGTGCTATTGTTTTCGTGGCCATGTGTTACCTCTATCTCAGTGGCGTAAGAAATCTAAGACAGATGTTAAATGCAGGAGTAGTTCCGCCAGTTCTTATTGATAACGCGGAAATCTTCGTTCCTCCAGCTACTGCAAATACTGGAAATACTACTGACCCGGATTCTATAAGTTCGTATGTAGTATATAATGGATTAAATGTATCTGGAATGTTCGATGGAGGTGATAGTGTCTGATCATTAGAGAGAAGTATTGCGCACTGAAAATTGACCGCATTTTCGGCGACAAGGGCGTTGTCGACAAATGCTTGCACGAAACAGTTGCGCGGAACTGTCTTCGCTTCTGAAAGAATACCGTTATAGTTAGAAGTAACGCTCCATGATGTTATGTTTGATGTTCCGTGCGATCCGTAATCTGGATATGTATATGAGAATATAGATGCTCCGTAAATCTTCCAATTCACATTATCTATACCGACCTTGGTATAGTCAACCTTGTTGGAATCTACCAGTGACACGACATCATATAGAACGTCTCCATCGAGATATTTCAGTATTGCTCCGCGAGGATAGCCGTCGATTTCGGAGCATACTTTATCGTCAAATGTATCGAGACATCCGCACTGCTGAAGAAACTGTCGTCCGCTCATCTGCGCGAACAGCTTGTTCATTAGCTGACGAGTAATGAACTTAGACGGAGCAGTCGATCCATTCCATTGATATTCGGAGCTGAATCCTTTCGATGATGGGTCTACGTCTGGAGAATATACGATATTCTCTCCCGCGAATGCGAACGGAAGCGGAATCGTATCGTAATATGGGAGTAAGGCTCGTGTCATGATACGTTCCTGAATAGCTTGATGTATACATTATGTGGCGCAGTGTCAGTCGATCTGCCGAATACTGCGAACTTACTTCCCTTCTTTATGGGAAACACATACTTATTCGAGTACGTGTTGTTCCCAAGAAGAAACTTCGTGTAGTTTTTTGAATTGACGCTATCCGTCGGTATCATGTCTGCGTATTCATCTCCAGAGAAATCGACAGTAGGAATTGTGCCGTCCGCTGGACCGATTACTAGATATGTCGTCAATCCATCAACAAGATCGAATTGAGGATATATCCATCCGTCTCTAGGCATTTCGGTCCATTCCGAACATTGAGTTACAGATGACGTGCCGGAATCGACTTGTGCAGTTAAAACATAAGTAGATATGCCGTAGTCAGGAAATATGCCAGATAAATCCGACTGATCCAAATATTTCCAGTGGATATTATCAACTCCGAGCGTAATGAAATTGTGCGTGTTATTGTCAACGAGTGACATGACGTTTCTTATAGAAGTCCCATCGTCGTGAGCAAGAACGGCTCCAAGAGGATATCCGCCGATTGCAGTAGCGACATTCGAGTTGTACGTGTATCTGATGCCAGTCTGGCCGAAATATGACGCCTGCGAGAAGGCGCGAAGAAGCCAGTTGAATTTGTTTCTCTCAATGTATTTGTCGCTTCCGTTCGTATTGTCATAACCAGAAGGATATCCATTGTCGAAGCATACATCAGCATCATCTGTTTTAGGGACAGGGCAGAGATCGTCTGTATGAGTCGATCCAGAGGGAATTACAAGTTCTCCTGCGAACAAGCTAGGTATCGCGAGAACGCCGTTCTTGATTTTCAATAGTTCAGTATTCGTCATGCTCTGTCTCCTTTGACGTACTCGTGCTGATAAGATGTCATGAACTTTGTGCCGAATGGACCGATTGCAGGAACCCTAGAGTTCGTATCGGTTCCTGCGGCGTGGTCGTCGAATCCGAATACAATTCCGCCCCATGAAGAAATTCCGCGTTTCACTCCGGTAGGGAGTATCAGCCAATACTTTCCGTATTCGTTCGAGTCTTCGGAATGATAAAGATTGTAAGCGTCAATCTCGTCTGCATCAGATGAACCTGAAGATGCAGAACAGGTTGTCGAAACGGACATAACGACGCCTTGTGGATTTTCTGTCATTGTCGCATATCCGCCGAACAGTTCATCTATGTACGCCTTATAATCTGCTGTAGTTGCCGCAGTGGTCATCGACAGCTTCATCCTGCATTTGATAAGATTCGCGTACATTGAATTCGAGATGTTGTTTGGACGAGGTATTCCGCAAGTCGCACCTAGAACAGACAGTCCAAATCCATCATCCATTGTCGCGGCTTTGTCCACATTCATCCTAAATACTGCCCACTTATCCCAGAAGTCGTCAACGGCAAGATACGCGGCTTCGCACATGCTTTCGATAAATGCCTTGAGAGTAGTCGCATCCTCGTATTGCCAGAGGATGACAGAATGCAGTGAGCCGCCGATTCCGTTGTCTATCTCGTGGTAGGTCATGTCGCAACAGTTCCGATTTGCTTACCGTTGAGAGATACGCTAGAACCGCCGTTCAGCGTGACAGTCAATACCCTTAGCGTAGGATATGCCAAGGCTAACGAATTCAAGACTTGTTCGGAGGTTATCGTCGCTCCGATGCCAAATCCAGATATAATCTCTTCGAGAGTTTCCTGATAGTTCGGTATCTGATCGGTTGTTATTCCATTGCTCCACGTGGACACAACGGTTATCGGTTGAGGCTGGGCTACGTAGAAGTTTACAGTTATGCCACCAAGTTCCGAATCTGCCGACTGCTGAATCGAACCCTGTATATACGTAGTCGCACATCCTAGAGACTTGCTCTTCGCGACGGCATCTGCGATAGACGACTTCCATGTATCATTGGAAGCATATCCTGACGGTCCATCGACGCACACAAAGATACTGTGAGGAGCGAGCGTTACTTCTCTCTGCGTCGATGCTATTCCGTCTCCGTTGTTGAGAACAAGAACGTGCTTCGCGGAGTTCTTTGTGGTTGTTCCGTCAATGTATGTCGCCGCGTAAAGTTCCTTGTAGACGCTAGGAACCATACCCCCAAATCCACCTATCGCGGAACGAATCCTGTTTCTGTAGGAATAGTCGGACTCTCCGAGGCTTCCTATCGTCGCGTCGTTCGCGTTCGTTACCGAATCCAATCCAGATATCGGAGACACTATGGAAACCATGTCTCCACGCAAACACTTGACAGGCCCGTAGTTCATGGACAATGCAGTGCCGCTTGCAGATGCCTTCCCCGTTCCAGCCCCTTCTTCGACAGACGGGATTGTAGCATCGGAATCAAGATAGAACGCATCCCCGTCACGAGTTGCGAACATCGTTCCTGCTGGAATCGTAGTATTTACGTCTCCAGTCAGGATTACTGTCACGCTAGACCTAGATGAGGAATTTCTTGATACTCCGAACAATGCGCCGAGAGCATCAAGATAGATTCCGGTCGCTACATTGAGATTGAACTGACAAGCGTTTTGCGCAGTAATTCCTACGGTATCTCGAAGGAATACGGTGAAAGCCTCGATGAGCCTGCCGATGATAGTTTCCGCCGTAACGTCGATATCCTGACCGAATACGGACTTGAACATCTCTACGACGTTATCCTGTATCGAGCTGGTGTCTGGTATGACTACGCCGCTCGTGCTGACGTATCTGTATGGCGATAGGTTTCTGAAGTCGTACGTAGCCATTGTGCCTCCGGTGAATTTATTATAGCATATTTTATCGCAGTTGTGCGCCAGTAGTGTTAGTAAGCCACCACATGAATTTCCATTGGTCGAGAGTCGGGAACGTGGCGACGTACAAGATCTTGTTGGTGTATGTGTTCTGGGCGGTCTTGATATATGCCTTGTAGGATGACATGGAGCTTCCAAGAGGAGTGCCGTTCATTGTTCGGCAGTTGCTGACGGAATCGATGGAGCTTGGATTGATCGTTGACGGCCAACTGATATCGGTGGGAGATAACGTACACGTCTCCCTGTATTCGGCCGATGATGTTTTGCTATATATATTCGCATACATCCAGCCAGATTCCCAATAGAGACATTCTAGTACATAGTCGCGGACTCCGGCTATGTGCGTAAGCGACATCTTTGTGGGAAGATAGTAGACCCTCATGCCTGCTGGCGACGATTCTGCGTGAGATAGATAGCAATAGTATTCTGTGCCAGCCGAGGATGTTCCGATCTTCACGTAGTATACGGAAGATGCGTATGTAGTGTCAGCCGTAGCCTGTATGACTCCGTTCATATTATTACAGGATAAAGCGAGTATGTTATTGTAGGCGGTTCCGTTCACGTCTACGTAGATATATGAGTTAGTATGGAATGCGACGGCATTTGTGCTTGCAAGACGCCTTGCCGATTCGTTAGATATGTAAGCATATATCTGACACTCCTTCGCCCATGCCTCGAAGTTGGTCAGTGTTATCTCCGTTGTGTAGTTCGTTATGAAGTTTACCGTGACGTTTGTTGCTATATACGTGTCGATGTAGATATCTACGTTCGTAGAATAATATGTTGGATAGTATACTGGATAGTGATAATCGACAATATTGTTTGTGACGTTATTTATGACAGTCTCTATGTTGTTTGTCACGTAATACGTGAGATTAGTAGTGTAGTAGTAGTTGGTAACATAGGAAGTATTGTTTGTTATATAGTAGGTATAGTACACATACTGGTTGATCGTGTTCGTTATCTGATGTTCCTCGTATATGTTATAGGTGATATTGGACACCATGTAGATGTTGTTCGTGATATATGTGTTCTGGTATACCCAGTTTGTAATCACGGATTGCGCATGTGAATATGCGCATATGAGAAGAAGAATCGCAAGAAGATATTTTTTCATGGCTACTCCTATACCCAATGTGCCGAGATTGTGAATGAGGAACTCTCGGTGCCATGGGGAATGACTGTTATGCCGCTTCCTTGATTTATTGTGATCATTCCAGTTCCTCCACCACCTCCTTGACCCGGAGGTCCGGGCGGACCTTGAGGTCCTTGAGGGCCAGGTTCTCCCTGCGGTCCCTCTGGAGCAAGAATCTGATCGGTTCCACCGTCCGTATAGTAGAACTTTATCCAAGTTCCACGCCCAGACTCCGGCCAATACTCAACTTTTTCGATCAGCTTGCCGTCTATAGAGCCGCCTTTGATTCGAAAAGGCTTTCCGAACTCTCCCTCGGTCCTGAAAATCTTTCCCCTCCATACGGAATACGTGTCGTCGCCCATCGGAACAAGTGTTTCGGTATCGCGGGATTCAAGAGGATTTCCACTTCCGGTTTCTGCGGTTAGTTTTCCTACGACCTCAACGTCGTTTTCTACCTTGACGTTGCCTTTTACGAGAACGATTTTCTCTTCTCCGCCCGGACAAAGGACGATTGTTCCGTCTTCCGTCAGCTCTATGTACGATTCTGTATTTCCGCTACCGTCTTTCTTGAGCATAGCCCAGAAAGAACTATTCTCGTGTCCTTCCTCGACCTTCAGATTGCAATACCCGTCAGGGATGAAAAAGCCGAAGGAGTATTTGAGCTTGTTGAAGTTGGAATACTCCTGCGGCCCTCCGCCGTTCTCCTTCGTGTTCTTCGACTCGTCTACATTCGCGTTCCTAGATATGGCGAAAGACGTGTCCCTGTCGGCGGCGATTATCCATCCGGTGTCGCCCTTCTTCAGAGGCATCTCGAACCAAAACCCTCCGCTCTTGACGCGAAGTATGCGAACGGTGAACTGCGGCCTTTCCGTCCACACCGTCTTATTTCCGCTGACATAGGGGAACTTCACAAGAGGAGATACTACGGCAAGATTCTTGTCGCGGTCGTCGTACTTTATGAACTGCGCGGGGATGCACGATTCAATCCCTTGCCTAATGTGTTCGCAAAGGTGTTCGATTGCCGCCGAGAACGAAAGCGGAACAGTTGCGTCGGAAGTCTTTGATATCGTGTCGCTCATGTCAACTGATCCCTAAGATAGAGTTTGTAAGTGACCTTCCAGTCATTGCCACGATAATGACCTTCATACTTCCTTCCAAGGATAGTCCATGTTCCATTTGCGCCTATGTTGAACTCGGACTCAACTTCTGCCAACATGACGTTGGGAGGATAGTCCTGCATGAACATTGTGACGTTGCACTTCGTGAAGCTTACGCCGCTCACGGCCAAAAGTCCGTTTTTCTTATCGAATTTCACTCTCTTGGCAGTCCTAGTGTCAGGCTTCGCGTCTGCTATGTAGACGCGTCCCATGTCATAGAAGACGATCCATCTGTCCTTGTTTATCTTGTTCAACTCGGACATCGCCTTCGACTTCGTGAAGACACCCTGCACTGGATTTTTTATGTTGATATAATCAATTGGTGAAGCATGATACTCCGAAGCATCTGGAGGGTTCATCCCAAGCTGTCGGCATACGCTTGTAGCAAAATCTGCGTATGTCATGCGAGGACTCTTGCGAGGATCGATGGATATTGGAGTTGGCACTTCGCCGAGTTCGGTGTAGTTCACGCATCTCATGTGAAGCCACATGTTCGGCGGAGAATCAACATGCGCGCCTATTATGAAACCCTTGTATATTATGGGACAATTCCCTTTGTAGCCAGCCGACAGCTCTACCGTCAGTTCCATTTCCTGCGCCTTGGAAAAACATTCTCGGGCGACCTTGGCTATGGAGTTTATGCGTTCCCTGTCTAACCCCAACACGCTTATCGACGACTGGCATATCGAGCTTACGTGAAGTCGTTCGACCGAGAACTTCACGTCAAGCCTGTCAGAAGAAAATATCTTTCTTCCTTTCTGCTTTATGACGAGAAGATACTCTCGGTTGAAAAACTTGTCGTACAGCATGTCAGCCAATCTCCGCGATCTCGTCCCTAGTATAGTAGACGAGCCTCGTTCCGTTGTTGAAGTCTTCCCACCAAGGATAGTCCTCTCCGTTGACCTCGAATCTGAAGTTCCCTTTATCGGGAACAAGTCCGGCAGGAATTATCCATGCGTTCTGTACGCATCTTTGGCCTAGAACTATAGGTTCGTTGTCCGCGTAAATGCTTGCATACATCATGTCGCGAAACACATGCAGTCGAAAGCGATACAGCGTGTCTTCGGCTATGCAGTCGAACTCTACGTTCTCGAACTTCGATGGAAGGTTGAAGATTTCCATTACCAAGTCCTCTTAGAATGACCTCGTGAAATACTGGCCGTCCTCGTACCAACTGACAGATCGGCTATTACCGTAACTTCCCATCATGCCAGATTGCTTTGTGTCGCTGTTTCCATCGTTGTTTGAATCGACATCTTCTATCAATGCCATCATGAATGAAAGAGTGAACTCTATTTGGTCGAACATGTCCTTCTTGTCAGATTCCTTCAATCCTACCATTATTAGATTTTCGTATGTCTCACTCTTTGACGACACCCAGCAGAGTGCTTTGTTGAAGTCCATTTCGTCCATCATGCGATTCGCAATAGCCTTGAACTCATCGACTTCGTATGCGCTTACATAACCGACGACTTCTATCTTAGAAGGATTGAATACCTTATGGTCGAGATGTCGTATTCCAGACTCAAGTGGAGAGTTTGTCATCTCGTTGGATTCGTCTACGTGAATATCAGTAGGCTTAAATACTTTATACAGGCTGTCAGCTACCGTTTCCGACATCATGCCTATAAGGACTTCATCGACGTTATCCTTCATATCACTTCTCCGCGTTGCTGACTTCCGCCCCGATCTGCTCGGCGAACGAATGTGCGCGCTCCTCCGAGTCGATGTTTCCGTTGATGTTCACGGTGACGCTGGTCTGGCGAGGGATAAGTTCTATAGATTCGTCATAGTTCTTCTCTCTTGACCTCTCGCTTTCCATCGCTTGATCGTACATCCGGTAATTGCTTCCAAGTGCGGCAATAGTAAGCATCTTTCCGGCATTACCAGATGAAACAGTTTCTATTGCGTATGCCTGATCGGAAGCTACTTTATATCCAAGCTTCTTAAAAGGATTTCCAGTCTGCTTGCCAAGAACATTATACGTCTCTCTCGCAGTAGCCGTCCGTCCTTCAATGTCTACTGCTTGTCCCTTTCTCGCGCTTTCTATGAAAGCATCGGATGCTACTCCCATGGCAGAGAGTTGCATCGCTTGCATGTCAGTTATGCCTCGCATGTTCTCGCGGAGCCATTTCTGCATAAGCTCAGGGTCGCGCATCTCTGCCGGACCGGGAGCCTTCCCGAGAACCATCGCCAATGCCTCGATCTTGTCGAGTCCCATTCCGAACATCAATGTGCTTGCCCACTTCTTCTGTCCGGCATATTCGCGCATGACATCCTTTTCGGACGCGCCGTAGGATGTCATCGCATTAAACATACGACGATATCCTCGTCTGTCTCGACTTGCTCCGTACAATCCGCCAAAAGTCCTTCTCTGAACTCTTTCCAAAGATGCGTCTGTCGAAGCAGCCCCAGTTTGGTATAACAGCTTCGCCGCATAGAACGGCATGGCAAGTTTCGCATACGGGCCAAGGAACGCGCGAAGTCCGGTCAGTGCCTTCGTGTTTTCGTTTACGCCTTTGGTATTTGCCTTTTCTGCGGCCAATACTTCTCGCGCTTTTTTCGCGGCGGCTTTTCTCTGATCCAAAGAAGACTTACCAGTTGATTCGTCTACTTCTAGGAAAGATTCGTACAGACGCCTCTTCTCCATGTGAGAAGGATCGCGAATCTCTCGCATTGCATCACGGTATCTTCCACGAGCAACTATATTCGATTCGTTCCTAGAAGCCTTTTCTGCACGCTCTCTTTCTTGTCTTTTTTTCCCCTCTTCTTCGCGCTCGTTTCTTACTTGTCGTCTGGCGAGAATACTTGCTATCCTTGACGCTTCCGATTGGTTCTCGACTTCCCCGTCATCTCCGAACTCGGCATATCTGTTGTAATACTTCTGTCTGAGATAATCGTATCTGGATGCTTCTATGAGATTGCCTCGTGAATCTAGTTTATATCCAAGACCGCCAAGCTTCTCGTTGAAAGACATCGTTTGCTTTATAGACGACGCTCTCCTTGAGGCCGATTCTTTTACTAGTCTATTTTGTTCGGAAGTAGAGGTTCCTTGGATATTCAGCTCTAGTTCGTTTATTCTTTTGGACAGCTTGGAGATTGTACTTAAATCGTTGATTCGCTTCGTCAGAGTTTTTATAACTAACTGAGCGTCACGAGTATCAAGACCAACATCCGAGACAAGAGAGCCAATATCCCTTCCTGCATTTATAGCTTCTACAAGCTTATGAAGCAGTCTGCTGACGTTCTCTGGTGTATTCAGTGCCATTACCTTACGAACCTCATCTTGTCATTGCCGCCCCTGCGCTTCCTGCTCGCCAGCCACCTAGAATACGCCATCTCGTTGTACCTCTTCACGTGGATTATCTCGTAGAGTCCGTACATCTCTTCAAGCGTATAGTATTCGTTAAGCTCGCGAAGTGTCGCAAGCCGCTCCGACACGACGGTCGCGATCATCTGGTCGAGATTCTTTACTTCTTCGGCTCTTGGGCCTTCGCCTGTTCCTCCAATAGGGCGCGGAAACGCCCATCGGCGAAAAAACCGAAGTTCTTGTCGTACATCTTCGTCACCAGAAACACGATGTCGAACGGATCGAGCTTGCCGTTGATGGCCTCAACGGTATCGAGAGGAAAGTAGCCATCGTCGTTTTCGGCCTTGATTGCCGTGTACTTCAATATCCGAAGAATAAGATGCTCCTCCAGCTCCGCGAATGCAAGTACGTCGCGCTCCTTGATGAGAGGCGCGAGTTCCCTGTTCACGGACATGGCGTCGATGGCTGGGATGCTCGATATCACGAACCTCTTGCCGCCGTTCTCGACGTATTCCTTGTTCCTGAAGTCTGCTACTACTGTCATGGCTACTTTCCTTTCTTTGGTTTCTTCGTTACTGCTGGACAGAAGCCGCCTCAAGGCCAGTGTTCTTGCCCGGCGACGACATCTTCTCCATCATGAAGGTGTAGGTCTTGGCTTGCATCTTGCCATCGGGAGCGGAAGTTATCGCCGGGTCGCCTTCCGTGATACGCCCGTTCGTGAACGTCCACACGTTCTTCGCCGAAGACTGCTGGCTCCCGCTAGCGTTGATGAGCGGCGCGGAGATCGTGATGCTATCAACGGTAAGGTCGCGTATAGGAGCGATGTTCCCCGGTTGGATGTGAGCGTTGTGAAGGAGGCTTCCAAGCTGGGTGTCGGCCCTAGACTGCGGAATCACGGCGATGCTGATGGTGAACAGGTTCGGCGCGCGCCAGAACACGGCCTGTCCGTTCAGCGTGGCCTCGCCGTTCGCGACCGTGATGCGCTCTACGGTTACTGGATTCTCGTCCGCGCTGAACTCGCTGATGGTCGCAGTCTCTCCGTTTGCCATCTTGACGGCTACCGTGCCGCCAGCGAATGAAATGTCAATCATGGCTTCTTATACCTTTCCTTATTGTTAGATGAGAACATGCGTACCGACGATCTTCTTGATCGCGTCGCCCTTCGAGTAGATGAGGACGTACTTGCACTCGTATTCGTTGTCCGTCTCGACGAGCTGGCACGAGATATGGTAGCCCTGCGACTGCACGTCGTTCACGGATTCTTCGTCGCCTCTGGCGTAGTTAAGGACGAGAGCGCGCTTCTCTGCGGAAAGCGTCTTGTTCGCGAGAATCACGCCGTTGTCGAGTCCTTTCTGCGCCGCAGAATCGACCACGGTGTAGATGGATGAGACGCCAGTCGCGTTCGCCGGAATCTTCGGCATGTTCGTGAGAAGCGTCATGAGGCCGCGAGAGATGGTTCCACGAAGCCACAGGTCGTTGACTTCGATTGCCGTGTCCGTGCCGTCTCCGTTTATGCCGCGCTGGTAGAATGTGTACGAGCTTCCGTACGTCTTCGTCAGACCGAAGAAGTTGACGTTCTTGTCAACATAGCCGCTGTATGCCGTATCGTCAGTCACCGACGCGCTGACTGCGTCGTGACGCTTATACATGAGCGTAGGAGCGGAGTTCGGCTGGTCGTAATCCGTAGCGCAGATAATGCCCATAGCGGCGCAAGCGGCCTTCTGGAAATCGTTTCCTGTCCCGCCGAATGTCATGTTCAGAAGTCGCTTGCCGTTCGCAAGATCGAGCATGGCGTGTGTCGTCGCGCTGTATGATTCGTTTGTAGGAATGAAGAACTGGATGCTCGAATCGGTATTGAGCTCAAGCATTGCAGTAACTTCAGCCGTAGTAATCTGATTGACTGTATCATCGCTTTCGGACGCCTCCCCCATCAGAGGGCAACAGCACGTGAACGGCTCGGCGGAATTGATCGCCGCCTGAAGAGCAAGCGAATACGGATTCGTTCCGCTCGAATGGGCCTTGATGACAAGCGCGTCCGAAGGGGAAAGTCCCGTGCTCCCGCGAGACGAGAAGTACGTCTGGATCGCGGTCTTCACGGCAGAAGTGCCAGAGATGAAGTCCGCGTTCGTAACCTGCTTGGGAACGTCGGTCCCGACGGTTATTCCGCTTGCGATAGTAGTCCCGTTGGGGATAATGAACAAAGCCCTGATTGGAAGGCTTGGCGCGGAGACGGTGACTGTCGAACCGATCTCCACATATTTCTTTTGACTAATCGCCATGTTGTCTGTCTCCTGTTAGATGGGCTTCGTCTCGACTTCCCAGCCGACATACTCTTGCCCGAAACTCAACTCCTTGGGCACCTGAAGCTTCATGGTGAAGGCCACTCGCCTCTGGTACAGCTCGCTGTCGTCATTATACACGAAAACGGTGAGGGGGTCAATGCGCAAGCTGGCGCAACCCTTCATGCGGAACTTTTCGTTTCCTTTGCCGTTCAGCCATACGCGGAGCATACCGGACACATCTTCGCTCGTAAGAGTGTCCGCAGAAACTTTCGCTCCGCTTCTCTTCATGATGGTCTGCAACTGCCACGTTTGCTGTTCTATCCACTCGTCGAGCCTCGTCTGCTTCGTGGCGTTGAAGGAAAACCGTTGCCATCCTATCTGTTCGATCTTCGCGAGACGGCAGGTAATTACACGATCCATGTTCTGAACGGACGGCTGTCCGAACTCTACGCAGTCGAATCCAGATATTCCAAGTTCCGTGAATCCGCGAAGAACAACGTCTCGGATTATCTTCACCACCTCGTACTTCGTCTTGTTCGCGTCGCTCATGTCACGCTCCTCCCGTCGGATCCATGTCCTCGTAGCAGTAGCACCTGCGCCAGTCGTCGTAGGAGTTCCATTCGGCGCACTGGAAGACGTTGTATATCTTACCGAGATACCGAACCTGATCGCACGTTCTCCCTCTGGCCGCATTGTTCAGGTAGACTCCCTTTATCCATACCGTTATGGTGGACTTCGAGGTATCTATGCCAAAGTCCTTGTAGTCCTTCTCTCCTACGTTCTTTCCACCGAACGACGAAATGATTCCCGGCTGTACATGACCGCTCGTCCAAGTCCATTCTCCGTATGTCGGAGTCCTTTGGCCGAAATCGTCGGTCTCGTCGGATATCGCATGCCTATACTCAAACCTGATTGGCTTGATTACGCGAAGCGCACGAGCAAGTATGTCGATGTATGCCATCCTTATCTCCTCCATTCTGTCTTTACTACGCTAGTATCGAGTATCACGTTGTCCGCGTGATGTAGAAGATAAAATAGTGACTGCGTGGCGTAGAACTTGGCTTGAGACTCTGGAACGGCTCTTCTTCCGGTAGATATTATCTCTCTTGCTATTCCTATCGCATCTTGCTTGAACGCGTCGAACGTGTTGGAATAAATACGTTTGCCATTATATATCTTGTTTATGGCATTTACGATCTTCTTTATCTTGGAGTCGAGAGGAATTTCCGTATCTTTATAGGAATAAGTCACGACATCATCTATAGACAGGTCTTCTATGTCGCTATCTCTCGCCTCTTGCGCCGCGAGAGAATACCCGTCGACTTTTCTCCTGCCTTCCATTGACCATCTTTCATGAAGATTTTTTATCTCGCTTGTGCCCGTTAGGTCGGTCACTTCATAGGATATGCTATCCCATATAAGACCAGTCTCTACGGCGGGTTGGGATATTCCGGCCTTATATGTGAATGCCGCGTTTGAGCTTTTCTTCTTCTCTCTGACTTTTATCGTCTCGTCGGACAACTGTCCGTCATATCCTAGTATGTGGGCTCGTATGATCTCAACCCAATACTTGCCATATTCCTCAAGACGCCTTTTTATTGTGTCCCCAACCACTCCTCTTGATATGTCATGTCGCCTGACAGTGCTGAAGCTGGTAACATCCCCACTCTTTCCTATATTCGATATGTTGCTGTACTTATCTTCCAGCAGAAATCTTCTGTTTTTAAGCCCCATCTTCATCATTGATCTCGTCTTCGTGTAATTTCTGTACGCTCCGAATACTGTCGTCATCACGAAATTCATTATCTCAAGCCTATTCTTTCTCAATGGATAGAACAGGTCGAATCCGTATTCTTTCTTCAGAAGTTCCACGGCTTCCGCAACGGTAAGACCGCTTCCTCCTCCCCATGTGGTGTGGACTTTCTGCGCGTCCTCGTCTGATATCCCTATTCTAAGGGAATAGTCCAGTTTTCGGGGACGGTTGCGTTCGTCTCGGATATCGAAGAATCTGAACTTTCCCGGTCTAGTATTGACTGAGATAGACATAAAGATTTTGTCGCCAGTGTCCATGACGCCAAAATCCCTTCTATATCAAGTCCCTCACGGAATCGCGAGCCGTGTTCAGGAAGATTCCTGCGGGAGCCTGTAGGTCGAGATACGCAAGAAGCTCGCGACCGTAAGGAGTCTCGTTCAGCCAGTACGACCAGTCGTCCACGGTGAACGAGTTAGGCTTCGTGCGCTCTATGGACACGGAACCGATAGTGGCCTTTACCTCGCTTCCGCCGGGGCCTCCCGCGCCGCCCTCTGACACGCTATCGTAGTCCTGCTTCGCGAGGACTATAAGATGAGCGGCCATGAGGAAAAGGGTATAGCATCTGCGATGCCCTTTCATCGGCATAAAGAAAGACTCCGGCCCTACATGAAGCATCGCCCGAGTGCCGCACCTCTGTACGAGCGGAACCGGATAGATTTCCGCGTTGTCGAACTCGGGAAACTCGGCAAGGAACTTGTCGAGAGGGAAAACGGGCGACGGCTTCTCGCAACAGTCCATGATGGTCAGGCCTTTCTCTTCCTTCCCCTGCGTTTTTCGGCCTCGCGCTTCTTTACGTAGCCCGGTTGGCCAGCGTTGCGGTTGCGAACGTCGATAACATCCTCTTCCGCATCGGTGATATTCACGGAACCATCGCGATTGATGACGGCTCCTGCGTCCTCCATGTTCTTTTCCGTAATTGGGCGAGACGGGTCTTCCTCGTCGGACATGAGGTTCTTCTCGGCCATCTCGTCTACCTTGTTCTGGTCGGAGACCTTCTGGTTCTTGACCACCATGATGAGTCCGCGCTTGATGTCGCTCTGGAACTTCGGAACGCTTTCGAGATATTCCAGCATGGCGTCATCTACGAAAGTGTATACGCCGACAGGAATCAGGGTACTTCTCTTGTCAAGAGGCTTGCCAGAGAATAGTTCTGCTCCGCCTACGAGTCCAGACCCGCCGTTGATGAGAACGGCCTTGCCGTCTGGGATGAACGAGTTGCCGGGGCCAGTCTTCCATCTCTGGTAAGAGAACGGGCCGGGTCGTTTGCTGATGATTGTGTGCATTGATTCTCCAGTTGTTTAGTGGAAGAGCCCCTCGAAGGAAGAAGGAGGCGGCGCGAGGAGAGGGGCAGGAAGAACCTCGCGCCGCCTATTTCATTAGGCCGCAACGTACTTCGCGACCGCGAACGGACACGCGATGAGCGCACCCGCGACGCTGGCGGAGTAGGATTCCTCGCGACCCTTCAGCGTAGGAATCGCGCCGACCAGACGAAGCTTGCTCGTCTGGAACAGGTTGATGGAATCCATGCCGACGCCCGGAACGTTCTTGGTGAACACGATCATGCACGGTTCGCCGCTGGAGGCCGTCTCAAGCTCGGCGTTGAAGCGAAGCTCGACGTTCTTCCAGTTGTCGTTCAACCACGACATCGCCGTGTAGCCGTTGTAGGCGTTCGGGACGGTGAACGCGGTCTGCCACGAGATCGGGCAAGCGAGCACGATTGGGAGCGAGTTGATGTCGCCGTTGCCCTTCAGGCTCGTGGCGAGGTTCTGCTTCACGACGCGCAGGGCCGAGATCATCGCATCGACCGTGAGGGTCGGATCGGCGGGGTCGATAGGAAGGTTCGTCGCCGTCGGGGCGTTCACCTCGTTCAACACGCCGTATAGCTTCTTGTCCGAGATGGACGAGCCGTAGTAGAAGAAGGCGTTCGTCCAGATGTCCTGCGTGAGGACGATGGCATCCTTCTTGTCCTTGTAGGCGTTGCGGCGCATGACCCCAGCCACGGCCTCTTCGAGCTTCGTGACCTCAAGGCCCCATTCGAGACGAAGCGTGTCGCGCGTGTCCCAGCCGTAGTTGTAGCTGGCGAGAGGCGCACGGCTCCAGTCGTCGTAGAGGCTCGTGCCGCCCGACAGCTCGCGGAGCTTGAACACGATCTTCTCCGTCAGCCAGTCGCCGACGGTCTTCACGCCGAACGTCTGGACGGCAGAACGGCCCGTGTACAGGCGGTTGATTTCCTGCTCGTTGAAGTACAGGAAGAACTGGCCGAGCGCGTCGATGTTCGCGTCGCCAAGGTTGAACCCTGCGTCCTTCGCCCAGATTTCAACGGCCTCCTTGTAGGTCGGGTCGCTGTCGAAGAGCTTCTTGAGGGAAGCGGAATCGCAAGAGAAGCCCATCTTCTCGGCATCCTTGATGCCGAAAGTGGATTTCGTCATCGCGTCCGTTGTGCGGAAACCCTTCTTCGCCATTTCGGGCGAGAGGGAATCGGTGACAATGGTGAACTCGAGATTTTTCATCTTTGTATCTCCTTGATGCCTTAGCCGAGGTTGATGATGGCAACGTCAGCAGTATCGTCTCCGAACTCGTTGCCGGACGCGACGAGATTGGAACCGTTCTGGATGGCGAGGATTTCGCCGACGAGTGTGCCGCCAGCCGACGTGGTTGTGAGTACGCCAGCAGTTGCATAGACCTTCGCGCCGACTGCCCAGCTCGAATCGTTTGCACCCTCGGGGTCGAAGTTGACGGTGATTGTATCTCCGTCAGCGGCCGTCCCAGTTACAACAATGCCGTAGTTCGCAAGCGTTACATTTGTTCCGTCCAGCGCCCAAGTCGTGCCCGTGGACACGGTAGCGGTGAACACGTACGTACCTTTCACGCCGGAAACCGCAGTGCCGAAAGTGGCCGCAGTGACGGTGACGGTCGGGGACGTAGACGCTCCCTTATAGCCATACACCGCGACGGCGGTA
>Ga0247611_10004861_pt1 | contig 18288 bp, 8 predicted proteins | sample 177DNAGHGhighgp2_FD_192422 | JGI IMG/M metagenome (GOLD analysis project Ga0247611, IMG submission 192422) | Sheep rumen microbial communities from Palmerston North, Manawatu-Wanganui, New Zealand - 1770 DNA GHGhigh gp2 | ecosystem: Host-associated > Mammals > Digestive system > Stomach > Rumen ... | reverse complement strand
CCCTCAACTGCCTTCTTGCCCGGGAGGACCTCCGGATCGACCCCGACCGGGTCTTCGTCGCCGGAACCAGCGCCGGGGGCGCCATCGCCCTCTCCCTCGCCTACGACCCGCCGGGGAACATGCCCCCCTGCCGGATCCGCGCCGTCGGAAACCTCTGGGGCTATGTCCGGGACCTTGATATCCTGAAGAATGCCCGGGTGCCGATCCTGTCCTACCAGTCCGTCCAGGACCCCGCCGTCCCGTACCGGGAAGGCTTCCTGCTGGGACTTCGCATCGCAGGACGCGCCTACGGGACCATGGCTGTCCATGACAGGGCCACAGCCCTCGGCATCAGAGCCGAGCACCACCCCGTCCCCCAGAAAGGCCACCGCCTCCACCTCGACGCCCAGGACCGCCTCACGCCCCTCTTCTACGACATCCGCGACGCCCTCACCGACTTCTTTTCCCGGGAGCTGTAGCCTTCCACGCTCGCCTGACAACTCCCCCGTCTATTTCTTGTGCGGGGCCCTGAGACTCCTCCTTCGGAGCAGGGCTTCGAGGTAGTAGTAGTCGGCGTAGTTGAGAGGTTTGTCGATGTCGGCTCCATCATTCATGTTCGTGACGGAGTGCAGAAGGAGGAAGCCGTGGTTGGTACCGATGGATGCAGTATATGCCGGGGATGACAGGCTTTTGACTGTCTTGTCTGCTTGCTCCAGATACCGCTTGTCCCCGGTAAAGGAATAGAGCTCATACAGGCCTGAGGCCATGACAGCCCCCGCTGCCGCGTCCCGAGGAGCATCGGGGATGTCCGGGGCATTGTAATCCCAATACGGAACTCCGTCTTGAGGAAGGTTCGGGTGGGCGAGGAGGAAATCTGCGATGTGGCGGGCCTGGTTGAGATAACGCTCATAGCCGGTGAAGCGGAAGGCCATGGTGTAGCCGTAGAGCCCCCATGACTGCCCGCGGGACCAAGCGGAGTCGTCAGAGTACCCCTGTACCGTCTTTTTCTGGATGACTTCACCTGTTTCGGGATTGTAGTCCACCATGTGCCAGGTGCTGTAGTCGGGGCGGAAATGATTCTCGATGGTCTTGTCAGCATGGCTGACCGCCACATTGAAATAGGTCGAGTCTCCGCTTATCTCGCTGGCCCGGAAGAGCAGTTCGAGGTTCATCATATTGTCGATGATCACCGGGCAGGTCCAGCCTCTTGATGTTCCCCAGTCCCAGCTCTTGATGACGCCGGCGCCGGGCTGGAACCGTGTACAGAGGGACTTCGCGGTATTGACGATGACCGCCTCATATTCCTTGGTCCCCTTGAGTCGGAGCCCGTTACCATAGCTGCAATAGATCATGAACCCAACATCGTGATGGCGGGTGTGGTATTGAATCGAGCTGAGAATCTCCGTATACTGTCTCGCATGTTCGGCCCAGTACTCGTCTCCTGTGTATTCATACATATACCAGAGTGTCCCCGGAAAAAAACCGGAAACCCACGAGGTGGTGGGGACAAATTTTAGGCTCCCGTCCGGATTGAGTGTCATCGGGATGCGGACGGTGTCGCCCTCCTCGCATTCGTCGATAAGGTACTTCAGTTGCAAGGAAGCGTTGTCAAAAGCGCCGCCAATCATTCTGGAAGACACCCCTTCCCGGCAGGAGGACAGGAAGGCAATGGCCGCGACAAGGACAAGGGCGAAAGATCTTTTCATCTATCGGTCTTTTAAATTATTCGGGCTTGAGGGTAACGGTAACACTGCAGGACTTACCGGCAGGAACTGCGACAGAATACCCGACGATGATCTTGCCGGGGTTGGGGGCGTCCCAGGGCTCAGGACCTACCGCCGACCATATCTTATACTCCGGCTTGACGGAAGGATTGTCCGATGCCACCGAAAGCAGCATCTGGTATCCGCCCTGTGACAAAAGAATTCCCTTATCCGTCACCTTGGCCGACGCGTCCGTAACCATACGCCACTCTATATCAGCCGGCGCATCCGGCAAGGTGACGATGAAATCGGAGACGGAAAGCGAATTATCGTTCACGAGCAATATTTCTCTTTTCGCCGAGGACAGTTCTCCGCCAAATACGGGTGTAAGATCTACGGTTCCCCCTCTGGCCGCATCCGTATCCACCACATCAACTATACTTGCCCGACCATCGACACAATGATTCTTCCCATTGACTGTCAGTGTATTATGCGCCTTGTTTCCCAGCCGGAATACCCTCCATCGATAAGAATCCTGCGATTTATCCCAGAAATTTCCGTTATGCGCTTTGAGCGCCTGCTCTACATTCGTATAGGTCTGAGAGCCGAGGTCGCAGGCCCACCGCAGCCCGAAAGCATCGAAGACGAAAGACCCGGCATCCATGTGTCCATGATTGTAGGATGCATATCCGCCCTTGAAGGCAAGATATCGCTCCTCCGGAGAGCCCTTCCATCCCGTGCGGATCAGTACGACGGGGACAGGACCGCCACCTGACCAAAGCTTTGCGTCCGCAGCGGCACTCTTTTTCCCTGCCAGAGAGAACTTGGCGGCCATACAGGCAGGGAACACAGCAAAGCGCATCCAGTCCCGGTCGACAAAGTATTTTCCTCTACGCAGAAGCGCGAACTCGCTCTCCAGTAGATCGGGGCGTAACTGCCTTGCTGCAAACCACCACATCGCATAAAGCGGACACAGTTCGTCACTTCCGTCGGAGTAACTGAAGGTCCGGCCGGAAGTTCCGGCCATATACTTCATAAAAGTTCCGGATTCCAAAAAGCCAGGCGCATCGGAGAGCGCGGCATCGGAACCGTAAACACCCCTTAGCATTTCGAGCAGCATGGTCTCGAAACCGGTCCCATACGACCAATAGACATAACCTTCGGGATATACGCCGTCTGGACCGTACATCGCCATCGCCTTTCTGTTGTCGGCAACAGCCGAGGCAAGCAGTTCCCTGCTTCGCTCCGGATACCACTCGTAAGCGGCGATGGCTGCCGCCGCGAGTCCACAGTAGCAGACCTGATTCCAGTTGTTGTCCGCAGAAGTGAACCACTGGCCTTTGTACTTGCTGAGCGCAAAGCGTTCCAAGGTGGCGGCGGCCTTGTCCCGGACGGAAGAGGGAAGAGCGCTATAGCACCAGTCAAGTCCGATTGCCACCGCAAGCGCCATTTCTCCGGTATCCAAAAAATGCTTCGTGTGCCAGTCGGGAAACGCGCAGACAGTCAGGATATCCTCCCTGACTCGGGACAGATATTTCTTTTTCCCCGTCATTCTCCAGGCATAAGCGCTGAAAAATATCCTTTCCAGGGCGTAACGGGACTGCTCCAGCAGCCGCCGTCCGGAGATATCGAAGCGGTAGGAAAGATGCAGCGTGTCGTTTACGCATTCATCCGCGTGAGCGATAATGGACTTATGCAGTAGCTTAACATCGCTGTTCGTGCGGATGTTTTTCCATAGTAGCGCCTTCTCCGCCTCATTCATGAAAAGCCTCGGATGAGCCAAGTCCATGGCCCTGTCCCAATCAGGCGTGCCGGAGACCGGGACGGGCGGCATTTCAATTTGGTAATGATTACCCTCGAAATGGATTTCCAGCCCCTCAGAAGTGCGGACGACCCTGATATCCGGGAGGGGCGATTCTCCGTGGACCGACCCATCTATAAACAGAACGACAGGCGTGAAAGGAGGGACCCCTTCCTTGCTCTCCCAGCGGGGCCATGCGCCCAGCCCCCCGAACAGGTGGGTATGGGTCCATCCTTTCTCCGGCCGCTGGACAACGGCCTCCAACGTTCCTTCCGGTCCGTAGATCTGACGCATTACCGAACGCTTGTCGCCTGTGGATAGTTCTATGCCCCGCTTGGATGAATTATTCGAGAAATCCCCGCTGAGGGGCAGCTGAATTCCGTAACCACCGGAACGGAGGTAAACAGGATCGGGGTTATCGTGCCAGAATATCCGCACTTCGCCCCTTTCTCCGATCAGGGTGTGGCTGAAAACCTTTTGGCAGTCGAACTCCGGCGTGCCTTCGGAGCGGTTCATTTTATAGTTCGGAACCATGTGCCAATAGCACGAGATGTGGTCTTCTTCCAGCAGGGTTGTGCGCGTCCTCCAGCGGTACATCCAGTCTTTGCCGTTGGAAGACCATCCTGTCATGCCCTGCCCTGTGGGAGAGGCGTTTCCGCCCGTGACGCAGAAGCCGAGGTCGGCCGAATAGGCTTCCTGCATGTATTTGGCCGAGGCCTGCCAGTGGGTCCGGTCATAAGTCTGCCCGGCGAAATAGATACGGGCATCTCCGTCGGGGCGTACGTTCAGGACGAACCCTCCGGCCTTGATGGCCTTGCGGCCTCCCTTCAAATCGGCCGGAGCGGGCTTTTCCACCGCAGTCCAGAAAGGATGGTCTTCAGGAAGAAGAAGTACACAGAAGGCCTGCGTGGCAAAGTAGGAATCCAGCGGAGAATTGTAGTGCTCGGCCAGGGAGGTGTTCTTCCCCCGGTAACCGACTTCAATCAGGCCATTCTCCGAAACGGCACCGTTTTCAAGGAAGTACTTCAGGTCCCCGGACATCAGCCTTCTGGCAAGTCCCGGGTCCATGTCACCGTTGCCATTCAAAATGTTCCATCCAATCGCGGCATCCGCGGCGAAGCGATAGGTCAGGCTCCTTCCCCAGGGGATATGCCCGCTCGTGCGGGAATACAGGAAAGGAGCTGTCTCCATAAACTTGGAAGAGATCCTGCGTATTTGTTCCCCATACTTCGCCGTCCAAGCGGGATCGAATTTCAGAACCCAGTTCATATAGAGCTGGAAGCCCCAGAGATTGTAGTAGTCGAAGCCCCGGTTGTCACCGTCGATGTACCAACCCTGGCCCCTGTACCAGCCGAGCAGACGCTCCAGCTTGGCCGTATGGTATTCCCGGTAGCCGTTTCCGCCGTGCTCTTCCAGGAATCGGGTAGTCAGGAGGTGGAACAGGTAATGATTGTTGTCCCAAGTAGGGTTGATGGAGTTTTTCTCCAGATACGTCAGGAGGTTTTTCTTCTGTCCCTCAGTCAGCGGATTCCAGAAGCGTTCCGGGGCCAGATACAGGCCCAGTACGATGCCGGATCCGGTCTGGTCGGCTTTCTGCGGTTCACCCCAGTAGAGCGGGTCAGAAGGGTCCGTACCATGGATATAGGCATTGATAAACGGTTGCGTAATAGACCCATCATATCCAGGGACCGTGTCCTTTCCGGTCCCGACATAGTACTCTACAACGCCCACCATAATCCGCTCCATCTCCCGGATGCGGTCCTCTGCGGACGGCTTCATATACCCCGCGAAGGCGCCTTCAAGGGGAGGAAAGGAGAATATGCCCGTCTCGGGGTCCACATAGTTCATCACCCCGGAGATGATTGTCTCCGAGGCGGCCACCCAGGTCTCTCGTGTATAACCGGTATAAGGACTCTTTTCCCGGTCAAACGTAGACGGGAGCGAAGAGAGCATCAGAAGGGAAAGAAGGACGGAAAGCAGCATGATTATTTGATACAGAAGGGTTCAGAGAATTCGACCCGCACACCGTCCGGGTTGAGGGCATTGTAAATCCAGCGGCGGGTAAGGCCGATGCAGGGCTCGCCGAGCTGGGCGGTGCCGCCGCGGGAGCGCAGCAGGTCCAGCGTGGCCTGCATATCCATCGTCTGGAGGCAGGGATGGGCGAAATCCGCCCCGGCGGGCTTGTAATGTTCGATAAATTCCAGCGAGGATCCCAGCCGCAGGTAATGGATGGAGCGTCCTCCGCTGTCCACCCGGATTGCCTCCCGGCAGCCGAGGATCCCCACCCAGAAAGGGTCGACGGAATCGACTCCGGAGGCGGGCAGGCCGGCATGGAGGATACGGTCCGAAAGGCGCCTCTTGGAAAGTTTCCTGCAGAAGCACTTCTTGTGTTTTCCCTGCGGCTGGTATTCAATGAATTCCACCGGATTGCCGTCGGCATCAAGGCAGCTGAAGACTTTCTCACCGGCTCCGTCGGTCGTGACATCGCTAACTTCCCAGCCTTTGGCAGCCATGTATTCCTGCATCTTCCCGGCGGAACTCACCAGGATGGAGACTTTTACCAGTCCGTTTCCCGGGGTAACGTCCGGATCCTCCACCAGCTGGATAAACTGCCGGTCATTGACTTTGAAGGCCAGGACTTTACCATGATCACTGTCATAATGGAAGGCCTCGTCAAAACCGAGGAGTTTTCCGTAATAATCCCTCGCCATTTCGAAAGAGCTCACTTTGAAAGTGAGTCCCGAAAGTCCCAGGATTTCAGGCATATCCTGGGCATAAAGGGAGATGCCCAGAAGCAGGGCAAGGGTGATGGAAACAATTCTTTTCATTCGTCAAAAGGGCCCGAGGGCGGAGGATAGTTCCTTCATCTCTGCCGCCGAGTATTTCTTGAAGTTGCGGAGGATATCCAGGTTGGACTGCACGATGGCGTGACTGTCCATCCCGATGCACACGGCATCCGGACCGTCCAGGCTCATGGCGTACTTGATGAGGGTAGGAATGTCAATTCCTGCCCGGTTTTCTTTCGGCCGGACGAGCTTCATCAGCATCACGCCCATCCCCTGCGCCTTGGCGGCCGGTATGGCGATACCTTCGCGGTTGGAGTAATGGGATGCGTCCCACTGGTTCATTGCGATGAGCATCGTGTCGAAGTCCCCCCGGTCGCACATGGCCTTGGCGGCGTATGCGTCGGCATGGCAGGAAAAGCCGATGTGGTCGCAGACTTTTTCATCCTTCATCCGATGGACGATATCGATGAGATGGCCCGGGCGGCTCATTTCCTCCACGTCCTCCAATGAGTTGACACTGTGGATCTTAAGCTCTTCCAGATGGTCGGTACCAAGGCGGCGGAGGCTGTCCTCGATTTCGGCAAGCGCCTCGTCGGGATTCCGGGAGGAAACCTTGGTGGAAAGATAGACTTCCTTTCTCCGGGTTTTGAGCACCTCGGCGATCCTGACCTCACTGTAGACCTTCACTGTGGGCTTGGGCTTTCCTTTTGGAAGAGCCAGCGAATTGTCGTAGGCGTGGGCCGTGTCCCAGTAGTAGAGACCATTGTCGAGAGCGAAGTTAAGCATCTCCCAGGCCTCCTCGTCCGTATCGATATGGCAGAAGCGGCTGCCAAGGCCGAGGACCATTTTTGGAACGACGGCACCGGTCCTTCCGAGAACGACCGTCGGAAGGCCTTTGGCGTCGTAGCGGCTGCGCTTGTTTCTGCGGAGGCACGGCTCTGCCGATGCCGTCGTCTCAGTGGCAAGAATGCCGGCCCCGGCGGTGGCTGAAAGCCCCGCCAGGGCGGCATAGGTGCCTAATTGATTCAGAAACTCTCTTCTTTGCATTGTTTCAATTATTTAAAACTATGGACGTATCCCGTAACGCCGAAGTATTCTCAATATCTTTTTTCGAACAGAACTCGCCCAAAGCTGATAGCCGTAATCTCCGGGATGAACGCCGTCCAGGGTGGTGTCGCCCCAATCATCTTCTGCATTGGACGGAATGTAATAGACATCCTTGTATTTTTTTACGGCAATTTTCATCAGCGAATCCGCCATGGCGATTTTTTTACTTTCCCCCCAATTATGTCCCTGGTTGAAACTCCGGCGATGGCGGTAAATCGTCCCCATGAAAATGAGCGGGACGCCCGGCTTTGCCGACTGAAGAGTCTCGATGAAAGGAAACAGATTATGGTTTACCGATTCTGCATTACCATTTGAAAAGGCATCGAACACAAATGCTTCTACATCGGCCTCCATCAAAGCTGCCGCAAACTGAGGTTCCATCCTGCAGTCTCCGCTAACCCCGAGATTACAGAACAGCAGTCCCGTCTGACGCGAGAGAATGGCCGGTACCGTAATGCCGGAGCGAGTGGTTCCAACTCCGTGCATAAAGCTGGAGCCGTGAAGGCAAATTCGGTGGGAGAACGGCTCCGGACCAGGCTCCAGAACTGATCCGCTGATTACACCCACCTGCACCGAAGCGGGTTTTGCAAACAGCGGAAAATAGATTAGGCATTCTTTCACGGAACCCTCCATCTGCTCGACAAGTTTTTTGACCTTGCCGTTTTCTTCGCTACGCTCATAGCAGCAGTTTCCTGCCCAATGCCACCGGCCGCCACTCTTGATGTACAGGTCAAATCCATGGTCGGCAAAATGAGAATAAGGCGTATTAAACCCGGAACTAAAATCTGCCTTCACTGCGATCACCGGAGAATCGGTCCGGAAGGAAACCATGACTCCTGCCGACATTTCAAGCAGATGACGATCCTTAGCGGTCCATCCTCCGAAACGGTCGAAATCCATCCTCTGGTAAGGCATCGGTGTATCCTGGAACACTTTCCCGGTCAGGGTCAGTTCAGTCGCTTCGGTGAACGCGTATTCATCAGCATGGTTCTGTCCGACCGCCTGGCCCGTTGACAGGACAAGCAGAAACGCAATGAATAAAGCCATGCTTTTCAAGAGTTTACTCTTCCGGGAGATCATGTAAGTTATAGTTGGTGATGGTGGATTCAGTAGAATTCGACAGAATGTTATGGGCCACTCTGACAGAGATTATCTCCATTCTAGGAGGGATATAGAATTGTTTGACGGACATCTGATTTGTTGTTAATTGACTAGAGTTAGGGTTGTAGTTATGGTGCCGGTTTCTCCATAACCGATCTTGAAACTATGCCCGACCAGCGTATATCCGGAGATGACCGTATCATAGTTTTGTTGTCCATTGAGACCGACGGCATCCCACACAGTTAGGGTAGGGCCGCTCTCGCATCCGGATGCCGAGACCGTTAGCCTGTATTTCTGCGTGATATCTCCAAAGGAGAGTTCAATGTAACCGGACTGCTGATTGACGGCAGCCTTGGTGAGCATCCTCCACCAGAAGGTGGTGGAACTGCCGCCGCCCAGTTTGTTCGGAATTTTGATCTTGTCGATGACGACGATATTGCCGGCGCTTGTCATCTTGACGGTGCGTGAAGCGGAACCGGAAGAAAGCGCATATCCTTCCAATTCCAGTTCATCGCTGTCCAGCACGGGGAGCATATTGATGACGGCACCTTTTTCGGAAGATGAATTGATGATGGAAGTAAAATATGCAGTCCCGTTGGGATCGAATTTTTTATTCGCTCCCATCACTGTACTGTGGGAGAAATTCGAGCATAAGAATACATCCCAGCGTGTAGAGGTCTTTCCATAACTCGAAAGGGTGATTCCCTGAGCCTCGGCTTTGGCATAGTCACAGGCGCCTGGATCTTCGCTCCAGCGGTGGCCGAAAGCGTCAAATACAAAAGAGCCCGCATCCATCTGGGAATGACTGCTGTTGGGCTTGCCGGCCTTGATACCCAGGTATTTGTCAGATGCCGTGCCCGTCCATCCGTCGCGGACAATCACTATGGGAGCAACTTCGCTGCTGGATGGAGTAGTTGAGGGCCAGAGAGAAATAGAAGGTGGCGGGACCGATGACGGGATGGTCATATTGGCTGCCATTATGGGGACCATCGGAAGCAGTCGCACATCCGAGCAGTCGGCGTAGTCGTCCAAAAGCTTTAACTCATTGAAAAGAAGAGAGGTGTTGGAAAGGCGTGAAGCCAGATACCACATAGCCAGCTGGGGCTCGTTGGTCACCGGCGAGCAGTCGGAATAGCTGAAAGCCTTGCCAGACGGGCCGTTCATCATCAGCATCCATGTGGCCGTATTGTTCCAGGAAACGGTGGCGAAAAGACCTCCGTCGCTGCCGAAGACACTTCTTAGGGCCTCGATCAGCAGCATCTGGAAGTTGGTCCCATAGGCCCAGTAAGAATACCCTTCTGGGAAATTACCGTTGGTATAGCTGGCTGTAATCGCAGCAGGATTATGCGACAGGCAGCTTTCGATGATGTCCCTCGAGACGCTCTTGTCCTTTTCATAAATGGCAAGGGCGGCGAGGACGACACCGGAAAAACAGACCTGATTCCAGTTGTTGGTCGCGTTGACATAGTCGTTCGAAGGGTTGACAGTAATGGCCTTGTTCACCAAGGCGGAATGGGCGGCAACCCGGATGTCGTACGGCAGGGAATAGTAGCACCAGTCGTAGGCGATGGCAACGCCCGCCGCCATTTCGGCGGCATCCAGGAAGTGCTGAGTCCCGTTCCAGTCTGAAAGGCCGCAGGCTGCCGTAAGGTCTCGTTTTACGCATTCAAGGTAACGGTTCAGGCCCGTCATTCGGTACGCGTAGGAGCAAGCAAAAAGACGCCTTAAGGCCTTGCGTGACTGCGATAGAATCCTTTTACCTGACGAGTCGAAGGTGCGGGTAATCGCGGATGTTTCCTGGGTATAGCTGTCCGCCAGCGAAATGATGTCATCGTGAATTTCGGCTAGCACAGGATTCGCCGCCCTGTTCGTCGTGACTTTCGTTTTCAATGAGGCAAGTGCATCGTCATCCATAAGGATACGGGGATGCCCCTTCGTGGAAAGGGATGCATAGTTAAATGTGCCGGACGGATCGGAAGAGGAATCATTCGGCTCTTCTACAAAGCCACTCATGGGAGAGACATCCTCAGGAGCGTGGTATCCCCACTCCCAGGGGGAGCCGACAGAATATTGACTGCCGCCAAGGGCGACGATGGGAATCTTTCCGGTAGTGACCGAAGTGGAGGAAGCAGGCGCGGTGACCATTGATGACAGGTCTGAACTCGAGGAAATGGTGTATGTAGTACTGCCGTGTACTCCGAAACTGCCAGATGCAGAACACGAGGATGCAGTAATATTGCCAGTGCCCTCCAGGTATCCGATTACAAGTCCGTGATAGGATGCAGTGTTGTTGTAGGCAACGTAACCGTATTCCTTACAGCGGTTAAAGGCGCCTGGAAAATTCCATACCTCTCCGATAAGACCGCCGACAAAGCAGACATTGCTGTATCCGGATGATCCGTTTTTTGTCCAGGCGACCACATTGCCCTTATTGACGCCGTCGTTGATGACATAGTTGCCAGGAGTAAGGCCGATCAGACCGCCCACTCTCGCTCTCCTGCCTCCGGTTGCATTGTGGATATAACCCGTATTGACCGGGGAATTGAGTGTTACCGGAGTGGCGCCCTTCTGCATCCAAAGCCTTCCGACAATACCACCTATATTGAGGTAGGTGTCGGCATCTGAAACACTGGTGTAGATTTCTCCGGAGTTGGAAAGGTCGGAGAAAGTGACGTCCCCGCAGAAGGTAGAGATGATACCGAAAACGCCTCCCAGTATAGCTGCCGTATTGTCGGCATCATAGACCGCCCCGGAATTGGAAAGAGAACTGATTTCCCCGCCCCTTGCGTGGCACGCACCTATAACTCCTCCCGCTGTGTAGAAAAAGTCATTGTTCGAGGTCTGTGTGGTCGCATTCACGTTCTTGGAGCCGTAAACGCTGCCGGCATTGCTGCAGGAAGATATGTTCACAACGGCATCGCACCCGGTACGGCCAGCCACTCCGCCGAAGTTTCCTCCGGCGCAGCGCCAGTGCTCGCCGATTACCCCGCTGTTGGTACAGTCACCCATAGATACCGTGCCGGATTGTGCAGTCATATCGGCCGATACCATATGGCCCAGCGTGCCGACGATACCGCCCATAGACATACCGTGGAATACTTGCGAAACCGAAGACGGGCTGTCGTTGGAATCATGTTTGTCGGAGTAACCGCTGATATGGCCCTTAGACTGAATCTTCCCGCTGTTGGAACAGCCGGAAATGGATGCGTTGCTGCTGCCGTATTCGCATACCTGACCTACGATTCCGCCATAGTGGCAGTTGACGATGACAGAGGGAGCCGACGTGCCGTTAAAGAATGTGACAGAGCCCTGATTCACGCAATCGTAGATATTGCCGGAACTGCGGCCGGCAATACCCCCGACTCGCTGCCATTTATGCATCGTTGCGGAAGAAGCGGTGACCACATCGCTCCCCGACAATGCTTCAGTCCCATAATATTGAACCTCAATGGCGACGTTTGTCGTGCATCGCTGCACGGTGTGCCCGGGGCGGAGTGTCGAGACCAGGCCGCCCACACAGAGGTTGAGGTTCTGGACCGAGCCGCTCTTTACGGTTATTGCACCTTCGACAGAGAGGTCGTGGATATCAGCCTCGGCCACACCGAAAAGCCCATAGTTGTACCAGCTATTGTGGCTGCGGCTAAGACTCAATCCTCTGATAGTATGTCCGTTGCCATCAAACTCATTGCGGAGATATCCGCCCGAAATCAAGCCCTCCGATGGATCTTGATTGCCATTGGGGCCAATGGGGGCCCAATGGTACCAGGAGATATCCACGTCGGCGAGTAATTCGATCTTTCCGCCAGACGTGCCATCGACCGTAAAGCGAGTTACCGGACAGCGCTTGCTCGTCAGAATCTGTAATTCCCGGAGTTCCTTGGCACTCGTTATACCGGCCGCGGCCGTACCGCTTTTCTTCCAGACGGAAAGCGGCTGTCTAACGTGCGAGCCCACGGGGTAGTTTTTCCCCATGTTGGAGCCCAGCCAGATGACACGGCCAATCTTGGAGTTGTCGGAAAGGGTAGCACGCAGAAACACACCGGTGGAAGGGTCAGTGGATATGGCTCCGCAAACGACTTGGACGGAGGCATCTCCGGAAGACAGGTCCAGCCCGTCGGTGAAAACGACGGTCAAGTCATCCCCTCCCAGTCCGGAGATATACAGTTCGCTGAATCGAAGGTTTTCCCTGGCAAATGTAAACTCCAGCAACGAAGCGGTCTGGGAGAAGTTCAGTGAGATGGCACCGCTATCCGAATGGCCTTCAAAACTGGCCGCAAGCGGTTTCTTAACGTCGTTTGTGCCATCGGCAGCAATATTCTGGACGGTGAAAACATCGCCTCCGTAAACGGCAGTTATCGAATAATTGCCATCCTGGGAAACAGGAACACCCTGTCCATCAATCTTCGGAATGAAGCGTGTGGACGGCCCGGACGATTCCGCCACGTAAGTATACGTCGATGCTCCGGACGTGACGCTGATTTCGTCTCCGGCCACCCACTCGGTAATACTTTGTCCACCAACGACAGAGGTTACGGTTTTAGTGCCGTCGATGCTGGCCGACAACGTGACAATACCACCATTGAAGGGAGTATCACTTTCAGGAACATCCTGCTCCTCAACTTTAGTGCAGCATAGCAGTCCTCCGGAGAGAAGAACTGCCATTACGAAGTATCTGTAAATATTCTTCATTATTCTATTCAGCTTCGTGATAACTCCACTCCCAAGGGGTTCCGACATAATAGGCGGTGCCGCCAAGAGCTACGATAGGAATCTTTCCCTCTGTTACCGACGTTGACGCACTTTGCTCGGTTACCATAGCGGACAGATCCGCATCAGAGGATATCTTGTAGACTGTCCCGCCACTGAGGCCGAAACTGCCGGACGCGTAGCAGGCTGAAGCTGTAAGATTTCCTTTTCCTTCCAAATATCCGGCGATAAAGCCGTGATAGGAATCCGTATTGTTATAAGCGATGTAACCGTACTGCTTGCAGCGGTTCAGCTCGCAGGAGAGATCCCATATCTCGCCGATCAGGCCGCCAATAAAGCAGACATTGCTGTAACCGGATGTGCCGTTTTTGGTCCACGCCGTGACGTCGCCCTTATTAACGCCGTCATTAATGACAACCCTTCCTGGGGTTAGGCCTATAAGTCCGCCGATCCTGGCTTTCTTGCCTCCAGTCGCATTGTGGATATAGCCTGTATTGACCGGGGAATTGAGGGTAACGGGAGTAGCACCTTTTTGCATCCAGAGTCGCCCCACAATGCCACCGATATTGAGGTAAGTGTCGGCGTTTTCCTTATTGGTATAGACAGATCCGGAGTTAGATATGTCTCGGAAAGTAACGCCTCCACAGAAGGTGGAAATTATTCCGAACACTCCGCCGATGATGGCCGCTGTGTTGGAATCGTCGACATACACGTTGCCCGAATTGGTGAGGGAACTAATCTCTCCGCCCCGTGCGTGGCAGGCCCCGACAACTCCCCCCATCGTGCAGAAGAAGTCGTTGTTGGAGGTCTGTGCGGACTCAGCGCTTGTCTTGGCCCCGTGGACGCTCTTTGTGTTGGTGCATTCTGTGATGTTAATCGCCGCATCACAGCCAGTTCGACCGGCAACGCCGCCGAAGTTTCCTCCGGCGCAGTTGTAATTGCGGCCTATCTCACCATTGTTGGTGCATTTGTTCATCGACACAACGCCCGCCTGTGCAGTCATATCGGCCGATACCATATGGCCCAGAGTACCGACAATTCCACCAAGTGACATACCGTGGAAAACCTGGGATACGGAGGACGGGCTGTCGTCAGAACTGTGTTTGTCGGAAAAGCCGCTGATCCTGCCTTGTGAAGCGATAGTGCCGCTATTCGTGCAGTTTGATATACTGACGTTATTGGCACCGTATTCACATACCTGCCCGACGATGCCTCCGTAGTGACAGTTGACTATGACCGACGGGGCAGAATCACCATTGGTGAATTTAATTGTCCCCTTGTTCTCACAGTCGCTGATGTTTCCGGAGCAACGACCGGCAATACCTCCCACCCTCTGCCACTTGTGTGATGTTGCAGAAAATGCGGTAACGACATCGCTTCCGGAAAGAGCCTCTGTTCCATAGTACTGTACATTGATGGCAACAGTGGTCGTGCATCGCTGTACACTGCATCCGGGACGTAGTGTCGAGACCAAGCCTCCAACGCAGAGGTTTAGCTTCTGCGCCGAGCCGCTGCCTATGGTGATCTCTCCTTCCACATTTAGGTCGTGGATATCGGCCGCAGATACGCCGAAAAGACCATAATTGCAGAAACTTTCATTGTCCCGGACAAGGTTTAGGCCGCTGACGGTGTGCCCCTTCCCGTCAAATTCGTTCCGAAGGACTTTGTCCGCAACGAATTGTTCGCCCGGATCCATATCTTCGTTGGAGCCGATAGGAGTCCAGGGAATGTAAGAGGAAATATCAACATCGGCAAGGAGTTCTACTACGCCGTCAGCGGTCCCGTCGGCGGTGAAGCACGTCACGGGGCATCCTTTACTCGCGAGAATGGCGAACTCTTTCAACTCTTTTCCTGTCGAGATACCGGAAGGATGGGTCATCCAGCCGGACAGGTTCTGGCTGACAAGGGTTCCTACGGCGTATTTCTTTGCCGAACCCGCCCATAGAACCCTGGCTATTTCACGATCATCCGAGCAAACAGCTCTCATCACGACGCCGTCTTCTGCTGCCACGTTGAGCGCTCCGATGATGACAGGCACACTAGCCGTTCCTTTCGAGAGGTCAAGACCTTCCGGAAATTCCAGCACGACGTCACCATCGGCGTTCAGTCCCGAAAGCGTGAGTTTTTTCAGGGTCAGCGCCTCCTCGGCAAAGCTGATTCTCAGCAGCGATGCTTTGTGGGTAAAATGCAGATTGATTTCGTCATCTTTCGCCAAATACTCCTGTACAGAAGCCAGAAGCGGCATTTTGCTGCCGTTTGTCCCGTCTGTCGCAATGGTCTGGACCAGGGGAAGGGCGTCATTCCCATAGGTCGCATCCATCGTATAGACGTGGTCTGACGCGACCGGTATCCTGTCCGCCTCCGTCTTGGGAGAGAAGGAGGTGGACAGACCGGAATTGTCGGCGACATAATAGTATGTCGCCCCTTGATAGTGAATCGTTATTTCGTCGCCGGCTGTCCAGCTCACCGCTCCGGATTCGTCGACGGACGTCCGGGTAGGAGATTCTCCTGCACGGAAAGATACAAACTCCTTGGCTACTGGCTCAGTGGCGACTTCCGCATCCTCGCGGGTGCAAGAGACCAGAAGAGCCAGTGCCGTAAGCAATATTGTGGAAAAACAATGTTTCATACGCTGCAGGATTATCTATAGAACTGTTATGCGTTTGCGACGATCACACACTACGATGCAGGCTGATAAGCCCCGGGCCACCAGGAACCTGTGCCACGGCCAATGTGACGCTGGTCGTAATTGAAGTATACCCAATCGGTAAAAGCACTGGAGAATCCATTGATACGGTTATAGATATCGTCGCGTGTTGCCAATGTAGGTGCGGCTCCTGCGATATTTCCGTTCCAGGTCCAGCAACCGTCCTCCCAGGCCAGACCACCGATGCTGCTGCTCAGGCAGTCGCTTGAGCCTCCCTCAGGAGTGCCGGTGACCCAAGTGAGCTTGCCATAGTGGTTGTAATAGATATCAACGGCCCTGTTCCCTGCGTCTCCGGCGATGGAGTAGATATACGACGCATTCGTTTCAGGGACGATGATGTTGTTGGTCAGTTTCAGATTGGCGCTGTCGGTGCAGACCAGCGCGAGCGGTTTGGAGAAATTCGTCGTATAAGTGCCGTCGGATTCTTTGCGCCGGGGGTCACCGATGATGCTGCTGTTGGCAATGCTGGCCTTTCCGGCAACTACCTCAAAGTAGAACCATGCGAGTCTGGAGACATTGACATCACTGTCGGAGATGTCTGTGTTGTAGGAGCCACGGACAGAACAATTGTACATATAGAAGTCCTTCGCCCGTGAGGCATAATACACGCAGCCCCACCTTGTGGAATAGTTGGCATCGAACGAACATTCGGACAGGTAGATGGTTGAAGAATTGTTGTTCTGACAAATAGCTCCACCGCCGTAGGCGTGGTTGCCGACAAAAGAAGCCTGCTCGACGGTCATATTCATCGTGCCGTTCGTGATCGTTACGGCACCGCCCATGTTGCTTCCGCTTGCATAGCAGTTCTGGAAAAGCGATTTTGCCTTGGTTTCGTTGCTCGTGTTGATTTTCAGTTCACCGTTGCACTGGGTCATCACGGCGCCGCCGTTGCCAGATGAATAGCATCCGTCGAAAGTACAGCCCCTTATTTCCAGCGTTCCCAGGCTTCCAGTTCTCGTTCCGATTGCTCCGCCTCCCATATTCGGGCTTGAAGAATCGGCTTTTCCGCCTACCGAATGACAACCGGTGAAGGTGCAATCCCAAAGTGTCAAGTTATTATTGGTGCTGCGGTTGTAGCAGATGGCTCCGCCCCATCTGGCCGAAGAGTTATTCTCGAAACTGCTCTTCTTGATTTCTGTCCCCTTTGTCCCGGCGACATAAATGGCTCCTGCATCACTTGCGGTCGCAGTATTGTCGATGAATGCGCAGGATTCCAAACGAGAACGGGTGTCCCTGGTGCTCAAGGCTGCTGCTCCGGGAGAGGTGTTCCTGGCAAATGTCACAGAATCGGCGGAGAAGTATTCGGACCCGGTGATACGGATACCAGCACCGAAATTCCCGTTTGATGCGTGAGTGTTGTCCTTAACATAGCAGTTTTTGAGGGCAATGGTCCCGACCTTATAACAGTCAAGGGCGGCGGAGATGCCGGATCCGTCTTCGTCGTTTTCCGTGTAACCGTTAATAAATCCGATTCTCTCGAAGGTAACGTTGACTTTGCCGCGGATGATCATCGCCGCATGGGAATTGTTGCCCGTGAAATTGGCGCGGTTCTCATAATCGGTTCTGGCGCCGCCTTCGGCGGGATAGTCTCCTTTGAAAGTCAGGCTTACAGTTTCGGATTCGTTGAACTCAATCTTATAGGGAGAGGGCATCTCATAGTTCCCCTTGCCAAGATGGAAAGTAGCGCCGTTGATGGCTGCGACTTTTGCCGCATCCGTATCCGGGTCCGTACCGGCAAGCGTCAGTTTTTTCCACATCTTCTCAGCGCTCATCGCATTGGCCCAGCTCATTCCATTCTGGTTGCCGGCGCCGCTGACAGTGACATAATAGTTGCCCCCTGTCTCCACTTCTCCCATATCCAGGACACTGCCCGCAGCGGTCGCCGCTGCAGTGATGTTTTTGTTGAGGTAGTAGGTTCCGGAGACAGCCGCTTCTTTATAGTACTCAAACTTGAGCCCTTTCGCGTGAGCCACGCCGGGAGCAATGGACACATAGTAAGTACCACCCTCACTGGACGGGAAAGTAGTGGTGATGCTGGATGCGCCGCTTTCAACGCCATCGGCAACAGGAGAACTCCCTGAGCAATCTACCGAAACGGTCCCGCTTAGGTTGCTTCCGTCTACACTGCTGACAATGACCTTGGTTATGTCGGCAGGAACAGTGAAACCGATGAAGGCATTTACATTCTTGAATGGCATATTCTTCGTCGAGGCATCTACCTGGGCTACGGCGATATTGCCGGCTCCGAAAACGCCGTTCTGCTCAGACGGAACCGTCACTTTGACTGTCGTTCCGCTGACGGAAGAATAACTCGCGGCCGGATATACCGCATACAGGGCATTCGCTCCTTCCGGAACCAGGCCGCTGAATGTTCCGCTGCTGGACCCGACTCCGTCA
>Ga0247611_10004860_pt1 | contig 18292 bp, 2 predicted proteins | sample 177DNAGHGhighgp2_FD_192422 | JGI IMG/M metagenome (GOLD analysis project Ga0247611, IMG submission 192422) | Sheep rumen microbial communities from Palmerston North, Manawatu-Wanganui, New Zealand - 1770 DNA GHGhigh gp2 | ecosystem: Host-associated > Mammals > Digestive system > Stomach > Rumen ... | reverse complement strand
CCAATCCCCAATCCCCAAAAAAAATTTTATATTTATATCCTATATATAAAAGGAAATTATTAAATTATTTTATTTATGTTTTAAATTTAAATTCATCATTATAATTAAAAATTATATCAGTTTTTCCTTCTTACTTGTTTTGGTTTTCTTGATATGATATAATTTTCTTCCTCATTATCCTCTTCACCAATTTTAATTTCTTGTTCATCTTCTAATTTGATTTTTTCATAAAATTTAAAGCTTTGTCCAACTGTTAGATTTAATTCTTGAAGTTTTCTTGAAATTAACTCATCCAAATTCTGTAATTTTCCAATTTTTTCTCCCCATAAATCAGGTCTCTTTAATTGAGGCAATAATAAACTGTTTGGAATAATATTATCTTCTGTTTTATTTCCAACCAAATATCTTGAAATAAATCTTCTAACTGCTGCAGATAATTCTTTAATGGTTAAAATTTCATTTTCATTATTATTATTGTTCAAGAAATTATTTTCTATTTTTTCATTTATTTCATTACTAAATTCTTCTTTATATTCCTTTTGAAGGTTATTACATAAATCATTAAAGCATAAATGTTCAAATAAGAAAAATATAGCCATAATTTTATCAGCTGTAAAATCTTTACCTTGATTTGTCAAAAATTCTATAAATTCAGTATCTATTCTTAAATAATTTGGAAATTCAATTTCCCTTATTTTTTTTTTTTCATCCAAATTATTATTTAATAAATAGAATATAATTAATTGCATTGTTCCATAAATTTTTTTATTAATATTTCCAGCATTATTCTTTGAAAAATATTGAATTATTTTTTTTTTTTCATCTTTATCTAAATCTGTTTGCTTATATTTTTTATAAAATTGTTGTAAAACATCTGATTTTCCACCATTGAAACCTTCTCCCCAATAAGAAACAAATTTTAAATTATTTTCATCTTCAAACAAGCATTTTCCAGGCAATAATAATTTTGCTAGTTCATCTTCAATTTCCAAAATATCATAATCAAATGAATTATAATTTAAATAATTAATAGTTCCATCCTTATTAAAAATATTCCTTCTAGAAAATGTATATATTAAATCAATAAAATCTTCATAATATGAACCATTAAAGCACCCATTAATTAATAAGATTTGGTTTGAATTAGCTTCTTGAACATTAATTCTTTTTTTCATGTTATCAATGTAATATTTTAAATTATCTTTTTGGCAACCATTTTTAATTATGAATTCTAAGAATTCATTTTGCCAAATAATAAAATTCTGATATGCTGATGCTAAGTACATTCCATATCCTTCCTCATTAATATCATTTAAGAAGTATACTAATTCTGATTTATCAGTAAGTGATTTTTCTTCCATAACTTTATGAAATTTATATTGAATTGCTTTGCTTTTAATTTTTTTCCACGATATCAAAAAGTTCTTTATTTTTTTCTCTCCTATTTGCTCTTTAAGCTCACTTTCGACTTCTTTCAAAGTTTTATTCTTTGCATCTTCTCTTGATATTTTAAATGAATAATATTCAATCATAAAATTACTAAATTCATTAATATATGAAAGGTATGTTAATTTTTTTACATCAGAAATTTTATTATCAAATATATATTTGAATAATAAAGGATATTGTTTTTGGCATTTTTCTTTAGGTTCAAGCAATTTCATAAAATCTTTTTTTGTTCTATATTTTGTATAAGTAAAATATTTTAATAATGGATAATCTTTATATATTTCTAGTGAAGGGGATTTTTCTTCAGCAATAATTTCTTCATTTATATTATTTTTTTCATTATCATATTCTGATTTAACTAAAATATTTACAAAATCTAGACCTTTACTTACAAAATTATATTCTTTCATTTTATTCCAATTTTTATCCATTAAATTATAAAATATTTTAAAAATATAGATCTTTAATACCATTCTGAATTTGTCGTTTTCATTGTCTCCATTAATTACTTTAGTAATTTCATCGATTTTTTCAACAAATTGATCCTTTTCATAAATAAAAGAAGAAAATTTATCTAAATAAATTTTTATATAAGAAATTGAATATAATCTACCTAAATCATCGTTTGTTAAATTATCATCTTTTTTACCTTCATTATTTAAAAATTCATCTAAAAATGAAATACATTGCTTGAATACTTCCAAAGATAAATTATGGATAATCAAAGTTTCATTTTCTTTTTTATTTTCTTTTGATTGATAATATAATTCAAACTTCTGTTTATTAATATCATCTTCATAATCTAATTTTGGAATGCTGTCAAAAAAGTCTAGAATTTTATATTCAAATATATCCATTATAACTTGTTCTAAAAATTCTTTATCACAATTTTTATTTATAAATTTATACAAAAAATTTTGATTTTGTAAAATTGTGTCTAAATTTTGGAGCATATTTTCAGGAGAAATATCAATAGATATTATAAATTTGAATAATTTATAGTTTGTATATATAAATTCATTTTTACTCATAATTACTTCTATTAATTTAATTCTAAATGCCTCATTAGTTACTTTTATATATTCATTTTTAAAAATAATGGACATAATTTTAGTATAAGACTTGTCCTTTCCAATTAATGTTTCTAAAATATTAATTAAATTTTCAAAGCTTTCAATTAATTTATTTTCATTTTTACTTATATTTTCATTTTCTTTATTTTCATTTACAAGCTCTGTTTCTATTGAAAAAAAATTAATTATTTTTAATATATTTTCTGGAGTTCCTATTTTATTTGAAATAAGACAATCAGTTATTATTAATAATTCTTGTAAAGAAAAGACTTCTTTTGAATATAAGCTGAGGATAGCCTCATTTTTCATAGCTAATTGTAATATTTCATTATTAGCATTTAATAAGTCCTGAAATTTTTCAAAATCTTTATTGATTAAATTAAGATAAACTTTTTCATCCGAAGTAATTACTTTTAAAATTGATTCCATTCCCAAAAAAAGTATCTCATTTACTATAGAAGTATATTCCCTGCATCTTTTTGATTTTTCATATTTTATTTTTTTATTATTAATTACTTCGTATACTTTTTCATATAAATTATCTATAATTGAATTTAATTTTGAGAACATTTGTAAAATAATAGAAATATTATTTGAATAATATTCTATCCAAATAATTGTACTTATAGTTTTTTCCCTTTGATCATATTCTTTAAATTTATTATCAGAATCATTCCTTAATTTAACAATTAATTTTAGCATTTTTTTAATAGACTCAAAATCTATATTATTTTTGCTTTTCTCTTCACCATTTCCATCATTTTCATTATTTTTAATTTTATTTAAATATTTATTAATGAATATAATATAATAATCATCCAAAAATAAATCAAAAAATTCTTTTGAATTTTCATTATTAATAATTTTTGATAATAAATTATTTTTATTTAATTCAATAATAATTGGTTCATTAAAAGAATTTAATTTTTCTTTATATAGATTTATTTTATTAGAAGCATCTTCTTCATCTATATCTGATCTTAAAGAATTTTCATTTGATTTATATCTGCTGAGAATATCTTTTTTGAATTGTTCAATAATAGAGTCAATGATATATTTTATTCCTGGTAATTTAACTCCCAAAATTATTTCCAATTCGTTACTTCCAGGATTTTCAATAATATTTTCTTTTATATGATTATCATTAAAATTAAATTCTTCTAAAAATATTTCTCTTGCTTTAATTAAAATATTTTTTATTGGCTCAGTTTCTAAGAAGTTTATTTCTTCTTCCTTTTTATTTTCATCTTCATCTTCAATGATGTCTAATTCGGCTTTTTTATCAATTTTTATTAATTCATTTACTGACAATATAGAAGAAAAAAATTGATTTTTTTCTAACTTATAATAAAAATTACTTAATATTTTTGAATATGAATTAGATAAATGTCTTCTTATTATATTAATCATATCAATGTCATATGAGGTAATAGAATTTTCGTTTTCAAGAATCTGAAGTAAAATATTTTCTTCTGTTTTCATTTTTTTCTTTAAGCATATATTTATTTTATTTCTTAATTCACCGTCGCCTTGTAGGAGAATCATTAATTTATTAATATATGTTTCTTTACTTAATTCTTTCAAAGAAAAAGATATTTTATATTTCATATAACTTAAAGATGTATAAATATTTTTTCTTAATTCGAAATCTAAATCCAAGCATTTTTCATAAAGTTGTAAACTATTTAATTCTAGTAAATCAACTACATTAATCTTATTATCTCCATTTAAGTTATCAATAAATATTTGGTAATATTCTGTCAAAAGTGAAATAGTTTCCTTTAGAATTTTCTTATTAATTATTTCTTGTTGTTTTTGGGTTTTCTTCTCTAATTCTTCTAATTCCGAATTATAAATTCTTTTCAAGTATACAATAAATACAAATGCCTTTTTATTATTTTCATTTTTATTTTCTGTTAAATATTCATTTTCTTTATTTTGAATAAAAAATCTAATATAGTTTAAAAATCTTCCTTCTTCAGATTTAAATTTAATTATGCATAATTTATATTCTTCTTTATTTAAAAATAAATCAATTTTTTTCTCAAATTCATTTTCTGAATCAAATGAACTTATTTCTAATTCCATTATATTTATATCTTTTCTAATTTCTTTATCACTTAAATTTTCATTTTCAAAACTTTCTATATTTTCAATGAAATCCAAAATATTACTATAAGTATATACAATATTTTTCATTTTGTCCATTTTTTCTAAAAATTTTCTGAAATTTCTATGTTCACCTTTTTTATATTCTTCTAACATTTTATCTGAAAGATCCGAGTTATTTGTCTTGAAACCATTAAATTTTTGAATAAGCAAAATATCTTGTGGCAATATTAGGCTTATTTTTTTAAATACTTCATCTTCAATATCTTGGAAATTTATGTTTCTTTGGTAGGCATCATATATTATTCCTAAAATTTCTTCTGAATCCAAATTAGGTAACATTTTTTTAAGATTATAATTTATTCCCATGAAATTCTTTTCATTACATGAAATCATTTGATTTAAATCTTGAAATATTTTGGAAGAAGTCTTATATAAATTTTCTTTCTTTCTTATAAGATATTCAAATGAAAGCATATGCTTTTCAAATCTATTTAAGAAGGGAGGCTCTTCCTTTTCCAATTGATCTTCATCGACACTTACAATACATCTAAAATCTTCATGAACAAAAGAAAAAGCATTTGTAGAAGAGCCAATTGCTATACGGGCAAAATTTCTATCACTTACTTTAGTGAAATTTTGATTGAATAAATCATATAAGGCAGGATAGACAGATTCTAAATTTTTAAGAATCAATACTTTCCCTTGTTCCATATGTAATTGAATTTTATTTAAAATCTTTAAAATATATTCTTCACTTTGAAGATCATTTTTAAATTGGCTCCCAATATAGAAACTCGAATCTTTATTTAATTTTGATATAATCGATGATAACAAGAAAGTGCTAACTGTAGATTTTGATATTACAAGTAAATATCTACTTTTTTTATCCATAATATTTTCATTTATTCTTTCCAAAACATCATAAGAACTTCTAACTACACAATTAGGATACATTTTATTAAACATTTTTTTAATTATTTCTAAAGAAGTTGTTTTATTTAAATCTTTAAACTCTAATCCTCCAAAATTTCTTTCAATACTTATAACTCCTAATCCTTCTAAAACATGTTTATCAATATTTTTTTCTCCTAAATTGATCATGCTTCTAGAAACATTTTTAATTAAATGATAAAAATCCCTGTTTCCATGGAAATCCTCCTTTCCATCTTGATTATGAAAATCTTTAAGATATTTCTTATAATTATAATATGTTAACCCTAGATTTTCATAAAAAATATTATAATCATTAGCTAATTCAGCATCATAAGATTGCCCTATAGTTAATGATGTTTGCTGTACATCATCTTCTGTTGGATCAGGAATAGATAAATACATTCCTCTATTCATTTTTGAGGCATCTAAAGCCCAATTTGATATACCAACAAAAGCAATTTTTTTATATCCTTTGTTAAGGTCATATTCTAATTCAGAATGTATTACTTTAAGAGGATTATTTGGCGAGTGCTCAGCAAGGCCCATTTCATCGAAAAAAATCATTGAAATATTTTTGTTTCTATCTTTTTTTATTCGTTTTAATGCTTTTCTTGCTTTATTAAAAACTTTTATAACTCCTTCCGAAGTACTACCCATTGAACCTTGGTATGAATTCAAAATAATTTTTGGCAATTCTTTAAAAAGTGGATTTTTAGAATATGGTCCTTTCATTGCTTTATTAATTAATTGAACACTTAAAGATTTACTACAGCCTGGCTTACCAACAATAAATATTGGAACTTTAGTATTTATTGCAACAAATAATGAAAATATGTTATCTTTTAAAGCTCTATTTATTGCAATACCTTTTTCAAGTTCAATATTTTCAATTATATATGACTCTTCTTTTTCTGGTAATTCGATAAATTTTTTATATTTTGAATTATGAGAACTATTATATTCATCTATCAAATTATTCATCTTTTTTTCTAAATTTTTTCTTGTTTCATTATCTGAGATACGTAAATAATAACAAGTGAAAACAGCTAATATTACAGAATAAATTTGGAAATCAATTGAATCTAATTTTTTGTAAAAAAATATGTCTTCTTCATTATCATCTTTTATATTTTCAAATATATCTTTTTTCTTCTTTAAATAATTAAAGAAAAATTCATAAAATATATTAAATCTTCTTATTTCTCTTAAAGAAACTGAAGATATATCATTTTTTTCTCTTATAAAGTCTTGAGCAGTAACAATCATATCTACAGCTAATTGATGAATAGATATAAAATCCTTATCTTTTTCTATATCATTATTATTATGAGGAAATGTTTTTTTAATAGACTGTAAAATAATACTCTTAATATAATTAATTTCATCATCTTTTTTTAAATATCCAAAGTCAAAAACAAAGTTTAATAATGAATGAGGTAATGGATTTACAGTATAGACTAACTTATTATTTTGAGCTTTTTTCAGCCTTTCTATTTCTTTTGGATTTAAATTTTTTAATTCTTTATGTGCTTCTATGACATTAAGTCCAAAATTTTTACTTAGACTTTTTTTTCCTTGCCTATAAGGATTGCATGCTGCAATAAATACTATATTTGAAGGAAGAGGATTTCCCTGATATGTATGTTTGCACATTATTTCGCTAATTAATCCCATTGATTTGCATGTATTTATTTCATCAAAAAATACCCATAATTTTCTTGGACTATAAAATTGTTGATTTTTTGCAAATTTTTCTTTTTTTTCATTTTCAATTTTCTCTAATTTTTTTGCTTGATTAATTACTTTATTCTTAAGGAAATTAATAATATCTTTATCATTTATACCAGCATGAATGTTTAGTATTTTCATTTTATTTATTGAGCCATTATTAAGCATTTCTGATAACTTTCTAATAAGTGATGTTTTACCACATCCTGTTTCTCCCATCATTATAACTGGTATATTTGCTCTAATTCTTAATAGAATTAAAGCCATTTTTACAAAGTTATCTTCTGTAAATACATATTCATTTTCATCTTTTTTTTTTTCATTTTCATCTTTTTCATTTTCTTCTTCATCATCCCAATATTCTTCTTCTTCTTCCTCCTCATCCTTATCTCCTTTTTTCTCTTCTTCTTCGTCTTTTTCTCCTTTAATTTCTTCCTCAGTAACTGTATCTAATATATTCAAAATTTCTTTCAATTCATAAAGAAACTGATTTTGACTGTATTTTCGATAATCAGGTAAATTAACTAAATCTTTTTTTTCTCTAACCTGACAATTTCTAAAATCAAATAATGTTTGATATTCTTTATCGCCTTTTGATTTATTTGTTATAATGCTAAAACTTTGACTATTTCCCTCATGGAAAAAAAATAATGAAGGATCTATTTTATCAAAAGAAACGATTTGATGATCAGCATTAGCCAAATCCTCCATTCCCCTATCATTATCTTTATTCTCATCATATTGACCAAATAAATTATCATGTGTTATTTTTTGACTTTTTACAATTTTTGTGAAGGCTCCTTCTGTAAAATGCTTTGTAATTTTAATAAAACTCTCAATTACTTGTTTTCTGACAGACAAACTCTCATAACCTGAGTTTTTGTCAGACTTTTTCTTTATTCCTATTAATGTATTTGCCTCTAAATAAAAGCTTTGACTAAATTTACTAAATTGTTCTGCTAAAATATCAATGAAAGTTCTAATTTGGTAATAATTAGGGACTTTTATAGTACTCATTATTTCATCAAAAATTAATTTTTGGCAATCTTTTTGAGATAATACAGTGGCATCTAATCTTGTTTTATATTTTGCAAAATCTTTTGGAGATATTTTTTCAAAATATAAATCTTTCTTATCAATGATATCATCTTTTAATGCTTTTAAATAATTTGCTACAATTTGAACATTAGAATTTACATCGTTCTCAACAATTAAATCATCCAATTTATTAATTGATAATTTTTTATGACGAAATAAAGTTAAAATAGGGAATTTTTGAAGAAAATCAATAAAACTATTGGGAATTTCAATCTTAATATCAATTTCTTTTAATAAATAGAAAATATCTTCATTTTGTCCATATATTTTTGTTATTAATATTGAGAAAAGAAATTCCATCATTAAATCTGTTTGTTCAGTATCATAGAGGTCTAGATGCAGAACACAATCTTTTGAAAATTTTATATCTTTTAATCTTTTGGCAATATCTTCTCTTTTTAATACACCACCCAAAGGGAAATAAATATATTTTTTATTTTCCCTCTGAATTGAAAGTTTAATTTGTGTTGATTTTCCGACTCCTGAAAAATCCGATGAAATAATTTCTACATTTGATGTAATTTTCAAATTTTCATATTTTTCCTTTTTAATATCTAAAATATTTTTATATTTTAATGAGTCTAAACTTTTATAAATATCCGTTGTCCTTGATGTATAAAGGATGATTAAACAAGAATACATATTTTCATAATTCTCTACATATAGCTTATTTAATAATTCAAGTAATTTACTTTTTTTATCAAATTCCAGTAATTCAATCCCTCCAATAATAAAGCAAGAGTTATATTCACATAAAATTGCTCTATATAAAAAAGAAGTCAATTCTTCATTTGTTGTTTCTTTATTGCATAATAAAACTGCTTTTGCAACAGGATTATTTCCTGTAAAATATTTATATATTTGAAATAAATCTTTTTCGAGCTTATCACATAAATATAAATATACTCCTTTATATTGGATTCCTTTTTTTTCTTCCTTAATTAAAGTTTCTTTATAAATATCTAAATTTTTATCCTTTTGCTTCAATATTTCTTCGAAAAATCTTTTTATATTTCCAATCATATCTTCATATATATTTGCATTTGGTTTATAAGAAAAATTATTCATATTAGTTTGCATTAAATCATTGTTTAATAGCATATAAAAAGGAGATAATTTATCCTTATTTGCTTCTTTATCTTTTAAAATATTATATATAAAGTTAAATTGCCTTCCATAAATTAGTCTTATTAATGAAAACTCTTTGTAAGCTTTTATTTGGGCCATTCTCAAAGTATTTAATGTTGATATCAATTTCATTAATGATTCTTGATAATTATTACCTTCGACTTTTTTTTCTTCTACTTTTTCTTTTTCTTCTTCTAATCCATTTATTGAAACTTTTGGTATATAATTATCAATGTTTATTTTAACTTCTATCTTTTTTGGATATCCAGCCATATATATTTCTTTTAAAATATCATTAATATTATTTATTTCTGAAACTCTTTCAACAAATTTTTTATAGTTATCAAGATTTATTTTTTCATTTTCATCTGTATTTAATTTTTTTGTTAATTGAGCACGATCTCTTAATTCAATAAGTTTATCTTTTTTAATTTTTATAACTTTTTTTTCATTTTCATAATATTGTCCTTTGAAAAATTCACCTTTTATATTTTTTAAGGTGAATTCAGATTTTTGGCATATTAATCCAATTTTCTGTTTGGAAGCACCTGATTTATCATATCCAGCATCAAACAAACTTTTAATTTCTGGATAATTTTTTATATAATTAATAAACCACAAATCAATATTATTATGCTCTTCGAGTTTTTCTTTAAAAGATTTTATTACATCAATATCCATTTTGTCCTTAAATGTTTTCTCATTTCCTAATACTTTTAAAAATCGTATACAATTTTCAAGATCATTAATGTCATTTGCATTTAAAAATCCATTATCTATTTCTCCAGCCATTTCTTGTAAATTATTACAATCTTCTTCGTTTGTTTTCAATAAAAATTTGATTGAATCAGGCTGATCTTTTAACTCCAATAAAATATCTAAATATTTTTTCTCTTTTGAATTTTCATTATTATATAGCAAATCTATATTAATTCCAAATTCATTTAATATAGATTTAGATTTCTCTATATCTTCTTTTTTATTTGAAGTATTTAAGATAGATTTTATCTTAGTGCATTCTTCCCAAAGCTTTCCTTTTTTAAGACCTAAATTTACTATAAAATAGTCAATTGACATTGCAATATTATATACATCGTCTTTTCTTGATAATAGTATCAAATCATTTATTACTTGCTCTTCATTATTAATTTTGATATTTTTTGTATTTTCAAAAATATTCTTCAAAATTATAATATTTTGACTTATTTCTTCTTCTTTTTTTCCTTTAATAGCTTTTAGAAATATTTTTAAAATAGTTGGTTCTAATTTCTGAATTCCATTTTCTTCAAATAATTTTAATAATTCATTAAAATTATTTGTAGTTTCATTGAGGCAAATGTAATCATCTTTAATGTTTTTTTTATTATATTTTAAAATTTTAGTGAAAAATTCACTTTTTTTTAAAAAATTCCTATTTTTTGCCTCATCTTTATTATTATTAATCAATTCTTCAACTTTTTTATTTTTATTTTTTTCATAATAATTTAAACTACCACTTTTTATTGATTCAATAAATTCCTTTAATAATTTAATGTTTTCCTTTTCCTTTTTTTTAAAGAAAAAAAGAAAGTCTTCTAAAACTATTTTTAAATCATCAAGAATATTATTAATATTTGAATAATAATTATCAATGATATCAAATAATTTTTTTCCATCTTCTTGCTTATTTAAACTTATAATAACTAGTCTTTGAATTAAAAAGTTTTTTTGCTTCTCTTTATCATTATCATCATTATTATAAAATTTACTTATATCACTATATAAAATTTTTCCTTCGTTTATTTCTGATTGAAGTTCACTAATCGTAGATATATTTTTTTTGACGTAATAAGTGTCTTGAAATTCTGGTTTTTCTAATATTTTTTCATTTAATAAACCTATAAATAATTTCAATTTTTCATTTTCTTGTGGTTCTAAAAATTCTTCTCTTTTTACAATATATTCATCAATATTTTGCAACATATTTTCTGTTAATTCAGGACAATTTTTGATTAAATATAATAAAGTTTCTGGATTTTTATTTGATTCATTTTTACTGAAGAAATTAGTAATAATATTTTTAGTATCTGAGCTGATTATATCTTTATATGTTGATAAAAGTGTTATATATATTTCATTAACAGAATTAACACTGAGATTTTTTTGTAATTTTTCCTCTAAAAAATTTTTAATGTTTTCCTTTTTTTGATCAGAAAAATATATTAGTAAAATTAAATTATCTTTAAAATTAGGGCATTTTTGTGGGTCATAATTTTTGAGTAATTCACAAAATTTTGATTGCATTATATTTAAGGAATATTGATGATAATCTTGCTGATTATTATTTTTACTTATATCAAATAATTTAAATAAAATATCAAAATCTTTCATGTCTTTAATTAAATCTGAAACTTTCTTTATAAAATCATAATATTGCTCATCAAAAGTATAATACCAATCTATTGTTTTCCAATTTGAATAAAATTGGTCATCAAAAGAATTAATTTCTAAACCATTGAGTATATCTAAAGAACGATAAATTTTTTTATTATATTCTCTTGAATTATAAAATTCGTCTATTTTAATAAATTTTAATATATCATTATTTTTAAGAGAATGCTCTCTTGAAAGTTTTAAACCTGTATTATGAATTATTTCATTTAAATCTTTCATTTCAAGCTTTTTATCTGCATTTTCTTTCATAAATTTAGTTATTTTTTGAATATATATTAAATTTTCTACATTTTTTCCTTCATTTAATTTAGCATATTTCTTTAATAAAGAAGCATCTAATAAAAAAAACATAATTTTATTACTTTCTTTTTCTTTTTTAACTAATTCTATATATTTCTCATAAATTTCTTTAAAATTATCATTTTCATTAGGTTTAATTATTTCTTCAATAATCATTCCAACTTTTTTTTTATTAGCTTCACTTGAGTAAATATTGCAAAAAGTATTAAAGTCATCAGAAACCAAGGAAATCAATTCCAATAGATTGGCATTATTATATTGTAAAATCATATTTAATTGTTCAACTGACTTAATACAATTCATTAAATTATGGATTTCTTCCTTTGTTAATTTAAAATTAATAAATAAATCTTTTTTCCCTTCAATCAATGATTTAACAATATAATTTTGAATGTTTTCATCTTTGTTTGAAAATAAATTTTGTAAATTTTCACGTGCAAAATTATAATAAAAATATATAATTACTGTAAATAATTTTATTCCATTTTTTTCCTTACTTTTAATATCTTTTATATTATCTAAAACCTTCTCTGGTTTTCTTTCAAAAACATTTATAATGGCTTTAGCTGATCTTAATTTTGCAGCTGGTATTTCTCCTTTATCTTCGATTTTTTCAGCTTTAAAAGCCAATAAATGAACCTGAGCAAAATTAGTAGCAAAGCATTCTAAAAAAATCATTAAATAAAATGAAAATTTAATTTTTTTTCCTTTTCCAATAAATAGTATATTGGTAGATGAAATTAAATCTAGATTTTCAAAGTTTTGTTGTTTGATTTTTTGCTTTCTTAGATAATTCACATACATCTCAAATTGCTGCTCATGACTGAAAATAAAAGAAGTTGGAGGCCTTTTTGGCTCTTGAGTCTTTTTAGGTTCAAAAATAAAATCATAAATATAATTATCTCTGCTTGTATCTGGGATAATAATTTTTCCTGAGAAAGTTTCATCTTTATCATCTTTAAGATTAATTGTTACACTCATATTTTTTTTCTTTTCTTTTGTCTCTAATTTAAACCTATAGAAAGAGCATTTAAATTCAACTCCCTTATCGTTTTTGTAATTAGGCTGAGGAATTTCTTCTAGACTATTGACTTCATTTGAATTACTTTCTAAAGATATTGTTGCATTTGCAGTGATAATATGATTTTCTATAAAATAAACATATAGAAAATCTCTATTCCTTTTTTCCTCATTTTTCATTTTAGAAATAAGTTAATTTTATGTTTTTTATATTAAGATATAATTAATTATTTTTTTAAAATTATTATTTTTTGAATTTAATAATAAATGAGTTGAATGGGGATTGGGGATTGGGGATTGGGGATTGGGGATTGGGGATTGGGGAGTGGGCCCAATCCCCAATCCCCAATCCCCAATCCCCAATCCCCAATCCCCATGATGTTAAACATTTAATTTTAAATAATTTTTGATTTTAAAATATTTATAAACTTAATAATAATAATAATAATTATTTAAGATTTATTAACAAAAATATTATTAATTATTTAATATTTTCATAATTAGAAAATAAATAATATATTGTAGTGGCATGATTTAATTCGTTTGTTTCCAAGGATTTAATTACATAATCTTCTCCATACCCAAGTTCCGAAACCATTTTAACAAAATAATTATTTATAGGTGGTTGTTTATAAGGCGAACTTGGCCTATGATTACTTTTATGTCTAATTATATTTTTTCCAGAATTATTATTTTTTACATAATTTTCTAATTGATCTTCATTATTTGAGTCTTTCATTATTAGTTCATCTTTTGAATTTATCAGCATTCCATTGTCTATTTCTTCATTATTATTTAATTCATAATTCATATTAAATTCTTTTATTTTTCCATGGAATTTTATAATTCCATTTTTTATTTCTAATTCCAAATTGAAATTATCCAATATATCATAAGGATTAGTCGATTGATTATAGTAATTTATGGCTTTAATTTTAATATCTTCTATATTTTCTAATTTATTCGTTTTTTTATTTTCAGGCTTTTCTTCATCATCTTCTTCCTCTTCTTCTTCATATTCAGTTATCATTGAGTTGTATGGAGCTAAAATTATACTTTTTGTTTCAATATTTTTTTCACTCTTTTTATCTTCTAATGTATATAAATTTTTTAAGGTAAAATTTTCAGCTAAATCTTTTTTTGGAGCTTTTCTATAATCTATATGAGTCTTTGCTAATAATATAGTTTCAGCATTTGTAAATAAATGATATTTATTAACATTTTTTATTTCAAAATCATAATCATAAAAATCATCATCATTTCCACAATGCTCATTCATCCAAGGATGCCCTAATATTTGATCAGGGGTATATCTTTTAACTGGATCTTTTTCTAAAATATTTTTTAATAGATCATTAGCACTATCGCTGACACCATCAATATTTTTATAAGGTAAGTTTATTATAGCACTTTGTAAATCATGTGTCTTGTCTCTATTAAATGGAATATTCCCACTCAACATTATATATAGTGCGACACCAGATGACCATATATCTACAGGAAATCCTTCATAGCCTTCCCCTTTTATTATTTCTGGAGCCATATACACTGGAGTACCACATTGACCTAATAATTTTTGGCCTTTATGAGTTAACTTTCCAACTCCGAAATCACATATTTTAACAATATTATTTAAATCTAATAATATATTTTCTAATTTAATATCTCGATGAACAATTCCTTTACTATGAATATATTTAATTCCTTGAATTAATTGTCTAAATAATATCCTAGATGTTTTTTCACATAATTTTCTACGCTTTTTAACAAAATTTTGTAAATTTCCTCCTGAAATATATTCCATTATGATCAACATATATTGTTCTGTTTCAAATGTCTCTAAAATTTTTGTTACAGCAGGATGATATAATCCTCTCATGAGATTAGTTTCATATAATATTTTATTTCTGGCATTTTCATTAACTAAATTTTTTTTATTAAAAGATTTTATTGCAACTATTCTTCCAGTTAAAATATTCAAACCAATATTAACTTTGCCGAAAGCCCCACGTCCTATAATACGACCAAATTTATAAAATGATATATCTGTTGGAGGATATGAAGAATGAGTATTAAAATAATCTTTAATATATTTTGATAAATTTTCACTTTCTTGGCTGTAATATTTTGAATCTTTCATTGTAGACAATAATGAAGTATTTGTATTACTATTAAAAATAAAATTTTGTTCAACATTCCTATTATGTGTTGATTTTTTTGCTATTTTTGATATATTTAATTTTGATGAGTTTTCATTATTATTTTCTTTATTATTTATTAAACCTTCTTCATCATTATTTTTATATATTTGATTTATGCTATTTACTTTTTTAGATTTAATAGATCTTTCTTTTTTTATTAGCAATTGCTCAATTTTATCTTTATTTGTAATATTTTTATTGTCTTTTTCCACATTTAACTTATTGCTAGTATTTGATTCTAAATTATTATTCAAAATTTCAAAATGATTATCACTAATATTATATATAATTTTTTTTTTGAAATTTTGTGGTTTTTCACTATCATTTATTTTCTTTTTTTTAGTTTTTTCTTCTTCCTTTGAATCAGCTGAGAGTTTATCTCTGATTTGATTACTATGAGTTCTTTTCTCACCTTTGATTAATTGATAATTTTTATAATCAGTAATTTGAACACTTTTTTTGTCATAAAGATAATTATATATCTTTTTAGATAAAGGGGAATTTGTTATTTTTATTTTTTTGCTCCTTTTATTTAATTTATATTTACTATTATTAGTTGAGTTATACTTTGCTTTTAAATTTTTTTTTATTTTATTTAAATTATCTATTATATTTATATCTTTAATTTTTTGGATTATTTTCTTACTGTTTTCATATTTCAAATTATTTCCTGTATCAATTATATTTTTATAAACCTTATTACTGATTTTAATATTTGTATTATTTCTTGCATTATTGCTTTTATAATTATTTCTATATTTTTCTTCTAAAATTAAATCATTATTTTCTTTATCAGATTCATTATTTGACCTTAAAGAATTATTTGGATGAGAGTAATTATAGTAATTTAAATTATATTTGGAATTATATTTATTGATCATTTTATTTTCACTTTTGATATTTTTATATTCTTTTAATACTTTATTATCATTGCTTTTTCTATTAATGTGAGCAGATTGTATATTTTTATTATTTTTATTCTTTTTATAATATTTGTTTTCTTTAGATATCAAATAATTAATATCCTTGAAATATTTTAAATTCTCATCAAATCTTTGTTTTGAGGAGGTAGTTCCAAGGAATATTTTGCCTTTTATTTTATCTCTTCTAGGACTATTTCCAGTCGTTTTTACTTTTTTACACATTTGATAGTCAGTTTTATTAAAAAGATATGTAGTTGGGGAAATAATTTGATTATAATTTTTTGTTATTTCTAAGGATTCTTCATTTATACTAAATATATCAATATTTTTCAATTTTTTATTCTTTGGATTAAATATTATTCCTTTTTTTGAATTATTATCTATATTACTCATCATTTTATTACTTTTATTGACTTTAATTTGAGATTTTTGAGCTTTTATACTCTGCCCAGTGGAAAGATCTGAGTTTGATTTTATATTTATTTTATTTAAAGTATTCGCCTTCAAATAAGTACTTAAATCATCATTATTTAAATTTATTTTTGTTAATTCTTTTTCCCCATTTACATTACTAATGGATAATTTCATATTTTGATTATTTTTTCTTGAAATGTGATTATTCTTTTGACAATTATTATTGCTTGATTTCTTTGAAACTCCTTTTGAATCTATTCTTAGACTTTTCCTATTATTATTAACATTTTTTTGAATTATAATCTTATTTACTTTATTGTCAGTGGTATTTTGAGTTGAAATTTTCTTATACTTATTATCTTCATTCTTAATATGATAATTATCATTAAAGTTGATATTAGTATTTAGCTCCCTAATATTATTCAAAATTAATTTATTGTTTTTTGTTGGATAGAGTTTTGGTTTATTTGACTCAAGAAGTTTTTCTCTGGAATTTCTTCGAGAATTATTAGTTGTATGAGCAAACTTTTTTAACTTATTATTATTATTTTTATTATTATGCTTTTTTAATAAATTAAATTCGGATTTATCACTAATTTTATTAATGAAATTTTTCTTCAAGAAATTTTTATTATTATTACTACTTTTTTTCTTTTTTACTTTATTTTTTATGTTTTTATTTTCATTTTTCTCCAGTGAACCAGATATACTATTATTGGCTGTATAATATCCTTTGATTAAGCGTTTGGTACCTATATTCCAACCTGTTAAACAAGAATTAAATTTATTTTTTTGATTATTATTTGAAATACTACTATTAGCACTAATACTGAAAGAAGGACTAATAGTATTTATGAGAGTATTAATTCTAAATTTTTTTGGTTCTTTATCTAAATTATGTATATAAACTACCTTTTCTTTTTTTCTATTATGATGATTTTTATTATTGATATTAATTTTAGTATTAAAAGAAGGATTTGTATAATTTAAAAACTTCGAATTTGCCTTTGTATTATAATTCAAGAAATTTTTAGTATTAATTATTAAATTTTTATTTTTTGCTTTATGCTCTTTTCTCTGAGAATTAAGGTCGAAGCTTATACTTTCAACTAAATTTGGATTTTTTTTTCTTTCTTTTGAATTTTTCTGGGTAAAATACTTCTGTTTTCTGAAACTTTTTGAACCAGCTATTACTGGATTTGATCTAAAAGTTTTGAGAGAAATTAAATTTGTTTTGAATTGTGTTGTTATATGCTTTAAGTTTGAGATATCATGTTGAATTTTTCTATTATATACAGAAAATAATTTGGATTCTTTCATTTTTGTTTTTACTTATTTTGAAAATATTTTATTTAAAATATATATTCATTAATTCGAAAATAAAAAGTATAAAATAATAAATAAATGCATTTATTTATTATATAAATTTGATTTTTTAAATTAATTAAATGTTTGATGGGGATTGTGGATTTGGGATTAG
>Ga0247611_10004859_pt1 | contig 18302 bp, 13 predicted proteins | sample 177DNAGHGhighgp2_FD_192422 | JGI IMG/M metagenome (GOLD analysis project Ga0247611, IMG submission 192422) | Sheep rumen microbial communities from Palmerston North, Manawatu-Wanganui, New Zealand - 1770 DNA GHGhigh gp2 | ecosystem: Host-associated > Mammals > Digestive system > Stomach > Rumen... | reverse complement strand
CGGGCCTAAGCAGCACCATTCTGCCATGTCGTAGACGTCCATGTCGAGTGGCAGTCCGTTCTGCAGACAGTACACCAGTCGGTAGTCCATCAGGAAGTCCATGCCGCCATGTCCGCCCACGCGTCGTGCCTTCTCCTGCAGCTCCTTCACAAACGGCGGCAGATATTTCTGCAGCATGGCCTGGCAGAGGCTGTCGGGCATGGCCGAATGGGCATTCAGGTTCTGGTAGTCGGGCGACTCGGTCTTGCTGAGCGCGCCGCTGCGGAAGAGCAGCTGGTTGACGGGATACTTGCTGGCATAGCCGTCGGAGCCCACCACCTGGAACATGCGGCTGTAGGGGCGCGGCGTGAGCACGTTGTGCTGAATGAGCATGGTCTTGCCCTTGGCGGTGTGAATGAGCGTTGAGGTCTGGTCGCCGTTCTGGAAGTCGGGACAGTCCTCACCGGTCAGTCTCTTCACCACCCGCGGACCGTTGCAGGGCTTGGTGTCCATGGCCACTAAGTATTCCATACGGTCGCCGCGGTGAATGTTCAGTACCTGGCAGTCGGGACCAATGCCGTGCGTGGGATAGACGTCGCCCCGGTGCTTGGCGTTGTAGTCCAGTCGCCAGTTGTTCCAGTAGGCTGTCCAGAAGTCGTCCAGGTTGTGCAGGTAGGAGCCTTCCACGTGCAGCACCTCGCCGAAGAGTCCCTGCTGTGCCATGTTCAGTGCAGCCAGCTCGAAGAAGTCGTAGACGCAGTTCTCCAGCATCATACAGTGCAGCCTGGTGCGCTCGCTGGTGTTGATGAGCTGCCAGATCTCGTCCATGTCCATGGCGGCAGGCACCTCAATGGCCACGTGCTTGCCGTGCTCCATGGCGTAGACGGCCAGTGGCACATGGTGCACCCAGTCGGTGGCTATGTAGATGAGGTCGATGTCTTTTCGCTCGCACATCTTCTTGTATGCCTCTGTCGAGCCGCTGTAGGCCGTGGCGCGCGGCCGTCCGTGGCGTTCCAGCAGTTTCTGGCAGCTTTCCACGCGGTTGGCCTCCACGTCGCAGAGACCCTTGATGTCAGTTCCCTCGATCTGTGCAAAGCGCTCTACGGCTCCGGGACCGCGCATGCCTAAGCCGATAAAGCCCACCCGCACCGTGGGAATGGGGGACACTGCCAACTGAAGCACGTCGTGCTGCCCCGCCGGGCGCTCAGGCACGTTGGTCTGCAGCATGCTCATCTTTTGTGCCGTGGCTGCCGTAAGCACCAACAGCCAGGCCATTGTCGTGAAAAGGATTTTCCGTCTCATAGTATTGCTTGTTTTTCTGAGTTCAATTATTTCCCGATACTTGTCTTGGACGAGAACCCGCCTTTCAGGTCTTCTATGGTCAGCTCGGCCAGTTCCTTTTCCGATAGGTTCGAGCGTCCCTCCAGTCGGTTGGCCTGCTGCTGTATGGCCTTTTCAAACACGTTGCGGGCAAAGCGTGCATTGCCGAAGTTGCGGTCTTTGTGGGCCAGGGCATAGTCAAACTGCTGCTTGAGGAAAGCCTCTGCGCCGTTGCCCAGCGTGTACTCGTTTTTCTTCATATACATCTTGAAAATGTCGGCCAGTTCCGCTGCAGTGTAGTCGGGGAAGTCAATATACCGGTTGAATCGCGACTGCAGTCCCGGGTTCGAATCCATGAACCGCTGCATCTCGTCCTTATAGCCTGCAACGATGACCACCAGTCGGTCGCGGTAGTCCTCCATGCGCTTCAGCAGCGTCGACACGGCTTCCTGTCCGTAGTCAGCACCGTTGCCGTCTTCCGGCACCAAGGCGTATGCTTCGTCAATGAAGAGCACTCCGTCCAGTGCCATCTGTATCACGGTGTCGGTCTTCAGAGCTGTCTGTCCCATGTATTTGGCCACGAGTCCGCTGCGGTCAGTCTCCACGGTGTGTCCTTTTTTCAGCACGCCGAGGTCTTTGTAGATGCGCCCTACGATGCGTGCCACGGTGGTCTTGCCGGTTCCCGGCGAGCCGTAGAACACCAGGTGGTAGCTCACCTTGGCCGTCTTCAGCCCCTTGGCCTTGCGCTGCTGTTGCACTTTCACGAAGTTGGCCAGCGAGCGTACCTCCTCCTTCACAGACTTCAGTCCGATGAGTTCGTCCAGCTCCTTGTAGGGATCGCCCTCAAGAGGTTCGTTCACCACCACGCTGTCCTTCTCTTCCTCCTCCTTCTGGGTCTGTTCCGTCTTTGCCGGCTCCTCTTTTTCTTCTTCGTCATCCACGCAGGTGCCGATGAGGGCTAAGATGAATAACATAACCAGGCTGCCTATCGTCAGGCATCCGCATCCTTTTAAAATCTTGTCAGTCATATCTCAGATTGTTTTTTATTGTGCAAATATACGAAAAAAACGGGAAAGAAAACCATTGCGGGTAGTTTTTCTTTTCTTTTTCAGGAAAAACGGGTAGAAACTCGTATCTTTGTGCGCCACTTCCTTCGGGTATTCAGAAATTATTCGTATCTTTGCCGTCACAAACAAGCAAACCTATGTTAGTCAGGACTCAGACAGAAGAAAAGCTGCGCCTTCACCGGACAGGCGTGCTCTGCGCCGTGCTGGTGTGCTCTTTATGGAGTGCATCCCTCTGGGCACAGACCAGTTTCCAACAACCCACGACCTTGTATGTCATGCACAGCAGCGGCAACCACCTGGAGTGTGGTTCCGACGATGTAGGCTGGATAGAGTCGCCCACGAAGAGCAACTCGCAGCAACTCACGCTCATTCCCGACGGTCGTGGCCGTTACAGCATCCAGGCAGGCACACAGCTGAAGTTCTTGTCGCTTTCAGGTCAGTGGAATACGAAGTTCATTGCCGACTCGGCCGCCTCCGAAGCCAAATGGACCATAGAGTCGGGCTTAGGCCAGTTTGTGAAGCTGCGCTGTCAGGCCAATGGCAAATACCTGGGTACCGATAGTAACGATGGTCATCAGAAGGTCTATGCCGACAAGGATGGCAACGACATCAAGCACCTGTGGTACTTCAGCGACAATGTCCGTCAGTCACCACCCGCCGATACCGCCCGCTACATGGTTTCGCCGCAGGTTGTGCGGCAGCATTTCGACGGCTGGGGTGTTTCGCTCTGCTGGTGGGCAGGGCAGTGCGGCAAGTGGACAGACAAGAAAATAGACGAGATTGTCACCTGGCTGGTCAGTCCCACCGGTCTCAACTACAGTCATTTCCGCTACAATATTGGCGGCGGCGACGACCCCCAGAACCGCCACTGCGACCCGCACCACATGGGGCGCGGCAAGGGGCTGCGTGCCGAGATGGAGGGCTTCAAGGACTTCAGCGGCGACGAGTATCACTGGGACCGCGATGCAGCCCAGCGCAAGATCATGCTCAAGATCAAGGAGAAGCGCCCCGATGCCGTGTTCGAGGCCTTCAGCAACTCCTGTCCCTACTACATGACCTACAGCGGCTGCGTCAGCGGCAACACCGACGGCGGCAAGGACAACCTGAAGCCGGAGTACTACGAAGAGTTTGCCCACTATCTGGTCGATGTGTGCAAGCACTACAAGGACGAGTACGGCATCGAGTTCAAGACGCTGGAGCCCTTCAACGAGTCGGTCACTGGCTTCTGGTATGCCAACGGCCCGCAGGAGGGCTGCCACTTCGACTACGAGTCGCAGATCAAGTTTGTGCGGGTGCTGGCGCCCATCCTGAAGGAATCGGGCCTGCGCACCGTCATCTCGGCAGCCGACGAGACCAATGTCGGGCTGGCCGTCGACGGCTTCAAGCGCTTCATCTCGGCCAAGGCCGACCAGTTCGTGGGCCAGTGGAACACCCATACCTATTCAGGCAGTAATGCCGATCGCGCCCGCTTCTGCCAGTTGGCTCATCAGACAGGCAAGGACCTCTGGATGAGCGAGACCGGTTCCGGCGGCAGTGGCCTTGGCGGCAACCTCGCCATGGCGCAGCGCCTCTTCGACGACATGCGCTATATACAGCCCGAGGTCTGGTGCGACTGGCAGTACATGGAAGAGGCCAACGACCAGTGGTGCACCATTCGCGGCAGTTTTGCCGACCAGAGCTATAACAAGGTGAAGAACTTCTACGTGCGCCAGCAGTGCTCGCGTTTCATCAAGCGCGGCTACGACATCATCACCTCGCTCTGTCCGCAGTCGCTGGCAGCCGTCAACCCGACCCGCGACACGTTGGTGCTCGTGGCTCTGAACGAAGGAGCCGCTGCCGCCCATGTCATAGACCTCTCGCTTTTCTCGGAGCTGCCAGCGCGCAACCAGATACGTGCTTATCGCACGTCGGCAGGCGAGAACCTGGCCAGTGTGTCGTCGAGTGTCAAGCTTGAGGGCAGCATCCTCACCCTGTCCATGCCGGCACAGAGCATCACCACCCTGGTCATTCCAGCCCGTTCCGTCCAGGCGGGCATCGGCGACCTGCTTGTCGATGGCTGCGAATACCTGATTGTTCCGCGCCAGGAGACTACTCGTGCCGTGTCGGCCACGGGCAGCAAGGTGACCATAGAGGATATTGACTACGGCCCGTCACAGCGCTGGCGCCTCGCTGTCGAGTCCGGCGGCACCTGTCGTTTCCAGAATGCCTTGGGGCTGAGGCTCACTGCCCATCGCGCCTCGAACAGCTCGTCGCTCACCGCCCAGAGCAGTACTGCCGGCGAGCAGGGCTTCTATATCGACGAGGTAGACTATCCCTACTTCAAGATCCTGGCCAGCCGTGGCCGCAGTCACGGCTTCGACCTCACCCAGGAGTCGTCCAGTGCAGGCACCGTGGTCAACATCTGGCAATACGAGGGCAGCAACACCACGCCTACGCATCGGCAGTGGATGCTCTTCCCCCTGACTACGGCTGCGATGGCCGACGGTCTTGGTCCGTCTCATGCCGTTGCTGTTGTGCCCGCCACTACCGCTGCCCCGGCCGTCTACGACCTCTCTGGCCGTCGTGTGGCCACGGGCAGCAACTCGCAGGCCGGACTCTCAAAGGGCATCTACATCGTCAGCGGAAAGAAAACGGTGGTCAGGTAATGCTATGTCCTGCTATCAGAGTTTCTGAAACATTTTTATTAACCCTAAAAAATACAATTATTACTTATGGAGACAACACTCGTATTATTGAAGCCCAGCTGCGTACAGCGCCAGCTGATAGGCGAGGTCGTTAACCGTTTCGAGCGTCGCGGACTGCGCATCTCGGGCATGAAGATGATGCAGCTCAGCGATGAAATCCTGCGTGAGCACTATGCCCACCTGGCCGACAAGCCCTTCTTCCCCTCGCTGCAGGCATCTATGCAGGCCTCGCCCGTGGTGGCACTGGCCCTGTCGGGAGTCGATGCCGTGAAGGTGGTGCGCCAGATGGCCGGCGTGACCAACGGTCGCGAGGCTGCCCCCGGCACCATTCGTGGCGACTACTCGATGAGCAACCAGCAGAACATTGTGCATGCTTCTGACTCCGTGGAGAATGCCGCCATTGAACTGCGCCGCTTCTTCCTGCCCGAGGAGGTCTTTGACTACACCAGCAACGCCCAGGCTTTTGTCTATGGCGATGGTGAGTGCAAATGAAAACCTGCTGCGACGAAAACGAATAGCCCCCCGCTGTCACACGACAGCGGGGGGCTATTCGATAGTACCGTTCCTTTATTCCGTGTAGTAGTCAATGAGCCTGACGATGAGGCTGTTCAGCTGCTCCACCTTGTATTCGCCCACGCTGGCCTCAATGTGCTCGCCACCCACGCCGCTGTGGTTGGTCAGGAACACGTAGGTGCCGCCGGTGCTGATGGCAAAGAAGCGCAGCATGAACTCGGTGTTCTTGTCCACGCCGCTGGCAGCGATGGGTATGAGTTTGATGCCCTGTCGTGCCATGAGTGCTATGGACTGTTGCAGCGACTTGATGACGTCGTCCTCATGGTGGGCAGGAGCGTCGAGCAGCATGAAGGCCAGGCGTGTGCGTGCCCCTTCGTCCCACGACAGGTCTTGCAGTGATCTCTCCAGAGCGGTGTGTACGGCTTCGGGATAGTCGCCACCGCCGTCGGCACGCTGCTTGCCGATGAAGGTGCGCGTGTCGTTGAGCTTTTGGGTGAAGTCGCTGTAGCGTGTCAGGTACTCATCGTTCGTGTCGCGATAGAACAGGGCTGCCGTGCGCATGGTGATGGCCGGTCGCAGCAAGGCCACCTTGCCGATGATGTCGTCGAGGTCGCTCTTCAGGAAGTTGATCTCGTCGGTCATCGAGCCAGTAGCATCGACGATGAAGGCAATGTCGGCCTGCTGCTTTACGCTCACCTTCTTGTTGAAGACATACTCGTTCACCACATGTTCCTGTTGTGCGTCCCAGTTGCTCACTACCGGCTGTTCCGTCATCACCTGGTCGTTGAGGCTGATGCGCAGGTCCTGTGCCGTGGCGGTCTCCTTTTGGCTCAGTCCTATCCAGCATTCGGCCAGTCCGTGGTTGTCGGTCACGGCCTGCCACAGTGTGGCATCCCTCCGCAGCAGCTTCACGTTGACGCCGGCCACGGGGTTGCCGCTGCCGTCGGTCACGCGCAGGGCAATGCGGTTGTTGGTGTAGAACTGCCAGTAGTCGCTCATTTCCTTGTAGTCGCTTCCGAGCATGAGCTTCGACCAGAACGTCCAGTGGGTCAGGTCGCTCCACTCGCCGGCGGTCACGACGCCTGCCTGCGTGTTGCCATTGTCGTCATTACCGTCGTCACTGGCGTCGGTGGCGCCCATGCCTATTCCGTCACCCGAGCCGTCGCTCGTGCCGCTGCCGCCGTCTTTACTACCTCCGCTGCCGTAGCCTGAAGGATCAGCATCAAACTCAGCTATCGTTCCGTTTTCGTCGTCGCCGTAGCCCTCGCCGCAGCTACTGAAAGCCATTGCCAGCATTATCATGCCGGCGAGGCAAAAGAAAAGATTTCTTTGTTTCATACAATCGTTTTTTGTTTTTTTGAATGGTTTCTTCTCTGTATATAGAACACCATTTTTTGGAAATCCTGCATCGGTAGGCCCGTACCTTAACAAACATTAACGCCTTTCTGCTTTCATTGCCGGTATCAGGGTTTCGGTCATGACGATGTCTGTCCGCGGCACCAGATCCCATGTAAAGCCCTTGGCCAGTGCCTGTGGCGTCTGTGGCCGTGCGTCGGGCTGCAGTCCGGCGGCGCGGGCCAGCAGGCCAATGAGCTGCTGCGGCGTGTAGCGCTGTCGCAGTGCAGCCATGTCCAAGCTGCTGTCGCGCTTGGAGAGTCGCTGTCCGCTGGCGTTGCACAGCAGGGGCAGGTGTGTGAAGCTGGGCGAGCTGAAGCCCAGTAGCTGTGCCACGTACATCTGCTGGGGCGATGACAGCAGCAGGTCGCGGCCGCGCACCACCTCTGTCACGCCCATCAGGGCATCGTCGACGACCACGGCCAGCTGGTAGGCCCATGCCCCGTCCTTGCGGCGAATCACGAAGTCGCCCACCTGTCGGGCCAGGTTTACGCTCTGCGGCCCATAGTGGCCGTCGGTGAATGTCATGTCGCAGTCGGGAACCATGAGGCGGGTGGCTGCAGGTCGCGGGTCATTGGGGGGAATAGGACCTGTATCACTTGTAGGCCCCATACGCCCCATGGCCTCTTTGGGCCGGCAGGTGCCGGGATAGACCACGCGGCCGTCGCTCTCGTGGGGGGCCTGCGTGGCCAGCAGGTCGGCGCGGGTGCAGTAGCAGGGATAGGTGAGCCCCTGCGAGCGCAGCACCTCGTAGTAGTGTTCGTAGATTTCCGACCGCTGGCTCTGGTACACAGGCGTACCGTCCCACTCCAGTCCAAGCCATTCCAGGTCGGCCATGATAAGGTCGGCCCACTGCTGGCGCGAGCGTGCCGGGTCTATGTCCTCGATGCGCAGCAGCCATTGCCCGCCTGCCGCCTTGGCCGACAGCCACGACAGAAGCGCACTGAACACGTTACCCAAGTGCATGCGTCCCGTGGGCGAAGGGGCAAAGCGTCCTGTCGTCATTCCTTGCTCCACCGCTCAATGGAGCACTCGTGCTCCTTGGTCTTCTCATCGTAGTTGATGCCCACCAGGAGTATGTCGCCCGTGTACTCGCGCACCTTTTCGGGATAGTTGCGCTCCTTGATCTGCGCAATGGCGGCACGCACCGTGCGGTCCTTCTTCAGCTCCACGATGATGGCGGGCTGGTCCACGTCCTTCCGGGGGATGAGCACCAGGTCGGCATAGCCGCTGCCGGTGGGGTACTCCCGGTGTATATGGTAGTCGTTGCGGGCGTAGTAGTAGGCCAGGCTGATGACGCAGGCCAGCGAGTTTTCGTCGTTGTACGACAGGATGCTCGTGTCCTCGCTGTGTGCCGTCTGCAGCATGCGCGCCACGGCGGCGGCATCGCCGCGCAGGGTGGCCTCAAGCAGGCGCTCCGACTGCTCCAGCGCCTCCACCACATGCGCCCAGCGGTTCACCTCCACGGCGTTCACCAGCTCGCCGCCCACCTCCATGTTCGGCACGTAGCACTCGCTACGGCGCCAGTTGAACGACAGGTAGCCCAGGTGTATCAGCACCGTGAGCACGTCGTCCTTGCTGCGGATGATCGACATGTCGTTCTGGAACTTCGTGGGGTTCACCTTCACCCGGCCGCCGCCAAGCATGCAGATGATGTCGTCCTTCAGCCCGTCGAAGTTGCGGTTGATGTAGCCCGTCACAGCATCGAACGAGCCCGTGGAGGTCCAGAAACTGCGGCAACGCCCGCGATTTATGGCCTGCATCACGCTGTTGGGGTTGAACATCGACTGCTCGTCGCCTATCTGGTAGCCGTCGTACCATTTCTCCAGCTCGTCGAAGTCCATGTCGTTCCGCTCGGCCAAGACACGCACCTCGTCCTTGGTGAAGCCGAAGAAACGGCCCATCCGGCCTGGTTCCACCATCGAGTACTCCAAGAAATTGTTCAGGGCCGACTCCGTCTGGTATTTCTTGATGGGCAGGATGCCCGTGAGGTACACCCCGGCGAAGCACGTCATGGCTGTCACGTCCTTGAACATGCGGCGCAGCCAGTTCACGTAGTTGTCCATGGGCTTGCTGTCCCTGGTATAGATGCGGCAGATGGCGTCCCACTCGTCAATGATGAACACGAAGCGCTCACCCGTCGTCTCCACAACGCGCAGCATGAAGTCCATCATATCGTCATTGTCCTTGCGCGGTACGTCGGGATAGGTCTCATGCAGCTCATCGCCTACTCGCTTTTCTATCTCGGTCACAATCTGGTCGCCGTCGCTCATCGTGGTGAAGCGCGTCATGTCGAGATAGACCACGGGATACTTGTTCAAGTGCCGCCCGAACGACGGGTCTTTGGCGATGGCCAGGTCGGCGAACAGCTCGCGCGAGTCGCACGAGTGGTCATAGTAGGCAGCAAGCATCATTGCCGCCATGGTCTTGCCGAAGCGGCGGCTGCGCGTCACGCAGCTGAACTTCTGTTCAGTGAATAGCGTCTTGTTCACCAAGGCTATCAGCCCCGACTTGTCCACATACTCGCCGTTACGCACCTGGCGGAACGACTCGTTACCTTTATTAATATAGATACCCATAGGTTACGGCCTGTTTTCTGATTGTTTTTTCTCTTGTGCTGCAAAAATACGGTTTTTCCGGCATAACGCCAAGTGAATCGACGAAAACTTTTGCCGTCTCACGGAAAATGAGTATCTTTGCCCTCGCTATGAGAAGAAACGCCCTTACGGCCCTCGTCCTCGCGCTCTTCGCGCTCCTTGCCGCCTGCACCGACGGCGACCGTATGCGCCGCGACCTGCAGCAGCTGCAGCAGCGCAACGTGGCCGACTCACTGCTCACCGACAGCCTGCTGGCCATGCGGCTCACCCGCTACTTCGACAGCCATGGCAACCAGGCTGAGCGGCTGCTGGCCCACTATCTGCTGGCCCGCACCTGGACTGACCTCGGACAGGCTCCCCAGGCCCTTGACGAGTACCACCGTGCAGCAGAACAGGCCGACACCAGCCGGCTCGACAGCCTCAGCCACCACTGGCTCAATCGCATCTACGGACACATGGGCATCCTTCTCTATAACAACCAATTGCCCTACAATGCACTGCAGGCCTTTCAGGAAGCCCATAAGCATGCCCGTAGCTGCGGTGAAGAATGGACGGCTGCACTTTCCTACGCGCAGACCTATCAGTGCTACTACGACATGGGCATGCCCGACAGTGCAGAAACAGCAGCAGAAAGAACCGTTCAGCTGTTGCGAGCCTGTGGGGACTCCATTTCTGCCAACACCCACCTCGGTGCACTTGCCTACATGAAAATGCAGCGTTCCGAGTTCACACACGTGAAGGAATACCTTAATCTCTATGAACACCATTCCCGTCTCAGTGAGGAAGGCATCAGCAACTATGAACCGTGGAAACTGCTTTATATTTATAAAGGAGTGTACTGCCAGCATCTGGGGCAGACAGACTCTGCACTTTTCTATTTCTACAAAGGTCTCACTTCCAGTCAGGACCTGAATAACCGCATTCTTTCCTATAAGGGACTCTATCAAACCTATGCTCGTCGGCAAGCTGTTGATTCCGTGGCAAAATACACCCGGTTATACGCACTGGCTAATGATTCGTCAAACCAGCAGGCCACAACTGCCTCACTGCTTAGCTTACACCATCTCTACGACTATAATCACATTAAATCTGTTGCCAGCCAAAGACAGAAAGAAGCGGAAAAAGCTCATTACATCACGATACTGGTCACTCTTGTATTAATCATTGCCCTCTGTATAATAGCCATAGGATACATCCGTCATAAACATGTCATGCAACGGGTGATTATCAGCTATGTGATGAACATCTCCATGTATGTCAATGCCAGGAACGAGCTGCAGTCACGCCTTGACCTCAGTGCTACCGAGCAAGAACAGCTGAAAAGAGAGCTGGAAAGGTTGAAGCATTCCATCTTGTCAGCGGAAGAAGTAAACATTGAGGAAAGTCAATGGGATGACACGGAGAGAGTCTTCAATCTCCCCATTGTCAGCAAGCTGCATCATGCGGCCTCAAAGGCGCAGCGCATGAACAGTTCTGAGTGGAAAGAGCTTTACAACGCCTGTGGCACCCTGATGCCCTCTTTCACTGAGATGCTTAGGGGCCTGGACAACAGGCTCGACTATACAGAACTGCAGATTTGCGTCCTTCTCAAAATGAACTTCATCCTTTCCGAAATCAGGATACTATTAGGCATCAGCAAGTCCATTCTTTCCCACAAGCGACAGCGAATGAACGCTAAGCTCTTTAACGAAGATGGTTCAGCAAGAGACTTCGACAAGAAGATTATCACCTTTACATAACCACGGAAGGGCAACGATGGAATGGACGTTTTTTGAATGCCATTGTTTTTTGTCCACTTTTGTCCACTCAAATTTTCCTTCATATCGCAGATTATTGCTAACTTTGCACACGCATTGCAGCATTATAGACCAAACTGAACATGAGAAGAAACAAATAACTGTAATAACCATAATTATCCATAACAAAAAAGAACACAAGTATGAAGAAACTACCTTTAATTATCTCATTCCTGCTGGCCGCCACGGCCGGCGTGGTGGGCTGTGACAGCGATGACAATGACACGGTGGTGCCGGCAATACAGCCGGAGGACGCTGAACCTACAGACTCTACCGGACTGGTCATTATAGGCAATGAATGTATAGACACCGTCAACCATGTTGTCTACACAATTGACGCCAAGACAAACACTGCTGTCGTAAAGGCGGGAAGACGCATTGACGGTGTTCATATAGACACGCTGCGTCCCGGCTGTCCTGATGTGCAAGGTGAAATCACCCTGTTAGACCATTTCGAGGCGAATGGAAACACCATCACCGTGACAGGCATTGGCGACTATTCTCTCTGTGGACTGGAGAATCTGACCGCCGTACACATTCCACAAACGATAACAAGTATTGGAGCCTTCGCATTTGCGGCCTGTTCGTCAATGGAGTATGTAACTGTTCCTGAGGGCATCACAGCCATCAACGACTATGCTTTCTATGGCTGTACGTCATTGAAGCGGGTGAGTTTGCCAGAAAGCCTGACCACCATCGCCCAAGGAGCCTTCCATAAATGTGAACAGATGGAAGGGATTACCTTGCCTGAGAACCTGGAGGTCATTGGCAGTATTGCCTTCTGTATGTCTGGTCTGAAAACGCTCACTATTCCTGCAAGCGTTAAAGAGATTGGCGAAAATGCCCTGTTTACAGAATCACTCCATACCATTTACTCGTACATAAAGGATCCATTTGAAGTACAGGCATTCAATAAACAATCCGAGTTTTTTGACAACGCCACGCTCTACGTGCCCAAGGGGTGCAAGAAGAAATACCAGAACACCATGGACTGGTGCCTCTTCAAGAACATCGTAGAGATGGAATGAGGCATTACAAAAGGAATTATATGGGTAATTCATGGGAAATTACATGTTTAAAAACACGAATTACCATGAATGACCCATGGATTGATCATGAATCCTTTTTGTTAACGGGCATTCGCGTGACGTCAACAAAACAAATCGTCCAGGATGAGTTCTCTTTGGATGCATTCAGAGTGCTCATTCCTGTCAATGCCCTTGGTCGTTATCATAGTGACAATTATATTCTTATCGGTTTTTGTTGTCTCGATGAATGCCCGTACCTTGCGCTCAATGTCATCTTCGTCCTTGGCTGTCATTGTGTATGGTCTGTTCCAGACTGCTGCTGTTCTTTCTCGCGTCCAACGAAAAGCTTATTCATACCATCTTGATTATTTGTTGAGCTTATGGCGCAAAGGTACTTCTTTTTCTTCAAACCACCAAGAAAAAATGCACGAAAACGGTCGCAGAGGGGTTGTTTTTACCATGTTTGCGACCACTTTCGTGCATTATTACACAAATATCACATTTACATAACCTTGAAAGACAACGATGGAATGGACGTTTCTTGAACGTCATTGCTTTTTGTCCACTTTTTCCACCCCTTCTTTGCTTTCATATCGCAGATTCTTGCTAAATTTGCACACGTATTAACAAACAAGTATGAAGAAACTACCTTTGATTATCTCATTCCTGCTGGCCGCCACGGCCGGCATGGTAAGCTGTGACAGCGATGACAATGATAATGGAACAGAAGGACTCGCCAGCCCTGTGCCAAGTACAATTCCTGTCTCAAGAATCGTGGGAAAATGGAAACTGACTTCAAGAAACGGGAGGGATTTTTCTTCGGATAGTATCTATTATACGTTCACATCCGAGGGAAAAATGACCCATACCGATACTGAATGGATGAATGGTGAAGAAGGTACGTTTGAATTTTCTGATAATTGGACTTATTATGAAGGAACGGATGGAATCGTTACAAGAATCTGTGTAAATTACACTGAAACAAGTTGGAACTATAACTGTACTATTGACAAAACAAAGATGATTTGGTCTATTCCGGAAGGATGTGTACCAACCAGTTTGTTTTTTGAAAAGCAACAATAAAAATAATCTATTGACAGCTATGAAGAGACAAATATCTACATGCCTGTTGTTATTGGCAACGATGGCAGCAAACGCACAGACCGACTACACTCCGATGCTGAAGGAAGGTAAGATGTGGTGCGAAAGCTTTATGCGGGGACAATATACAGAGCAGGATACTCTCATTGTGAACGGTGACTCCATCTTTGAAGGGAAGAGATACTTCAGGGTCTATAAGAAGTATTCCCTATGGGAACCTATTGACTATGACTTCAACATGGCCGTGGTAAGACACCAGCCGCTATACTTCTGGAAGCTCATGCGGGATGAAGGGCGCAAGGTGTATTATCTGCAGGATGGCGTGGAACACATGCTCTACGACTTCACGCTGAAGGTGGGTGACGTAATAACAGTAGGCAAGACAACTACACAAGAGGTGAAGAAGAAAGATGTCATCAGCGTACGTGGACGCTCTTTCCGCAGGCTTCACATTATCGAAAGAGAACGGGGGGATAATGATGAGGTTCTTTCAATGCGAACAGGCCAATGGGTGGAAGGCATCGGCAGCGACCACGGCTTAGCCTATCCCAACGGCTGGACAAGGGTGCCCGGTGGTGTCAGTATGGATGAATGCTGGGAAGATGACAAACCAGTCTTCTATAAAGTTTTCTTCAAGGCTGTCGGCACTCCATGCGATGAGGAAGAACAGAGCGACGGCATCGCCACGCCGACAACCATCCCGGATAGAGACCATCAGCTCTTTAATCTGCAGGGACGCCGGGTGAATGGGCAGTCACGGCCGGGAATATACATCGGTGCCGACGGCAGGCGCAAGGTGTTGAAATGATTCAACTTTTACAAGTTGGTCGTATGAGAAACTAGGATAATAATTGATTATGGGAAAACGTGTAGTCATAACTATTGGGTGTGTTTTCTGTGTGGAAATAGACAATGAGTATAAATGCTATTTCCAATATGTATCTAATGACTTTACACAATTGAATAGTACAGTGATACGTGTATTTAAGAAACGATATAGCATGGACTATGTTCCCAATATAGAGGAGATCATAAACGATGAAGTCTATTTCTATGCGCATGCAATGATCAGAGTTGGTGTGAAGTGGGGCGCATGGTATAAAGTTGGAAGGAGCAAGACGGTCGGAGATGTTGAGAATATCATGTTCCGATGGTTTCAAGAAATTGATTTCTCAAAGATCACAAAATCCTACAGATGGTATGTTTGGAGGAATAACGGCCCCTTTATATTCATTGGTGAAATGACCGACGAATACAAATCATACGAGTTAGGCCTGATTTACTCTCATCCGAGTATTATATCACGAATTAAGACAGGACACTACCCTGTCAAACATGTGGACTGAAGATAATGTGTATGAAGAGACTATTATCAACAAGGTTTTTTCTGCTACTATTCACCTTCCACTTAGTAATTTGCTTTACTATTGGATGTGCTGGTATAAGGAAACTGTCTGACATAAAATGGACTGGAAACAATACTGGCATAAGTGAGAAGATTGAGAACAAGGGCTATTACAAATCGTCCACAAATGAATTATATGGATTCATCTTCTATGATGATGGTACAATAGTAGTAGTAGACACACCCACAGATTCTGTGCTATGTTCTTTTGAAGGGTCTTATTATCACGAAGACGATAATCAATGGGGTTTGGGCTATACAGGTGTATATAAAATAAAGGGGGATACTATTCATGCTAACGTTTACCGCAAAAATGGCTTTTGTCTGCCATCAGGATTTCAAATAATAAGCTGGATTGAAATGATGAGCAGATTTACATTCCGAATATTGGACAGAGAAAAAATACTTTGGATTGACAAGCATCTCTTACGGGTAAGAGAGTTTCCTGATCCTAAAATCGTAAATGACACTTTGTTTTTTGAACCAGTATCACCATTGCCACCTCCTAATACTGAAATGAAAAAGAAACGATGGCTATGGAAAAAAGATGATTGACGAATAAAAATATTCAACTTTCTCAAGTTAGAATTTAGAAGGAGATAGAAGGAGTTATCGCGGTCTGCGACCGCTTAGGAGATAGAAGTCAATAGACTTGCACTCCACAGAAACACTCCGCGCCGAGCCAAAACTAACGACTCTAACTCCTAAGGCCGAAGGCCGATCGCTCGACCTCTGGTCGCTTGCAAGGCAAGAACTCCTTCTAACTCCTTTTAACTCCTGAAGTTGAGCGAATGCGAAACTTGAATAAAAATATAATTTCATTATTATGTAACTATGATAATAACTATTTCTTCCAATAATAATGAACTGACTACAATGCACATTTTCATGTCGGCATTGCCCAACTCGCCTACCCATTTTGAAATCCTGATGGGCAAAGGAACTACTATGACAGCAACAGATATCATGCTCAGCCTGCATGAACAAGAAATATTGTGCTCATTTTTAAAGACGCTACCTGCAGATACCAACATTAGTTTAGGAGATGACAGACTGCAATTCCGAAGAGAAGAAAGGAAAGTGGGCCTAATCGATACATATATACGATATCAATATCTTATAATAACTCTTTACGATGTATCTAAAGATAGTGGTCATGTAGTGGTAGAATATGAATTGGAGAAAATGGACGTGACCTTTTCCAAGGAAGATACCATTATTGATAAGCATGTAATTACAACATCAAAGTGTGAACGAGACAAGATGATTTTCGAACTTACTCTTAATGAAGATGATAAGGACGAGTACTATTATGGTGGACATATCAAGATGGATACTTCCTTTTTCTGGACAAACAGAGCGTTAATTGTCAACATTGATGAAGCGGAGAGGACGTTATTGAAGGGCTCTGTTTTTCAGACAGAAGGTTCCATCATGAATTTTTGTCCTTTGGGCGAATTTTTAGATATAACATTCAGCATCAGGGATGGTGAATTCATTGCCGATGGAAATATCATGGATCCTTTTTCCTCTAATGCCACCTACTTTTTTCATTTGAAGATAAAAAAAGCTGAAGCAGTTTTCATTCCATCGGGAAATATATGTTTTAGAATCCCCAACTGATTCCACTTTAAATTAGTAATTCAACTTTCTCAAGTTAGAATTTAGAAGGAGATAGAAGGAGTTATCGCGGTCTGCGACCGCTTAGGAGATAGAAGTCAATAGACTTGCACTCCACAGAAACACTCCGCGCCGAGCCAAAACTAACGACTCTAACTCCTAAGGCCGAAGGCCGATAACTCCTTCTATCTCCTTCTAAATTCTAACTTGAGAAAGTTGAATCAAAATATATTGATTTCCGGCACAATGCCAAGTGAATCAGCGAAAACTTTTGCCGTCTCACGGAAAATGACTATCTTTGCCCTCGCTATGAGAAGAAACGTCCTTACGGCTCTCGTCCTTGCGCTCCTTGCGTTCCTTGCCGCCTGCACCGACGGCGACCGCATGCGCCGTGAACTGCAGCAGCTGCAGCAGCGCAACGTGGCCGACTCGCTGCTCACTGACAGCCTGCTGGCCATGCGGCTCACCCGCTACTTCGACCGCCACGGCAACCAGGCTGAGCGGCTGCTGGCCCACTACCTGCTGGCCCGCACCTGGACTGACCTCGGACAGGCTCCCCAGGCCCTTGACGAGTACCACCGTGCAGCAGAACAGGCCGACACCAGCCGACTCGACAGCCTCAGCCACCACTGGCTAAGCCGCATCTACGGACACATGGGACAGCTACTCTACAATAACCATCTGCCATATAATGCGCTGCATGCCTACGAACAGGCGAGCCGTTATGCTTACACAGCCAAGGAACCCATGGCTGCTATAGCTTTTTCAGAGCAAAGAGCGAAGTGTTTCTACTTATTAAATGAACAGGATAGCGTCAGCTCCGTCTTTCAGAAGACCTATCGCCTTTGGCTACAGCAAGGCGACACGCTTTCTGCCAACATCTGCCTTGGGCCACTTTCCTTCATCGCTATGGAAAATGATGACTTTGAGAAAGCCAAATCATATTTAGACCTATACGAGCATCATTCACACATAAAAAAAGAGCTTCTCGATGCAACTCCACAATGGTACTTACTTTATTATTATAAAGGATGTTACTTCCTTGGAATCAACCAACCTGATTCTGCCCTCAGCAATTTCCACACCTTGCAGTACAAAAGCACACTAAGAAGTCACATCTGCTTGGCCTATCAGGGATTCTACAAGACCTACGAGAAACTTCAACAGTCAGACTCAGCCAGCAGATACGCCATGCTCTATGCACAGGAAAACGACTCCATCCACCAGCTGGCCACTACTGCCTCACTGCTTAGCTTACACCATCTCTACGACTATAATCACATTAAATCTGTTGCCAGCCAAAGACAGAAAGAAGCGGAAAAAGCTCATTACATCACGATACTGGTCACTCTTGTATTAATCATTGCCCTCTGTATAATAGCCATAGGATACATCCGTCATAAGCATGTCATGCAACGGGTGATTATCAGCTATGTGATGAACATCTCCATGTATGTCAATGCCAGGAACGAACTGCAGTCTCGCCTTGACCTCAGTGCTGCCGAGCAGGAACAGCTGAAAAGAGAACTGGAAAGGTTGAAGCATTCCATCTTGTCAGCGGAAGAAGTAAACATTGAGGAAAGTCAATGGGATGACACGGAGAAAGTATTCAATCTCCCCATTGTCAGCAAGCTGCATCATGCGGCCTCAAAGGCGCAGCGCATGAACAGTTCTGAGTGGAAAGAGCTTTACAACGCCTGTGACACCCTGATGCCCTCTTTCACTGAGATGCTTAGGGGCCTGGACAACAGACTCGACTATACAGAGCTGCAGATCTGCGTCCTTCTCAAGATGAAC
>Ga0247611_10004858_pt1 | contig 18303 bp, 35 predicted proteins | sample 177DNAGHGhighgp2_FD_192422 | JGI IMG/M metagenome (GOLD analysis project Ga0247611, IMG submission 192422) | Sheep rumen microbial communities from Palmerston North, Manawatu-Wanganui, New Zealand - 1770 DNA GHGhigh gp2 | ecosystem: Host-associated > Mammals > Digestive system > Stomach > Rumen... | reverse complement strand
AAAAAGCCGCGGACGAGCCGCGCGTGAACCGTCGCGGTTACGTCTGATCGTCCGCGCCCCGCGCCCCGTGGTAACTGGCGCAAGCAATGCCGCGTTGACTATGCGGGCGTGTACCGTGTTATGCTTGCCGTCGTGGGTGTAAATGCCGCTTGCCGTGTTCGTGTTCGTGTTCTTCATAGCCTTTTTTCCTATCTGTACGCCCCGCCGTACTGAACGAGCGGCGCGGGGTGAATTTCCGCCGCCGTCCATGGTTCAAGTATACCATGCCGCCGATCTGGATCGCAAGCGCCGGAAAAGCCCGATAAAACGGGGCGTTTTTGGTATTTGTGCGCCGTTTTCGACGCGCTGCGGCGTCTGTCATTCTCTTCCTCTCATAGCCTCCAAATTTTCCTTTTCGAAATCTCATTTCGGCACAAACCCAGACACCATCTATCTTTTTAATATCTTTTATTTGCCAGAAGAAGGCTGCGAGGAGAGGATCGCGTCGCGAGTCGAGCGCAGAAAAAGCCCGATAAAATCTGGCAAAATCGCCGAAGCCCGGGGGTATATTGCGGAAAAATGCGCAAAAAGCAGGCGAAATAAAATAAAAAAGCGGAAAAATAAAAAATCCGCAGCGAGATAAACTTGCCAGCGCCACCATCTTATATGTGTTATAATATGCACAGATATTGAGGTTCCTCTTCTGGCAATTGCGCGAAGCGCTTTTAGCGAACTCCGTCTTGAGTGCTCAACTCTGGTATGCCGAAGGCCCTGAACTCTTATTGCTTTTTTATTATATAAGGGACGCCAAAAAACCCACGAGAATTAGGGGGTTTCCGGACACGAATCGGTACTCGATAGTACCGATTTTGGTTTTCTGTGCCCTTTTATGGGAAGGAGTTAACGCTTGAAAAAGAATGGTGTCGGCGTGGTTGACGCCGTGATGGGTAGCGGGAAGACGAGCGCGATCATTAACTGGATGAACGCGCGGCCTGATCGCAAGTTTATCTTCGCGACGCAGTACATTGACGAGTGCTGCCGAATTCGGGACGCATGTCCGAAACTTTGCTTCCGCCTGCCGCAGAGCGATGACGGTACAAAATCTACCGACGTGCTGCGGCTGATCTCCGGCGGTGACAACATTGCTTTATCCCATTCGCTCCTGTCGCGCTTTACCGATGATATGCTTGATGCGCTGCGCGGACAGAACTATGTGCTGATCATGGACGAGGTGTTCGACGTCATGCACACGGTCGATGTGACCGAGGCGGACAAACAGTTGCTGATGGATAGCGGGTCGATCCAGGGCGACGAGCTTACCGGGTCGATGTCGTGGACCAGAGATAACTATTATAAGGACAGCAAGTTCTACGACCTCAAACAGCGCATGGATCTCGGTGGCGTCGTCGAGTCGGAAGATCGGAAAATGATGGAATGGATGTACCGGCCAGACATGTTCGAGGAATTTGACGAGGTCTACCTGCTCACCTATATGTTTGACTGGTCGCCGATGCGGTTTTACTTCGAGATTGTGGGGATCCCCTACTTCTTTATCGGAGTACGCAAGGATGAACAGGGTCAGTACTCGTTGTGCCGCGTTGATGAGATGCCGCCCGCAAGCCTGGATATCAGGAGCAAAATACACTTGATCGACAGTCCACGGCGCAATGAAATGGGTAACTCATACTATGCGCTTTCAAAGCACTGGTATAAGGACGAATCGAAGATGCGCGACGATCATACGGCGCGTGTGCGTGGAGAAATGCGCAAGCTTCAGCAAGCTGAATGGGACGGCGTGCCAGCATCAGACATTATGTGGTCTGTGTTTTCCGGTGATATACGTAGCGCGGTCGTGTCCGAGGTTGTGAACGGGAAGCGGCGTCATAGGTTTAGCGGCTCGTTTGTTGAGTTCAGTTGCAGGGCAAAAAATGAGTTCGGGCACAAGCATCACCTTGCCTATCTGGTAAATGTATTCTTGCCGAGCGCATTATCAATTATGTTGTCAAACCACGGCATCAGTACTACGCGCGAGCTTAAGGACGGGTACGCGACATCTGTGATGGTCCAATGGATATGGAGATCCGCGATCCGCAACGGCGAGGAAATCTGGTTGTATATGCCGAGTCGACGGATGCGCGAGTTGTTGAATAAATGGATTGATCAAGTAAGCTCCTAACCGGTGGTCCACGGACCACCAGTTAGTTTTATATTATCAAGCGGAGGATATATATGGGAATTATCAGCGAAAATATCATGCACCGGGTCGAGGAGTTTGGGATGGATCTGCCAGAGCAGGTCGACAAGATGGCAATCACGGAAGATATGCACCTCGAGAAGGAATGGTTCGCGGAGGCGGGTAAACAAACAATGAGCACTCTCCCACACTTTGTAAACCATCTTATGAACGACTACGTGCACGACTATGGCACGAGAGCTCATGCAATCTCTGCATGCGCACTCGCCGCAGCTTATGCGGCAAATAACTCTGAAAACGGCGGCATCACCGGCTTCCAGGCAGGCTTTGTAATGTGGGACTTTATCCGGCAGTGGCAGTATCCTTATAACGATTGCGGAATGCGCATTATGAATTATGACGATATGTTATACCCGCAATATGCGTATAAGTTTCAGAAAACAATCACTCGTGATACATGGAACGAATTGCAAGCGGCGGCAAAGAAACAGCTCGAAGCAACAGATTACGCCGCAAAGAACGTCATACTTCACTGGCAAAGCATCGTGGACGGAAAGGTGCCGTTTGGGTATCGCGTGGTAGACTGAGGAGGATGCGTATTGGAAAGAAATGAACTGATTAAGGCGTTGATTAACTGTGCGAACCCCGGCATAGCACCTTGTGTCGAATGTCATTATTATGGCGTAGATTGCAGACTAAACTTGATGCTTGCCGCCGCCGACGCGCTCAAAGCGGCAGACGAAAAGATTGCTGATTGTGTTGCGGCTATTGACGCATTGGATGACAGCAACGATGCGTACATCAAAGAGAACGAACGGCTTAATAAGCGGATTGCGGAACTTGAAGCGCGGTTTCCGAAGTGGACTAGCGTCAATCGACCGCCGGAAGAAAGCGGAACGTACCTGACGATCGACATGGATCATGCATATCTGTGCATGTATCCGATCCGTTATAGCGCGAAATGGCGCGGATGGAACTGCCTCGATTACACTGATGACGAGAAGGAAGCGCGTACTCATGAGATGCACGTCACCCATTGGATGCCGTTGCCCGACGAGCCGGAGGCGGAATGATGGCAAACGCAGAACTGATTGATTCGTTGAGAAACGTGTACGGAGAAAAAGCAGATTGCTATCACTGCCACTCAACAATGGGATGTTACGGAACTGCGTGCATGGAATATCTTTGTCACGCTGCCGCCGACGCGCTCGAAGCGGATGAAAAGTTGATTGTGGAGCTTGTAAAAAATATAGAGCATTGGAAAAAGGATGTCATAAAACTGAGATCGCAGTTGCAGAAAATAAAATCGCAGATATATGACTTAGAGAGCATGGCAAAACGCGAGTATGATGATGACCATGATAATGAATATCTTGAGGGGTATTTCGACGGACTGCATCAAGGCGCGAAGCTAATTTCAACTACGCTAACGATAGAAAGAGGTGAACAGGATGAACGCTGAACTGATTAAGACGTTGCGGCATTGCGGATCGAATAAAGGTTGTTACAAATGTCCACTTAAGGGGAAAAGGCCGGACGCTTGCATGAAGATTCTGCTCGAAGCCGCCGATGCGCTCGAAGCGGCAGAACGACTATTAGACCAAAACACGGAGCGGTGCGAGGCGTTACGGAAACAGTTGAGGGAAGCGCATGAATCGTATGAGAAGCACCTCAACGAATGCGTAAAATGTGCCGCGAGAGAATGATGCGGTCAGTATGAAGCGTGGATGGATGAGATCGGAGAAGATAATGACGAATAACGAAGCGGCAACAATTCTTAACGCAATGAAGGCACTATATGCGGATGCGGATGGCGTACCAATTTCTTCCGCATATACTGCTTTGGAAAAGGCACTCAGACTTCTGGTTCAAGTGCCTGATAATCATGGCGATTTGATAGATAGAAATAAAATGTTGAAAGAGATTGAAATGTATCATGTAAGCGATGGGTGGGTCCAACTTTGGCTTGAGTTTCAAGACGCTGTTATCGCGGCAGAACTGAAAGACGATGGAAACGATTCTGACTGAAATAATCTTGGCAATTCTGCTGATGGTAACTCCTGTTTCGTTCTTTGTGCTATTGCTTGTGATAGGCGGCCACATCAATGAAATTCGGAAGTTGCTGATACAAATGAATGATCGTGAAAGGGAGAAAGAAATGGAACAGCAAAATAACAAAACTGATTGCAGAGATAACTGCGAATTTTACGATTGGAGTGTCGGAACTTGCGGTGGAGAATGCGCTACTTTAAGAAAGGAAAGTTGTATGAAGGTTAAGATTCAGTTTATTTCAGCGTCCGTGCCTACAGAGTTTGATGGCGTTAAGGATGTGTACACAAAAGACGGACTTGTTTGCGTTTCGTTTATCAGTTCAAAAAGGGTCATTAAGTTCCCGCTTGTGAATGTTTTTTCCATAGAAAGCGAGTATGAGATGTGAACACGATGGGCGAAACAAGAGAACAAATTCTTCAACGTAGCTTTTCAACTGGATTTGTTGAGAAGATGAAGAACGCAATAGAAATGAGCCACTATAAATACGGGTGGGCATCGAAGACTTATCCTGAATTGGCACAAGCATATAAATGTATTCGCGAGCGGCTTGATTTATACGAGAAGACGCACAATAAAGACTACCTAATCGATGTGGCCAATTTCGCGATGCTCGAGTTTATGTTCCCGGCTTTTCCGGACGCTTCGTATCGACCGACTGACTCTGACGGATCGCCCGGGCTAGCTGGCGGTATTTCATACAAAGAACTGATGGATCAGGTGGATGGCGAACGATGAGCAGATTGATTGAGAAAATTTTCATGTTGCTATTTGAAACAGTTTCTCCAATGATATTTGGTTGTTGTATCTACCTTCTTTTTGCAGCGGTAATCCCGCAAAAAGACTGGCTATTGTGGCTATGGTGGTCTCTCGCAGTAGCACAGCATGGAACGATTACGATATTAGGAGCAATAGATCATTTACATGGAGTTTAATATGAGCAATAACTATAATCAAGTTGTAGATATGCTACGTGTTTGTGCAAACTATATTTCTGAGAACGCACAAAACATGGTTGGAGATACTACAGATAGATGTCGATCAATAACAGTAACGATTGAACTTGGGCCAGACCTTTGCCCCACTGTAAATCTAAGCAGGGATTATTGTCCGGATATCGGGAGCCTCCATGAGTGATGGTATGCACAAACTGGTTTACGTATCAGACGTTGTAAGCGCTATCGATGACATTGTCGATACGATGAGCGTGTGTCCGAGCAGGGATTATTGCGATGGCATGCGTGCCATGAAACGACACATAAAACAGAAGATCGACGAACTTGACAGCGTTAATACTGTTCCGATAGTGAGATGTGGAGAGTGCGAAAACGGGATCATGGATGAGATCTTCAACGAAAAGTATTGTAATGGCGAGTACCACGCTCTCGACTGGTTCTGCGCGGACGGGAAAAGAAAGGAATAAAATGAAATTTAAGAATTGGAATATTGATACGCTGATTGCTTATTTGAAAGACTGTAAGTGCTCCGGTATGGTCAATTCGAGTTCGACACTTTGTAGCGGAGAGATTGTAATCAAGAATGGAAATTCCGCAGATCTCTCAGAGGGAATTGCCGTCGATATTATGCGTGATAAACTTGAAAGCAAAAGCGAGGACTAACGAAGATGATCGATAGATATGTGAGACTTTCCGATCTTGAAGATATGCTCGAAAACTCCCAGATGATTAACGATGGCGAGTTTAGCGGTTATTGCACAGAGGATGTCCGTCTCTCTGAGCTCAAAGTTCAAGACGTAATGCCTGTTATTCATGCATACTGGATTGAGTGTAAAACCGGCTTTAAATGCTCGAACTGCAAGGCGCGTGAAAAGCGCAGCGCCGTGTGGAACGGAACGCATAAGTTCTGCTATAGTTGTGGAGCAAAAATGGAGGGGTATAAACCGAATGAGTCTTGTAATGTTTGATATGCCAGATCCACCGAAGTCGTGCCAATGGATTGAGGATGGGCAGCGTATGTATTGCCCCGCCTTTAACGTGTTTGAGAATCGTTGCAACGTACTGAATGATTTTGTGCCATATAGTGCTCGTTTGAGCCGGACTGCGTCAGAATGCCCGATTGTGGATGTACTGCCGGTTCGTCTTGGCTCACAAGTTTGGCAGGTTATGTTTGATACGATTAGAGAAGGGAAAGTGTCTATGCTTCAGCAAAAAGCTGACGGTACATGGAAGTTTAGAGTTTCGTTTCCGGGTTCAGGCGAGGTTTACGACTATAAGGTGTCTGACATTGGGAAATGCGAAGATTTCTCAATTCACCTTTCAAAAGCAATGGCAGAACGCGCTCTACTTCGTCTTAGCCGTCGTGTGGAGGAGTGATATGATTTTTTATAAAGCTGCCCCATCGTATCGAATGTGTAATTGCTGCAATGGTGTGCACGCGAAGATCGAGTTACTGTTTCGCAACAACAATCAAGGTACTGCGATTGATCTATGCGAAAAATGCGCAAGATCGCTTATAGATAACACTAATAAAGCGCTTACGTCTGTATTAAATTCGAAAGTGAAGTGATGCCTCTATGATTAGATATCTACATGCGTTACCCTGCCGTCCATGCGCCTCATGTAATAGAGAGGCTGAGGTTGAAATTGTCTTTGGCAAATATTCAACATACGAGAAGCGTGTGAACTCAGCCTCTCTTTTCCTTTGCAAACACTGTAAGCATTCGCTTGCCAAGGTGCTCGAATTACTTGGCGCAGATGCCAACATGGCAGACTCAGATATGTTATAATAGTATTGCAAGGTTGAGAGATGCCGACGCCTGATCAGCAACCATCTCTCTGGTAATTACTATCCATAGCATAAGCTAATAAATGGGAAGCTCTGTCGCGTAATTGTCCATGGGCTGTACGCCAGCTTTCATCAAAGCGTGGGCGTAGTTACCTTGACGCGACCGTATGCGTCAAAACCTTGCAAGCACCGCTACCACTTGGATCCGTATGGTGCCGGTGAGCGACGTAGTTCAAGATCTTCATAAGAACGCCGCAATGAATGCGGAAATACAAGTCATATGAGAAGGACTTGTCGTCGCACTAAAGTTTTTATAACCTATCGGGTATAAATCCGGCTATATTGGAGCACATCATACCCGGTCGGGTATAAAATCGGTTATTGGTTCTCCGTCCGATTGGCCAAGTCGGTAAATAACCGGATGAGATGAGAAACTCTGCGTACAATGTTGGGACATGTGTATTGCAAAAATCCGTCACTGGTAACTGAAAGACGTTAACTTCAGTGCATCGCGGCGTGCGTCCCAACGTAGCGCCGCTTCTTTACGCGGGTATGGTGTTCAACTGGTAACATAGCGGTCTTCCAAATCGCTGTTGCGGGTTCAAACCCCGCTACTCGCTCCAGGGGTATGTTGACTTTGCGATTTCAAACGCGCCCGGTCAATGCGGCAGAAAATCGAAGTGGGTCACCAGAGATGGCGCACACCGCCTACACAACTGAATAGTGTAGATATGGCACCCGTTGACGGTGTCGGAGAGACGTGGCGGCACAAACTGCGTCTCTCCTTTATTTGTGAATGATTTGGGGAGGATAGATATAGTGCGAACAGTTTTAACTGATCACCTAAGATGGCTCGCCACGAATATAGAGGCGATGAATCAGATTAGCGCTAAGTATTTGAAGCCTGTAGATATTAGATACGCGGAGGTTGTACGCGAGGCCGCAGACATTCTTGAGAGTAGTAGAGTCGCACATGGCGTATGGCTCAGAGTTGTCGAAGATGATGGCACGGAATATTTTAAGTGTTCTGTGTGCGGAGAACGGTTCGAAAATGTGTATCAGTCATGCGCTCCTGTGGAGAACTATGGATACTACCACTGTTATCATTGTGGTGCCCGCATGTCGGACGAGGAGAAAGCATAATGACGAGACGTCTCTATCGCGCAAAACGTAAAGATAACGGCGCGTGGGTCGAGGGCTACTACGTCCTTCTGCATAAGACCACCGTCTGCTGCGGCGAGGAGCCGGAAGATAACGCTGTACACCAAATCGTGTATGAACACATGACGGACTGGAATCTCCCAAACAAATGGTACCGCGTAGCGGTATTACCGGAGACTGTATGTGAGTTTACAGGAATGACGGATCGCAACGGGCGGATGATCTTTGAGAACGACATTGTTATGACGCAAGAGCTAAGTGACCGTCCGTACTCTGATCGAAAGAAAACGAAGCGACTGCTTGGCGTAGTCAAATATGTTATCGGAGATGGTGATAGGTTTTACAATCCTGAAACAGGCGACTACGATCGGTACTGTTGCTATTCAGCGGAGTGGCGCGTAGACAAATTAGATAAGGAAGATGCCGCGCGTTATCGCCATGGTGCATGGGGTGATTTTTATGACTGCATTGTTGTTGGAAACATTTTCGACGATAAGCAATGGCTCGAAGATAATCACGGCAAACAGGACGGTGTTGTGCCTGAATGACTTTACTGTATGGGCCTTTAGCTCAGTTGGTTAGAGCATCCGGCTCATAACCGGACGGTCCTCGGTTCGAGTCCGAGAAGGCCCACCACTGATGGAAATCGAGTATAGAAATGGTGTCATCTATAAGGAGCGTATAAATGAGTGTTATTGCTGGTAAGGTCTATGATGATAAAATAGTTATCGCCGCTGATTCTATTATATGTCGTGGTTGGATGAAGCAAACTGGTTATGCAAAACTTCATGAAGTTAATGGAATGATTTTTGGAAGCACTGGGCTTGCTTCGGAAGGTAGTTTGTTTTATCAGTTTCTTAAAACACATCGCCCTGCAACACCAACAGAGAAAGATGTATTAGAACTAATAGTGGAATTTTCCGAATGGAAAAAGAAGTACACTTCTTCTGAAATGGAGAATTCTTATCTGTTTGCTGTAGATGGGCATTTATTTTATATTGTATATATGTTGGTTCATGAAGTGCAAGACTATGAGGCTATTGGCGCTGGCGAAGAATATGCGAAAGCTGCATTGTACCTTGGGCATACTCCAAAGGAAGCTGTTAAAGTAGCTTGCGAACTATGTTGTTTTGTGTCTGAACCTATTTATGAATACGAGATGGCGCGAATCAGTCTTTCAGAAACTTGTTCGAGTACGAGAAAGCCGACCATTTAGGAGATGTATCCAATCAGATTGAGGTGTGCGTAGATGAACTGTGAAGTATTTTATAAAGCAGAACAAATCGTAACTAAACGAAATAGTCTTAACAGACTTTTATCTGCCATATCAGAAATGGTGAATTTGGCTAAATCAAGTCCTAATAGGTGTAGGCGCATTCGAATTAACTACGCGTTTGATTATATGCAAGAGTGTATGTACGATTTAGATAGCGAATGCGATTTCCGCATTGTTGAAAAGACTATGCAATCTATTAAAGAAGAGATTGAAAAACTTGACGAGGATCTCGCTGCATTATGAGTAATACAAACTTATTTCTCCCCCGCCGCATCAAGGTCGGTTTCCAGAAGCGCGACGATACATACACCGGTCAGCTTGCGTATGTGATATATTTTGACGAGAAGGGTACGCTGCGTAAAGAAGCAGGTTTTGAGTCTTGGAGAGACCAGAAGATTGAACCAAAGGAATTTGACAACGAACCGATGGACGGCTTCGTGCTGAATAAAAAGGTTGGCGGCACTTGTTGGTATGGTAATATGCGCCGGACATATGTGCGCGTGTTTGATCCTCGCGGATTTGAGTTTGAAATCACGATTCCAAATTTGCTCTATATTTTAGAGAATACGAGCTCCATCAAGGGTAAGGGGCTCGAAGGTAAATTCGTGTACGGTTGGGATGGAACAGATCTCGTGTTGGTCCCGGTCGACTCTCCTGATTATGCGGAGCTTGTTGCGCTGAATAATAAACGCTTCTCTGGCAATAAAATTTACGCAAAGGATCTGAAAGTCGGAACTGTCTATCTCACAAAGGACGGTCGAGACGTTGTATATCTCGGCAAATACTGTAGATACGGATACGGGTATAAACTCGGTAATGAGTATTTTATTTCATATGATGATATGGCTCGCGCTCATGATGCGTTAAGCCGATGTGATTATGAGTGGGTTGCTGATGCGCCTCATGGAGACGAGTATTTCTTTTCGGAACTGAATGACCCGGCGGCGATTTTTACATATAAGTCAGTGCCCGGTAAACTTATTGCGGTATCAGAAACACAGTGTCGTGATTACGCGGAAAGATATGACGCGCTTGAACACGACGTGTCGTTTTCACAGAGGGATCCGCAAAACGATAAGATTGTGGATTCGTGCCGCGAGGCGTTTATTTCCAGAATGTCCAGAAAGCCGAGCAGTTTCGCAATCCTTGTGAATGAAAATGTTGTTGTAATTGTTTGCGATTACTGTTGGGCTTGGGATCAAGACGGCTTGTTTAAGATCAGATTGCGCGAACGTAATAAAGATGCGGAAGAGCTATTAACATCCATATTTGGTACGCCGGACGCCAGGGGTTGGGTACTCAAATATGAAGATGCTGCTACGATTTATGACAAACTTCATGTCGTTCATATTGACAGGTATTTGAAAAACGGAAAGGTATATAAGGTGGATTATTGATGAACCAGAATGATAATAAAATCCTCGACCTCATGTTGATCATTGAGAAGCGTCGTGAGGAGCTCGATGGTTACAAAAGACCGGCGATGCGTACGAATGGCGTCTTACATCTTGGCGCGAACACAATTAGCCTGAATACATTGCACAAGGTTGGTGACGTCAACCTTCTCCTCTGCGCATTTGATGCGTTGCTTGCGTCCGCCGAGCGCCAGAAGATTGATCCGCAAACGCTTAAGATCAGCGGTTATACCGCTGGAGAGTGGCTCTGTGATCTCGACGATCGAAGGGCATATATCGAACACAAGAACGCCGAGGCAGATCTTGCGGCATACAAAGACAAGCTGGAGGCGATGCTGTCGTCCGATAAAAAGGCGGAACTCGAAATCAATGCGATTGCCGCTGCGCTTGGCGCAATGAACGCGTGATGCAGGCGTTTTTGAATCAGCCCCTCTGTCCTTCTGGTAAATTATCTGAAGTTGCGAGAGAAGGGACTTACCTATGATCCGGTTTGAAGATCAGTGCGTTGGATGTCCTACTGAGATGGGGTGTCTCGGATCTTCATGTCCAAACATACATGTGCCAATACTGATTTGTGATGAGTGTCATGACTATGCCGATTATCTGTATTGGTTTGAAGGTGAACAGATATGTGAGGAATGTTTGCTGAAGAAGTTTGAAAAGGTGGATTTAGACGAGTATGAATAATCTTGGGTTGATTGTTGGCGTAACAGTCGCTGTTGCGCTGATTGCAGTTGTTATCTGACAATATAGGAAGCATTGCAGATGAGTTATACGGAATGCGGTCGTTGTTGTAGTGTTTTCGCCACACATATAGCAGAGAGTTGGGTACATATTCAGCACTGTCATGGATGTACAGATCTAAGATTGCCGTGTGCATTGGTGTGCGCTCCGCTTGAGTCCATTCGTTCATGGTTCGGACTGCTATTTGCGAATAAGCAGATGAACATTGCGAGCATTGATTATCTCAATGGTTATTTAGAGTATATGAATTCTGTCGCAAAAGTGTTCGGCGACGAAGATGATGAGGCTAGAGCACAAGGCGTTATTGACGAATTCGATAGCGCTTCCAAGAACATCGAAGAGAAATGCAATATTCAATGGCTTGACGTTGAATGCTTGCCGTTCTGAGGAGGTGCCTTGATGTCGTACAGTAAGGACGAAATGGAAACCATCCTTCGGTTCGATTATTTGGACCAGAAGTGGTATGTATGGACGAATGTGCAAACGCATATCACAAAATTCACAAAGCAAGGTTGGAATATGACCGACGAAGAATGTGAGGGTGATCGAATTGTCGCCGCTCGCTTTGAAGCGCCGAAGCGGTTTATAACGATTGGCAATGTTGCCAGAAAGAAACGCGATGGGAACGCGGCAAGTCTGAAAGGATAATAATGAGAGAATACTTGTTCCGTGAAAGGTGTCGATAACGGAGAATGGGTTGAAGGCAGTGCCATGACATATTACGAAAAATATAGTAAAGCGAACAGTCCATGGGATTTGTATTCCATGATGCAGTACGATGTCAAAGTTATATACATGTTCGCTAAACCATTTGAGGATGTTTCTGGCCAGATACAGGAAATACGCGATGTAGCAGATCGCGTTCACAAAGAGAAAGGATGGTCGCACGATGTGGGTATTCGTAGGTAGATGTGATTCGTGTGGACGATGCCTGTACGATTACGACGTACGATATACTGTAAAACTTGGTAACGCAGAATTTGATTTGTGTGATCAGTGCGTGACTAAAATTGATCCAAAAGATGAAAGCCAAGGGAAAGATTAGCCCGTGCAAATGTGGGTGTGACCCACTATTATTCAAAGTCGGCGACTGGAAACAATATTATCTATTTAGATGCCCCGCATGCGGTAGAATGTGGGACAAACCGGATATTGCAAGCCGGACTATTGAAGAGGCGGCGCTTAAGTGGAACCTAATGTTGAGATTGGAGAAAGACGATGAGTAAATCTGCGGTATTATCACCGAGCGAGGAAAACATATTCCACGCCCTGCTATTGTGTCGTTTTGGCGAATGCGGATGCGATGAATGCCCGTATCGTTCTGGAAAGGGCGCTTGGGGACAGAATGACGGAGAATTTGACTGTGATGATCTACTGCATAGAGATGCCGCATACTTGATTGCTTCTCTATCTCATCAGGTGTCATTCTGGAAACGTCGTTTTGAAGAACAGCGAGAAAAGAATGATCCTGGCGTTGCGGCAGTTGCAGATGCATTCGACAATATCAGCTTATTCGATGGGTGTTAATGATACAATTTCCGCGTTACATAAAGTTTGATCCGCTTCCGGTAAGTCCGTTTTTAGAGGACGGTTCCTTGAAGCCTATTGAACAATTCATGAAAGAGTTAATTGATGCAATGACGATATCAAATGCTGAGGAAAACAAGTATGGCGGAAGTAACAACGAAGATCAACAAAGGTGACATTAACGGTGTGTATGTCACCGATGCTTTTGTCTCAAAGCTAAAGGATACGCTTATGGGTTACTTTGAGATCGGTGACAGTTACGTGTACAATCTTATAAGGGTTAAAGAAGCGTTCAAGGCTCGCACGATGAGTTTAGAAGACTTTGTTGAGTGGGATGAAGATAATGTTGACGATCTTGTTAGATATATCTTGTACCAAATGGGCATGAAAACGGAGAAAAATAATGGATAAACTGTTTAAGCTGTTTTATAGAATCGGCAGTCCGCTTTGTCTCGGACTGCTTTGGAGCATGATCCCATACGTGATTCGGTTACATAGCTGGATGATGTGGGGTGCTTACGCTGTTGTATGCCTGTGGCATCTTTTCGTTAGCGCGATGACTTGTATCGCGGTGTATCGCGGGGAATGATGTGGGGTAAAAGCACGCCTCGCAAAGAGGGATGGTATTTGTGTACCGTTATGAAAAGCACTGGGTATCGGTATGTTCTTCCGCTATTTCGTTCGGAATATCCATCTGGTAATTTTACTTGGTCTGGGCTTTGTAATTATGACCGTGTTATCGCTGCGGTAAAATTCCCAGCGCCGTATCAAGGAGTTGAACGTATCTAAAATGAGTCAGATCTGTTATAACGCTGTGTGCAATCGCGATCAAAATACTGATGGTTGCCCTGCTGCGGAATGGTGCCCATGTTACATTGGCTATTATCGAATCACAACAACATCATCGTCGACGCAGATAGACCCAGATCGACGAGTTATTGTTTCAAACACCACGGAGGTACGATAAATGCAATTTGGTATAACTGATATCCTTATGTCCGAGCACGATGTATTGAGAGAGTCTATGGAGTGGGGGTTCGACTCTGAAGCTACAAATTACTACCATTATGTAGAGGGGGTTATTGACCTCGCAGATAAACTTATTGATCTCGCAAGTTCTGATTGCATGAAGGATAGACCTAGCGATCCGGACGATAAAGCAGAGCCAGGTAAGTTGCAGCCGGAAAACAGAGTAGAGAGGTGTCCGCATACATATGCTTAACTGCCTCTACCCTCCCTTCCGGCACTGGTCAGATGAGGGGACCATCTATGTATACTCCGATCCTCACTTTCGGGACGAACGCGTGTTGAAACTACGCTGTAATGCTGTCAGTGATGCAGAGCAAATTGATCGAATTAACTCGAAAGTTGGTAGTCGCGACACGCTGATTATCCTCGGCGACATAGGTAACCCTGGTGATCTGCGACACTTGCGTGGATACAAGGTAGTGGTTCTCGGCAATCATGACAAAGGTGCAACAGTATATGAACAATATGCGCATGAGGTTTATTCTGGACCAGTGTTCGTGGGAGATCGCCTGATACTTTCACATGAGCCGATTGATTTTCCGTGGGCTTTCAATATACACGGGCACGAGCACGGTGGTCCTCGTATGAGCGATGAAAGGCACTTGAATGTTTGCGCGGAAGTCATCGACTATACGCCGATAAACCTTACACATGAAATAAAGCACGGACTTCTGAGCGGTGTAAAAAACATACATAGGTTTACAACAGAACAAGCGTCGCACCGCAAACAATTACTACAGGAGATTTAACATGAGATGACAATACTTTACGAACCAGTACGAGATGACTGGGTTCGCGACTTTTGGTCGTATGTCGCTGAATTCAACGATGTTGACGAGAGCGATATAGAGATTGGCGAAGATTGCGAGGTGGAGTGAATGTTTGCTCCGCCTCTTTATATAGTTAGGTCGTTCCCCCTCCGTCTTCTGGTAACTAATAACTATGAGTTAAGCGAGGAGTTCGCAACTGATCGACAGTATAATATTAAACAACAGGACAATCAAATGTTCCGTTTGATACGACTAATCACTGGCGACACTCGAAAGTTTAATCGCTATGTCGTATTCGTAGATTCCCATGGCGTGTCGCAATACGCGGAACCTGTAAGGCGCGTTATCACTGACGGTATTGTTGTAGGCGGGAAACGGTTTTTCTTTGGTGAACGGTCTGCGTCCATGACGCGTAACGGCATATTTAGCTTTGTCAGTGAAGACATTTATGCGGAACTTAACCGCCGTATTACGATGGATATCCATATGGATAAAACGGTGCTATCGAAGTATTACGCATATCGCGGACTGTTCTTCTCGAGTTGTCACTGTCTTGACGGTTGGCGTCCAAAAGTAATTGTCGTTCCAGACTGCATTGTAACAGTGAAAGACCAGAGGATCCGATATTTGTACGATTCGAAGTCTATGCTCACAAATGCGAACGGCGAACAATTCGAGTGGACGCAAAAGGATATTGCCGAGAAAACGACGGATATCGACATCAACGCGTTTGACGGGTGCGGCATTATACACCCAGAGCTTGCTGATGAAATACGCGAATTGATCGGCAGTAAAACCCCGGTGACGTCGTTTATTATGCGTGCTCCATTTATTAAAGGATGTGTGCATGCAGTGGACTACCCCGCATTTTTCGCGGAACGCGGCGTGGATTATATCCGTGATATTTGGGGGCGGTGGCATGACGCGTCGGAAAAGATGCTGATCATTACAGAGAGCATGTACAAGGGCTTAAAGTATTTCAAGAAAGATGGGACGTCCCGCGATTGGGATAGGTACTGGGATCTATTTGAGAAATACGGGCACTGCATTGGAGTAGCGAAGTGGAACTTCTCATTTGAAGAGGAACCCATTTTTACGCGCATGAATTACCAGATTCTGCAAGATCTCGATTTGCCGTATGATGAATTCGCTTCTCTAGCGGATGACAGTAAAGAATGGGCGGAACGTATTATGGGCGGAGACCCGCTTTATACGTATGCCTTTCTTGGCCTCATGGCAGATCATTGTAATCCCGTGAACTGCTACGCTAAAGCTGTGCTTAAAAATCCGGCGATGCTATCAGAAAGACACGTTCGAAAGTTTTTGCATGATTCTATTCGCAAGTATATTGACGGTATGAAATGCGGTAAACTGTGGTCTCAGAGCTGCTTTAAGTTCCTCGTTCCGGATTTGATTATGATGTTGGAACACATAGGTGGATTACCGCTTAACGGTTGCCTCGATAGTAACGAGTTCTATTCTCGTGATGCTGATGGCCCATATATTGGACAATATCTTGTTGAGCGTAACCCGCATATCTGCCGTTCTGAGCATGCCCTAATGACGGCAAAGTGTACGCCAGAGATTGAGAAATACGTAGGGCTCTTGTCAAACATCGCAATGGTCAACAGTAAATCACTAATTGCTCAGAGGCTCAATGGCGCTGATTTGTAACAAAGTCCAACCCTGCGGCGACGCAGGTGTTGAAACGGTGTGAACTGTTTGTCAACAGGGTGGGATTTTCCCGCTAACGGGGAAGGCCGACTGTCTCGCCAACAGTTGAATAATCCCGTGCTACTACTTAACACAATCCTTGACAATTGTGTTAAGTAAAGTGTATCGACTATGGGTGATGAGTGTAGCCCAGTACTGCCGCTATTGACACGCGGTGGGAAGCGTACCGCCTCTCTATGAGAGGAAGATATAGTCAGAATACGATGTATTCGTTTGATGGCGATCTCGTGTTGGTTATTAAGAATGAAACCATGGCACGGGGTGTACATCCGGACTTGCCAATCGTCCTGGATGTTGAAGATAAAATTACGGCGCTCGTTGAAGAAGACAATGTAGAGCACCGTATCGCGTTAACAATGCGCACAATGCAATCTTTAATCGGTAAGTATAGCAATTGTTCGAGCGCGTATCACAATAAGACTCCTAAATCCGTAGATCAGAAAAAGCTGTATATGAAGTATGTTGATATCATCAGCATACTTACTGGGAAGGCCATTGATATGGCAAAGACCGGCGTGCTGTTTAAGATGCCTCGTTATATTGAGCAATACGCGAAGCCGTTGCCATATTTTATGAAGTACCGCAAGACGTATTATGCGAAGCAAAAGCTATCGATGGCGTGGTCAAACATGAACCACCTGTGCATCGATCTTGAGAAATGGCATAAGCAACTGACGTGGAAACGACAGCCTGCATTTGACCATACAATCATGATCGATGATACCATACCGGAGGATCCTCGTATCGCATCCGCAATCGAAAGCTTATTCCTTGAATACAACAATGAAATCAAGGCTCTCCTTGCTGATCAACGCAGAGTGCGTACATATCAGGATGACGATATTCGGCAACAGTTGACGCGAAGCGACGCAGAGAACTTTGTAATAGACTGGGGATCTTGCTATGAGAAATATAAACGCAAGTGCGCTGATGTTTGTTCAAATAAAAAAGAGCTTGCTAATATCGCCGTGCGTTTAGTGTACGAAAAGTATCCTTCATCTAAGTCCAAGTTTCATTGGGTTGTTGCAGAAGAAGGGATTCTCGATAACATTAAACAGGTTGAAACAATCAGCTTGCCGATGCGCGATAAAAACGGAGAGTTAATGTACCTCGGAAGGAAATATTCAATGGTTGATGTCAATCCGAACGATCAGATTGAATTTGAAGACCTTGATCTTTCCGAGTTCGATGATGAAGGGTGGGATTTTGATGATTGATGAAATCGCTGAAGTTAAAGATTATATAAACGGGAAGAATGTATCTTCGCTGTACGAATACCGCGCCGTATATCTTATGGCGCGGTATTACCTTTCACAGGGTCTTAATAGGTTTGAAGTCCGAGATAAGATTTTTGAATGGGGTAACCGTGTTGGGCATTTCATTCGTTGCAATGTGAACAACGCAGTTTCACACGCCAGTATGAACCAGAAGCCTCTCCGTTCCGGCGTGACAACCCGCATTAGCGACGATGATATTCGCGAAATCAATAGGCACTTTGACAATCGGCGTGTAAAGTGGCTTGCGCTCGCCGTACTAGCATACGGAAAAGCCGTCGCAGATGAACATGGAGAGTGCGATATCTCATTGGTTGGTCTCGCAGAGTGGCTTGATTTGGATTACTCGTCTGTGCGTCGATGGATCAAAGAAATGATCGATTTTTCTTATATCGAAAAAATAGAT
>Ga0247611_10004857_pt1 | contig 18304 bp, 16 predicted proteins | sample 177DNAGHGhighgp2_FD_192422 | JGI IMG/M metagenome (GOLD analysis project Ga0247611, IMG submission 192422) | Sheep rumen microbial communities from Palmerston North, Manawatu-Wanganui, New Zealand - 1770 DNA GHGhigh gp2 | ecosystem: Host-associated > Mammals > Digestive system > Stomach > Rumen... | reverse complement strand
TAATTTTGCAATCAGGAAACATAGCGGTTATTTTGGTTTTTATTTTTTTAGCACTACAAAATTACTAAAAATTCCGCTATGTTCCTAATTTTCAATCAATTAAATTTCATCGAACTCACGTTATTTATTTGAAACAACCTGTGCAATATCAGTAAACGAGAATAACAACCATGACCATCTTCAGCCGACAGACAAAACAGGAAAACATCATCTACACAATCGTGTGGATAATACTGTTCATCGTCCCAATGGTGCAGATGCTGTTCAACTACGACCCCGACCATCCCATGTGGTTCAAGCACAGCTTGCTTGACGTGTGGGGAAGCCTGCTGCTGTTCCTGGTCATTTTCCTGATTCACAACTATGTGCTGGCACCCATGCTCATCAAGCACAAGAAGGCCTATCAATACATCATCGGGTGTGTCGTCATCGTGGCCGTGTTCCAGACGTGCCAGTGCATGCACAAGCCTGGCGATGGACCTCGCTGGCATTCGCCCAAGAACCAGATGAACAAGGAGATGGCTCCACCGCCACCCAACGGCCGACCTCCCATCGACAAGCACGACATCTCGATGTTCTTTATCGTGGTGATGATGATTGGGGCCAACCTGGGCGTGAAGGTCTATTTCATGAGTGAGGAGGAGAAGAAACGCATTGCCAAGCTCAAGGAGCAGAGCCTCAAGCAGGAACTGGACTACCTCAGGTACCAGATCAACCCGCACTTCATCATGAACACGCTCAACAACATCCATGCACTCGTCGACATCGACCCCGAACAGGCCAAGGACAGCATCGTGGACATGTCCAGGATGATGCGATACCTGCTCTACGATAGCGACAAGCACTATGTCACGCTCAACAATGCGCTCACTTTCCTCAAGAAGTACCTCAACTTGATGAAACTGCGATACACCGACCAGGTCAACGTCAACCTCGACATCCCCGAGCCCAGCGATGAGGACATCGTGCTGGCACCGCTGCTGTTCATCCCTTTCGTCGAGAACGCATTCAAGCACGGCGTGTCCTACGACAAGCCGTCCGACATCGACATCGACATCCAGCACAAGGACAACCGACTGCTATTCCATTGCCGCAACACCAAGAGCAACACCAAGCATGAGTATGGCGGCGTGGGGCTTAACAACGTCACCAAGCGCCTGGAACTCATCTACGGCAACAATTGCTCGCTCGACATCAGGGACGATGAGGAAACCTACGATGTGCTGCTGCAATTGCCCGCAATGACGCTCGACGAGTTTAACATGATCGACAAGCGGCAGAAATCCGAGAACAACTGACAACACTTTCACCCGCACACTATAACGCAAGTACACAATGAACACAATCAAATGCATCGCTATCGACGACGAGCCTCTGGCACTCAAGAAACTGGCCACCTATATCAGCAAGATACCCTATCTCGACCTCGTGGCTCAATGCCACAGCGCCATCGAGGCACAACAAGTAATCAGTCAACAGGAGGTCGATGCCATCTTCATGGACATCAACATGCCCGACCTCAATGGACTGGACTTTGCCAAATCTCTCAACCAGGAGCACAGCAAGGGACCCATCTTGGTGTTCACCACTGCCTATAGCGAGTATGCCATCGAGAGCTTCAAGGCCAACACCGTGGGCTACCTGTTGAAGCCCTACGGCTTCGACGAGTTTGAAGCCGCTGCCCAGAAGGTCAAGGACATCCACGAGATCAGGCAGCAGGCAATGAACGAAGCTCCTCTACAGGTGACGCACGACGACGATGGCATCATCTATGTCAAGAGCGACTACCGCATTGTGCGCATCGACATCAACCACATCCGCTACATCGAGGCCATGAGCGAGTACCTGCGCATCTCATGCGACGACCGCCCCAAGCCTGTCATCGTACTGCTGAGCATGAAGAAGATCGAGGAGCACCTGCCTTCGTCACGCTTCATGCGCATCCACCGCTCGTTCATCATCAACCTCAACAAGATCTGTGAGGTGAAAAAGAATCATGTCATTCTCGAGGGAGACGCTTCGATGCCCATCGGCGACAACTACAAGGATGCGTTCGTGAACTACCTGAACAGCAAGATGTTGACCAAGTGATCATTCACCCGACATTACCGTCCATCGGTACCCAAGTTTTCATTTCATAGCTATCCAGGAGTGGCCGTCGCACAACGCACGTGCCACTCTCTTTTTCAGCTCATGCGCAACCAATTATCAAAAAACTGAAAACTGAAAACTGAAAACTGAAAACTTATTTGTAACTTTGCACGTTTTTAAGCGATTATAATTTTCTATTCAGCACTATGAATATTTCCTATAAATGGCTCAAACGCTATATTGACACCGACCTGACTCCCGATCAGGTGGCACAGGCACTCACATCATTAGGCCTGGAAGTGGGAGCTGTCGAACAAGTAGAAACCATCAAGGGCGGACTCCGCGGACTGGTCGTGGGAGAAGTGGTCACCTGCATCGATCACCCCAACAGCGACCACCTGCACATCACCACCGTCAACCTGGGTGACGGCAACGCGCCCGTGCAGATTGTGTGCGGCGCACCCAATGTCGCCGCCGGGCAGAAGGTCATCGTCGCCACGCTGGGCACTAAGCTCTATGACGGCGACCAGGAGTTCACCATCAAGCGCAGCAAGATGCGCGGCGAGGAGTCGCTGGGCATGATCTGCGCCGAGGACGAGATCGGCGTGGGAAGCAGCCACGACGGCATCATCGTCCTGCCACAGGATGCTGTTGTGGGAACACCCGCAGCACAGTACTATGGCATCGAGGACGACTACCTCATCGAGGTGGACCTCACCCCCAACCGCATCGACGGCGGCTCACACTATGGCGTGGCTCGCGACCTGGCCGCATGGATGAAGCGCCATGGCATGGACGGCAACCTGCATCGACCCAGCGTGGACGAGTTTGCCATCGACCGTCAGGATGGTGGCATCCCCGTCACCGTCGAGAACGCCGAGGCTTGCCCGCGCTATGCAGGCTTGACCGTGCGTGGCGTGAAAGTGCAGGAGAGCCCCAAGTGGCTCAAGGACCTGCTGCTGGCCGTGGGACAGAGACCCATCAACAATATCGTTGATATCACCAACTATATCCTGCTGGGCACCGGACAGCCCATGCACTGCTTCGATCTGGCCAAGGTCAAGGGCGACCGCATCGTGGTCAGGACAGCCCCTGCCGGCACCAAGTTTGTCACCCTCGATGGCGTGGAGCGCACGCTCACCGACCGCGACCTGATGATCTGCAACGGCGAGGAGCCCATGTGCATCGGCGGCGTGTTCGGCGGTCTGGACTCGGGTGTGACCGAGGCCACCACCGACGTCTTCCTGGAGTCGGCCTACTTCCATCCCACGTGGATCCGCAAGACGGCGCGCCGTTTTGGTCTGAACACCGACGCCTCATTCCGCTTCGAGCGCGGCATCGACCCCAATAGCGTGATCTATAACCTCAAGCTGGCTGCCATGCTCGTCAAGGAAGTGGCTGGCGGCGAGATTTGCGGCGAGATCATCGACGTGAAGGCCCACGACTTCCCCGGCTTCCCTGTCGAACTCCGCTACGACTATGTGAAGCGTCTCATCGGCAAGGACATTCCTCACGACGTGATCCGCGACATCGTCAAGAGCTTGGAAATGGAAATCACTGACCAGGACGACGAGAAACTCAACCTGGTGGTGCCTACCTATCGCGTCGACGTGCAACGCCCCTGTGACGTGGTCGAGGACATCCTGCGCGTTTATGGCTACAACAACATCGAGTTCACCAGCGAGGTGCACAGCAGCCTGTCCAACAAGACCGATGTGGACTGGCGAGACGACATGCAGGAGACCGTGAGCAACCAGCTCACCAGCGTGGGCTATCACGAGATCATGAACAACTCATTGACCGTGGGTGCCTACTACGAGGGCTTGACCACCTACCCTGCCGACCGCTGCGTGCGCATCATGAACCCGCTGAGCAGCGACCTCAACGTCATGCGACAGACGCTGCTCTTTGGCGGTCTGGAGAGCATCGCACGCAACATCAACCACAAGAACCCCAACCTGCGCCTCTACGAGTTCGGCAACGTCTATTGCCACGACGGCAGCATCAGCCAGGAGGAGAAGGCCCTTGCTCCCTACAGCGAGAGCACGCAGATGGCCATGTGGCTCACCGGCAACAACCACGACGAGTCCTGGGCCGACAAGGTGAGGGCACTCAACGTCTATGACCTCAAGGCCGACCTCGAGAACATGCTCGTCAACATGGGCGTGAACCTGCGAGACCTGGTCATCGAGCAGCATGAGGACGAGACGGTCAATCCCGCCCTGCGCTACAGCAACCGCGGCGGCAAGACCATTGCCGTGATGGGTGTCGTGGACGAGGCGCTGGCCAAGAAGTTTGACATCGACCAGCCCGTCTATTATGCTCAAATCAACTGGAACCTGGCCTGCAAGATGGCGATGAAGCGCGACATCAAGTACAGCGACCTGCCCAAGACGCTGCCGCTGCGCCGCGACCTGGCCCTGCTCGTGGACCGCGAGGTGAGCTACGACGACATCCGCCGCGTGGTCGAGAGCAGCGAGAAGAAGCTGTTGCGGTCGATGACCCTGTTTGATGTCTATGAGAGCAACAAGCTCGAGGCTGGCAAGAAATCCTATGCCATCAGCATGATCCTGCAGGACGACGAGAAGACCCTCAACGACAAGCAGATCGATGCCATCATGAACAAGATCATCAAGAACCTCGAGACACAACTTGGGGCCAAGCTTCGTTAGGCTTTTGTAATCCACTTAAAACTTAAAACTCACAACTTAAAACTTATTATATATCACAATGGGAAGAGCTTTTGAATACCGCAAAGCGAGAAAGATGAAACGCTGGGGCAGCATGTCCCGCACGTTTACCAGAATCGGTAAGGAAATCACCATCGCCGTCAAGGCTGGTGGTCCCGATGTCGATGGCAACTCACGCCTGCGCGCGTTGATCGCCAACGCCAAGGCAGCCAACATGCCCAAGGAGAACATCGAGCGCGCCATCAAGCGTGCCAGCGAGAAGGATGCAGGCGACTACAAGGAGGTGATCTATGAGGGATTTGCCCCTCACGGCATCGCTGTGCTGGTCGAGACCGCAACCGACAACACCACCCGCACCGTGGCCAACCTGCGCAACTACTTCAACAAGAAAGGCGGCAGCCTGGGCAACTCGGGCAGCGTGGCCTTCATGTTCAGCCACAAGTGCTACTTCCATGTCAATCCTAAGGACGGTGTGGATCCCGACGAGCTTGAGCTCGAGCTCATCGACTGCGGAGCCGAGGAGTTTGCCATCGACGACGAGGAAATGCTCGTCTCGGGCGACTTTGCCGCCAATGGCGACATCATGAAGTATCTCGAGGACAACGGCTTTGAAATCAAGAGCAGCGAGTTTGTCTATGAGCCTGCCGACTACAAGGAGCTGGGCGAGGCCGAGCGTGCCGAGGTCGAGGCCCTGATCGAGGTGCTCGAGGAGGATGACGACGTGCAGAACGTCTTCACCACCATGGCCGAGGGCGAGGAATAATCCATCCCGCTGTCAGCCAGAGCCTTCAACCCGACATCGGGTTATCCCCGATTACTCCCGAGAAATCGGATTATTCTGCTGCAGCCTGATGCCCACAAGGCCATCAGCAGCAGTCTAAAAAATACAACTATTGCTTAAGAGAGAGCGTGCCAGTCGATTATGACACACCCTCGCCATTGCAGATACTGCTGCCAGGTGGCTTCGATCTGGGATAATCCGCCCTGTGTATGAGCCATGGCCAGCACGTCGGTGCTGGCCATGTCGGTGTGCTCGTCATCATGGGTCCTGAGGCCCACGGTCAAGGCTTGCTGATAATATTCGAGAGCTTTAGCGCCCAATTCTGGGTTGCGGCATTCCTCCGAGATGGTCTGGTACATGCAGCCAAAGCCCAGGTAGATGTTGGCATCCTCGATGCTTGCGTCATCGGCTATCTCCAGAGCACGTCCCAGACAATCAAAACACTTGGGGTAGTCATAGAAATCATAGAAGTAGATCGACCACAGCCTCATGCTTGCGTCCTTGCACATCACCTTCTGGTCATGTGACATTGACGGCTCATAGCGGTTAGACACAATCGTGTAGCACACGAGTGCCGTGTCCTTCTTATTCCCATCAGTGAAATCCTTGTCGGCCATAGTGATGAGTTCCTGCATGGGCAGGCTGAGCCACTTGCTGTGCTCCCATGACGGGGCAAGGGCATCCACTGGCAGGGCCAGTAGCACTGCTATCATCAATAATATGACCACTCGATACTTAAACATCGGTTTTTGACTGGATTGCACCTTCTGGAATGCAAAGGTAGTAATTTTTTCCCACCCACCAATCGGGACATTGGCTGATTGTTGTGACAGCAACCTCAAAAAATAAAAAAAGTCGGGTCACCCGCAAAACACTGTGTTCCCTCAACACCCCTCATGAAAAATCCCCTATACCCCTTGACACAAGGCACAAAATTCATTACCTTTGCACCACACAACAATTTAAAACCAAGAGAAACACACCATGGAAATCAACTATTATCGCCAGGACAACGCCCAGGGCTACGAGGAGGCCTGGAGCTCATGCCACTTCACCAGCGCCAACGACATCTTCTCCCTTTCCACCGTCCGCGAGGTCACCACCGTGCGCCACATCAGCGGATACGACCTGCATGTCCTCCCCAACCAGGTCAAGGCACGGCACAGCCAGCTCAAGCGGGACACCCGCGACGCCGCCCTCCTCGACCAGATCCACCGCCTCCACCTCCTCGACCCCATCCCCTCCAGCAATGACAGCAAGGAAGTCAATGAAATCAAGGAAAGCAAGGCCGGCACCAGCAAGTCATCCCACGACGTTAACAATTCATTAACATTTCCGACCCACCCTCAATCAGTAGCAGCATGTCCCGTGGGCGGCGGCTCTGCCGCCGTAAAAACTCCCGTCCACGTCGACGACGACGCCGTAATCCCATCCGGCAATCAACCATGCCAGGCCCACACCAACCCCAACAATGACTGACACAGCCTTTTGCAAGTGACCCAAAAAAGCATTACCTTTGCCCATCAAGAATCGACACATTATTATAGTAAAAAGACATGAAACAGATGAAACAATGGCTGATGATGAGTGTCGCCGCTCTTGCGCTGTGCGGCACGGTAGCAGGTTGCAAGGCCGATGCCAAGCAACCCGTGAATGGGACGATGGAAACTCCTGGCGATAAGGGTGCGCCCCCCGAGGCTGTACTGGACTTGCTCAAACAATTGCCTCCCAACGATGAGCGCCTGGAAACGGTCATGGAAGACAAGGCTGGCGGTGTGACAGTGCTGAGCCTGATGCAATGCTCAGAAGAGGTATCATCGGAGGGGTATGGCATGCTCGTCGTGCATGGCGACGTGGTGACGGCTCTGCCCCAGGTGCGCCATGGCAAGATGCCACGGGCACGATATGATGCCGCCACGGGCGACCTGTGGATCATCGGCAGTGATGTGGAAGGTACTGGCGTGCTGGTCGAGCGTCCCTACAAGTTGCGCTTTGGCGATGATGGCCATGCCGACATCGTGGCCGAGGTTGACCCCTACGACATCCAGCAGGCTATGTGCCAAGCTCTTTTCTATGATGTCAAGGACCAGGACATCACATTCTACAACGAACAAGGGCCACTGGTTACTGTGACCAACCACATCCTGGACATGGGCGACATCATGGACGATGCCATCTACATTGGTGAGCAAATTACCTATGGCATCGACGGGCAGCTTACCGTGATGGTGACACCTGGACTGAATTTTGTGACTGGCAAGGTGCTGCAATATGATGACATGCCCACGTTCAAGGCCGTTGTTACGATAGGAGAAAATGGCGAGGGCATCTCGCTGGGTACAATCACTGTCGACAAGTAATGACCCATCAATAACAGGGAATTAAACATCAACGGCGGGCTCAAGCCCGCCGTTGATCCATAGGTCTGTTAATGGTATTTGTTGGTTATGTTTCTTAGCCCAGTCGCTTAAGCTTCACAGTGAAGTGGCGCATCAGGGGAGCCTCCCACTCGATGGCGACACCGCGGGTGATCTCGTTGCGGCGGTCATAGACGTTCTTCAGGGCTGCGGCAATCACGTTCATGTGGTTGTCGGTGTAGACGCGGCGGGCGATGCACAGGCGCAGCAGATCCAAGCCACCGAAGCGGTTCTCGCGGGTAACGGGGTCACGGTCGGCCAGGATATAGCCGATCTCGCAACCACGGATGCCTGCCTCGAGGTAGAGTTCGCAAGTCAGCGTCTGAGCGGGGAACTCCTCCTTGGGGACGTTGCACAGCACCTTGTCGGCGTCGATAAACAGGGCGTGACCACCCACGGGACGCTGATAAGGAATGCCATACTCGTCGAGCTTCTTGGCCAGATACTGAACCTGGTGGATGCGGGTCTCGAGCATCTCAAACTCGGTGTTCTCATCCAGACCGACGGCCAGCGCGTTGAGGTCACGGCCGTTCAAGCCACCGTAGGTGAGGAAGCCCTCGAAGGGGATGCAGAAGAGCTTGGCGCCCTCATACCAGTCCTCGCGGTTGGTAGCGATAAAACCACCCATGTTCACGAGGCCGTCCTTCTTGGCCGACATGGTCATGGCGTCAACATAGGAGTACATCTCGCGGGCGATCTCCTTGATGGTCTTGTCGGCGTAGCCCTCCTCACGGGTCTTGATGAAGTAGGAGTTCTCGGCAAAGCGGGCGCTGTCCATCACCACGGGCACGCCATACTTGTGGCACAACTCGCAGGTGTCCTTGATGTTCTGCATCGACACGGGCTGACCACCCACGGTGTTGTTGGTCACGGTCAGGACCATGAAGGGGACGTTACCCTTGTTCTCCTGGAGCACCTTCTCCAGCTTCTCGAGCGACACGTTGCCCTTGAAGGGGATCTCAAGCTGGGTGTCCTTGGCCTCGTCGATGGTGACGTCGATAGCCTTGGCATGACGGCTCTCGATGTGACCCTTGGTGGTGTCGAAGTGGGCATTGCCGGGAACGACATTACCTTCCTTCACCAGATAGGAGAACAGCACGTTCTCGGCAGCACGGCCCTGGTGGGTGGGGATGACATATTTGAAACCGAAGATGCGTTGCACAACCGACTCAAACTTGTAGAATGAGCTGGCGCCGGCATAGCTCTCGTCGCCCAGCATCATCTCAGACCACTGGCGGTCGCTCATGGCACCCGTACCGGAGTCGGTCAAGCAGTCGATGTAAACCTGCTCAGCCTTGAGCATGAAGACATTGTTGTGGGCTTCCTTGAGCCACTGTTCGCGCTCGGCGCGAGTGCTCTTGCGCAACGGTTCGATCATCTTGATCTTCCAAGATTCAGCAAATGGTAATTCCATTGATATTCAAATATTTAAGTTAAACTTTAATTGACGGTTTCTGGTAAAAATCGAACTTCCTAAAAGGTAATTATATTCAATTTTTATGCAAAGTTACGGCAACTTGCCGAACTACCAAAATCTCAGCCGTTTTTTTTGCCCCATTACTATTTTTTAACAATTCCTCCGATTACAGATATCTACTCACGCAATTACCCCCTCGCTAAGTCGCAAAACTGCGAAGCATTTGATATTAAATAATTAGAAATCAGTATCTTATTGACGCTAATTGCCAATAGGTGAGAATAAAAGCTTTCAAAAAAGCCACAATCAATTATCATATTATAATAATCATAAAAAACTTTGCGCCCTTGCGCCCTTTGCGTGGGGCTTTGGAGTTGGGATCGAAAAACGGATAAAACAGGATTTAGGCCAGTAATAAATGTCAAATTAATTGATTTTCACCACTTTTTGTGAGAATTTTTTGGTCATTTCAAAAAAAATGCCTAAACTTGCTACCTGAAAACGTTAACCAAGCCTAATAGTGTATTGATATGGAAACAGAATTTGATCCCAAAGCTATTGCCCAGACCATTGATGTTGAGGAGTTATATGACCTGGATGTGACAATCGCGCGCTTCATCTTGCCGCGACTGATGGCATTCAAGAAACACAATGAACGCACCCCACGCTTGACGATGTCACAGGAGGAGTGGAACGAGGTTCTGGACAAGATGATTTACGCATTTGAACGCATCGCTTGCCGCACCGAAGAGGATACACCCGAGTACAAGGCCTATATCAAGGCCATCTGGAACAACGAGGAGGATTTGGCCCACCTCAAACAGGAGGCCAAGGCCTCGCTCAAGCCAATCAGCGAGGGGCTGTCGCTCTACCACAAGTATTACCGCAACCTGTGGTGGTAAACTGTTAGTATCTTTTTCTTGCGAAATGACTGCCAACTGAGAGCCTACAGCTTTATATTTTATACACATAATGATGAGACTGAAATTACTGACTATACTTCTGGCCATTTTAGCGATTGCACCTGCCACGGTCATTGCACAGGAGAGTGAATCGCTTTACAATGGCTGGGGCATAGGTTTTCAGGTGGGTGCCGGCATGATGGCTCCCACGGGGTCGCTGAGCGACGACCTTAAAGGTTGTGTCATGTTCACGGGTGGCCTCATGGGCGAGTACCGCAACTTGAGACTCAAGGCCGACGTGGCCTACGGACAGCCCTCGTTCAAGAACGAGAACCCCTATGCGGTGCGTGACGACAGTGGGCGCAATCTGCAACTCAATGGCACCGCGAGCACTACCCTGCTGGGAGGTGGGCTGCAGGTGGGTTACACTGTCGTTCGCCGCGGACGTGTCGCCGTCACACCGTGTGTGGGAATGAGTGCCAGCCGTTTGTCTTGGGAAATCAACCACCTCAAGTGGGAAAAGGATGATGAGGGTGAGGAACGTCCTACGATCGACAACGTGACAGGGGCTCACGAGAACACTATTGGCTGGATGGCAAGTGTGGATTTTGACATCAGCCTGCATGGCAAGATCACCGATTCTCCCTTTGGCGACGGCCAGGCACACTACGGGTCATTGCTACGGGTAACACCCTTTGTGTCACATGCCAAGTTCAGCAATTTTTCGCCTGGTGTCAAAGGCGTGTGCATCGGCATTAGTGTGAGCTATGCTGGCTTGATGCGTCTGCTGTGATGGCTGCGCAATAAGACTATTTAACATCCAAACCCTGCCGCAATTCGTTTCTTTATCCTATTTTTGCCACAAGAAATGAAACGATTGTTCCTCATATTGGCTATCGCCGTGACCATGACGGCTATGACGGGTGCCACTGCACATGCCGCACCTGCAGTCGACAATGCCATCGATCACGTTGAATTACCGTCGGTCTTGCAAAAGACTTTTGCGGGATACTACCATTTTATCGAGCAGGCGACAGGCGACACGCTGGCCATGATTGTGTTCAATCCCATCACCATCTACCCACGCGAGCGCTTCCGCAACAAGTCCGAGGAAAAATTCTACTGGAAGACGGTGCGCGATGTCAAGAAGGCGCTCCCTTATGCCAAACTCATCAGTTCAACACTGTTGGAGACCTATGAGTACATTGACACCTATCAGACTCAGAAGCAGAAACAGGCCTACCTCAAGCGATTTGAGAAGGAACTGTTTGAACAATACAAGCCGCAGATGAAGAAAATGACCAAGGGGCAGGGCAAGATGCTCATCAAGCTCATCAACCGCGAGACCAACCAGAGCAGCTACAGCATCGTCAAAGCCTTCTTGGGAACCTTCAGAGCCGGCTTCTGGCAGACCTTCAGCAAATTCTTCGGAGCCAGCCTCAAGGCTGGCTACCATCCCAATAAGGACAAGAAGGATGCCATGGTTGAGCGCATCTGCGTGCGCATCGAGCAAGGGACACTGTGACGAGAATTGTATCTATTGAATTTTCATAGCTGCAATTTTACAAATTAATTGTAACTTTGCGACTGGATTTTTGTGATATTCCCAGAGAAATTGATGAGATGGAGCAACGGCGATTCATCGTGTCGGTAGCTATTGGTTTAGCTTTTTTGTTGGCAGCGGGACAAACTTCTGCTGTCGGTGCTGGTGTGGACTCTACCAGGGTAAGCCAGCGGGAGGATTCGTTGCCTGCCCAGACGCTGGGCGAAGTCATGGTCACTGCACGACGGCCCGGCATGAGCCGTGTGGCGGGTGCCGAGAACAGGATGAGCATCAACAAGGCTGAACTCTTCAAGGCCGCTTGTTGCAATCTGGGTGAGAGTTTCACCACCAACCCCTCGGTCGATGTGAACTATAGCGACGCCGCGACAGGAGCCAAGCAGATCAAGTTGCTGGGACTGAGCGGAACCTATGTCCAGATGTTGGCCGAGAACCTGCCCGACTGGCGTGGGGCGGCATTGCCATTTGCGTTGAGCTATGTGCCCGGACCGTGGATGAAGAGCATCCAGGTTTCGAAGGGGGCCTCGTCGGTGCGCAACGGCTATGAGGGCATCACGGGACAGATTGATGTGGAATATCTTAAACCCGAGGATGAACAGGGCGTGACGCTCAACCTCTATGGCAACAGCGATGGCCGCATCGAGGCTAACGCCGACGGCAACCTGCACCTGACCCAGCGCCTCAATGCCAATGTGATGGCGCACTACGAGAACAGCCTGGCCAGCATGGACCACAATCACGACCACTTCATGGACCAGCCAGGCGTGCGCCAACTCAACTTGCAGAGCAGGTGGGACTGGCTGGGTGAACGTTACATCTTCCATGGTGGCATCGCCATGCTTGATGAACATCGCGAGAGTGGACAGGTCAAGGGCCATGGGGGGCCTCAACGCTTTGTCATTGACCTGAAGACGCACCGTTATCAGGGTTACATGAAGCATGCAGTGGTGCTTGATGCCGACCGCGGAACCAACGTGGCGCTGATGGCATCGGTGGCCAGCCACAACTTGGATGGCACCTACGGACAAAAGCGCTACAATGTGGATGAGCGCAATGCCTATGCACAGCTCATGTTCGAGACCCGATTCTCCAATCCGCATAGCCTCTCGCTGGGATTGAGCCTCAACCATGATCATCTGGACCAGGAATATCGCTTGACTCATGTGGCAAGTGACCCCATGTCCCGCCTGGTCGAGGAAGAGACTGTCATCGGGGCCTACGGGCAGTACACGTTTAATGCGGCCAATGATGTGGTGACGCTGATGGCGGGGGCACGTGTCGATCACAGCGACTTGCACGGCACGTTTGTCACTCCACGACTGCACCTGCGGCTGCAACCTGCGCGTTTTGTGACCCTGCGACTGTCGGTGGGCAAGGGCTACCGCACGGCGCATGCCCTGGCCGAGAACAACTATCTGCTGGCCAGCGGGCGTCGATTGGTCATCGAAGATCTGCATCAGGAGAAGGCGTGGAACTATGGTCTCACCTCATCGTGGGATATCCCATTGTGGGGCAAGCTGTTGAAACTCAATGCGGAGTGTCATCACACAGATTTTGAGAATCAGATGGTTATCGATATGGACCAGGATCCCAACTACATCTATATCCATGACCTGTGTGGCTTGTCGTGGGCTTTCACATGGCAAGTGGATGTCTCCTATCCTGTTGTCGAGGGGCTGGAATTGACGATAGCCTTCCGTCGCAATATTGTCAAGACCACTTGCGGGGGCTTGTTCAGCGAGAAAGCCCTCACGCCGCGCTACAAGGGGCTGATGGCTGCTTCCTACAAGACACCCCTGGGGTTGTGGGAGTTTGACGTGACACTGCAGCTCACTGGCGGCGGACGCATGCCAGAGCCTTATTACACGGGCGACGGCACTCAGGCCTCAAAGTACCGCAATTTCCCGGCCCACTGCCAGCTCAATGCGCAGGTCACTCGCTGGTTCCGTCATTTTTCCATCTATCTGGGAGGCGAGAACCTGACCAATTACCGCCAGCCCACTCCCATCATGGCTGTCGACCGCCCATGGAGCAATCAATTCGAACCCACGATGGTGTGGGGACCGCTAAGTGGTGCGATGGCCTACCTGGGCATCCGCATCAACCTGTTCAGATAAACTCATTCACTACTATAAAAGGAGAAGACAATGAAAAAGATTCTTTTATTCCTCATCGCTGCGCTCACCATCACGGTGGCAGGAGCCAAGGACATCAAGACCGTTGTGCTGACCACAACACCGCCCATGCACTGTGAGGGATGCGAGAAACGCATCAAGGACAACATCCGCTTTGAGAAAGGTGTCAAGAAGATTGAGACCAATGTCGAACAGCAGACGGTGACTATCACCTATGACGCCGACAAGACAACGGTCGAGAACCTCATCAAGGGCTTTGAGAAAATCAAGTATGTCGCCCGTGAGGTCAACGATGGTGAACAAGTCAAAGACACCCAGGAGGCCCAGCAGTGCCCCAATATGTAAATTTCCCGACATCCAAAAGATTAAGCGCGCGTAGTTTATGTTAGCCAGAACGATTGCAGCTGCTGTGCAGGGTATTGATGCCATCAAGGTTGAAATCGAGGTGACGGTCGATTGGGGTGTGGGGTTCATGGTCATCGGGCTGCCCGATACCGCTGTCAGGGAGAGCGCCGAGCGTGTGCGATGCGCCATCCAGCAGGCGGGCTTTGACTTCCCCGGCAAGAAGGTGATGGTCAACATGTCACCTGCCGACATCAAGAAGGAGGGGTCGGCCTATGACCTGCCGTTGGCCGTCGGCATCCTCGCCGGTGACAAGAAGATCAGCCCCGACAAGCTGGGGCGTTACATGCTCATGGGCGAGCTGTCGCTTGACGGCAGCCTGCGGCCCATCAAGGGCGCCCTGCCCATGGCCATCCTGGCCCGGGAACTGCAACTCGATGGCTTTATCGTGCCTCGTGCCAACGCGCTTGAGGCCGCTGTGGTCAACAAACTCAACATCTATGGCGTGGACAACATCATCGAGGTGGTGCAGTTCCTCAACGGGGAAATTGCGCTCGAGCCCACTGTCGTCGATACCCGTGCCGAGTTTGCCAAGGCACAGGGCATTTACCCTTACGACTTCGCCGACGTCAAGGGGCAGGAGAACGTGAAGCGCGCCTTTGAGGTGGCCTGTGCGGGCGGGCACAACATCCTGCTGGTGGGCAGCCCTGGTTCAGGCAAGTCAATGATGGCCAAGCGCTTGCCATCCATCATGCCACCCCTCACCCTGAGTGAAGCCCTCGAGACAACAAAAATCCACAGCGTTGCTGGCAAACTGCCGCAAGGCACCACGCTGATGACCGTGCGCCCCTTCCGCAGCCCGCACCACACCATTTCGCCCGTCGCCCTCGTCGGGGGCGGCAGCTACCCCATGCCAGGCGAAATCAGCCTCGCCCACAACGGCATCCTCTTCCTGGATGAACTGCCCGAGTTCAATCGCTCCGTTTTAGAGGTGATGCGGCAGCCGTTGGAGGACAGGATTATCAGTATCAGTAGGGCAAAATATTCTACAGAATATCCCGCCTCGTTCATGCTCGTGGCGTCGATGAATCCGTGCCCGTGCGGGTACTATGGCCACCCCACGAAGAAGTGCGTCTGCAACGAGTACCAGCGCACGCACTACATGAGCAAGATCTCAGGCCCGCTATTGGACCGCATCGACTTGCAGATTGAAGTCCAGCCCGTCGATTTCGACCAGATGTCCAGTAAGGCCCCGGGCGAACCCAGCGCCGCCATCCGCCAGCGCGTCATCGCCGCCAGGCTGCTCCAGGAACGCCGCTTCAAGGACGAGCCCGGCATCCACTGCAACGCCCAGATGACCCCCTCCCTGCTCCACAAATATGCCGAGCCCAACGCCGCCGGCCTCGAGAAACTGAAGGACGCCATGGAGCGCATGAACATGAGCGCGAGAGCCTACGACCGCATCCTCAAAGTCGCCCGCACCATCGCCGACCTCGAAGGTACCGCCGACGTCCTCGACCACCACATCATGGAAGCCATCGCCTACCGCAACCTCGACCGCCCCACCTACCTCGGCACCGGGTTGTAAGTATTCTGATTTTGGAATTATCCAACAATAAAAAAAAGAAATAGCATATGAAAAAGTTGTTAGTTTTTCTTTGTGTCCTGTTCACGGTAACAACCTATGCTCAATCCATTAGCGTTGATCGAATTGAATCTGATGGCAGACACCAGATAATGACCAGCACAAAAGATTATAAGATAGGAGGAATTAAGTACAGCTTTGGTCTAAAAATTTATGAGGATAGATATGATACTGACTGGCTGCTTTTGGTAAGTTCTTTTAATACAATTCCTGATAACACTATTATTTTAATAAAGTTAAAGAATGGTGATGTAATTGAGTTGCCTGTGAATAATGTTCACATAGGAGATATCACATTACCTGGTTATGTTTATAATATCGGAAAAATTGGTTATGTTAGCCCGTCAACATCTGCAACATACTATTCTTCTGTATATGTGATATCACCTGCTGACTTAATTCGAATTGAAACCCATGGAATTGAAAAAATAAGGATTGGCAACAGTGTTCAATTTGTTGATAAAGAGTGGTCTAATAATGCTCTCGGAAAATATCTCACAAAATGCAGAAAGAAGATTTTAGAAAGATTAGAAAAATCAAAGAAAAAAAATAAAGAATCTCGTTCTTTCTATGATGATTTTTAATGCTCTCAAAGTCGCCCGCACCATCGCCGACCTCAATGGGTTTTCAAACAACTAATGAATCTGAATTTTCTGAAAGCATCCGCACGCGGGGGCTGCGCCGACGTCCTCGAACACCACAGCAGGGGCGCACATCAGCCTCACCGCAACCTCGACCGGCCAAGCTATATGGGCAGCAGCCTACAGTTTTTGTTACCTTATCAACACGATCCCACGCGAAGAATCATAATTCATTGATAACGTATGTATTGAGAGAACACTAAGTTGTTAAGTGTTTCTTAACAACTGCCTGTATAATTACATCAAAAGAACCGTCCTATTTTCCTGTATTTTCCTGCAAATGGCAAGACTTTTTGGGGAAAATAAGCCCACTGTGGTCATCGGTGAGCCCATGTATTGACGTATATTAATATGTGCCACCCATTGCGTGGTATAGATCTAATGCACGTTTTATATCAGTAATCTGTAATTGACTAATATTTTTTATATCATAATACTGTTGACCAAGAAATTTCATTTTAGCTGAATGGGCATTTGATAAGGCATATATCAAATCACGATCACTTGACGTCAATGTTTCATCGAACCATTCCCAGATCTTACCCCCATCACCATTATCAGTTTCCGTTTTCAAGGGAACGAATTCAAAGGCATTACCATCAATAGAAAATTGTACTCGTTTAAAGAAGAGCCAATCATCTGCATAATATTGAACGACAAAACGTAATGGACCTGGTGTACCACCTGTTACTATAAAGTAGCAATAGATCCCATTACGATTTATATATTGAGGAGCAGATTTTGGAGTATAAACTATTTTCCCGTTAGGGTCAAATTCGTCTTTTTTGACCTTGAAATATGGTAATAATTCCTTGATTTTTGTAGAATCTATTTTACTTTTGGCCTCTTCCAGATTAGAATCGTCGTGCCCCATATCTAAACCCATTACACTTTTCATTATTTCAGCCTCTTCTTTTTCTTTATTAGCGAAAGATATTACTGATGCTATCTCTATCCCTTTATCATTATAAAGTTCAAATCTAAGAGGTTGCGTAACAAGATCACCATTGCCTTTCTTGACCATTTCTTCATACATTTTTGATGAAATGCAAAACTTTCGGAAAGCGATCAAATATGCATTAGTATCATTAGGAGCAGAGATTTCGACTGCCTCATTTTCCTTCACCTCAGTACTTCCATCGATAATGCTTTTATCGTTTACGATTTCAACATATTTATATTTCTTGTTACAGGAACAGGAAATAATAAGTAAAAGACATGATGTGATCAATAAAAAGTATTTCATATGAATTAATACTTAGTTAGACCAATGCAAAAGTACTGTTTTTTACTATCTTAATTCTTTTTATTTTGAAGGAAAATAGGGACGTTTTTTTTGATGTAAAATCCGCCTCCTTCCGTAGGCTGGCTTCTGTCAAAGAACACCTGCAAATATAGTCATTATTTCACGATCGCGTACATTTTGCTTGTGTTTTTTTACTTGAGCAGCCTGGGAAATAGGATTTTGTTGTGTATCTTTGCAGTTATGGAAAACAAGATTTCAGACCATCAGGCTGGCGTGACAATTGACGGGCTTTCACAGCAGATTGTACAAGTGCAGGACGTGATGCAGGTGCAGGCTGCGCATGCGGTCAACCTATCGCTCACGGCACGCAACTGGCTCATCGGGCACTATATCGTCGAGTATGAACAGCATGGCGAGGATCGTGCCCAGTATGGCG
>Ga0247611_10004856_pt1 | contig 18307 bp, 15 predicted proteins | sample 177DNAGHGhighgp2_FD_192422 | JGI IMG/M metagenome (GOLD analysis project Ga0247611, IMG submission 192422) | Sheep rumen microbial communities from Palmerston North, Manawatu-Wanganui, New Zealand - 1770 DNA GHGhigh gp2 | ecosystem: Host-associated > Mammals > Digestive system > Stomach > Rumen... | reverse complement strand
AGTAACCTGTGCTTCTCCTATAATAGCAATAAGTTTCAAAGCAGCATTGTAATAAAAACTCCAACCACCCGAAGCAACAATGGAACCTTTTGTAATTTGAGAAGTAACATCCTCCCAGGTTATATCCAACTCTACGACCCAACGATTGTTCTGCGTATCGGCAACGAGCCTAACACCCTTGCCTGCCACGATAGGCACGGCTGTAACGGGTCCACGGACTGCACGGTTCAAATTCACTGCTGTCATTTTAATTTCCTCCTGCTATGCGGTTGACACCTACGACTTTCAGCAAATAATTGTCCGTAGTTCCAAAAGATATACCACCTAAACCGCCCGAAGTTATATAGCAATTCATAGCCCCCGAAAGCGATATAGATGTGTTTCCAAGATTAAACGTGCTGTGTTTAAGCCATTCTGTCGTCCCTACAACTGCTCCACCCTGTACAGAAAAAGTAGAGCCTTGAGAAGCCGTAAGCATTTCAACACAACTTACCTGTGTGTCATTATTGATTGTGTAAACTTTCAACTTTTCAAAGTTGTGGTAGTCTTCCGACAAAGTGCAAGAAGTGACAGAAGACTGACTTGAAGATTTTTCCCACAACACGGTTTCGTCCAAGCCGAGAGCCTTCTTCAAGTAGGCGAGTTGCTGAACGGTGAAAGTTTCGGGACCCGCAAGCGGAAGCCCGACCAACTGCCCTTCTACACTTCCCATTTCATTTGTTCCTGCCATTTTTCAATTCTCCTTAATTGTTCGCCACACGCTTGATACCGACAATCTTGTAGGGGTGCGGGTAGATATTACTATTGGATGCACGGGACATTTCCCAAGTAGTTGTGCCTGTCTGCACACCCCAACGATAATTTTCTCCGATGTAACCCGTAGAACCCGTCAAGCGGACATCCACACCGCAAGTATAATGGGCGTTCTGCCCAGCTGTAAGGTTCCAATGGTTAGTGGAAACACCATCGGCAAACATCGTATAGCCCGAATCGCACACAGGGTACACATTCTTCGTGGTCACTTGCAAGGAATTTGCAATACGGGTACACTTGCAGTACACCGCAATTTCCTCAAAGTTGTGGATTGTTTCGGACAAGGTAATGTTGTAATTGTTGGCATCCTCCGAACCGCTCGGAACAGTCCAAATGACCGTTTCATCGCACGGGGTCGCTTGGCTCACACGCAAAGTGTTTCCGTCGGGGTTGTCAATGACAATTCCAGGACCCGCAACAATATCCACAGGTCCTTCAACCCGCAACAACCTGTTTCCCTGTCCGTCGGTAGTGAACTCCAACCCTTCGCCTGCGTCAAAGTCGTCTTCCTTACCGCTCAAAGCACTTGCGACAGCCACACCGCTCTGTGCGTTGGGGCTAGTTGCGTCGTAGGTTTGGTCCACGGTAGGAATGGTGGGAGTGCCGTTCAAGTCGGAGTAGTTACCGCTAGTAGCCACGGCTGCAAGCGACGGCTTATTTTGTATGTAAGACTTGGAAGAAGTATCTTCTTCTGTCCAACTAGCCTGGACTTGTGCGGGCGGGATAGTGGGTTTGTCCGACAAGTCGTTGTAACTACCACTCTCCGCAACCGTAGCAAGGTTCGGCTTATTGAGAATTTGGGCTACACCGCTGTTAGCATTCCAATCCGAGTTTACCTGTGCAGCAGGTATAGAAGGTTTATGCTTTATGAAATCTACGGCACTAGAATTTGTCTGTGCCCAGTCCGCTTGCTGCTGCGGGGCACCCGAAGCACTAATAGTCACTCCGTTAGCGTCTTCGGTAATCGTCACGTTCTGCCCCGCCACAAGCGACTTCATAGCGGGAACCACAGGAATGGACGGCTTGTCCGTGAGGTCGTTGTAACTACCACTCTCCGCAACTGTAGCAAGATTAGGCTTGTTAAGGATTTGGGCTACACCGCTGTTAGCATTCCAATCCGAGTTTACTTGAGCAGCAGGAATAGACGGGGTTCCATTGAGGTCGGAGTAGTTACCCGTAGTTGCGACTGTAGCCAAGTTAGGTTTATTCAAAATCTGTGCAACACCGCTATCGGCATTCCAATCGGAATTAACCTGTGCTGCGGGGATTGTGGGTTTGTCTGTTAAATCTTCGTAGGACCCACTCTCCGCAACCGTAGCAAGATTGGGCTTATTCAAAATCTGTGCAACACCGCTATCGGCATTCCAATCGGAATTAACCTGTGCTGCGGGGATTGTGGGTTTGTCCGTTAAATCCTCGTAGGACCCACTTGTTGCGACAGATGCGAGGTTCGGGCGATTACGGATATACGAGGGGTCTTGCGGGTCGTCTTCGTCCCAATTCGCCTGTTCCTGCGTAACAGGACCGCCACCGCCCTCTGCGTTGATTGTGATTGTCGTGTCGGTTTCGTCAAGCGACACGTTCTGCCCCGCCACAAGGGTCTTAACCACAGGGATAGTCGGGGTTCCGTTGAGGTCGGAGTAATTACCCGTTGTCGCAACTGTAGCAAGATTAGGCTTGTTAAGGATTTGGGCTACACCGCTGTTAGCATTCCAATCGGAATTTACTTGAGCAGCGGGAATTGTGGGTTTGTCTGTAAGGTCGTTGTAACTACCACTCTCCGCAACCGTAGCGAGATTGGGTTTGTTCAAAATCTGTGCAACACCGCTGTTCGCATTCCAATCCGAGTTTACCTGTGCAGCAGGGATTGTAGGACGATTATTGAGGTCCTCATAGTTACCCGTGGTTGCAACCGTAGAAAGATTGGGTCTGTTCAAAATCTGTGCAACACCACTATCGGCATTCCAATCCGAGTTTACCTGCGGAGCAGGTATGGAAGGTTTATGCTTTATGAACGCAGGACTGCTCGTAGATTCCTCGTCCCAATCCGCTTGTTCCTGTTCCTGTTCTTCCGCACTGATTGTGTTCGTCACGGGGTCAATGGTAATGTTATCGCCTGCGACAAGTTTCTTTTGGAAATTTTGGTTGACCCAATCCTGGCGGGCAACACCGTCGGGGATTTTCGGAATACCGCTGTAAACCCTGTGTGCGTCAAGCGACACAAGGTTGAACGTAACACCTTCCATAGCCCCGTCAATGGACACGACCAACTGACTGTCAATGCTGCCTACGTGAATGTCTGCGTCAACCTGGAAGTCCTGCGACAAGCCAAGGCTGTGGTCCACGATACGGATAAAGTCCTGCACACCCACGGTGTTTTCCCCGTCAAACAGCGAGAAGTGGACACCGATATTGTCGTAGAACGGGGTAGCCCCGCTCTTGTTCGCACGGACCGTAGCCGTGATATGGTAGTGCATTCCTGCGGACAGGACGACACCCCTTGCACCCACGGACATAGTTCCGCTCGCATAGCGGGGGACGTATGCCCCGTCAACCAGGTCATACCAGGAACACTTAATCCAATCAAGGAAAGCGGGGTCGTCTTCGGGGTTGGTGGAGAGGTCATAGGTAGTCATTCCACCCGAACTTGTCTTCTGCACGGACACGGACCCGTCGGTGGACTGAATGTCCACCATAGTCATACCGCCACCGCTCGCAACGCACCACACGGGGTATTGCGTGAATATGCGGTTGCCGTTCGGCTCATACATTTCCACACGATACGGGCGGGAGCTGTCTGCGATAATGACCGCACGACCGTTGTTGTCAATCTCAATCTGTTCGGGGTTAAGCGTCCCGTTGAAGTCCTTGTAGGTAACGGCTATGTCGTCGGTGTCGGAAAGATACACCTTGAAGTAGCCGTGGACGTTGTTCACGCCCGCACGGTTTTGATACTGATTTGTAGGGTCAAGAACGTAAGCGAAAGCCATAATCTAAAATCCTCTTTCTACAGATAAAACTACACTATCGGAAGCATATCATCCACACTTTTCCAGGGGAAGACTGCTCCACCTTGCCAAGACAAGAGAACCCGTAGAGGAAAAAATCCCCGTTGGTAATGGGGTCGTTGAAGTGCGACCACGGGTACACGGTGGAGTTCGGCACCACTTCAAGGTCCTGGGAGTACATCGTATGGTACTTCATTCCTATGCCGTTACCGCCCACCGCATCCATATCGGAGTTGTAGGCAAAGTGACTTGATTTGGTAACGTCGGGAACAAGACGCTTCGCAGCCCACATCGGCTTGAAGAGCGAGTAGAAAAGACCGTTTCCGAGTTCCACCCAATACCAATCATCGTTGCTCTGCGTGTGGGCAGTAGGACCGTCGTTCGTGTTAGCCTTTTCAGCAGGGCACTTTCCTACGTTGCCCTCATATACCACGGAACTCAACCCATACGCATTCATTTTGGCGAACGTGCGGGTGTAGTAAGACCCGACTCTGTTCTGCCAATAACGCATACGCAAGCCTTCGTCGTTCCCAAGGAAGGTGTTGCCCACGATATTCCATTGAAGAATGCAGTCGTAGCAGTCTTCCTGCCAACGCCCGTCAATGGTGTCTATCTTCGTGAACTCAATCGGGGAAGCCGAGTTGAAGTTGTTTCCAATGAGGGTAGCCTTCAAGTAATAGTGGTCCCCGTTCTTGTAGGGATAAATCTTGATAGCACCGTTGTCGGTCTTGCAGCGATACATTTCAAGGTTCTTCGTGGTGACACCTACGTTGCGTTGGAACTGACATTCCGTAAAGGAAAGCAGGGCTTCGGTGTGTTCGTTGTTCGTGACCCTGTTGAACACAATGCCAATCCAACAGCGTTCAAAGATAGCCTGGATGGAAGCGGTCTTCCACTGCATAGACGAATTGATACGGCTGTCGTAGCCCCAAATCGCATTGATGGCGGGTTCCATAGAGAAGCTAACGTCGCTGTCGTAAACGGAAATGTAACGGCAGGTCGCATTGATTTCGTCTGCGTGGACGTTGTGCAACTGAACGTCCGCACCGTGGTTGTTGATATACAGGCTGTTGCAATAGACGTTGCGAATATCACGGAACAGACCTGCATTCAGCGTAGTTCCCGAATACCTGCGGTTCTGCAAGTCAAGCGTGAAGTCCCGCCATACGAGTTCGGGCATACGTGCCCTGCGTTCCACCATAGTGGAAACCCAACGCTCCGTGCTTTCAAACAGGTCAAGGTCGGGGATGGTGTCAAATTGGACGTGGTGCCCTGCGGAAATAAGACCAGGGTCCCAGGTGCCCGACCTTACGAACACCCCGTCGCCCCAACCGTCGGACAGGAAGCGGACGAAATCCACGCTGCTGAAAATGCGACCGCTGATGCTTGTGTTCGCACCGACAATGAAATAGACCCCGTTGGCATAGGTGTTGAGAAGCCTGCCCGAACCGAGGACAACCTTACCGCTCAAGTTCACGTTGGACGTGAGCAGGGTGGAAGTAAAGTAGTTCACGTCGTCAAGGAACAGATACTTCGCATCGCAGTGCCAAAAGCCCTGCAAGGTGCGGAACCACGAACTGTGGGCTTCTGCGTCCGAAGCCGAGAACTCAAAGTCGGCTATGAACGACGGCTGATTTCCCATAACCCTTGCACGGGGGCATTGGAAAGTCGCAGCGGTGAACTTTGCGTCCCCGTCAAAGACAAGTTCCTTGTCGGTGGCGTAAGTGAAGTTCGGGGTGTAGGTGCCCGACACGAAACGGACGCACGGAGCCGTAACAAGGTGCAGGCTACCCACGGTGTCGGGGTAGTTCAAGAGCAGGTTCAAGTTGCTCGTATTGCTAGGGGTCACGCCATAGACCGTGCAGGGCAGGATTTCGTCTGCCCACAGCAAAATCCACCTACCCGTGTCGGAAACTTCGGAGCCGACGACATAACCACCGTCAATGTTGTCCTGTGCCCCTGCGTCCCAAAAGTATTGGCGGGGAACGCAGTCGCCTGCGGTGTCGTGCCACAGGACGGTAACGAACTTCAAGGACGGGTCCGCATTTTGCAGGTCGCCAATGGTGTCCACCACGTTTGCGGAAGAAGCCTGCGGGTCAAAGTCCATTCCCGCTTCCAGGTAGTCAATCTGTTCAAAGTATTCGTCGGGCGATTCTGCGGACATTTGACCTGCGGGACCCGTGTAGCGTTCAATCTTCAATCCGTAAAGACCGAGTTCCACGAACAGGGAGTCGTCGGGCATACCCCCGTGGAGCAGCACGGGGTTGGGGGCTTCAACGAAGCCGTTGTTGCCCTCAATGGTGTATGTGGTCGCAAGCGTGTCGGAATGGATAAGGTAAACAGAAAGGCGACCCTCAACAGGCTTTCCCGTGGTCCTGTCAAGGTAAGGTTCGTTTCCCAATGCGATTTTCATTACATACCTCCAAACATAGCGTCCACCTGTTCAGCCATTTGGACACCCGCTTTCATTTTTTCCTTTTCAAGACTGATAGCTTCCTTTTCAACGCCCAATGCAGCCTTTTCGGTTTCGGCAGCGACCTTGCCTGCGTCCTTGCCTGCGTCAAGTTGAGCCTGCAACGCCATTTCCTGCATCTTGTATTCGTGGGTCTGCTTCGCCTTGAGCAAGTCAAACTGATAGGACTTGTCCTGGTTCTCAACCTGCATTTTGAGCTGTTCAAGCTGTGCGGTAAGCTGCATAATCTGTGCGTCCTTGCCGTCAATAGCCTGCTTCATCTGCTGAATGGTCTGCATAGCCTGTTCTTCCATAGCGGTCGGTGCGGGCTGTGCGTTGAGTTCAACAAAGAGCTGTGCAAGGATTTGGTTGTCGGGGTGCGTCTTGAGGATAGCATTGACAATGGCACGTTTTTGGTTCGGTTCCACGACACCCATAAGTGCGGTGAGTTCCTGTCGTGCCACCTGCATTTCCATATAGTTTTCGGGACCCTGTGCAACGTCAACGGTAACACCGACCTTGCCCATCATTATCATAACGCAGTCGCCCAAAGCCTTGAACGAAGTCCGCAGGTGGGCGAAGAAATGACGGATATTGTTTTGGAACACCTTTGCCGTGTAGTTGACGGCAGTGGCGGTCACGTCGTTTTCCACGTCGGCAAGACCCTTGGAGTCCACGCCCGTAATGGACGAGAGCATACCCATAGTGCCTTCCATAATGCCCTGCACGTCCTGGAACGGAACGTTGTTATTGACCTGCGTAGGCATCGGGAGTTGGGTCGTGTTGTCGTTGGCAAGACGCTGTGCGGGGATAATCGGGTTGTCGGAATACGCAGCCCGCTTGTAGTAGTCGTCCAGGTTCTTGAACGATTCAAGGTAGGCAACCCACTTCGGCTTCGGGGAAAGTGCAAGGCGTTCAACCAACTGCGTAAAGGCGTAGTTCACGACCTTTTGGATAGGCTTGCCCTTTTCGCAAAGACCGCAGTAGGTCTTCTTGTCGCCATCCCAAGTCACTTCGCCCCAAATCGGGAAGATAGGAATGCGGTGCAGGGGAAGCAACTGTTCGTCGCCCTGCTGCACGTCGTTCACGAACGTAGCCATATGACAGCCGTCCGTGTCAAGCCAATAGTAAGTGATAATCGGGACAAGCGTGGAGCAGGAAGCGTTCGTGACGACCATAGTAGCGTCTTCGGACGGAAGGTATTCTTCGCCCAGGTGAACACGAATCCACTCACGGCTTCTGTAATCAATTAGACCGCCCTCCATAGCGTCACTGCCATCAAGTTCAGTGCTATCGGGGTCCAACAAAATTCGGTTGAAGTCAGTTACCGAGTAAATCACGGGGACTTCCACGCCCGAAGCGTCCGTATCGGTTCCAAGGGCAAGGACACCCAAGCCGTGACCCACGCAGTCACGCAGGGCTTCGTCCACGGCAAACCTGTTGGAGTCCGTGGAGAAGAAATCGTCAATTTCCTTGTCAATCTTGGGGTCGCCCACATACCAGGTAAACGGGAACGCACTGTATTGGTTCGCAACCGAGTTGATTTGGTTGGAAAGCACGTTCACCATAATACGCTTACGGGTCTTCGGGAAGAACTTGTCGTCGGACTTGTCCCACTGCTTACCCGAAAGGAAATCACGCTCCGAGCGTATGCGGTCGTGCAGTTCGGAGAAATGGGATTTGCTCCTGGATTGGAATTTTCTGAATTTTTCAAGCAGTTCGTTCATAAATTATAACCTTCTGTCCTTAAAACTACACTTAACGCACTTCCCACAGCGGACGGACACCAGGCAAACCGCTAATCTTCTTATGACCGCCCTTGAGCAGCCAAATCTTGAAGCGTTCGTCGGTTGCGGGGTCGCCACTGTTCAAGCCATAGGTGAGAACGTCGGGGTTGTCACGGACAGCCTTGATGAACACATCGTCTTCGGAGCCTGTCGGGGTAGCGGAGAGGATTTCGCTGAAAGCGACCCGCCTGCCCTTGTCACGGGATTCCTTGTGTTCTGCTTCGGCAATCGGAGCGAGTTGCCCAACTTCCCTGCCGACCCATTCGTTCTTACCCGACTTGTTCTGTGCCCACGGAGCTATCCTGCCCGTAAGTATGTCCTTCGCACCAAGCAAGCCGTCGGACACGGAAGTAAACTTGCCCTTTGTGAAATTGGACTTCTTCGCAGCGTCGTTGAACAGGTTGTAATACATATCGGGATTTTCCCTAAACACCTTGTTCACAAGACGCTTTTCTTCATTGGACAACCCCGTAGCCTTGATTACGTTTGAAGGGTTGAGCATAGGTGCCAGGTTTTTACGGAGTGCCTTTTCTTCTGCCAACTGCTGTTCAAGCATAGCCTTTACTTTGGGTTCCGTAGTTTCAGCCAACTGCCTGCGGAGCCTGCCCTGCTTCACGTTGGACATAAACAGGGCTTGTTGGTCAGCCATATCCATCGCTTTCTTGATACCCTCACGGCTTTCGGGGTTAATCTTGCCCTCGTCAATAAGGTCAAGGACTTTCTTGTAGTCCTTTGCCTGCGTAATGGCACCACGGGAAGCGGTAATGGTTTCGTCCGTCCCGCCACGGGACATAGACTTCAAGCCCTGTGCAGTAGGGGAACCACCCGAAATCACGGCACTTGCCGTTTCGTTTATCTTTGCCCTGTTCGCATCGGCAGCGTCTTTCAAGCGTTTCTTGGAAGTGGAGCCGATTTCAGCCACCGCTTCCCTTGCTGCGTTGCCACCACCACTATTTGCAACGTCGCCAAAACGACGGAGCGGGTCTGTCAACTGACGCATAACGGCAAAGTCCGCAGCATTGTTGATGGCAGTCCCAAGGGCAGCGTCGGCTACGGAAAAGTCAGCACGGTTGTCCATACCCTCACCTGGGTCGTAGGCTACGTCGTCTGCAAATTCCGAAACGACGGGAACAAAAGCATTTCCGAGAACACGGGAAGCACGGGGGAACTTGGACAGGGCATTTCCCGCCCTGCCAATCTTTCCCAATGCACCAACCCAACCCGACCCTGGGACAGCCATAGCCCCATTTTCAAAGACATCAAGAGCCACATCCTTGGGTTGAATCTCCTGCCCCGAAATGTATCTTTCGGTAGCACGGGGAAACAGTGTCCTGTCCAACAGGTTCACTTCCTTTTCACGGGACTTTCGTGCCTTTTCCTGTTCATACTGCGGGACAGCCTGTCGCCACAGGTCACGGACGGCTTCCCAACCACGCTCGCCCCAATTCGGGTCTTTCAAGAGTTTGGACTTGTAGTCGTTCGCTTTCTTCGGAAAATCCTCCATAAAGCGTTCGTAGGCTTTCTTGTCCTTTGTGTCCTTGATACCCAACTTCGTGAACACCACGTCCATAGTCGGGATTGCGGGTTCTTCGGGAACTCTCGCATTACGCATACGGTAAGTGTTGCCGAGTTGCTTGTAAATGTTGGCTTCACGCAATTCATCCGTGAGTCCACCCGTAGTGTCCCACACGGCATATTCCTTATCCCCAGGGCGAATAATGCCCTGGCGAATTTCGGAACCTAAAATTTCACTAGGTAAAAGTCCATCGCTCATAGCAAATCTCCTATTTCAGCATTTCGGGGTAGAAGTCTTCAAGCAACTTGCGTTCACGGGGCAACATATTGGAAATACGCCTTGTGATTTCATCTTTTGAAAGACCATTCAGCGAGTAGTAAAGGTCAAGGGCATCCTGCTTACGCTTGGACGCAGCAGCCCTGGATTCCTTTGTCTTGCCCTTATACTGCTCAATGAGCTGCCTATACTGCGTAGCAATTTCGGAGTTCGGGTTTTTCTCAATATAGTCTTCCATTTCCTTGATATGGGAGTCTTTAAGACCACCTTTACGATACAAAATATACAGCTCGTTAGCCCTCTTTAGGTCGGACTCATAGACAATAGAAGCCTTGTCGGAGTCTTCCAACTTGCGTTCAAGTTCGGAATACTTGGGCGGGAGCGGGGTTCCCGTCTGTTCGGCAACCTGCTTCGCACGGTCAAGGACCGCCTGGATATTCTGCTTCACAATGCCACGTTCTTCGTCGCTCTTGGAGTTCAAGCCCCAAGAGAGTTTGTCCGCTTCAAACAACATATTGTCAATGCTAGAAGCGTTGGACTTCTGCTGTGCAGCCTGGTTCTGCTCACGGGCAAGAATGCCCTGGTAGAGAGAGGTATCACCGATTTCTGCGAGTTTGGCTGCGATAGCCTTTTCTTCGTCGGCACCGCCCTGCTGCAACTGTGCCAGGTCGCTGTCAATCTTCATTAACTGCTGTTCAAGGGTAGCCAAACGCTGCTTCTTTTCTTGAAGTTCCGAATTGAAACTGTCGTAATTCTGTTGGGCAAGCTGTTCGTTATTAAACGGTGAACTTGTCGGAACATTAGGCTTATACCCCTGCATAGCATTAGCAGCGGAAACAGCGGAAGCCTGTGCGTTCGGTGCGTAGCCCTGCATCTGCTGTGCAGCCATAGTGCTGCGAACACCCTGCGGGTCAACGAAATTCGGTTTCAGTTCGGGAACTTTCCAACGAAAATCCATTTTCATATCTCCTTATAAAGCGTATCTACGACCCCAAAAGCCTATGTTGGCATCGGGCGTTCCCCTGTAATCTGCCTTGCCGTTATGACGCTTCCTGCCATTTCTAGGCAGGGCACGACCGATAGAGGGGGCGGTTAATAGTTCCTTTGCGATTTCCGAACTTTCACGGGGGTTCTGCCCGCCACGGTAGGTGTAATACTTGCCCTTGCCACCCCAACGGATTTGGATAGTGTTGTCGGGCATAATGCGTATGTCGCTTACCGCACTAGAAGACGGGTGGAAATCTTTACGGGGTTTAGTGTCCTCGCCAGGGAACCAACTTTCAAGTTGCTTTTCGGTCCCGTCTGCGACAGCCCTGTTGTGTTCCTCAAGGGTCTGTGCGAGCGGGTATCGGAAAGTAAGGTTTCTATCCAGGCTTGCGTTTTCGTTGGCGAAACCGCCTGCGTTCGGGGCATACACAATCGGATAGACAAAGTTTTCCGTCAATCCAGGATAGGTAAGTGCGACACCTTTGAGAACGTCCGAAGCCTTTGCACCACGAAGAACGCCCGCAGAACGGGCACCCGCTCCGAGGGCACCACCAACGAGAAGTCCACCGACAACTTTGAGAATGTCGGAAAACTTCAAGCCTTTGGATTCTTCTTCTGCCATTACATTTCTCCGATTTCGGCTTTCAACTGCTGAATCTGCTGAACAATCTGTTCACGCTGACCCTTGAGTTGGTCAATGGCAACCTGGCGTTTACGCATAAGGTCCGCAGCTTCGGCATACGCCTGTTTCCTGCGGTCTTCTTCTGCCATACGACGGCTGCGGTCTTCGTCTTCAATCTTGTTGCGACGTGCGTCCTGTTCCTTTTGGTAGGAACGCTGACGGGCAGCAGCGATACCCTCGCCCAAGCCCTTTAAGCCTTGGACCATAGACTGCTGCTGTGCGTCGCTCACGCTAATGTTGGGGGAACTCCAACGGAATGCTACGTTAAGAGGCATATAAATTTCTCCCTATTAGAAGATTGCACCGATAATGGAACCGATACCCTGCAACAGACCGCCCGCACCGCTGTTACGTTGTGCTTCAAGGTTAGCCTTGTTGCCCGCAACGTCGGAGTAAACCTGCAAGTCTGCGTTGTTTTGGTTTGCCATAGCGGTATAGTAGTCGCCAATGGCGTTCCCCAACTGATTGCGGTCGGACTGATAGATATTGGCGAGAGTTCCGAGGTTGTTGATTTTCTGCTGACCCGTTTCCCATTCCTGCAACTGCTGTGCCCTGTCACGCATCATCTTGTCGTATGCCTTGGACCATTCTTCGGAAGCGAGTGCTTGCTGCTTGGCTGCTAATTTATCCAAATATGAGCTACTGAATCTGTTTCCACCTGCGGACGCAGCGTTGTTGATTGCGTTGGTCGCAGCCTGCACACGCTGTTCACGGGCGGGGTCAAGGAAGTCGTTCACGTCGCCCTGGTAAGAGAAGTCCTTACGGTTCTCAATAGCGTCCGCAAGGTTCTTCACAGCGTCCGAGTAGGCTGCTGCACCCTCGCCATACATACCCTGCATTTGGTTGTAGTAGTTCCCGTAAAGGTTCTTGTTCTGCGAAGACACAGAACTAGAACGGTCAAGAACATCGTCAAGGGTAGCCTTGGCAGCGTCAATCTGCTTTTTGTTGGAAAATCCCAGGGAGTCCGCAAGGTAGTTCACGGCACCCGCACCTGCGTCGCCTAGACCGAACGGGTTGGCTACGAACTCACCGATACTAGCCATAGTTCCTGCCATAGCCTAGTCCTCCTTTTCGTCCTTTTCGGACTTGTCGTCCTTTTCGTCCTTTTTAGGCTTTTCAGCCTTTTTGGGCTTTTCGTCAACCTCGTCCATATCAAGGTTGTCCAGGTAGTCCTGGATGCTGTTACGCATATTTACGAGTTGCTTTTTGAGTTCCTTATTATCCATAGGGGTATTCCTCTTTTCAAAATTAAAACTACACTTATTCGGCTCCGTCGGTGGCACCGAAGATTGTCATTTCAACATAGGACGAAACTGAAAGCGTGAACGAAGTCTGCCCCGCCCTAATGATTATCGCACCGCTTTGGTCACGGGAAGTCCAATAAAGGGCTTTCGTGCTGTTCGGGGCGATAGGCAGTTGGTGGGTCCCTTCGGGGAGCGTGGCTTCCATATGAACGAAGAACGGGGTCTTCGTGACAAGCCACTGCTTGTTGAAGCCCGTCTTGTAATGGTTCCAAACGCCCGTGAGAACGCCAAGAACGTCCTCTTTCGGGCTGTTGCCGTTGATTATGCCGTTTCTCATAAGCGGGGACCCCCTTAAATCATAGCACCCGTGGCTTCTGCCCTAATGCTGCACATAGTAAGCACCAGGTCCGTCGGGTGGGAATAGGTGACACGGATTACGCACAGGCGGTTGTAGCCCAGGTTGAGCCAACGGACACGGTGCCCGTATTCGCCCGTGCGACCGAGCGAAGCGGAACGCACGTTACCGAACGTGTTGCCACCGTCCTTGCTCACTTCAAGCAACAGCATAGGCTTCAAGGTGTAGTCTTCCCAGGTGCCCACGTTGCATTCAACGGCAAGTTCCTCAAAGGTAAACGGCTTCAACCCGTCCGTGAACACGGCTGTCTGTCTGTGTCGGACCATAGGATAGGAAATACCGCCTGGGTAATCTTCCTTCCAATAGTCTTCCTGGAACTGCATAAAGCAGCCATCGTTGGTGAAGGTGTAGAACTTTTCGTGGAAGTAGGCGATACCGCCCGCTCGCCACTGCACTTCGTCACCGCTGACCTTGCTACGGCTAGTGCGTTTGTGCCAACCCCCGTCAAGCGTGTCATAGACCCAGGTTTCCCCAAGGGAGTTGAGTTGCAGGACATAGAAGTTGTGTTCGCCAACGGAGTAGCAGAATCCATAAGCGGACTCCGTGGATTCCTGCAACAATTTATTGTCAAGCCAATCCTCGGAAATCTTTTTAAAAGCGGTTCCGCTTACCATCATCACCGATTTTCCGTATTGGGCACCCGAACAGACGAAGTAAACGATAGACCCGCTAGACGCAAGGCTGTTCGGTGCTTCAAGACCGAAAGACGACTGTGCGGTGTAGGACGTGCGAATCCAATCTTCAAATTCGCCACTACCACGCTGCCAAATTTCCACGGTCTTCGGACCATAGACATAGAGCGTCGGACCCACGGCATAGACGGCATTCACGTTGTCGGACGAACTTTCAGTGTTGAAGTATTGCTGTGCCCCGTAGTCGTCTTCAAATACGTGGCGGTCGGAGTCCACTTCTTCGGTTTCAACGGTCACACCGTCCTGCTTGTATTGGACTTCCCCGTTTACGACCTTGAACATAGTCCGCTTGTCGGAGTTGAGCGGGTAGGGCTTGGAGTAATACACATAACCGCTACCGCTGTCGTTTACCACGATTGAACCCGCAACCACGGCTACGTGGGTCGGTGTGATTGTGCCACCCTTTGAAGTAATGCGTTCGGGCAACTGAATTTGTTTGAGCGTTCCACCCTCAAGCAAATCGTAGTAGTAGAGCGAAGCCCCGTCCGCTACGAGCAGCAAGGCACGGGGACCGCCCGCTTCCGCAAAGGAAACACGCTTGCCGTTGTTCGCCACATTACCGATGCGGGTTGCGGTTCCGTAAACGTCAAAGCGGTAAAGGACGGAGCCGATTACCGCAAACATATCTTCGGAACTGTGGTCCACCGCAAGACCGATAGTGGAAACATAGGCACCACGGCAACGACCGCCAATGTAGGAAAGCAGCTTCATACCAGGCAGGCTTTCCATATATTCGTTGTTCCCGTTCTTTGCGTAATACATATTGACGCAAAGTTCGCTACCCATTACCGCAGGGTATTTGGACTTCTTGGACGAACCTATGAGGTTGTTGATTACTTTTCCCGTAGCCATTACATCCCCACTCCACCAATAAGGTCATAATAAGGCGACAAGTAGTCGTCGCAATCGTCAAGCCCGTTGTCAAGCGGTCTGTTGTTTGCGGTGTTCGTGTCCACAGCCTTTTTCGCTGCGAGCAGGTCAATGTTCACCCTGTCTTCGTAGCTCTTGAGTTTGTATTTGGCGACCAGGCGTTCTTCCAGGGCATACAGGACCAGGTTGTAGTAGAGCGAAGACAGGTAAATGGTTTCGCCCAACTTGTAGTGTGCCAACTTACTGTTCACGTAAACACGGACCTCACACGGGCACGACCCGTTAAGGTCAAGAATGCCCACCTGTCTTGGATTACCGCTAGGTGCGGTTTCCGTGACGACCCCGTAGTTCCAGGAAGTCGGGAGCGATTGGGTAATCTGTCGGTCCATAGCCTGCGGGTTGGTCGGGCGAAGACGGAACCAACGAATGCCGACCTTGCGGGAAACACCGCTGACAGAATCGGGCGGTTCGGAGTTCACGACTTCCTGCGACGGGATTTCGCCCGCTTCTAGTTTCTTGAACACGATTCTGCCCGCAACGTTGCGGTCCACGGAATTGACGGACTGACTGATATAGCCGTCGGAGTTGAGCGAATTGATAGCCTGGTTCAACTTGCCCTCGGCTACGGCTGCGAGTTGTCCGCTGACGGGTTCCCCGTCTTCTACCAAGAGCAGGTCTTCACAGGCGGTTTGTATAATATCGTTTACAGCGAAAGCCATAGTTAATCCTCGTTTTTGTATCTACCATAAAACTACACTTAAAGCGAAAAAGCCACAACCCGTGGTTAGGATTGTGGCTATTCGTTCTATGCAGAAGCTATGTTAGTCCAACTGCAAGTAAGTCGTGACCGACTCACGGATTTCAAATACCTTCCCGACGAAAGGCATATCAATGCGGTAGCAGTTGACACCATTGATAATCTGCGGAGCAGCCTGCATCTTCAAGGTAATGTTCTTGAAAGTGCCCACCGAGTCAGCGTATGCAGCCTTGAGCGTGTCAAAGCGGTATTGGTCAAACTTGAGAGCCTTTTCAAGACGGCACTGACCCACCTGGTAGGTCTTGCCAATGGTGACGAGCGGTTCAAGAGTGAACGTGGCGACACCATCATTGACAGCAGCAGCGAGAGTAGCTGCGTCCATCCAGGCGTTCGGGTTCTTGCAAGCCTTACCCTGTGCGGTGATACGGAGTTCGGGCAGGTAAGTGACCTGTTCGGCAGCACCGTTTTCGTCGTAGCGGGTTTCCTTGTTCAAAATGAGAACGTAATCCTGGTAGGTTTCAATGCCCGACGGGTCCACAATCTTCAAGCCCGTGACCTTATACGGCACACCGACCTTGAGGGCACCCGAACCACCGACGGTCATAGAAGTAATCGGCTTCAAGCCAATCACGTTGTTGGAAGCGTCCTTGATTACTTCGGCAGAAATGGTCGGAGCGGTAGCAGCACCCGTGGTGTTAAGCACAGGCAGACCAGGCAACTGAACCTGGTCGGCAAGGTTATACTTGCCAAGGGCACGTTCGCCATAAATCTTGGAAGAAATTTCGGACGGGAGGAACAGCTTGAGGGCTACGTCGCCAATATCGGAGAAAAGCTGCGGAGTTTGGAAGTCCACACGATTGCCTTCAAGAGAAAGTTCGGTAAGACGGCTAGAAGCGTCCGCAATGAACTTGGTGCCGAGAGTGCTAGACACGACGACCTGTGCGGAGCGATAGACGTTTTCACCGACAATATCAAGCTGTGCTTCACGGGCGAGTTTGTTGGCACGGGGTTCGTAGAGTTCCTTCTTGAAGTCTTCAATTTCTGTAAACTCCTCCCATAAATCTGTTTCAAACGACGTGCCCTTGTTCTTGACGTAGCCCGTGACTTCACGCTCTACAACGGGAGAGGGCTTGGCAACGATGCCATCGTACACGGAACCAGGGTCAGCAAGATAGCCGTGAACAGCCTTGCCAAATTTGGCTCCCTTCATAGTTTCCTGCGAGAACAGGGATTCGGAAGCCTTGATGTAATCCATTTTGTCGTAAACAGCCCCCGCCAAAAGTTTAAGGGCTTTTCGGTTAGAAAAACTACCTGCCATAATTGACATTCCTTTAAGTTAAAATTGTGTTTTTTGGTTGTCAAAGTGCCAAATTTGCATATTTTCTGCAAAAATCGGCTTTTGGTTCGGGAATTTACCCGCTTTCAGTCGGAAATCAAGTCGTCCGTTCGGCTATAAAAAGGAATGGAATTGCTGCCATTTCAGCGAACCCGTCGGTCCTGTTTTTAAAACTACACTTTTTCTGTAATCGTTTACAAAAATTTACACAAATCATAGAAAAACCCCCGCACTAGCGAACCACTCTTGTGGACTTCGTGCGGGGGCAACCCGATAAGGAGCATAACCAATGAACAGGGCTACGCCTGCTTTAAATATAGCAAACTATCTGCTACGCAGGTATTTCAGCATCTCGTCGTCATCACTGAAAATGTCGGGCGTGGCGTTGGACGCTGCCTGCTTACCAGGCTTTCCCATATGGGGGACGGTCGGCTTCGTCGGAGCAGCGTTCGGCTGCGTCGGGGCTGCGTTCGGCTGTGCGGGGTTCGGCTGCACGGCAGGTGCGGGCTGTTCGGCAGCAATCTTTTCGTCCAACTTGCGGAGGGCATAGTAAATGTCCATCGGGTTAAGTTGGCGGTCGTTGAAGACGGACTCAAACGCAGCACGGTCGTTAAGCATACGCTCAAAGACGATAGGACCACGGGGGTTATACATAAGGAAGTCGGCAGCGACGGGAACGTTGTCAAGGATGGTCCCAAGACCACGCTGCTGACAATACTGCACACGCTTGAAGAAATCGGACTTACGCTTTTCGTCCCCGTTGAACGCAGCGGACACGTTGTCCACCCAGGTCTGCTGTTGCTGTTGGAGTTCTTCTTCCTGCTGCTTACGCTGTGCTTCTTCTTCGGAGCGTTTCTTTTCTGCTTCGGCACGGGCAGCGTCGGTCTTTTCCTGTTCAGCCTTGTAGCGTTGCTGCACCAGGTAGTCAATGTATTCATCGTCGGTTTGGAAGTCTTCACGGGTCTTCGTGACGGGCTTGGGAGCGGTGGACTTCTTGAGTTCGTCAAGCTGCTTCTGCAAGTTGGCGAACTTGTCGGACTGTTCCTTGAGCTGTGCTTCATACTTCTCACGCTGCTTTGCGAGTTGACGCTTGAAAGCGTGTTCGGCACGTTCCTGGGGCGTGAAGTCGGACGGCTTCTTGTCGTCGGGCTTGGTGTCGGCAGGCGGGGTGTCCGTCGGCTGTTCGGCAGGCGGGTTCCCGTTCGGCTGTTCCTGTGCGGGCGGGGTGTCCGTCGGCTGTTCCTGGGCGGGCTGTGCGGGCTGTTCGGCAGTGGACTTGTCAGCCATCACTTCTTCAACGAGTTCTTGGTAGTTTTCAGCCATAATTAGGCTCCTTTTGATTAGTGGTTAAGTTCGTTCGTGTTTACCTTGCCGTCGTCGTAGTGCCTGCGTGTCTGCCCGAAGAAATCGGAACACATAGGCAGGACGTTGTTGGCTTCTTCAAGGGAAAGCAGGGTTCCCTTGCGTTTCTT
>Ga0247611_10004853_pt1 | contig 18315 bp, 17 predicted proteins | sample 177DNAGHGhighgp2_FD_192422 | JGI IMG/M metagenome (GOLD analysis project Ga0247611, IMG submission 192422) | Sheep rumen microbial communities from Palmerston North, Manawatu-Wanganui, New Zealand - 1770 DNA GHGhigh gp2 | ecosystem: Host-associated > Mammals > Digestive system > Stomach > Rumen... | reverse complement strand
AGTTCAACAGCTTTTATGACTAAAACACCAGTACCTAAACTAGCAAACAAGGAATCTATTACTTTAACTTCCTTTTTCATTTCACTAGCTTTCATAATACAATGTTCATAACATTTTGATAATCCACTTGATAGACAAATATGTAAAATTGGTTCACCTGTTAAATTCCATATTGCTTCAACATCATCACCATTATAAGAACCAGTTTTACTAAGCTCTCCATCACGGAATCTTTTGTAAAAGGCATTTTTACTATCAAATTCCATATCATCAGCATATTCTTTATCACCTTGAATATATTTGATAGGAACTAATTCAATACCATTTCTATCTAAATAATCTTTTGGTAGATCACATGATGAATCACATGTGATATAAAACTTCTTTTCCATACGCATCACCCATAATTATTATATAATTATAAAGTCATTTTTTACTCTAATTAGGTATTAATCAATTCTATTATTTAAATTATCAATTCTACTTTAAGTAGAATTAATCAAAAAAGACTGATATAATATGATTTAGAGGTGATAATATGATTGATATTAATACTCATTTATTAACAGGTCTAGATGATGGATGCAAGGACTTCTCAGATGCAGGAAAGGTGATACTTAAGGCAAAAAGTCAAGGTGTTACATCTATGATTATTACACCTCAAGAGGACATAAATTCTAATATTAGCGCAAATGAGATAAAAGAAAGATTTAAAAAATTTAAACAAATCTTTAGTAAATATAATGTGGAGTTATATTTAGGTGCTGAAATAGATTATTCAAAGGATTGCTTAATAAAAGTTTTCTATAAATCTTTATTATCAATGAATGATACTAAATTTGTTTATATGAATTTTCTAAACACAAAAGAAGAATATGATTTATATAGACTTATTAGAGAGTACCTTACTCATGGATTAAACATTATAATAGCTCATGCAGAATATTTAAATTTAAGCGAAAAAGAATATATGTTAGTAAAAAACGCTGGAGCTTATATAGAAGTAGACGCATTATCTTTATTTGATAAAAAACACAAAAAAATTGTTGATTATCTTTTAAAAGAAAGATTAATCGATTTTGTTTCATCAAATGTTAAATCTTCAAATGATGATTACATTATGGATAAAGCATATAAAGAAGTAATAAAAAGAACAAGCAAGGATTACGCAGATTTATTATTTTTAAGAAATGCTAAAAATTATTTAATGATTGGAAAATAGTAATCAAATAAAATATTGATTAAATTTATAATTTAATGTATAATACATAAATGTAGTGTTGATAAAGAAGTAGTAAGAATAACAAATAAATATAGTAGAGAATAAGTGTCACCGGCTGAAAGCACTTTGTGTATTTATATTCTGAATTCACCTTTTGAACTAATCGTATTCCTGCGTTAAAGGATTTGAGGGCTAGAATAGTGTATTCTAGAACTAAGGTGGTACCGCGTTAATTCGTCCTTAGATCAATCTAAGGATTTTTTTTATAAATGATAGGAGGAAAACTATGGAATTAGAAAATGTCGAAAAGTTAGCAAGTGAAGAAATCGATTCATGTGAAGATTTAGATTCACTTAACGAAACAAGAGTTAAGTATTTAGGTAAAAAGGGCTTAATTCAAGGATTTATGAGCAAAATGAAGGACTTAAGCAACGAAGAAAGACCTAAGTTTGGAGCTTTAGTCAATAAAATCAAACAAGCTATTGATGAAAAGATTAGAGATGCTCAAGAAAAGCTTGAACAAAAGCGTATTAATAAAAAGCTAGAAAGTGAAGCAATTGATGTAACACTTCCAGGTTATAAGTTTAATATAGGTGTAATTCACCCATTAATGCAAACAATTGAAGAAATAGAAGATTTATTTATAGGTATGGGCTATGAAATTGCTGAAGGACCTGAAGTTGAAGAAGATTTATATAACTTTGAGTTATTAAACTTACCTAAGGATCACCCTGCAAGAGATATGCAAGATACATTCTATATTAATCCAAATGTATTGCTTAGAACTCATACATCTCCAGTACAAGCAAGAACAATGCTAGCTAAAAAAGGCAAACCAATCAAGGTTATTTGCCCAGGTAAGGTTTATAGAAGAGATGATGATGATGCAACACATTCACATCAATTCATGCAAGTAGAAGGTTTAGTACTTGGAAAAGATATTTCTTTATCTGATTTAAAGGGTACTTTACTAGAAGTAGCTAAGAAAGTATTTGGTAATGAAAGAGATATTAGACTACGTCCAAGTTTCTTCCCATTCACTGAACCAAGTGTAGAAGTAGATGTATCATGCTTCAAATGTAATGGAAAAGGTTGCCCTATTTGTAAGAATAGTGGTTGGATTGAAGTTTTAGGTGCTGGTATGGTAAATAATAACGTTCTAAAGATGAACGGATATAATCCAGATGAAATTCAAGGCTTTGCCTTTGGTATTGGTGTAGAAAGATTTACTATGCTTAAATATGGTATAGAAGATATTAGAAACTTCTATATGAATGATACAAAATTCTTAAATCAATTTAAGGGGGTAAAATAAAATGAAAACAAGTTTAAATTTTATTAAAGACTTCGTAAAAATTGATGATTCAATCGAAGAATTATATAAATTATTGTCTTTTAAGGTAATTGAAGTAGAAGAATATTATAAATTAGTTGATGCAACAAACCTAACAATTGGTCATATTAATGAATGTATAATGCATCCAGATAGTGATCACCTACATATTTGCCAAGTAGATTTAGGAGATAAAGTTGAACAAATCGTTTGTGGTGCTCCTAACTGTACTGCAGGTATTAATGTAGTAGTTGCTAAAGATGGTGCTGTTCTACCTGGTAACTTTAAAATCAAAAAGAGTAAAGTTAGAGGAGTAGAATCAAATGGTATGTGCTGTAGTCTTCAAGAATTAGGTATTGAAGAAAAATATGTTCCAGAAGAATTTAAAAACGGAATAGTTATCCTTGGCGATGATGCAAAAGCTGGAGAAGATCCGCTAAAATATTTAGGATTAGATGATGTTGTTATTGAAACAGGCCTTACTCCTAACCGTGGAGACTTACTAAGCCATTTAGGTGTAGCTTATGATATAGCTGCTGCTAAAGGAACAACAGTAAACTATAAAGCTCCTGTTATGAAAAATGCTAAAGCAAGCGATTTATCTGTAAAAGTTGAAACAGAAAACTGCTATGCATATTATGCTAGAAAGATTAATAATATTACAATCAAAGAATCTCCTTGGTGGCTAAAAGGTAGACTAATTGCTTGTGGAATTAGACCTATTAATAACATAGTAGATATTACTAACTATGTAATGCTAGAATTAGGAACTCCACTACATGCATTTGATGCGGATATTATAGGAAATAATATTGTAGTTAGAAACGCAAAAGAAAATGAACATACAACAACTTTAGATGAAATAGATAGAGAATTAAAAGAATCAGATGTAGTTATTACTGATGGAAGTGAAGTAATAGCTATTGGTGGAGTTATGGGATGCTTAAAATCAGGAATTAATGAAAATACTAGAAACATAATTCTTGAAGCAGCTTACTTTGCTCCAACAGCTATTAGAAAAACAGCATCACGTCTAAATCTACATAGTGAAGCATCAATGCGTTATGAACGTATTGTAGATCCTTCACGTATTACTCTAGCACTTGATAGAGCAACAGAATTATTTGGCTTACTTGCTGGTGGAGATATTGATAATGCTTATTCATGTGTAGATAATCTAAATAAAGATGATAAAGAAATAAAGATTGAAATTAATAAGATTAAGAGTTACTTAGGAATTAATGTTAGCGAAGCTGAAGTAGAAAAGATTTTTAAGAATCTAGGATTTAAAGTAACAAACAATAATGGCTTATTTACTGTATTAGTTCCAACTCGTAGAGTAGATATTTCAACAAGCCAAGATTTAGAAGAAGAAATCGCAAGAATGTATGGATATGATAATATTCCATCAACATTACCTAGCACTAATTCAAAAGGTGCTTTAAATGAAAAACAAAAAATAATTAGATCTATTAGACATTTCCTTGCAGGACTTGGTCTAATGGAAGTAGTTAATTATTCACTAATTAATAAAAATGATTTATGCAAATTTGGCGATTTTAAAGATGAAATATCACTACTTATGCCAATGACTACTGATAGAGAAACATTAAGACAAACTTTAATTGGCAGTATTGTTGAAGATTTAAGATACAATAGCGCAAGACAACAAAATGATTTAGCAATTTTTGAAATTGGTAAAGGATATAACACAAATGGTGAATATGATTTAGTTGCTTGTGGTATTAAAGGCTTATTTAATTCATCAATTTGGCAAGGAAAAAAGACAATGTCTGATTTCTACTTATTAAAAGGTATTTTAGAACAATTATTAGCTTATATTGGTATCGATGCTACATTTGTTAAAGGCGTAAATAACGGCTTACATAACGGACAAACTGCATTTGTAATGGCAGGTAATACTAAGATTGGTGTAATAGGTGGATTACATCCATTAATCTTAAAAGAAAATGATATAGATAATGGTTATGTATGTGAACTTAATCTAACAGAAATCCTAAAGATTAGAAATGCTAAACACACATATAAACCTATCTCTAAATTCCCAACAGTATCAAGAGATATCGCTATTCTAATTAATAAGGATGTTCCTGCTAGTGATATAGTTGCTTTAATCAAACAAACAGCTAAGAAGTTAGTAAACATCGAAATCTTTGACGTATATCAAGGAGATAAGATTGATTCAAATATGAAGTCAATTGCTATTTCACTTGAATTCCAAGATACAGAAAAAACATTAACAAGCGAAGATGTTGATAAGTTCATTAATCAAATCTTAAAGAGACTTGATTTCACTTATCAAGCAAAATTAAGATCATAAAACAATTAAGAGGATAATTCCTCTTTTTTGTTTATAAGAAAACAAAAATATGATAAAATATAAAGTTGAGGTGGAATTATGAAACTATATGATTTAGATCTAGTTGATTTAGAAAATTATATAGACGTCTTAGGCGAAAAAAAATATCGTGCAAAACAGATATTTTTAAGTCTATATAAAGATAGAGTTAAATCATATGATGAAATGACTACCTTAAAAAAAGAATTTAGAGATATCTTAAAAGAAAAATTAGATTTTTCTAAATTAGAACTTGTTAATAGGCAAGTAAGTAGTGATACTACAGAAAAATTCTTATTTAAATTAGAAGATGGTAATTTAATAGAAACTGTATTAATGCCTCATGATTATGGATATTCTTTATGTGTATCTAGTCAAGTAGGATGCCCTATGGCTTGCTCATTTTGTGCATCAGGTGCATATGGGTTTAAAAGAAACTTAGAAACATACGAAATGGTTCTACAAGTATTAGATGTAGAAAGATATTCAAAAAAGAAAATAAGCAGTGTTGTAATTATGGGTATTGGTGAACCATTCTTAAATTATGATAAAGTAATTAAATTTGTAAGAATTATAAATAATGATAATGGTATTGCCATAGGTGCTAGGCATATAACTATTTCAACAAGTGGAATTATTCCAAAATTTAAAGATTTTGAGAACGAAAACTTCCAAGTTAATCTAGCTATAAGTTTACATGCATCTAATAATGAACTTAGAGATAAATTAATGCCAGTAAATAAGAAATACAAAATAGAAGAACTTATTAGCGCAGTTAAAACTTATATTGAACACACTAATAGAAGAGTAACTATCGAATATTTATTAATTGATGGAGTTAATGATTTAGATATAAACGCTAAAGAATTAGGGAAACTACTTAAAGGCTTAAATGTATATGTTAATTTAATACCTTATAATGAAACTTCAAATAACGATTATAAACGTAGTAAAAGAACAAATATATTCTTTGACTTACTAAAAAAAGAAGGATTAAATGTAACTGTTAGAAAAGAACACGGGCATGATATAGATGCCGCATGTGGACAATTAAGAGGTAAAATGATAAAAGGGGATAAGTAATGAAGAAAGGTTTAGTTTTAAAGATTACAGGTGGTAATTACACAATTAAAGATTTAGAAACTAAAGGAGTAATTATGGCTAAAGCTAGCGGAAAATTAAGATATGTTAGAGTTGCTAGCGATAAAATAATCACTGTTAGTCCTAAGGCTGGAGATATAGTTAATTATGAAAATAATTATATTCTAAGTGTTAATGAAAGAAAGAATTCTTTAAGACGCCCTGATTGCTGTAATATTGATCAAGTAGTATTAATATTTTCATGCAAAGAACCTGACTTTAGTTTTAATTTATTAGATAATTTTATCCTTCATATTGAAAAAGAAAAAATTAATGTAAAAATTGTTATCACAAAAATAGATTTACTTAAAGATGATGAATTAAAAAAATTAAAAAACGATTTATCATATTATGAAAGAATTGGTTATGAAGTATATTACACATCAAGTAAGATTAATGATGGAATAGATGTTTTAAAACCATTGTTTGAAAATAAAATAAGTGTTTTATCTGGCCAAACAGGCGCAGGTAAATCTAGTTTACTTAACGCTATAGATCCAAACTACAAACAAGAAACAAATGAAATAAGTAAAGCATTAGGACGTGGAAAACATACTACACGTACAACAGAGCTTTTAGAATATGATAATGGATATATCGCAGATACACCAGGATTCTCAAGCCTAGATTTTATAGGCTTTGAAATAGATGATTTAAAGAGGGGATTTAAAGATTTCTATGAATTATCTAAGGAATGTAGATATAGTGATTGTAACCACATTAATGAACCTGATTGTAATGTAAAAAACAATTTAGATAAAATCTTAAAATCAAGATATGAAAACTATCTTAAATTTTATGAAGAAATAAAAAAGAATAAAAAATATTAGGAGGAATAACTTATGCAAATAGCCCCATCAATATTATCTAGCGATTTTGCTAGATTAAAAGAAGAAATTGAATCAATCAAAAACTGTGATATGGTACATATTGATGTAATGGATGGACACTTCGTTCCAAATTTAACATTTGGTGCACCAGTTGTAAAATGCATTAGACAATATACAGAATTATTTTTTGATTGCCATTTAATGATTTCTAATCCACTTAAATATGCTAAAGACTTTGCCAAAGCAGGTGCTGATTTAATTACTTTCCATTATGAAAGTGATAACGATCCAAAAGAAGTAATTGATGAAATAAGACGTTTAGGATGTAAAGTAGGTATATCAATTAAACCAAAAACAGAAGTAGAAAAGATTTATCCATATCTTGATATGGTTGATTTAATCTTAATAATGAGTGTTGAACCAGGGTTTGGTGGACAAAGCTTTATGAGTGAAGTATTAGATAAAGTTATAAAACTAAAAGAAATAAAACAAAAAGAAAATAAAAAATATGTTATTGAAATTGATGGTGGAATTGATGATAAAACAATACATCAAGCAAAAGATGCTGGTGTAGAAGTATGTGTTGCTGGTTCATATATTTTTAAGCAAAAAGATAGAATAGAAACTATCAAAAAATTAAAGGCAGTATAATATGGATATAAAAAACACACAAAACTTTTTATATGACAAAAATCTAGTTCAAAAACTTATTGATTTATCTAACTTAGATAAAAAGATTAAAGTATTAGAAATAGGTCCTGGTAAAGGTATAATTACAAAAGGATTACTTGATAATGGCTACAAAATTAGAGCTATTGAATTAGATGAAAGATTATACAATAATCTTAAAGATAATATTATAGATGATAATGTAGAATTTGTTAAAGAAGATATAATGGAATATATTATAGATGAAGAATGTAATGTTTTTTCTAATATTCCCTTTAATATAACTACAATACTTTTAGAAAAACTACTTAAAGATTTTAATGTAATTGATGTATATGTAATTATGCAATATGAACCATTTTTAAGATTTTCTAAATATGATGATTATTTAACATATAAATACCTATTATTTAATCCATTCTATGAAATGAATATTTTATATAAATTTAAAAGCTCTGATTTTAAACCAGAGCCAAAAGCAAGAATAATATTTGCAGGATTTAAAAAGAAAAAAAATCCTGATATTTTATTAGATGATATGAATTTATATTTAGATTTCATAAGCTATTTATTTAATAAGAAAACTAAACTGTTATTTGAAAAAATAGATAAATTATTTAGTGGTAAGCAAAAAGAAATAATAAAGAAAACTTTAAAAGTAGAAGAAGATATTTTGTTTACCTCACTTAAATATGAAAATATAATGTATCTATTCAATACTTTTAATAAATATGCAAATGAAAGAAATAAAAAAATAGTAGATGGTTTCTATAAGAAGAACCTAACTGATAACAATCCTCATAGAAACTTCAGTAATAAGAATAATTGGTAAAAGAAAAAGAAGGCGATTGCCTTCTTTTCTTTATGTTAATTTAATTAAGCTCTTTCAATGTCACACTTTTTTAATGCTCTAGCGGAGATCTTAACCTTTTTAACAGTACCATCTTCCATTTTAATGCGAACTGTTTGTAAGTTAGCTTTCCATGTTCTTCTAGTAGCACGTAGTGAATGCGAACGATTGTTTCCAGCTGAAGTTGTTTTACCTGTTAAATAGCATTTAGCCATAAGTCTTACCTCCTTTTTACTATTACACTTACACGCATAAATTAGTTTATCATAAGATAAAAAAAAAAACAATACAAAAATACAAATTTATTGTAAATTTTTTTTAAAGAAATCGTTAATAATTTATAAAAATTGCGTTTTTTCTTGATTTTCTTATTTTTATATTATAGAATATAAAGGGTAAAATATTAGAATAGTATGTTTATTAACTATTCTTTAACCTTTTTATGATATATATTTTAATATATATAATAAATAGTACAATAATTAATGAACTTATCGCCAATGTAAGGCTTAATATATTATAAAATAAAATAGATTGTTTTTACTGGAGGAATAATTATGCCTGTTACGAAAATTAGTGGAGCTCTTCTTAAGAAGATGGTCACAAACGGAGCAGTTAATTTAAAGAACTGTTACGCAGAAGTAGATGCTTTAAACGTATTCCCTGTACCAGATGGTGATACAGGAACAAATATGAGTATGACAATGATGGCTGGTATTAGAGAAATTGAAAATGTCAGCTCAAAACAAATTGTTCAAATTTTAAAGAACTTATCTAGAGGATTACTTATGGGTGCTCGTGGTAACTCAGGAGTTATCTTATCACAATTCTTTAGAGGAGTTTATGATTCTTTAAAAACTATAACTAAAGATTATATTTCATTAACTGAATTTGCTAATTCCTTATATGGTGGATATAAGATGGCTTATAAAGCAGTTATGTCACCAGTAGAAGGAACAATTCTAACAGTTGTTAAAGATGCTGCAAATGCTATTAATGAAAAAACTTATGCTACACTTGATGAGCTTGTAGATGCTTATTTAACAGCTGCAAAAGAATCATTAGCAAATACACCTAAATTACTTCCTATTTTAGCTGAAGCTGGAGTAGTAGATTCAGGTGGAGCTGGATTCGTTAAGATCGTTGAAGGTATGCAAATGATGCTTAATGGTGAAAAACTTCATATTCAAACTGATGAAGAAAAAGCTAAAGCAAAAGAACAACAAGAACAAGAAATTAAATTTGGTTATTGCACAGAATTCATTATTGAACTTGCTGAACCAGATAAGTTTATAGAATCAGAATTAAAAGAACAATTAACTAGTATGGGGGATTCTCTAGTATTAGTTAGAGATGAAAACTTACTTAAAGTACATGTACATGTAAATAAACCTGGTGATGTATTAAATATTGCTCAATCTTTAGGTGAAATTGTTACTACTAAGATTGAGAATATGAGAATACAACATACTCAATTTATTGAACCAAAGAAACAAGAACATAAAGAAATAGGTATTATTTCAGTATGCTTTGGAGATGGAATTAAAAAAGCATTTACTGAACTAGGTACTGATTACATCATTGATGGTGGACAAACAATGAACCCATCAACAGAACAATTCTTAAAAGCTATTGATATGGTAGATGCTGATAGCTATATCATTATTCCAAATAACTCAAATGTCATTTTAGCTGCTGAACAAGCTGCTACATTAGTAGAAAATAAGAAAGTAGTAGTATTAAAGGCTAAATCAATTGCTTCCGGATATTCTGCATTAATTAATTTTGATCCAGAATTATCAGTTGAAGAAAACTTTGAAAATATGAGTGATGTAATTGATACAGTAAAAACTGGAGAAGTTACTTACGCTGTTAGAGATACAGAAATTGATGGAGTTAAGATTAATTCAGGAGATTTCATGAGCCTATCAGGCAAAAAGATTTTCTCATCAACAAAAGAAAGAATAGATGCTATTAAATCATTAATAGATGGTTTAATTGATAGAGATTCAGAAATTGTTACTTTATTCTATGGCGCAGACGTAGATGAAGAAGAAGTAAATACAGTTACTGAACATATAAATGAAATTGATGAAGAAATTGAAATTGAAGTAATTGAAGGAAAACAAGATATTTATTCTTATATCGTTTCAGTTGAATAGAACCTCAAAAGAGGTTCTTTTTTTTGAAAAATTATATTTCAAATACAAATTATATAATTAATATTGTATAATATTAAATGAGGCGGTCATATGAATTTAAATTATATACCTATAAAGATTAAGAAAAACAGTATTGGCCCAAAGACTTTTCAAATATTAAAATCTATAGGAATTAATACGATAAATGACTTAATTAATCTTTTTCCAAAAAAATATTTAGATTTCAACACAACAGAGCTAAAAGATGGTGACGTCTTTGTAAGTGGCACTGTTTTTAGTGATGCCAAAAACACATTTGTTAAGAAGAATATGACATATACATCTTTTGATGTTAAAATAGATGATAAAATTATTAAAGTAACTATTTTTAATAGAGCATTCCTATCTTCTAAAATTAAAGAAGGTAATACTATTTTTATTGATGGTAAATATGAAGAAAGAAATAGTAAAATAGTCGCTAATAACCTATATTTTTCTATTGTGGAAAATACTTTTGAACCAGTTTATGATATTGATGGAATACCTTCAAAAGTGCTTAAAAAAGCAATACTTTCATCTATTGATGAATATAGTGAACATATTCATGAAACATTACCTAAGTTTATAATTGAAAAATATAATTTATTGAATATAGTTGATAGTTATAAACTAATTCATAATCCTAACGATAGAAATGATATAGATAATGCTCTTAGAAGGTTTAAATACGAAGAATTTTTAACTTTTGAGCTTAAACTACAGTATCTTAGGTTTTTAAATAAAAACGAGAAAAAAACGCCAAAAAAATGGGATATTAATATTATTAGAAATTTCATTAAAACTATTCCTTTTGAATTTAGCGATGCTCAAAAAAGAGTAACAAATGAAATATATACTGATCTAAAAAGTGATAGTCCAATGAATAGGCTAGTTCAAGGAGATGTAGGTAGTGGTAAGACTATTGTTGCTGCTTTAGCTATATATGCTGTAGCACTTGATGGATATGAAGCCTGCTTCATGGCACCAACAGAAGTATTAGCTTATCAACATTATGAATCTTTAAATAAATTATTTAAAAATACACCAATAAAAATAGGACTACTTACCAGTAGTATAAAGGGTAAAAAAAGAATAGAATTATTAGAAAAAATAAGAAATCATGAAATAAATGTTATAATAGGAACTCATGCCTTATTTACAGAGGATATTATCTATGATAATTTAGGGCTTGTTATAACAGATGAACAACATAGATTTGGGGTAAATCAAAGAAAGAGTTTAAGAGAAAAAGGATTTAATCCTGATGTCTTATATTTAACTGCAACCCCTATTCCAAGAACTCTTGCGATTTCTTTATTTGGTGATATGGATTTATCTATAATTGATGAACTACCAAAAGGAAGAAAAGAAATAAAAACAAAAGTTGTTTTAGAGAATAATATTGATGCATGTTTTAACTTTATTGAAAAAGAAGTTAATAATAACCATCAAATATATGTTATTTCACCTTTAATTGAAGAATCCAAAAAACTAGATTTACACGATGTTTTTGACACTTTAAATATATTTAAGGAAAGATTTCCAAATTACAATATAGAAATACTACACGGAAAGATGAAACAAGAAGAAAAAGATGAAATAATGAATAGATTTAAAAACAATGAATTTCAAATTCTTATATCTACAACAGTTATAGAAGTAGGTATAGATAATCCAAATGCCACAGTTATGATGATATTAAATGCTGAAAGATTTGGTCTATCACAATTACACCAACTTAGAGGTCGTGTAGGTAGAGGAAGTTATGAATCTTATTGTTTTTTAGTTACAAACAATGTTGATGCAAAAAGATTAAAAATAATAGAATCAACAAAAGATGGCTTTAAACTTGCAGAAGAAGATTTAAAACTAAGAGGTCCAGGAGATTTCTTTGGCTCTAGACAATCAGGAATTCCAAACTTTAGATTTGGCAATTTAATAGAAGATTTTAGATTAATTGAAAAAGCTAAAAATGATGCGACATTTATTGTCTTTAATGTTGGATTAGACAAATATTTTTATCTTAAAGATAAAGTAATGAAAGAAATAAATAGTATTAAGGATTAAAATGTGATAAAATAATTTCGTACACTTTTTATTTGGAGGATTAAATATGATTAGAATAGCTTTAGATGCAATGGGTGGTGATTTTGCTCCAAAAGTAAATGTTTTAGGAGCAATGGCTGCCATAAAGAAATATAATGACATAGAAATAACTTTATTTGGCGATGAAAATAAAATAAAGGAATATTTAACTGATTCTACAAGAATAAAGGTAGTTCATACAGATAAATACTTTGACATGGGAGAACATGATGCTGTAAAAGCTATAAGAAGCAAAGAACCATATTCTATGGTTTTAGCTATGCAAGCATGTAAAAATGGGGAATGTGACTGTACTATTTCAGCTGGGCCTACACAAGTAGTAGTTGTAGCTGGACATATGGTTTTAAAGAAAATTAAAGGAATGCATAGAATAGCTTTAGCACCATTTATTCCTACAGCAGGCGGTAATAAAATATTACTTGATAGTGGAGCAAACGTAGAACTACGTCCTGAACATATTTGTCAACTTGCATATTATGCTACTATTATGGCTAAAGAAACATTAAATAAAGAAAACCCAAAAGTAGGTTTAATTAATATAGGTACTGAAGATGGTAAAGGTAGAGAAGTAGATAAAGAAACTTATCAAATGCTAAAAGAAGACCCAAGAATTAATTTTGTGGGAAATATTGAACCAAAAGAAATGTTTTTTGCTGATTGTGATATTTTTATCAATGATGGTTTTACATGTAATATTTTACTTAAAACATTAGAAGGTACTGCAAAATATATGGGCGCTTGCCTAAAGAAAGAAATCAAATCATCATTTAGATCAAAAATAGGTGCTTTATTTATGAAAAAAAGCTTAAAGAGATTTAAGAAAGTATTTGATGCAAGTGAAGCTGGTGGAGCCATGCTTTGTGGTTTAACTAGCTTAGTAATCAAGGCACATGGTAATAGTGATGAAACTGCTATATGTAATGCTATTAGACAAGCTAAAACATTAGTAGAATCTAAATTAGTTGAAAGAATAAGCCAAGAATTAGGTGATAATAGTGAAGAATAATCTAGAAGAAGTTTTAGGAATTCATTTTAATAATAAAGGCTTACTTACTGAAGCTTTAACACATTCATCATATGGTAATGAACATAATACACCATATAACGAACGTTTAGAGTTCTTAGGAGATGCTGTAATAGAACTTTTAATGAGTCAATATCTTTATTTAAAATCAGAAATATCAGAAGGACAAATGACTAAAAAAAGAGCTCAATCAGTATGCGAAGAAGCTTTAGTTAAATATGCTGATAAGATTAATTTGAAAGAATATATGCTTTTAGGGCATGGAGAAGAACTATCAAATGGTAGAAATCGTCCTGCTATTATTGCTGACTGCTTTGAAGCAGTATTCGGCGCAGTATATCTAGACCAAGGATATTTTGTAGCTTATGAGTTGTTTGAAAAATTAGTTATTCCACATCTAGATTTATTAAATGATATAAAGGATTATAAATCCACTCTACAAGAATATGTTCAATCATTTAAAAATACAATTACTTATGAACTTATATCTGAAGAAGGTCCAGCTCATGATAAAACATATACTGTTAAAGTATTAATGGATGGTGTAACTCTAGGTATAGGTATAGGAAAAACAAAAAAAGAGGCAGAACAAAATGCCGCAAAAGAGGCTTTAGAAAAAAAGGTAGATTAATATGAAATTAGAAGAAGAAACATTAAAAGCCAATTATATATATCAAGGAAAAGTCATAAACGTTAGAGTTGATGATGTAAAACTACCTAATAAAGAATTATCTAAAAGAGAAATTGTTGAACATAGAGGCGGAGTAGGTATTATTCCTTTCGATGGTAAAAATGTTTATTTAGTTAAACAATATAGATACGCTTTAAAACAAGAATTAATTGAAATACCTGCAGGTAAAAGAGAATTTGATGAAAAACCTATTGAAACAGCTAAAAGAGAATTGTTTGAAGAAATAGGAGCTACCGCAAAAGATTTCATTTATATAGGTGAGTTTTATCCAACTGTTGGATATTGTGAAGAAATAATATATTTATATATGGCTAAAAACTTAAAATTCACAAACAGATTACATCTAGATCCAGATGAGTTTTTATCTGTTGTAAAAATGGATTATAAAGAAGCCTTAGAAAAAGTTAAGAATAATGAAATAAAAGACGCAAAAACCGTAATAGGTTTATTGAAATGTGGTGATTACATTGATTGATGTATTAATTAAATATCAAGCGATAGACATTAATAAGTTATTGCTAAAAATCTATCCTAAATTAGGATTGCTTCCACAGGAAGGAGTAATGCTTTTACATTTTTTATCTTTCTACCAACAAAATCAACAAAAGAGTTTTAAAATATCTCTTCTAGCTTTGAAGAATAAAACAGGTTTATCTGAATCAGAAATTAAAAAGTTAATAACTGAATTAGAAAAAAAAGAATTTATTGATGTAACTTTAAATGTAGGATCATCAGGAAGAAAAGAAGAATATTATGATGTTAGTAGAACAATATCAAAAATCGATGATTTCTTATTAAAAGAAAAAAGAGCATTAATAGATAAACAAACTTCACAAGCTTTAGAAGAAGTGATTAATTTATTCCAAAAAGAGCTTCAAAGAGAATTAACACCTGTTGAGCTATCTATTTTAGATAATAATAAATATAACTTTGGAAAAGAAGATTATGAACAAGCTATTATAAATGTGGCAAAAAATGAAAAAATTTCTATTAAAAATTGTATAGATTATCTTGAAACAAAGAAAATAATGGATCAGGAAGTAGACGCAAAAGATGTCCAATCAATCAAAGATTTTTTGTCAAAACTTAATAAATAGTTTGGATATAATGTTTCCAAATGCTAAATGTGAGCTTAACTATAATAATTTATTTGAACTTGTAATTGCAGTCGTATTATCAGCTCAAACAAAGGATGAAAGGGTAAATGAGGTTACAAAAATATTATTTAAAAAATACGGTAACCCAAATCTATTAAGTAAGGCAAATTGCCTTGAAATAGAAGATATAATTAAACCACTAGGAATGTATAAAATGAAAGCTAAAAACATCATAGAATTATCTAAAAAGATAGATAATATGGGCTTTATTCCTAATACATTAGATGGTTTAATGTCATTAGATGGAGTAGGAAGAAAAAGTGCAAATGTAATTTTATCAGAATACTTTAAAATTCCTAGAATTGCTGTTGATACACATGTTTATAGAACATCAAATAGACTTGGCTTAGCTAGTGGTAATGTATTTGATGTTGAAGATGAATTAATGAAAAAATTTGATGAAAAATATTGGTATTTTATTCATATTCATCTTGTTCTATTAGGAAGATATATTTGTAAAGCAAAAAGCCCATTATGTGATAAATGTTTAATTAAGGATTGTCCATCGCGATAATCTTTTTTTTATACAATTTTGTTGACTATAGTATGGTTCAAAAAATAATGAATTTTTCAAAAAAAATTTATATATTTCTATAACAAAAAATAGTAAAATAACAAATAAAATGGGAGGTATACGTTTAATGAAATCAAACGATTATAAAAAGATAATAGATGAAAGCCTAAATAATTGTGCTAACCCACATATAGGAACTATCATTAAAAGGAGAAGACATACTTTAAATATGACTCTTGATGAGACATCAAAAGGAATATGTTGTATAAGCTATTTATCTAAGATTGAACATGGTACAATTGTTCCTAAAAAATATATTTTAAATGAAGTATTAGAGAGGCTAGAAATAAAAGAAGAGAATTTAAGATCAAAAAAAGAATATGTAAGTTTAATTAATGAATGCTTAATGTGCTACTATTATAAAAAGAAGAACACTATAATAGAAATATTTGAAAGTATTTCAGATGTTGAAAACATCCATTATACTGACATAATAAAAGCAATTTATTACTTTACTAAAAACAATTTAGAAAAATCAGAAAAGTTTTTAAATAATGCTTTAATAGTAAAAAAGGATTTAGAACAAGAAGAATTATACGCCTGTATAATACTTACATCTTTATTATTAGAAAAAAAGTCAAAATATAAAGAAGCATTAGAAATATTAAAAACGATAGAACATATTTATGTAGGAAATGTAGAAATAGAAAAACTTAAATTATCTTTAATAGCAAGAATATATATAGTTCTTGGAAAATATTTATCTTTAGCAAACATATTAATTAGATATGAGGATTTATGCTTAAAAACAGTAGATTTTGATGGAGTTTTATTTGTAAAAAAACATTTATGTATGTCTCTTGCTTTAAGCAAAGATGAAGAAGGAGCTCTTGATTTATACGACACTATAAGTAAAACAATGAACGATAATTCTAAAAGTTTTTTAAAACAAATATATATTTATCTAAGAAAACCTAATGAATTACTTAAAATTGATAATTTAACAGATTTAGAAAAATTGTGGGCATATAACTTATTAAAAGAAAAAAATGAATGCATAGCTATTTTAGATAAAATAAAAGTATTAGAAATAAAAAATGAGAAGGATAGATTATTTGTTGAATCAATGATGAAAAGATATTATGAGAATGAATATTTTTATATTATTTATCTAAAAGAAATATATTATCCTTATCTTTTAGAGCATGGTTTTTATGAAGAAGCAAAAAATATAAAAAGCATCTTATTTGACTATTTGATATTAGAAGCAAAATATAAAGATGCAGTAAAAGTAGAACGTGATTTTAATAAGATGTTTTAAAGTAGTCAATTGACTACTTTTTTTGCAAAAAAAAACACATCATAACGATGTGATTTCTATTAGTTTAATGTGTTAACTAATTTAGCAAGTTGTGATTTATTTCTAGCAACAAAGTTTGCATGAACAAGTCCTTTTTGAAGAGCCTTGTCAAGTTTTTTATAAGCATAAGTTAAAGCTGTAGTTGCTTGTTCTTTGTTTCCTTCTTTAACAGCAGCTTCAACGGCTTTAATAGCAGTTTTCATAGATGATTTAAAAGAGTTATTACATAATCTTCTTTTTTCATTAGTTTTGATTCTTTTTGCTTGTTGTTTGATATTAGCCATGCTATTCACCTCCGGCACAATTACTATTTTACCAAAATGCTATATTAATTGCAATAATAATTTTTAATTATTTAAATACAGTATTTTTATTTACATATTGACTATAAGTCAACTTATAATATACAGATTCAGTAATTTTTTCGTTAGAAACAGAAATTCTTGTATATGTAACCTTTGCATAAATCGTAGGTTTTTTTACGGAAACAAGTGGTAACACTCTTACAGGATAGTTAACATTTAAACTTACTTTTGGTTCAACTGTCCATTCTGAACTAGTAGTTAGTGTTCCACCATTGTTGAATGAAGTTAAAGATGTTTCTGTAACTTCTGTTTTAGTTGTCCAATGAGAATGAACCTCAAAGGAAATCTTTGTATCAGTTAACTTTGTCTTTAAGTTTTTAATAGTTGCTCTAAATTGAATATTAGATTTATCTTGAGATGTTGATTTTAAACAAACAGTTTCAGCTTCTAAATCTAAATCAAAATATTCACATTTGTTTGTAAATTTTACATTGGTATCTTTACTAAATGGTTTTGGTTTATTACTTGCATATGTTAAAATGTATGTCAACATAATAAGAATTATTAATCCAAGG
>Ga0247611_10004852_pt1 | contig 18317 bp, 13 predicted proteins | sample 177DNAGHGhighgp2_FD_192422 | JGI IMG/M metagenome (GOLD analysis project Ga0247611, IMG submission 192422) | Sheep rumen microbial communities from Palmerston North, Manawatu-Wanganui, New Zealand - 1770 DNA GHGhigh gp2 | ecosystem: Host-associated > Mammals > Digestive system > Stomach > Rumen... | reverse complement strand
TCGGGATCGTCACCTCACGCGATTCATCGCCGTTCACGCCGCCTATATACCAATCGTCGCTGCCCCGCTCCTGACGCGCAAAGACACAGTACTCCCCTATCCTGCCGTCAACTAACAGCGAGCGTTCCCAATCGCAAGGCACAGCCTCAATGAACCGGAAAGCATCGGGATGCTTCATGTAGTTCTCCGGAAGGTCACATGCCATCTGTAGCGGACTATAGAGGCATACGAAAAGACCCAACTGATTCATGAGCGTAGCATGTACGCGCGTCTGAGGCATCACCGGATTCTCGAAGGCAAACACACCCGGTGTATAATCCACAGGCCCCGCCATGATACGCGTGAACGGTAAGATCGTCACATGCGAACAAGGACTACCGCCATCTGCACTCCAGGCGTTCCATTCCTGGCCTCGTACGCCTTCCTGCGTCATGAGATTCGGCCAAGTACGCTGCAAGCCGGTCGGCATCACCGGTTCATGATTATCAATAGCGATATGATAGCGCGCCGCGGTCTCGATGATCTTGCGATAATGACGCACACCCGATTGTCCTTTATTGAGTTGCAAACCGTCCACCGTACGAATGATCGGCGATACATAGCCGGTCTTGATAGCCCGGATCCCATGCTGCTGATGATACGCATAAGCGTCCTCCAGTTGCTCTTCATAATCCGCGGCATTACCGCCGGTCTCGTTATGACCGATGATCTGTACGCCCAGACTATCCGCCAAACGACTCAGATACGGCATATCCCAATCGTCATAAGGCTCCGTAAAGGAGAAATGTTTCCAATCTTCCCAACCTAAGTTCCATCCCTCCGCCAGCACGGCTTCGATACCATGCTCCGCGGCAAAACGCAGATAGCGCTCCATGTTCTTTGTCGTCGCGCCATGCTTCGGTCCCTGCTCCCAAGTCATGGATTTCATATGCATACCCCACCATATACCGATGAATTTCATCGGTCGTATCCAGGAGGGATCCTCTATCGCGCAGGGTTCATTCAGGTTCAGCATGATACGGCTGGCAACCATTTGCTTGAGGTCGCGCGCCAAGATCACAAAACGCCAGGGAGAAGCAAAAGGCAGCGTCTCATAGGCCTTCACGGGCGTCAGATGACCATCCTCCATCCAGGGCGTGAGATAGGTACGAAGCGCACCATCGGCCGTATAGAGGTTCTGCGCCGGATAATCGGTCAGTGCCGCTTCATGTACAAACGCATAGCCGCCATCAGCCAACTCGATCGTGATCGGCGAACAGAGCGTATCGACCTTGGCACTCAGCGGTGCTTTGGTCCATAGACCTTCGTAATACTCCGTGCGCCAAGGCAGCGACCATGCCTCATGGTCCGCCGTAAAGCGATAGGAAGAAGCTTCATCCAGGATAGTGAGCGACTGTACGTCCTGCTCGGGAAAAACATACCGGAACGCAAAACCGTCATTGAAAAGGCGGAAGACGATATCCATCTTCATGCCCGACGCATGGATTAGACGGACGGTATATTCCGTATGCGTATCCTCTATCCAATGCTCCTCGCCCCATACCGTCTCCCAGCGATCCGAGAAATGGTTCTTATGCGTGCCTGCAAGCGCAAAACCCGCACGCAGATCCTGCTCCGCGCAGAGCAACCCCAAGTCCGACCAATCGACTACCAGTGCACCATCCTGCGCTACGCTGTACTGCGGAGCACCTTCTTCCGTCAAACGAAAAGAGAGCGTCAATGAACGATCCGGCGAGGAAATTGTTTGCCGGTTACAAGACATGAGCAGCATCATTGCTGCCAAGAGAGAAAGTACATGTTTCATGATATTGAACTTTTTCGCGACAAAAGTACTGCTTTTTTTTGACATATGCAAATTATTTGCATTTTTTGTCCGTTTAGCCAACTTCAGAATGTTGTATTTCTTCTTTTCTCGGTAGATGGTCCCGTGATGGTCCTGTTCTAATGTCGTATTTTTCCTTACCGAAAATAATCAAAGGCAGCCGGGAAGCTGCCTCTGATACTGAGTCAAACCAGAGACCCTCGCGACCATCTCGCGATCATTACGGACGTCACAGGTGTATCTGTATCCTGCCCGAGAACCAAACAACCCCGCCGAAAGGGCAGGGTTGTTGAGTTCATTCGCCAAAAGGCGAGAGGGTTAGCCTCCGATGATTTCTCCTCCCGGAGGAGTGGTTATAACATCGGTTCCTTGTTCGCTATTCTGAAGCGCTCCGGAACTGCCGGCTAATACAATGCTGCTCAGTTGCAATTGTGTTGCTTCAACACAGGGTTGCATATAATACTTTTTCATATTCATGTAGTGTTTTTTACATTATTTAACTAAGCGTCCCGTAGCGTCAAACATCTTCTCACCGCGGAGGATGTAGATCTTACCGTCAATCATGAGCTTCATCGGTTTCTCCGTAGCGTTGATATTCTCAAAGCCGGTAGCACCGTTCTGTCCATTAACAGCCATCACTACGCGGCGACGCGGAGCGCCTTGTTGCGGTTCGTTGCTATAAGCCGGAACTCCTGTCATATCCAAGTATGCACGGTTTGCGCCAACATATACATTATCCGAGTTAACGAAGTAAAGTGCGTTGTTGTAAATAATGTAGTTGTCATCGCTTTGCGTAATCTTCGTTTGTATGAACGAACCTTTCAAACCATGGTTAGCCTCATCATCCACAGGTTCGATTACTGCACTACCAGCGTAAACCACCTCAAGGATATCAGCCGTTGCATAGAAGATATACGGACGACCAGCTTCGAGAGTTCCGGTAACTTCTTCAAGGATAACATCAGTTCCGTTCTCAGCCTTGCTGAGTACTCTCCAGATCGTACCACCTTGAACAGCGGTAACAGCCTTATCCAGACACATGGTGTAGTACCAACCTTCGGTCAGACCGTTACGTACTTCGGTGTAAGTCGGTTCCGGAGTCTCTTTCTTATAGAGTTGGATGGCTTGTTGACCATCATTCTTGTAATAACGGAAGCGGAGGTTTCCTGCACTCGTAGAAGGATTATAACGCAACTTCATAGTTGATTCTTCAAAGTTAGCCAAGATCACCGCATTTCCTTCACCGTCAATAGAGAATGTATGCGTGTATGTACTTGCGTCTTCGGTCTGTTTCAAACCGTTCGAGTTGCTCGAAACACCGATATACTTGCCACTTGCAGACTGGAGAGTACCAGCTGTTACGTCAATTGTAAATACTGCTGCATCAATTGCGGTAGTACCTGCAATTACGCCTTCGTTAATTACAACAGCGACACTATTACCTTCTGCATCCAAGGTCTCTAATGCACCATTGAAAGCAACACTGGTAGTTTCATAAACAATCAGGTACTCGCCATCAGTAATTTCACCCGTGGAGGTTACTTTCGTATAAGTAGTACCCGTCGGGGTCGGAGCGGGAGCATTTACGGTAATGGTATATGTAGCCGAACCTGCAAGATAATTCGTATTTCCTCCAAACGTAGCAGTAATAACAGCTGTTCCGTAACCGCCAGCGAGAGAAATCTCACCACCTTCCGTTACAGTTGCCACAGACTCATTGTTAGAACCATATTCAATAGCTGCTAAGCCATCAAATCCAGTTGCATAACCGAGAACAGGAGCACTCCAAGAAGCGATGTCAGCAGCTTCAATTTCTAATTCTTCAGGATCATAAGCCAATTCCGGATCTACCTTCGAAGAAATAACAATATCCTCAGGATCGATCTCAATTACTTCAGTTGCAGCGTAGCCATCACTCGTTATGTTACTTAATGCGTAACCCTTGAATACATTATTCGCACTATTGAAGAAGAGACCGCGGTTAGTATATGCTGAACTGATATAACACGATTTCTCACCATCCCAATTCCAGTTATATGGGTCAGCCTCCAACGACAAGGAAGCACCGCTCGAACCCTTGATATAGTTATTCTCGGCATCTTTCAAAGTAGTGTTGTCACCATCTACAGTTGCAGTCCACTGGATAGCAGCCTTGTCTTCTGCACTAAATACAACAATCTTAGAACCGTCCTTCTCTACTTCTACACCAGCCAAAGCGCCACTTGTAAGCGAATTGGTCATTGCGTAGAACTTGCTGTTGTACTCAGCAATGATAACTACATTCTTCGTCTCAGCCGGAGTCGGAGCAGCATTAACCGTAATGGTGTAAGATACAGATGCTGCTCTATAGGTATCATCACCTGCAAAGGTAGCTGTAATGGTAGCCGTACCGGTTGCCTCTGATACGAGAGAAACAACACCATCATTAACAACTGCCAAATCAGTATTGTCACTAGCAATGGTGATTGCACTTGCTGCGATGCTGTTCGGATTATTCAGTGTCGGAGCTGTAAACTCATCACCTACTGTCAGTTCAACTGCATTTGCGCTCCATGCCAAACCTGCGGCTTGCTTGCCATCATTCTTCACATAGAGTTGCAGAGCCTGTTGACCACTTGCGTAAGTAGTGAAACGGGGATTGGTGCTATTGTAACGCAACTCGTTTGTTGCTTGGATAGTAGCGATGTAACCTTCGCCGATAGTAATAGTCCAATTGAACGGATCTGCTTGTACTTTCACAGACTTAGCAGCGGATTCGTACATATAACCATCACCATCGTTGAACGTATATTGACCTGCTGCCGGAACGCCCAGAGTGAACTCGGTAGGCATGTTCTCAGAATCCAGAATCAGATAGTCACCTTCCGATGTTCTCTCCACATCAACTACGTTACGATAAGTTGCTGCTGCACTTCCTGCTGCTTTGTCTGCCTCAGCTGCAACGATGATCACTTTCAAACCGTCTTGCAATTGTGCAGCGTCGGTTACAAGTGCATAGTCGTAAGATACAGGAGCAGGTGGTTCAGCTGCATTAACCGTAATAGTGTAAGATACAGATGCTGCTCTGTAGGTGTCGTCACCTGCAAAGGTAGCTGTAATGGTAGCCGTACCGGTTGCCTCTGATACGAGGGAAACAACACCATCATTAACAACTGCCAAATCTGTATTGTCACTAGCAATGGTGATTGCACTTATTGCGATGCTGTTCGGATTATTCAGTGTCGGAGCTGTAAACTCATCACCAACGGTCAGTTCAACTGCATTTGCGCTCCATGCCAAACCTGCGGCTTGCTTGCCATCATTCTTCACATAGAGTTGCAGGGCCTGCTGACCACTTGCATAAGTAGTGAAGCGAGGATTAGTGCTGTTGTAACGCAACTCGTTTGTTGCTTGGATGGTAGCAATATTGCCTTCGCCAATAGTAATACTCCAATTGAACGGATCTGCTTGTACTTTCACAGACTTAGCTGCGGATTCATACATATAACCATCACCATCATTGAGAGTATATTGACCTGCTGCCGGAACACCCAGAGTAAACTCGGTAGGCATGTTCTCAGAATCCAGAATCAGATAGTCACCTTCCGATGTTCTCTCCACATCAACTACGTTACGATAAGTTGCTGCTGCACTTCCTGCTGCTTTGTCTGCCTCAGCTGCAACGATGATCACTTTCAAACCGTCTTGCAATTGTGCAGCATCGGTTACAAGTGCATAGTCGTAAGATGCAGGAGCTACTGCTGCTGTTACAGTAACAGTGCACTCTGCATAGATTGTTGTGCCTTGAACCGTTGCACGAACAACAGCCGTACCTTCTGCGATACCAGTTACAACGCCATTTTCAACAGAAGCCTTATCACTACCGCTTTCTACAGACCAAACAATGGTACCTGTTGCGTTAGACGGCAGAATAGTTGCAGTCAAGTTAACGGTCGATTCCTCTTCAACCTCTGCAGTAGCGTCAAGTTGAACACCCGTTGCCGGTTTCTGGAGATCTACCAAATAGTTACCTTGTTTAAATTCATATGTAGTATTGAAAACCGTTAACTGACCATATCCGATAACGATATTACCAACTTGTACGTCGCTAAGAGCCTCAAACGGAGTGGTTGCACTACCATCATTGATACCTGCGCATTTGTAGAGTTCAAACTGGTTCGACTCTCCAGCATCCTTGATGAAAATGTTCATCGCGCCATTATTGAAACTCTTCACGTCATAAACGACACCTTGAACATATACATAATCGTCAAGATCGTAAGTTACACCATCAGCAGCAAATGTGATAGCCTGTGCCACGGTGTAAGGATTAGCCTGATCATTGGTGATATGAGTCTTCGGAACTTCCGGAGCCTCGTAAGATACCAAATGACAGTTAGCATCAAATTCGTAGGTCGAATTGTATTTCTTCAAGTTACCGGTTACTACTACGGTGGCACCAGTTTCTACATCGCTCACTGCTTCAAATGCAGCACTATTCAGTCCATAGCACTTGTAAGCCTCAATCTGCTGACCGGTTGTTGCGCCATCAGCAGAGAAGTAGAAGGTAATGTAGCCTTCTTGAGGAAGAGTTGTTGTAACGACATTACTTACAATACCCGTTGCATAAGCGTTCTCTACAGTACCCATTGCGTCAATTGCAATCTTTGCATCTGCTGCAACGTACGGATCAGCCTCTGTACCTGCGTGAGTTGTAACACCAATCGTATAAGAAGCCGAACCTGCTTTGTAGTCATCGTTGCCAGCGAACGAAGCGGTAATGGTAGCCACACCAGCAGCTTTGATGGTAACTGCACCATTTGCGGCAACTTCAGCTACATCAGTATTGTTACTTGCATAGGTAATACCTGTAAGATTATTCGGATTGTCCAAAGTCGGAGCAGTAAATGTGTCACCTAACTTAACCAATTTCTTTTGGTCAGCCTCTGCATATGCTAAACCCGCAGCTTGCTTCTGAGGAGTGCTTCCATCTGACTCTTTGAAGAAAGAGAATGTCTGACCGGAAATGTTAGAATTAATAGAACCATAACAACGCCAATCTGAATTATTGTAAACTCCCACGTAACGGGAAGTTGCAGTGTTGTAAAGATAACCTTCTTCGGAAATAGTGAATGCACTATTTGCGTTTGTTCCCACACGAACACCATTATTGGTATTGGTACAATACAAATGATTGTCGCCCGTAGCAAATACAAAAGATCCATTGCTTACTGTGACTGTCCATTTAATATTTTCAGCCGGAGCTTCTGAAAGTTTGTCCTCTGACACAGTTACAGCAACAGCAGCAGGAGCCGCAGAGGTTCCTTTGTCATTGCTCATCGCTTTACTATCATTTTCAACTATTACCACGACATCATTTGTTGCCAAATCTCCGGGTTCTACTTTTATCCAGTTACTGGAAGAAGGAGCAGGATCATCTCCCGGTTCATCGCCCGGAGTAGGTTCATCACCTCCGCCCGGCTCGTCACCGCTTTCTTCTGATTCATAGGTTACCTGAATCGTTTTAACATAAATTGCTTTTGAAGTTGTTTGTGCCCACGAGATAGTAATTTTTCCACTAGCATTTCCTTCAAACGTATAATCCGTTGCTGTTGTAGATAAGTTTGCTGTTTCTGAAGAATTACATTGAAAAGCTGTCGAGCCAACAGTAACGCTAACTGTTCCAGAGAAACCACTTGCTCCAGAAGTATTTACAACAACCTTCTTAATCGCTCCTGCTAGTCCAGTAGTCTCAAAAGTTAAGGATTTGGTAGGTTTACTTCCAGAGCCGATTTGTGCACCTTTAGTGGCGTTAACATTTTGCCCTAAACCAGCTGTGTTGTCTGATGTAATAGTCCAAGTCACATCACTCATGACCTGATCTCCATTCGCATCAACTTTAGCAACGGTTCCTGTATAGACAGTTTCCGCCGCCCACACATTCCCCACGCTGAGGAACAGCAAGGTGAGAACTGAAAAAATAACACGCGAAGCCTTGCTAATACCTCTGGGGGGGGTATTCGCAGCTTTCGCATCCAAGAAAAGTTTTAGTTTTCTCATAATGTTAAAATTTTAAAGTTAAACAAAAAGGTTAATTTATATGATTTTTTTTGCATGTTTTTAAAATTCTAAACCCGTAAATGACTCGTAAATGACTCGATAATGGTTCGACATTGCCTCATGGTTGCCCGATAAATTATTGGCGGACTTTTTTCAAAATCCGCTGCAAAGTTACAAAATATCCGAGATATTTGCAAATAAAATTATAGACCAAAAGTAAAAATCTTTACTTTGTCAAATTATCTATATTTTGGCGAAAAATCCACCTTACTCCAGATAGCGGTTTCGGAGGATATGAAGGTCGGCAGAAGAGAGACAGAGGATAGTATGCAGATATTCCGTCATGCCGCCGAATTCACGGTCGATAAGGTCTAAGGTCTTGATGAAGTTTGGCGTTGATACACCCATAAAAGCTTGAATAACAGCCATTTCCGCTTCGCCTCCGCCTCGCGCAATCACATCGGCATTGAGTTTATTGACGATAGGTCTATAGGCGATATTGGAGAGCTCAAAATCCGCGATGACCGTATCCCGCTCTACGCCGAGGGCGAACATCAGGAAAGCGGCCCCCCAACCCGTACGGTCCTTACCTTGCGCACAATGCCAAAGGATACCGCCATCTTCGGGTGCCTCAATGATCAGACGCAGGAAAGCGGCGTATTGGAGTTGGGAGAACTCCGAGCAGATGAGGGACGGGTACATATTCGCCGCCATCATCTGGACTTCGGGATAGAAGGAATAATTGACGATATGCTTATCCAGTTCCAGGAAAGCCTCATCGGGGATGGGTTTACCGGTTTGTTGCTCAGCACGCATATCAATCGTCGGCAACAAATGATGCTGAACGCCTTCTATCTCACGATCGGGTACGGCTTGAAACTCACCAAGCGAACGGAAATCGAAGATCCGGCAGAGGTTATATTCGGCTTTGAGGCGCGCTATATCCGCATCCGAAGCGTCATGCAGATGGGCCGTACGAATCAGACGATGCGGACGAATGGCTTTGCCTCCGGCGCCGATGATGCCGCCGAGGTCGCGGGCGTTGTCTATGTTGTCAAAAACAATGTGCATTAATTTTTAAAAGTAAATAAACAAAGATAAACTCTGATTTTTGATTTTAAGTACTATATACATTCAAATCTTTATTCAGATAACTTATTTACAAATAAATTTGACATAACTTATCCGAACAAATCTTTATCTCTATCGAGATTCAAAATCAATAATCAGCAATAAACATAAATAAATTTTATTTAAAAAACCTCATTTATTAACCGGACGAACTCTTGATAAGCGAAGGTATCGGAGAGTTCGCTTAAGGAAGCGGCGAGGCCGCGGTAATGCCATTCATGGGACGCTTTATCCTTCACATGGAATATATTCCAGAGGGCATCTCCTTTTAATTTATAATCGCGCGCGATCGCACGCATGTTACTCAGTTTGTCCCCCATCGCTACGATCTTTGCGTCCCGCGGTGCAGCTGCCAAACGATCGATAGCCGCTTGCTTGCGGGCATGCCAAGTCTCTTCCTCATTTTCACCATTAAACAATGCACCATTCACCTGGTCACTCTCCGCATGAACGAGATCGGCTATCCGGTCACCAAACGATGCACGGATCTTATCGATCGTGATATCCGTATCTTCGACCACATCGTGCAACGCCGCCGCAGCCATCAGTTCCTGGTCGGGCGTGATAGTAGCTACTATCTCTACCGCCTCCATCGGATGAACGATATACGGAAAACCTTTCCCGCGACGTTCGGTATTATGATGGGCGTTGACGGCGAAGATAATCGCGCGGTCTAACAAATCAGTGTTGAGATATTTATTAGCCATGGTCTTCTGGTCAACTGGTCTACTGGTTTTCTGGAATTAATAAATGGTGCCCTCAAGCATGGCGCGGAACTGGGGCATGGGACAATGGGTATCGCGCTCGACGATCAGGGTCTTGAGACCGGCATAGATACGCACTTGGCGCAACACTTCTTCTTTATCTTGGTCGGGGCCGAAATACTCATCTTGGAAAGCATCCCAGAACTTAGCCGCCGTCGCATTGGACATATGGTACTGTTCCATCGTCCATGCCTCATCATTCAGGCAGCAACAGAGATACACCATTCCGATATCGAACATCGGGTAACCGTAACAGAAATCGCCAAGGTCAATGAAATACGGCGTACGGACACCATCTTTCTCCGTGAAGATACCATTACTGAACTGCAGGTCACCATGGATCGCGGTATCAGCATCAGGAGCCGCAGCAATGAAGGCGTGGATCTTGTTTTTCTGGTCGGGTGTGAAGTCGGGATTAGCCGCTAACATCGCGTACAGACGATCTTTGACCGACTCAAACTGCGTGGTATCCACATGCGTAGCATGGAGACGCTTGCATAAGCGCGCAAACTCACGGGCGTACTCTTCGACGCGTTCGGGTTCATCGCCACATGCACGGGAATAGGAACGCTTACCTGCCAGACGACGAAAACGGATACCCATCCGTTCGCCATCCGTCACCAGGTCACCGGGTTCGGGCGTCGGGATACCGGCCGCATATACTTTCTGCGCCAACTCCAGTTCCAGTTGCGCCGCCTCGAAATTGCGGAAATACATCTTCAGCATGATATCGGGGTTGGTCTTATGGTTATAACTGGCGCCGTTGGCTCCTTCACCAACACGGATATAATCGTTCAGATCGATCAGGACGGGTTGTATCATAATTGTAAACTTTTTGCTTGCTCGTACGTTATTTCTGCGATCTCGTTGTTCTGGCTGTTATGGCCGTTGAGCACATCGAAGAGTTGCACCAGACCTTTCTTGCCCCAACCGTTACTGAGGATACAGACGATGCATATATTCTGCAGTCCGATGGAGGACGAGATGATATCCAGATCGGTGTTTCCGAGCTGATGGCGCGCGAGGCGATAGGCATCGTCTTCGTATTGCTTGATGAGCCGGCTCACATCGCCGAGGGTTTTGCAACCTAAGTCTTTGAGTACGCGCAAGTACCGGATAAGCGGTGCCTCCAGTATCTCCGCCTGGTTGATGGCCGCGATACGGCGGTTGAGGGCATCAAGAGGTTTGATCTGCAGGTACGAACGGAAAGTATCGCCATCCAGCAGCACATCGTCTAACTTGCCGTTCTGCACCAGCTGTTGCACACGCCGACGATAGTCGGTTATCTCCGTGCGGATCCGGCTGAACTCATCATCCGCCATCTCGAGCAACCCAGCCAGACGGTTGATACGCCGCAAGTACTCACGCGGGATCTCCACACCGGACTTGTACCCCGTATCATGGTTGATAGCTGCCCAGGCATGCTGAAGCGTGGTACGAAGTTGGAGTTCAAAGCGATAGGGATAATTCGGAAGCCGGCAGATATAATGGAGCGAGTTGTACCCGAAACTGTCGAGTTGGTGAAGCAGTCGCTTATCGACGGAATTGGTCCAATCGATCTCAAAGAGTTGTTCAGCCATAGCCGCGATACGGTCCACATCGTCCGTATAATAGGTGATGATCCGCGCACCGAGGACATCGGTGATGTCGCCGAGCGAGGTGTACTTGGCACCTTTGAGGGCCAGTTTACCTGCCAGACTCTCTTCACTCTTGATACGCGACTCGATGGCCGTGACCAGTAAACCATTGCGATCCAGGGCCTCACGCAGCAAGGCGAGTACCTCTTTCTGCATAGCCTCCAGCGTGGGCAAGGCCTCGCGGTACTCGTCCATGATCATCTCGCAATGTAGATCCAGCGCTTCCATTATTGTATCTCAAAAAGGCTGATGAAACCGGTCATCATGAATACCTGACGGATATCGGCGCTGATGTTACGCACGATCACTTTGCTGCCATGCGCCGCGGCTTCCTTACGGATACCAAGGAAGATACGCAGGCCTGACGAAGAGATATACTCCAGTTCGCTGCAATCGAGAATGATCTCTTTGTGCTCCAGTTCCATCAAGGGCTTCACATCCTCTGCTGTCTGTACCGCCGCAGCCGTATCCAAACGACCCGCGAAGGCAGCAATTACCTGGTTCCCGTTGTGTGTGATAGTTGTTTTCATATCGTTTTAATTAATGTCAATACATTTTTATCATCCTTGCGTTCGTACCGCACTTCGTCCATGATCTGGCGCACCAGATGGATACCCAACCCACCTATCTCGCGTTCCTCAACGGACAGGGATATATCCGCCTCTTCTTTCTGGGTAGGATCAAAAGGAATACCGCTGTCGGTGATGGTGAAGGTCATCGGAGGAGCAAATTCAACGAGTACCGAACCGTGCTGACCGGGATAAGCATAGAGCATGACATTCGTCACAGCTTCTTCGAGCGCCAGGTTAATCGGCATGTTCAGTTCGGCAGGAATGCCCAGCCCCTCTATCCATTCCGCAAGCGTCGGGATCTGCTGTATATCATTGCGCATATAGAGGGCGGGATACTGATAGCGAATCGCAAGCATAGTAAGGTCATCACTCTGTTCGGCTCCGGCCACGAAGGTAGAAACGGCACTTTGCATATGCTCGATCACCTTCCGCGGACAGGTATCCGTGACGGCAGCGATAGAGTTCATCATCCTCTCGTCGCCAAAGAGCGTATGGCTACTATTCTCCGCCTCGGTCAGACCGTCCGTATAGAGGAAGAGCAGGTCGCCATGCTTCATCTGGGTCGTTTGCGCGGTGAAGGGATAATCGGCTTCGATACCCAGCGGGATGTTGGGGATGACAGGGAGCATACGGAACTCGCCATTGGTCATCATCACCGGTGCGTTATGACCCGCGTTGCAATAATCGAGCATGCCTGTTTGGCAATCCAGTACACCAACAAAGAAAGTGAGGAACATGTTCTGCGTGTTCTGATCGGTGACAGAGTCGTTCATCGCTTTCACGATCTCTGCCGCTTTCTCTTCATGGGACGATATCGTTCGGAAAAGCGAACGGGTCATCGCCATGACGAGGGATGCCGGTACACCTTTTCCGCTGACATCGCCGATGCAGAAGAAGAGTTTGTCATGCCGGATATAGAAATCGTACAGGTCACCGCCTACCTCTTTGGCGGGTTCAACCAGACCGTGGATATTCAGATCCGACCTGTCGTCAAAAGGCGGGAAGACCTTCGGCAACATCGCCATCTGGATAGCGCTGGCGATATAGAGTTCGCTCTCCATGCGTTCGTTCTTCTCCGTGGAGAGGATGAGTTTTTTGTTCGTTCGCGCCGCAAAATACAACATCAGACCCAGTACGATGATGCCCAGCAGCATCATGATAGAGATGATCAAACCGATACGGCGCAGGTCGGCATAGAGCACATCGTCCGGGATGATGATCTCCAAATGCCATCCCGTAGCATCGATATCTTCCTTAAACGTATAATACTTGCGTCCCGGGATCGTGTCCGGCGCAGGAACGATGAGTTGACCATTACCGGAACTGATGGTATAGTAACTATTCGGATAAACCTGCAGATATTCAGACAGCTGCTCCAGGTAATCGAGGGAGAGATCGACGCAGACTACCGCTACGACCTGACTATCCTTATCATAGACCGGACAGGAACAACTCACTACCCATGTCTGCGAACCGGAATCATCCAGATAGGGTTCGCACCACCAACAGCTATCGATCGCGAGGCCGTTTTGGAACCACTCCATTTCGGTATAATCATGCTCGGCGCTACCGATCTGGCGGGTGTAAATGCCGTCGTCCGAACGCGTACTGCATATCTCGTAGTAATGGCCTTTCTTGGGGAAGTAATTCGGGATGAAAGCTACTGCCATGCTGGTATTACTGCTGAGCGTACTGACTACTAAAGCGGTAGCGCTATAGATGGAGTCGGGTTGGTTGAGACACTGCTCTGCCAGTTTGGCCAGCAGTTTCGCCGCCGCTTCCATCTCGATGGTCTGGGTCTCTATCTCCAGTTCTGCCTTGCGCAACTCGCTTTGCGCGCGTTGTACCGCTTCCTGTTTCACCGCCTCATGGCTGGCGAAATACTGGATAAAGGCTATTGCCTCCAACAAGGCAGCAGCTACCAGTAAGATCCAGAAACTGGATCTCTGTCGCGGCGCTTTATGTGTGATTTCGTTTTTCATCGAATTCCAAATCGGCTACAAAGGTACAACAAAAATTTGATATATACAAAAAAATCGTTGATTTTTTAGTTTAAAGTTTATAGTTTATAGTTTAAAGACGCTTATCTTCTTTCAGCGCCGATGGTGGTGAACTCCCCGTGACCGGGATAGACACGCACATCGGCAGGCAAGGCAAAGAGCCGATCCAAAGAGGCGATGAGTTGGTGTATGTTTCCGCCGGGAAGGTCGGTGCGACCATATCCCATTTGGAAGAGTGTATCGCCGGAGATAAGGACTTTTTCTTCGGGCCAATAGAGACAAACCGAACCCGGAGTATGACCCGGTGTCTCGAGCAATTCAAAATTGCTCATTGAAGATTTTAGATTTAAGATTTCAGATTTTAGATTTTTTACCGCAAAGGCTTCGGGGGTACCGGGGATGCCAAAGAGATCGTACTGGGCTTGCATAGCTTGCGCCAACGGGATATCTGCTTCGTGCATCAAAACGGGTGTGTTCCATTGTTCGGTTGCCCATTTGGCACCCCAGAGATGGTCGAGATGTCCATGCGTGGCCACGATGGACAATTGAAGATTGGAGATTTTAGATTTTAGATTGGATATATAGGTGTATAATTGGTGTTGCTCGTATTGGTTACTGCACGCGGGGTCAATGAGCAGGATATGCTGCTCATCGGAGAGCACGAAAGTATTCGTATAGAAGGGACCGAAGACGAAATGCTGTATTTGTAATTGGTGATTGGTCATTTGTAGCATTCTTGACAGATTTGAGGGGTTTGTTGCATCGCAGCACGACGGAAAATGTTCGCTTTGTCGCTGCAGAACAGGTCTCTAAGTGAACTATTCATGATGTTGCCGTAGGCATAATCATGGGCTTTGTCATAACAGCAGGGAAGGACATCACCGGTAGTAGTGATCACTACCCCGCTCCACACTCGAAAACAGCCTTTGCTGAGCGGACGACGATGATAATGTCCGTCGGTGCCCTGAATATACCGGCTGTAACGGGGGTTGGACGGCATCAAGGGATGGCCGTTTTGGTAGTCATAGAGTTGGGCGGTTTTGAAGGTCAGTTGGTCGGCTCCGAGGGACTTATAGACGCGCTTGAAGTCGCTCCATTCGTGTTCATTGGTCTTTAACCGTAGCACTTGTAGTTCTATGATGGGAGATTTCGTGATTTCGTGATCTCGAGACTTCGAGTTTTTAAGGTAACTCAGGGCGGCTTGGGTTTTGTCGAGAGAACCACCGACACGATAGGCATTGTAGGATTGCTCCGTAAGGCCGTCCATGGAGATGATGATTCGGTCGAGACCGGCATTAACGAGTTGCGTAGCCAGGTTTTCGGTAAGCGCTTGTGCGTTCGTAGAAACGATGGTGTAGAGACCTGCTTCGTGTGCCTCGCGAATCATCAGCGGCAGGTCTTTATTAAGCAAGGGTTCGCCCTGAAAATAAAACTGAACGACGAAGGCGGTTTTGCGGATCTCGGAGAGAGTCCGATGCCAGATGTCAAGGGACATGAACCGTTCGAGATCTCGAGATGTCGAGATGTCGAGATGTCGCATTCCCACCGGACACGCGGGACAGCGTAACTGACAGATGTTCGCGGGTTCGACACTCACAAACATCGGTGCATGCGAAATACGCACTAAGCCTAACCGACTCAGTGCGTAACTCGCATAACACCGCAGGGCGTTACTTACACGGGATCTTGTTAATACGACGCTCATGGCGTTCGCCTTCGAAATCGGTCTGGAAGAAGGTACGAACGATATCCAGCGCTTGTACCGCCGAAACGAAACCGGCCGGTAAACCGAGCACATTGGCATTGTTATGGGCACGCGCCAGTTCCGCCAATTTGGGTTCCCAGCAGAGAGCCGCACGGATACCTTGGTGCTTGTTCGCCGTCATGCAGATACCATTACCGGTAGAGCAGATGACGATACCGAACTCATACTCACCTTTCTCCACAGCTTCCGCCAGCGGGTGAGCAAAATCAGGATAGTCACAACTCTCGGTGGAATAACAACCGAAATCTTTCACTTTAGCACCATTGTCCTCAAGGAACAACTGCACTTTTTGCTTTAAGTTAAAACCTGCGTGGTCCGAAGCCAACGCGATGGTCATCTCTGAAAAGGATTTCATTATTTTAGATTTTAGATTTTAAAATATTGCAGCAAGATTACCGAACATCAGTTTACAAGCGATCGCCAGCACGATGATGCCGAAGAACTTACGGATGATATACATCGTCGTTTGACCGATATATTTGGATAACCAATCGGTACCTATCAGTACGATATAGAGCACCGCGATACAGATCAACAATGATACGCAGAGGCTGGCGATACTATACTCCGCCGTAATCGCCAACAGAGCCGTAAAGGCACCCGGACCGGCATACATCGGGAAAGCGAGCGGTACGATCGAACCCGAACCTTCCACATCGGTTTTGAAGATCGTCATATCGAGGATCATCTCCAGCGCCATAAGGAAAATGATAAATCCACCGGCGATAGCGAAATACTCGATCTGCACGCCAAAGAGTTTGAGTATCCATTCGCCGGCAAAAAGGAAGGCATACAAGATGATCAGACTCGCCAGGCACACTCGCCAGGCACTGATCTTGATACCCCTCGCCTGCAACTGAATCGTGATAGGTATATTACCTATCGGATCAATAATAGCAATCAGAAAAATAAACGACGACAGCACTTGCCAGAAATCAATCGTCCCCATAAAATCTTGCAATGTATTCATAGCATTTTTTCGAATTAGCGCACAAAATTACAAAAATTCTTGCATATATGCAAATTTTTTACTAATTTTGCAGCGGATTTTAGAAAAATAATACATTTAATAGATTTTTTATGATTAACAGTCAAGACATTAAGAACGGTGTTTGCATCCGTATGGACGGCCGTTTGTATTTCGTAATTGAGTTTTTGCATGTAAAGCCGGGTAAGGGTAACACGATCATGCGTGTTAAGTTTAAAGATGTAGTGGACGGTCGCGTTTTGGAGCGTCGTTTCAACATCGGTGAGAAGTTGGAGGATGTTCGCGTAGAGCGTCGTCCGTACCAGTTCCTCTACAAAGAGGGTGAAGATTATATCTTCATGAACAACGAGACGTTTGAGCAAGTGCCTATCGGTCACGACCTGATCACGGGTGTTGATTTTCTGAAAGAGGGTATGAACGTAGAGGTTGTTTCTGACGCTTCTACGGACACGGTCCTCTTCGCGGAATTGCCGACGAAGGTTGAGTTGGCCGTTACGTACACGGAGCCGGGTCTGAAGGGCGATACGGCTACGAACACTTTGAAACCAGCCACGGTAGAGACCGGCGCTGAGGTACGCGTTCCGCTCTTCATCAACGAAGGCGAGATCATCCGTATCGATACGCGTGACGGCAGTTACTGCGAGCGCGTTCGCTAATGCATAGATGCGTAAAAGCGTTTTTCTCATAGTAGGGCTCTTATCGGCCTTGGGTGTCTGTGCCCAAGTGTCGAATGCGGGACGATCGGTATTCTCATTCATGAGTTTACCGGTCTCTTCGCGTATCAATGCGCTGGGCGGCAGTAATGTCAGCCTCAGCGACGGAGACATATCGATGGGTATGTGCAACCCCGCCCTACTGCATGAGAAATCGCATATGACGCTGCAGATGAACTATTCGTACTACCTGCCCGGCACAATGTTCGGGTCGGTTCTGTACGGACATAATTTCGGACGCTCGAAGATAGAGCGACCCTATGCGGGTGACGGCGAACCCGATAAACCGAACTATTTCGCAGTCGGTATCCATTATCTGGACCACGGACGAATGCAGTACGCGGACTATGACGGTAATCTGACGGGCGGTAGTTTCGGTGCGCGGGATATTCTGATCGATGTGATGTACGCGCGTCAGTTGGGCCCGATGTTCAAAGTGGGCGTGACGCTCAAACCGGTGTATAGCATCTACGAGAGTTACTCCAGTTTTGCGATCGGCGCCGATGTAGGAGCGCATTTCCAGACGAAGGACTCCACTTTCCAGATGGGCCTGGTACTGGCGAACATAGGATGGCAACTGAAAGGATTCTATTCCCATGAAGACGGTTCGGCGCTGGAGATGCTGCCGCTCAACCTGCAGTTGGGTCTCACCTATTGGGTGAAGCATGCGCCGCTGCGATTCCATGTGCAGATCCATAACATGCAGACATGGTATCTGAATTACGAATGGACGGGACATGAGAAGAACCCCACGACGGGCGATTATATATCGCATACCGTTCCTTGGTACGACATGCTGTTCCGGCATACGATTTTCACGCTGGAGATCGTTCCGCGAAGCGAGAAATTCTATATCGCACTCAGTTATAACCATCGTCGTCGCGGG